>Ga0214543_1000520_pt1 | contig 65605 bp, 33 predicted proteins | sample CNSS2metaG_FD_160094 | JGI IMG/M metagenome (GOLD analysis project Ga0214543, IMG submission 160094) | Root nodule microbial communities from cowpea collected in UCLA plant growth center, Los Angeles, California, USA - CNSS2 | ecosystem: Host-associated > Plants > Roots > Nodule | place: USA...
TGTGTATATATATATATATATATATATATATATATATATATATATATATATATATATATATATATATATATATATATATATATATATATAAGTGACTGTAATTCTCACCTTACAAGCTGATTTTGTCAGAGTCAGGTTAAAGTCTATCCTAACGATATTTTTTGGACATGCTGTTATATTCGTTATCGGACCGCTAACGGACCGTTGGTTTTGTGAGATTGAGTTAGGCTTAAAATTCACTTCTAACATTTAAAGTCTAAAAATTTTAATTTTATCTTTAAAATTTGTTTCAAATATTAAAAAAAGAAAACATATTTAAATTATTTATGATTATGTATAAAGACATTAAAATATTAACGGAAAAAAATATATTTGAATTGTAATTATCTTGACTCTTTTAAAAGTTTATAAGGGAATTAAGGTGAAGTTGGAAGTGATGATAAACGAAAATAAGTGAATTAATTTGAAAGAGAATTTAGTTTGAAGGATATAGTGAAGTAGGAACGAGTGGTCCATGGCGGTTTGACCTTTGTTTCCATGCAGCTATGAGCTGTGTGTGTTTATACCATTTTTTTCAAACCTTCTTCTCTCATTACTGTCTTTTCAACTCTGACTTGGTCGGTTTGACAAAATAAACTCCTCTCTCTACTTTTCTTAATCCATTTCTTTCAATTAACTTAGATATCATTTTATAATTCTCTGTCAACTATGAGAATTAAATGGAAGAACACAACGTTTCTTTTCTTCACCAAAGTCAACTACAACAAGACCTGGTCATCTCGTCGACTCCATTTTTTTCCATTTTTTCTCTTAATTTTGGGACATGCAATGCAACTTTTATAGATCTCATCATGTTGTCAACGAAAGCTTACTAAGAAAATGCAAGATAAACTATAATTAATGTTAGGTTTAGAGAAGAAAAGGTTTACTGAGATATACAAGATATACAACATTAATGAGACATGATTTCAATGAATTTATGGGTCTTTATTTTTATATAACGCTACACTTTCTCAATTTTATTTCTCCGTAAGATATTATTAATTTAGAAGGCACAAAATTATCATCACAACCAACTTAACATACTTTTTAAATACAAATATAGGTATAAACAAGTGATTTTTTTAAAAAATTACCATAAACTTATTTAAGTTAATGCAAAGATGAATTGAAGATGTAAGGGCTTCTATTTAATTGGAGAGGCTATCTGGTAGTAAGTCGTAGTTCATAAAGTCGTCGTTAAATTGAAATCATTTGATTTAATAACAAAATAAGTGATAAAAGATTTTAAAATTTTTTTTTTTAAATGAAAAAAAAAATATATATATATATATATATATAATAATAATAATAATAATATAATTTTAGTTGTTGTGATCTGATAGAAGTCCCAAATCGAGATACGTTGACTTTTGAAGCTTGAAGAAATCATGTGGCCTACGATCAGCGCCGACATCACGTGGTCTGTTCATAAAAACATTATTTTCCAACAACCTTTTGTTTTTTGAAGGTTCGTTTTTAACAAAAAAATTCGTTCAATAATTATTAATGTCCTGTTATGCACTATAAATTGCCGCCTTAAGTCAATGGGTAACTAACTATTTTCTACAAAAAATAATGTATACATATTTTTTCCCACTTTTTATTTTCTTATTTAACAATTCTAAATGTGTACACAATCTTTTTTTCTCGTCAATTCCCTTGTTAGTAAAAACATTGCGTATTCATTTTATTCAATCCTGGTCCAAGTAAAGTTCTGTCTATGAATTTGGCATCTGAACCTGTGAATCACGTATAACAAACATTGAGTAAATCATTTTTCATTTTCTAACATTGTTTCAATTGGTTACATTAGTTTTTAAAATCAACAAAATAGTAATTTCATTCATATAACGATAAACTATTAATTAATTTAGTTTTTTAAAATGAGATTAATATATCTATTAAAAAGCCTAATTCACGCATTTTAGTATATAAAGTGATATGAATTAGGAACACATGTGAGTCTCATGTCTCATGGACAATTGTTTTTGATTCCTTAAATCTAACTATTGAAGAAGGAAGAATCATGACCAGAACAAAATTGTAACTATGAATGGTGCTTCTTAACAATGGAATCTAAAATTTTAAGTTGGAAAAATACTTTTAAAAGAGTACAAGACCTCATCATGTTACATGTGACATTAATAATTTGATGGCAGAGATTAAGTGAGGTAGATCACAATTAAATTATGATATTTACATTGTTTTATTCTTAGGTCATAATTGAATCGTGATATTTGAATTGTTATACTTTTAAATAAAAAAAGTTATATCCTAATTAATAAATATAAGTTTTGATAAATGTTTTATCCAAACACATTAATAAAACATTCAAAGACATTAATATGTTATTTATGGTTTTCAACATACCTAACTCTATTAAGAAGAAATTTGAAAAGATGAGAAACATTGGAAACTAAATCAAAGCTCGTGATAAAACCAAAGATCAGATGAATTTGTATTGTGCCAAATTATCATAATTCCTAACAAAAAAGATCACTTCACCAAACAAAGTCCTTAATACGAGGTTATGATAAATTTAAGCAAGTTTATCGGTGTATTTAATTGAAAATTAATTTTATAAAACAAGTAGTTCTATAAATATGTCACTTTTTATAATAGTTTTATTAATAATAATTACTTCAGAGACATATTCAAGATTCAAAAACATTTTTTTTGAAAATTACGAATATTAATCAATTTTTTCAACGGCTAAACTTGAAGTCGTTTTGATTAATAACATGTTTTATTGGTTGTCTGATAACATTTCTTTGACGGGTACATTGAAAGACTAGTGAATAGTGATTGCTGCAGAGGTGACAAACAAAGAGAGAACATTTTAAGAGAAAAGGAAAAAAAAAAAAACATAACATTTCGCTAATATAGGACTTACTTTTGTTCTTACGAGGTTACAAAAACAAACGAACCTAGTTATTTCAACGCAGACACTTGAATCTATAGTTATTATTTTGTGAACGGATATTCACTGTTTTTTTTTTTTAAATGTGAACTTATTAGAATCATTAGATATGTTAATATTGTTACAAATTGATGAAGCTTTTACCTATGCGGAATTCAATGTATCTTATTTAAAAGTTTTGTTTACTTTGAATGCTGATTGAACTGTCTAGGCACTTGGATTTCCAACGAACTATTTAGGTATTTGATTTCTTAACTAACTTGATTTCATGATTGAATGGTAAGAAGAAGACAATTTAGTAGTGAAGTAAAGTATTTAGGTTTAGACAATTCTGTGTCCAAAATGGTTGTTGACCTATTTTCAAAAGATACATTACACTATGTTATTTATTTTATTGTATTTTTTTTTTCTTTTCTCTCCTTGGTTTATAACAGGCACAGAAAAAACCAAAGTTTCGTTCTTTTACCAAACATCTTCTTCTTTACATTTTTTTTTCTATCAAAGTGGGCCAAAGCCCAAACTTCAATTAAACAATTAAATTGTTAATTTATGTTTACTTTGGATTAGAAAACGGGAAAATACAGGCCTTCAAAACTGGGATCCAATCACAGGATACTGTTGTCCAGTTTTAAGAAGCAGCGGAATCGATCCACATAAATATTGATTTTACAAAACGCACAAAAAAAAGTTGATTGGACACAGGTGAGGTCTTTCTTTCTACACCTCCAAGCATTTCTTCTGCACCTCCAAATTTTTTTTAAATTCTCAAAATACTCTTTGACTATTTAAGGAAATTCACGGACATCACACCCCCAAAAATATTTCCGAAAGTCAAAATATATGATTCCGAAAATCGACTTCCGGAAGTCAAAAATCATTATCGGAAGTTGACTTCTGAAAATCAAAAAACATTACTGAAAATCGACTTCCGAAAATAAAAAAAATTACGGAAGTCAACTTCCGTAAGTAAAATTAAATCAATTTTTAAACATTTTTAATTTTTTTAAAATCTATATTTTCTAACTTATTTTATTTCAATTTTTAAAAAACACGTATTAAAAATTATAAAACATATAAATTTTAGAAAAATTACTTTAAACAATAAATAAAATATTAAATAAAAAATTGAAAAACAATTTAAATTAAAATAAGAAAATTTAAAGTTAAAAAAAATGAAAAAAAATATATATATATATATAAACGAAAGTCGGACTTCCGTGTATATATATATATATATATATATATATATATATATATATATATATATATATATATATATATATATATTTATTTATTTATTTATTTTCTTTAACTTTAAAGTTTTGTTATTTTAAAATTTTTAAAATTTTTTCAATTATATATTTTTTATATTTTTAAATTTGAATTTATTTTTATATAATTTATTAAAATTTTAACAAAAATAAAAAACAATTAAAAAATCATATTTAAAATAATAAATATAAATAATATATAAATAATGACATTTAAAATTAAAAAAAACGAATATATATATATATATATATATATATATATATATATATATTTATTTTTGTATATATATTTTCTTTTTTATTTTTTTAATTTAAAGTTTTATTATTTTGAAATGAATTTAAATATTAAATAATATTAAATGAAGCAATTTTTTTTTATTTTTTTGTTTTTTTAATTTAAAGTTTAATATTATTTTAATTTTACTTATTTTTATATTTATATTTATTTTTCATTATATTAAATAAAAATAAAATTATATATATAGATATTAATATTTTTTATATTTTAAGAAATATGAAAACATAAAAAATAAATATAATAATAAACTAAAAAGTTCATTAAAAGTTAAAAATATAAGTTTTAAAAAGAATTAAAAATATTCAAAAAAAAAAAAAATTACCTTACGGAAGTCGGAGAATTTTTCTTTGACTTCCTGGAAGTCAAATATTTTTTGAATTCTAGAAGTCGACTTCCGGTGATACATTTTGACTTCCGGAAGTCATTTTTGACTTTCAAAAATTGACTTCCGATGATATATTTTGACTTTCGGAAGTCATATATTTTGACTTTCGAAAGTCGACATAATTTTGGAGGTGTGGTATCTGTGAATTTTCTTAAATGGTCAAAGAGTTTTTTGAGAATTTAAAAAAAGTTTGGAAGTGTAGAAGAAATTTTGGAGGTGCAGGAAGAAAGACCCACACAGGTGTTGTTGAATGATTAACAAGATGGGCCATTTCCCAACCACTTGAGCATAATGTTTACGGATCCCTTCAAGGCTATTACTTCCTACAGCCCCAATAACTATTAACTGCACCACCCGCACAAGTATTAACTGCATACCAACATTATTAGTGAAAGACTACTTATCTTGCCTCATCCACTGCTTACAGGAAGAAGAGAGGGAGAACATTACACACAGAGAACGTGAAAAAGTTCATTTCAGAACATATTTTATGTGTTTTGGAAAATTCTTTCCAAGAACACATGTCCAGAACACATTTCATGTGAGGATATTTTGAAAAACTTGTTCTAAAAGATATTATATACGTTTTGGAAAGTTTATTTCAAAAATTGTACTTCGCATCCTGAAAATATTATTGAAAAGTTTTGAATAACTTATTTAAAAGTTTTCCGATAGTCATTTTACGTAAAATGGTCATTTTGAAAATTTTCGGGGGCTGGGCAAAGATATTGTGGGGGTGTAGGAAGGAAAAGTCTCCCTTCAATCCTGTTTGCAATTTGTTGTTGTTGTTCTTAGATTTAATACAGGCTTTCTTTTCATTTTGGGCTTTAGCCTGCCTATTTACAAAATATTACATCGAACGAAAAAACAAAGAAAAGAAGAAGTATCCAGTACAATATGATTTTTACTTTTCTTCAAAATTGAATAATCAAATTTATAATTTTTTTCAATTTTTAGTTTCGGATTTGAACCTTTACTGTTAACATTGTTGTATATTATTAAATCTTAGATCTAACATTATAATATATTTAATTCAAATAGTAAAAATAAAACGATTAAGTTAAAGAAACTGATTGATGAGTTTTTATATGTTTTTATGATTAGGAGGGTAGCCACGTCGTGCGTTTGTGCGTGCTTGATTTTTTCTGTAGAATCCTACGAGGAAAGTAACGTATTCTTCTTCGTACTCTCATTCAGATAAATTTCTGGCGTAAAAGAATAATTAAGAAAAAAAATACCTCAAAGAATATGCACACAGAAAACCAGGCAAATAGGAAAGAAATAATTTGAAGTAAAAAGATTAACACCAAAATACATATATTATATTAATTGAATCTGATAAATAAATAATTATTTATGGTTTTTAAAAATTAACCAGCTGTACTATAAGATTTAACAGGCACAACACACATTGCTGTAAACCAGAACAATCACGGTTGACTTTGGTGTGTTGATCGGTATTTAAGTCAACACATTATATAACAGACATGCAATTACACCATAAGTAATTGTAAAATTTCTATATAATGCTTTTGTAAATGATAAAAATAATGTAAATAAATTCTAAACTATCTCCCCATATGTTATTCATTCTTCATTTAGAAACTAATATAAAATTTATTTGTAGAAAATGAATTGCTTTGAAGAAACAACTGTGTAGTGATGAAGATGAAGAGAGAAAGTGTTTTGAGAATGATTGATAGGTTTGAAAAATTAGAAGTAAGAAGTTAAAAAGAGAGAAGTGATTGAGTATTACATGGAGTTCAGGATGAAGTGATGTTGTTGAGTTGGATGACTATGACACTGATGTTGTCTTTGCTTCCACGAGCCATGGCCAACTCTGCCAACAACGAAGCAGCTTCTGTTGCATTGCTTACAACAACACTCTCCTCTTTCAAATTCCTCTTGATTTGCCCATGGAGGCAGCTTCGTACCACCTCACAAACAAACTTGTTAGAAACCACATCCCATAACCCATCACTTGCCACCACCACAAACTCATCACACTCTGTTCTCTCGTACACCATCGTCTCTGGTTCAGATATCACAAAAGGTTTCATCGAATGATCCCCTGCACACAAACACACAGCATATCAAAAATTCAAATGAAAAAATGAAAAAAAAAAAAAAAGTTCGTTTCAGAAGCTTATTACCTATGGATCTGGAAGTAGCAAGAACTCCCAAGACACGACTTCCGTTCCAATTAATCACTCTTCCACCAGCAGCTTCTATTCTCTCTCGTTCATCTGGACGATCAGGCTGATTTGATTATGCGTACACACATTCCACAAAGTTAAACAAACTATTCACTATCTTAACGTGCAACAGCAACAGCAACAGCAACAACAACCAGTAACTAACTAATAATTACTAAATAACCACCTTATGATCACGCGAAAGTGGTACAGCTACACCGCCACGGCACAGCACCGCCCTCGAGTCACCGCAATTCGCCACCACGATCTCCTTCTTCCCAACAACAACCACCGCCGCCGTTGAGCCTGTGGTGTTTCCGCCACCGTCATCGTGCACCTCACCTCCAACTCCGATCTCCTTGTCCATCTTCATGAAACACGAACACATCACCTCGTACCAATCCAATCCCTTCTTCGCGTTCTCCTTCACCTCATCCGCCAACAGCAGGTGCAGCCTGTCGCGGCAGGCGTTCGCCACCAACGTCCCGCCGTGTCCGTCGTAAACCGCGAAGAAATCGTAACCGCCACACCACTGCCCCGCCGCCACCAAACCGGGAACCACCACGACGGCGTCCTCCATTGCGCGCCGCCTCCCGATCACTGATATGGAACCGTGTGTTGCGGGGGAGGAGGAGGCGGCGGCGGCCTTGGATTCTTCCATGGTGGGAATAACCACCGCTACTTGGCATGGACGCTTTCTCTTCTTGGGATAGTCATCGTAACATCGTTCAATTTCTTTAGATTTTTTGTTCATACTGCTATCTGTCGAATCCATTTCACTACTGATTAATTCTGTTGTGAATTTGTCTTTGAAACAGTGCATGTGTTCACAGTGGTAACGTACTTATGGCTCGTTCGTGTTATTTTATGGGCTTGTTCGTGTTATCGTAATCTCATACACTGAAGGCACCGGCTTATTTTCTTTTCTTTTCTTTTGAAGTTCTCTTCCTCTTCTACGAGGAAACTATGGGTTTTGTATATATGATTGAGTTTACCGTGACACGAATCAGGTCGCTCGCCAAAGCTGAACACATTATAGAAAATGAAATCTGGGGACTACACGTGTGCTTGAAAGTTGAATTATACAAGTAAAACGTGAAGGGATAAGATTTCTTATGTGATCCAATCACAGTTACAAACCTTAGAATGATAAAGGTTGTTAACGTTTTATTATTTATTTTACATTAGTACAATATAATTATTAATTGTTTATGACTTAGCTTAATCTTATTTATCTACTAAAATTTGTCTTTTAAAGTACAAATATTAGCAAATACCAGTAAAAGAGTATAAATACATATTTTTCATCAACAAAATTAAAGTAAATTTTGAAGAAGTTAATGTTAAAGAGTTTCCATAATTAATGTTAATTTTTCATTTTTTTCTTAAATACTTTGTATGAAAAATATCTGACACCTGAAATATTTCTTTTTAGAAATTAGCCAGTTCCTTGAACCAGCCGATGTACAATCATTTATTGGAATTTGCGACAAAAGAAATTATAGATTAATTGCATAAAGACATGTAAAGTGAATAGTGAAGGGAGGGGTGTACTGTGGGCAAAAGAAAAAGAAAAATATGGACAGAAAGACGGTTGTCTGTCTGGTTTTAGGGAAGTGAATGTGATACAAAAAGTGGGAATTGCTTTGGAAAAAGATGCATCAAAAGATGGAGATTGAAGTTAGCATTACCTTAACGTGGCTGTTTCAGCAGGTGCCACTTATTCATAGCTACAGTTTCATGGGCGTGCAAGAAACAAATATCCAGACTCATTGATTTCTCGAGAAGCATCGTCTCATTTTACAAGACGTTTGGTTTAGGAATTACATTACACTTTCCAAAATCAATCAGATTTTTATAATCATGAAAGTTATTATTTAATATATTGACAGCGTTTAATTATTTACTTATTTTATAAGATTTTATTAAAAACTGATTTAAATGTCATTGTATCGACGTGTAGAGGAAATACAGTTGCAAACAGTGTTTTCCTATAAAGAAAGTGCTGCTGCAGAGTAATGGTCTAATAAAGCCAATAATTTGCATAAAATAGTTTTAAATTCCGTGTCAGTAGTTGAACAAAAGCTACGCATGGCGTGTTATCAGCCATTTGTAAATGAATAACCATATATGTAAAAGGATCCGTGAATACTCAAAAGTGCACGTCTAGAGAGAAAAAAAGAAATGTATGGGTGTGAAGAAATTATAAATTATAAATACAAATACATTTATACCATTGGGGTATCCGTATATTCATCGTATATACAGTCACCTAAGGGAAACAATCGAAGGAAGAGAATAACTTGCTGAAAATAAATTCTCCGTGACATAAACTCCCAAAGCACCCTCTGAGCCACGACTTACTTTGCACTCTTGTACATGTTGTCAATAGCACTCTGCGCACAAAATAAAAATGGTGCTGTCAGTACTTTTATCACCCTCCCCCATAAAGAGCCTCATAAAGTTAAAATGTTGACTCTGAAACCCTGAGATGGTGTGCCAGAAAACTACATTTGAAAGAACAGCGATAGCACAAGCAACTAACTATATGCTAAGCACTCAATTTAAATGACCTATTCATTTCCAGAGAAGGCCTACACAGATACACCAGCATGCATGTATCCAATACGCGTTTGTGTGTCTTTAAACAGACGCACAACACACTCAAAATTCCGTAGGATTCAGCTACGGTATGCTGTCAGATTTCACATCTGCTTGCTTGTACACAATAACCATGAGTAAACATCTGAGTAGAAGCAATGTGAGTGTGGACATAAATTGCAAGTTAGATAAGAATATTTTAACTTCTAGAACCTGCATGTGTAGCTTAGTCGTATCACACGATTACATAATCTAATCAATGTTCCACAAAATCCCACAAAATCGGTTTGAAAGGTGAGGTTTGCAACCACACATATATACTTTAAATTAAGTTGAGGTGTTTGCACACGAGACTCTAAGTACTCTAATATGTTAAAGGGTGAGATTTAAGCCTAACTCAAACCCCACAAACCGGCTTATAAGGTGAGGTTTGCACCTTACTTATATATTATGAAATTGTCTTATTATTAATCGATGTGGGACTTCCAACACAGATTTTCTCATAAATTGTGTACATAACATTTTAAACTATGACATTTAAGTATTAGTAAGTAGGCCAAAGTAACATCCATCCCGACACAGTTATACTTGAGTTTCCACAGGCAGGTGAAAAAACACTATACAACCACAAGACCATATTGCTTAGATCACACTGACTAATAGCCCATACAGCCAACAAAATAGGAATTGATTGAGATTTCTCAACCTTTTCTATTTGTTGTTCGGTTATGAGTAAAGAAAGGAAGAGGAGGAGGGGGGTGGTGGGGGAATAACCTTCAATTTATGAAGGCTGTTCCACTTTAAGACTATTCAATATGAAGTGAAATGAAATCCTGAGAATTTGACAACTTGTACCTGATAAAATTTAAGCAACTGTGGCCTCTTCTTCTTATATGTTGGAGTGATAAGGTCACGTTCCATGTCAAATGGAATCGGGTCAAGATGAACTCCTTTTATAAACTCGAAACCTTTCAACTGCCAAATATATTTCATCATCCCACAAAACTTCAGTACATCAATACATGTACTTGTAGAAACATGTTTACACATGAGACAAGATCATTTAAAACAAGTGCAAGACCAAACAAAATATTTCATGTTAAATATTATTACTACCCAAAAATAGTTATTAAACAACTTTAGATTGATGTGAAATTTTATCATACACACAAATACTCCAAATACAAAATATGATGATAAGAAAAGCGAAATAAAAAATAAAAATAAAAATACCTTTTTTTCCTTTGCGATCTTTGAGAGCTCTTCAAGTATGTAACTTTTTGCTCTAGCATCTTCACAGAGAGAATTGAAGTCCTTGGATATAGCATTTTCTTGTGCCCATTGTTCAAGTGCTTCCTTTCTGGGATTAACAACAGCAACAAGGAAGGCTTCAAAACTGTTTCCATAAACCCATATCTGAAATAGAGGAGAAAAAGGTTTATATCTTCATGGAATAGAACATTTTCACCTCATTCAATGAAAAAGATAATTTAGAACCTTGTTTCTTTTTTGCACTGGACTAAACCTTTTGACATCATTATTCATTTGTATGTCCAGATGTTTGAACAAATAGTAGCACAGATACATGCTCCAGTAGTTGTCTTACCTCTTTAGAAAAATATCACACTGAACTACAGTGCACACTAATATACATCAACATGCACCAATACCAGGTCAACATACAAGGGTACTTGCTGATGTGAAAATTTATATACTGTTAAAAAGAAATATTTCTAACAATAAGCTACAATTTGAATGTGTCTAGCGATGAAAGAAAAATATCCAAGCCTATTTAGTTTAAACGTCATGATAAAAAATATCAACCTGAGCAAGAGGGTTAGTAGGCCATGATTGGTCCCAAAGTTTTGTAATTCTATCATCAACAACTGAGGTTATCAGCTCTAGCAGTATGAGTAACATTTCCTACTCTTCTACATATTTTTCCAACTGGATATAAGCAATAAATTCGCTACAAATAAGGACAGAAAAACCATTGGAAGGAATAGGGTTCTCAGGACTTACAGATTCGATACAGGAAACTTGACCATAAATGTTCTCCAGGTTTTCGACAGCAACATATTCTCCTTGTGAAAGTTTGAATATATTCTTTTTCCTATCAATAATTTTCATGCTTCCATTAGGTTGCCACTCTCCAATATCCCCTGTTGAAGGTATCATTTGTGAATAAAAGAAAATTTGTAGCCTCATAGCTAATATAAGAAATTATCTATAAACCTCAATTTTGGAAAACATAATAAATAACCTGTATGGAACCATTCATCGATCAGAACCTCTTTGGTGAGATCTTCACGTTTGTAGTAACCTGAAAACAAGGTTTTACCCTTTACACAAATCTCTCCCCTTGGTGTGCTTGCTAGGGCATCATATCCCATTTCAGGAACAGATTCCAGGCAAACATCAACATTTGGTACTGGAGGGCCCACTGTTCCAAGCATTTCCATTTCATTTGGTAATGAGACAAAGGTTCCCGCACAGGTTTCAGTCAGGCCTGTTCGTATTTTAACAGGACCACCGAGTAAATAAGCACAGTAGTAAACGTATTCAAATATGCAACTTTAATAGCTATTTGACAAATATAAAATGGCTATAAATGTTCTGAATTGAAAGTAGTACAAAATTTTTACGTAATTGAAATTCACTTGAAGTAAATCTTTCAACATTTACAAGTTCAAGATCAAATGAACTAAAGGGTAAAGAAGTAAAATAAGAAACTCTTCCTTTAAAAATATACAGTTAATTGATTTTCTTTTCAACTCCCATTACTACGCTATCAAATGCTATCTGCTTTCTCAAATTTTACTTGATTACAACAAGGGAACAAGTATAAAACTGGTTCCATTCTACCTAGTGTTATTTTGAACTGTGACAAACACTCCTTAAAATATTATTAACATATGTAATCCTCGGATAAAAATAAAATACTACTATCTTCTGATAAAAAATCAATTTCAACTAAGAGCATATGCTTTTGTGTCACCATCACATGGAAATCAAATTAATGACATTTTTCTTGAGAAGTGATAGCATGGTATAAGTTTGATTTTCATATTTAAAAGGAACACACCATATCCTTGTAGGACATGACAACAAGTCACCACCCGTAAGTAACCTTCCACATGTGCAGATAAAGGTGCTGCTCCAGACAAAATAAGACGAACTCTACCTCCTAAACCCTGTTTTACCTGATCATGTAGCAAAGCCATGATTAGGAATAAAGATCCAGTAATACTGAGTGGCCGGAAAGTTTAGATTTATAAATTTCACTACCTTATCAAATACAATTTTATCACAAATAGGGGATGCCTCTCCATGTGTAAACCCTTTCTTCATGTTATTCAGCTTGCTGAAATCAAATTTCGGAATTTGCATTGTCAGAGTATAGCAGAACTGATTATAAAAAATAAATAAATAAAATATTGAAGTGTCCACTAAGAGACCAAAAGAGATTTAAACACATACATAGTAAAAACGAATATTAATCTAACATGAATTTGTAAGCGAAATCAATCATGAACAATCTTAGTGCCATAACAATCATACAGAGAATCCACGACAGTTTTTTGCATGTTCACGATGTCACGCAGACTCAAGTATTTATTTACAAAAACAGCACTTACTATGAATAAGCACAGTTGAATAATGTCTTCTTCAAGAAGCCCCCAGAAGCAATCTTCTGTGTCAAACCTGTGTTCCAGATCGGGGTTAAGAGTCATAATCCAATTTTCTCCATGTTGGGAGGGGTGGGAAGAAAAATGTAAAAGAAAAGCAAGAAAAATGCTACTCCTATATTAAAAAATTGTAGAGTAGCTTTCTCTACGGAAATAAAAGTTTGACCATCAACACTGTATGATCATGGGAAGATCATCAAACATGTCAGCAATCACAAGAATTTTCAAGAGTTTACCTGAGTACACTCTATCGAGCACACGGGGAACAGCACAGAAAACAGTTGGTTTTAGTTCCCCAATATCTTCAATTAGCAATTTGACATCCTAAAGTAATTGTGTAAATGATGGTCATATTCCAAATCCAGAGTTCAATTATGATATTAAATCTCCATTCTGTAATGACAGATATACTACATATACTCACCCCACGCCAAAAACCTATTGAAGCACCATGCCATATGAATGTTTCCTCAATGACCCTATCAAAGATATGTGCAAGAGGCAGGTATGATATGTATACATCCTTCTCACTCAACTGCAAAGAAGGCAAGAGGAGGGAGACTATGAGAGTCAAAGAAAGGATAGCTATGCATTCAGTATCCTAAAACGTAAAATGAAATTGCATATTCATGTATCTCCGAGTATAGTGCAGGAGTTGTGAAAGAAAACAACATACTTGTTCATTGACACTCTCCAACAGTCGCTTAACACCAGCTAAGAGAGTAATAATACTCTCATTTGATATCAACACTCCCTTGGGGTCACCAGTAGTTCCACTAGTATACATTATTGTACAGATGTCACTCCTTTTCTTAATTGGAAGATCATAACTCTGATCTTGACCCTGTGGCATATATTAAAAATTGAATTAGGAACAGGAACCACAAAATACCAAAGAGGTGAAAGATATGATTACTTCCTACAGGAGTGACTGAAATTAACCAGAAAAATAAATTTGGATGTATTTGTAACTACATAAATTGGCCCAGTCAAATGCTCCCCAAATTTCCATTTACAATATCATCCTTGTTTTTTCATTTCCAGTGCACAAAAAGTTATATTCATTAATTGTTTTATATAAGTATTATGCCAACTGTAGGTGGATAAAGCTTGTGATACAATTTTTTCTCTGTGTAGTAATTACAAATGTAATTGTGGAAGGAATGCTTTTATTTCTATGTTAAAACTTTCAGAAAAGAAAGAGTAATAGTGTACGAAATGAATAACCCACCACTTGTAAAAATTCATCCCACGAATATATTACCAACCCAAACTTCTCAACTTCTTGCCTTTGTTCAGGTGTAACCTTTCCGAAGCTTACAATAGCTGTAACAAAGATGTAAAAGTGAAATGATTCTTCCTAAAGCATAAGCACTTTAGTAAATAAAGGAGAGAATCAACAAAAACTTACTCTTGAGATACTTTGTTGCATTTGGAAATGTCTTCAGTAGCTAAAATTTTCAAAACAAATATATGGGTCAGATTGACTGCTTGCATGATAAGATTGTACAAAACTCTCTAATCTTTCCTAAAAGTTAAACTAATTTAAAACAAAGGATTTCAATAGAAGAACCTCGGGTATCTTCTTTTCTTCCGCAAATGCAATTGAGACCTCTGCGTGGCTTATAATAAATTCTACAGCTCCAGCACCTATTTCATTCCGAGGAGAATGTCAAAGCAAATGATAATTACAAGTTTAGAAATTGAAAAACAAATAACTGTAAAATGGGATATTGTTTTTGTAAAATTGGATATTGTTTATGCACTATTTTAATTTGCCGAATTGCAGTAAATTTTTATGAAAATACTTTCTTTTGATAGAAAAGTTATAAGAATTTAGTTAAGGGACGAGTTTCAGTGAAAGTTCTTTACTTGCATCATTTTTCAAAAGGAATTTATTCATAAACTAGGTGAGATTTCAAAAGGTATAGATTAATGAATTTATTTGTTCAGAAAAATTACAAAATATAATAAAAAAAAATAGACACAAAAGGTTTTGATAAATGTTTGCATTTAGAACTTATATAACTTTTTAAGATGTAATATTGTACATAAGTTTCTAAAAAGTTCATAAATTAGGAAAGTTTTTATTTGTTGGAAAAAGTTACAGAAAAAAATGCTACATGACCACCAAAGTTGCAACTTTTCACACAACATCAAAGCTTTTGAGATTACAGTTCCTAGATAGTAGCAACTCTTTGTACAATTATAGATGACAAAAGCAAATTTTAATTGCATTTGAGTATAAGCGTCAACATGGAGTAGAAACAAGATAACGAAGCGGTGACATACCCAAGGTATCATATAAAGGTACACAATAGAGTCCATGAGCATTGCAGGCCTGCGATTTTTTGCCAATATGTCAAAAACCATTGGGTGAATGAACCAGGGATACCCATAATTGGCACAATATAAGCATAGAGATATAAGTAAAGAATTGGAACTCTCTGCAGAGAATAGATATTCATTATAGGAAACGAAGCTTCATTCCAGAAATATCTTATTCTCCTTTCAACTTAATGAGGGCTGAAAAACTCACCACCGAGTAAACAACAAAGTAGATTTAGAAATAATAATAAATACTCAGTACAAAATACAAGCAAATGTCAACACATGAATACTGCAGAAAACTCCCACATATAGGGTAACAGAAGGGAAGGGAATTCAAAATAAAATTTACCTCCATGCTCATAATCCATTCTGCTGAATTGGCACCATAAATACCACATTTTACACCCTGCAAAACCAGTAATATATGAATTAAGCTCAAAAGAACAAAATGCTAGAAAATATAAATATTATCATATCATATGCAAAAAAATAAAATATCAAAACATGTATAAACAACGATCCAATATGCAAACTTATGTGCAAAAGGGAAATCTGTCATATGCTAAGCACTTCAACTCATGAAACCAAGTTTTTGAATCAATACTGAGATTCTTAAATTTTGGGTTTTGACCAAAATGAATATCAAAAATTAGTCCATAGAATAAGCTGGAGTTAAAACTATTTTCATTGTATCCCTACTAGACAAAAAACTATCTCCAACAAACACCCATAGCGTTGATGATTGAACATCTTCAGCATAAAGTTAACACGAGTCTTGAGCATAAAGTTAACATGAGTGAACATCTTTGAGTGGTTTGATAATCACCAAATAACAAGTGACCCGATAGACCCAACATATTATAATTTGGGTTTTTGTTGTCCAACAAATACCCTATTTCTGTTATAACTAATCATATAAGATATCCAACACGGTCCATGCTCGTACAAATACCAAAATTATAAAGCAAGGTTGTCAAATTTGAGAGTCTTCATAAACTAAGAGTTACCTAAGGAAAAAGAGGATTAAAAGAAATCTGTTGATGACATAAATGCATAACGTAATACTTTTTATACAACAATAATTCACTATTTCAACTTAATGATAAAGAAAAGTAGCAAAACACAACAATAAAGTATGATATTATACTAGTTTTAGATACGATTAAACTTGAATAAATGGTCAAATCTAACAGAAATTCATAAAAGCATAAGTTCTTAAAGTGAAAAAACATTTAAAAGAGGAACAATTTCTTCAAATAGTTTTATCCCTAATAAAATATTGTTAGTGCTGTCAATGAATGGCAAAAACTACATTAGTTCCATACTCAGTTGACCTGAGATTTTAAAGAGTTCGTCTGAGTTTACTCTGACATTGAGAGTAAATTCGTTTTCTTTACCAAGGACTGTAAACTCTTAAGAGGTTAAGAGTTAACTAGAAAGTCTGACAACTTTATTATCAAGAACATGCGGCATTTGAAATATGTCAAAGGTATGAAACCATGTTAATTGCACATTAATCTTGTTTGTAAATAACGAACAAGTGAACAACCCAACATGCACTTTGAATCCAAGAATTTGGGATAGCGTAGTAATACTACTGAAAAATGTGGGGAAAATCTTTCATTTTTCGGTAAGAAAGACACGGCTGACTTACTTCTCCATAACCACAGCTACGGATGGAATTCCCAACTTTAATCACCTGGTCATATACTTCTTTGTATGTTAACCACTTGTACTTACCTGCCTATACAGTCACGAAAAGGGAATTCAAGTCAGTTAAAAGCGAAAAATGGTCAACCAATGTCAATAAAAATTCCAGAACACAGAACTCAATCGGTAGTCAAAACATCACCTTCCCATCCACAATTTCCCGGCGACCAAGCATTGGACTAGTTGGGTATTTCTCAACAGACAATCTGTAACAGTACAACACACTCAGAACTGAATTGACTAATATTTTATCAATACAAGCCATAAGTTCCGTTGAACCTAACATTGATCTGGATCAACACATGTCGTGGACCAAGTCCTAAACCAGGTAAAAAAATTAAACGGAACGTTCAAGTCGTCTTCACGCACATGAAAAGCTCGCCAACATTTATTAAAATTTTAAAAAAAAAAAAAAAAAAAAAAAAAAAAGGTACCGACAATGCAGGCTCTGGTACACGGAATTAATACTTTCACTTTCCAAATAGATAGCTACTAAATCAAGTAAAATTAAACTGCATACTTAGGTTCTCTTCATGCACACGAAAGTCCAACAACATTTAATTCATTGTTGCAAAAAAGTGGTGAAACCGAAATATGTACTTCCACTGCCCCAAATAGATAGCTCCTGCCTAACTCTGATACAGATCAGAGAGCTCTGCATGGCAAGTTGGTATACTAATTCAAGAGATTCAAATAAACTATCCGATTTGTACGTAATTAGAGAAAATACATCTTCCGACTGTGAACGTAAAAAGCAACGATCATTACTTCGAACACCATAAGCTTTCCGGTAAAGTCTCACACAGCAATTCCAGATCATATATCCACGAAAGTAAGTAGGAGCTTACTGATCTGACATTTATGCATCAAAAATCGACGAAGAAAACGAAGAGTAGTGAAATTAAAGTGACAAGCTCACCGGAAAACGTCCCAGCAGCAATCGAGGCCTTCGATAGGAGCAGGGAATCCATCCTTGGCGAAGAGGCTACGGTACACGGGTCCTCTGGATGGCCTTCCTTCACTCGCCTCCTTCGCTTTCTCGACCTCAACGATGTAACTCTTCTGTGCCATCACTGTGGCAATTCCTCCGAAGAATCACGGTGAATCCGAAACTGAAGTGTTTGAAATTGGAAGGGAAAATGGAGAGAGAGCAGAAGAGAGTAACAAATGGAAAGAGATTTTGTATGAAAGTTGGATGAAATTTTGTTTGACTTGGACTAAGAGAAAAGTAGTGGTGTGGTGGTAGAGAAGGTGGATAGCTCTGCCTCTATTGCGTTGGCGTTACTCTGCTTTCTAATAGACTTCACAAAATTAGGTTTGAGCTGGTCAACAAATCCTGAACCAAATTTTTGCATTAATTGACTTCCCTACTTTTCTTTATATATATGCCTCCTTCTTTTCCTCATAAGGCAGTGTTTCAATTTCTGGAAACTATATTTTCAAACTAATATTAGTCAACATTATGGAAAAAATAATTACAAGTTTTATTTTCACTTTTATAAAACAATCCATTAACTCTATCTTTCTATTTTCTTATTTTATAATTACTTTTAGAAAATTATATGTATGTATTTGGGGCAATGTTGACAGTATCATCAATAAATGTTAGAGTGATGCTAAAAGTATCTCACTTTTCTAGTTGTACTAACATATTAATATTAATATTTACTACGCTTTTAAAACAAATTAATTATATCTTAACTTTTTTTTGAAAAATACGTCAATTATATCTTTTTCTTTTTAAATATTAATTGTATAAATAACCTGTGTCACGTGTTAATATATAATATTTTAAATTTTATTTATTATTTTATTAATTATTTATTTTACAAAAATTATTATTGTCATGTATCAGATTTAGTGTGACATGTTAAACTATAAGTGTCACTTGGAAAACACTATCAAGTATCAATATCAGATATTTTTTTTTTTATTTAAATTTAATTTTATATATATATATATATATATATATATATTTGATTTAATTTAGTTTAATCTTTTTAGGAAAGAACAATATTATTTTTATTTAAATTCAGATCAAATTTATTATTTGGACAAATATTATACTGATATTTTTAATAAAAATGACTTTTCAACATATTATATTATTATATATTAATAATTCATTTCATCACTAAATTTTAATAAATAAAATTTAGTATAACATTTATATAATTAATAAATTTGATGATCAAAATTAAAAAAAAAACCAAAATTATATAACCAAATTTATTATTAATATAAAAAACATGAATTAATAATATATTAGTTTTAAACATTTTGTATAAAATTATTTATATTTAATTAATTTTAATCTAATAAACAAAATACGAATTAATAATATAATAACAAAAACATGGATTAGTTAGTTCTAAGAACCTGACTCCTAACAACAAAATTTTTATTAAAAGAAAATAAAGAATGTAAACAAATAATAACCGACGCCATTAAAGACTTTCACAGTAAAATGAGTTTTTCTTTTTTTTATCTTCCTTCCTAATTAAGAATAAGAAAGAATTAAGTTGTTTTATTCAAAATACTTAACAAGAAACATAACATCGTTATTGATGAAGCCTTACACAATACAGTCCAAAGATATCGTAATGTCACAAGAAATTCACCTGCTCTTAGTCTTAGGGAACTAAGACACGTTTCTTCGTTAATACGGTGTAATTTAATATATATATATATATATATATATGATAAATTTTAAAAAATTCATATATGAATAACTCATATTTATATATCAGGACTTTAATATGAAAAAATTATATAACACGACTTTAAACTTTTTACAATAAAGTTATATTAATCATACTAGTAGTTAGAATAAAATTAAAATAAGTAAAATTTGGGGAAAAAAATAATTTCTGATTAAATATCTTCATTAAAAAAAAAGAAGGAATTTGTGTAACTGAATTGGAGAGTGAGGTAATAAAGTGAAGTTAGGTTATGAGATGACACTAGATTGTGCATGCCCACACGCGGTACATGAGGTTTTCACCTGTATTTTGAATTAAAGTTTCATTCGATAAATAAATGTGTAACAACTTGGTGACATGTTGTGTCGGAACTTTCCTTCAGACCCATCACAACACAACACAACACGTCTTCGACCTCAGTTGCAGAACCTCGAAACAATCACAAAGCATTCCACAACTTTTATTATTGCCATTATTTTCCTTCCTCTGTCTCTCTCACAGACGCAGCAAGAAAAATGTGGGAGCACGGGTTTGATTTCAGTCACATCCATTCATTCTTTAACGTCATGTTTTACTATTTTTCATTTTCTCCTATGAAACTACGTCGTATGCAATAAACAATCTTAACCACCGTATATTTTCTTATTCTAATGTAATCGCATGACGCTCCGGTCACAGTGACACCTATTAAACATCTATTTTTAATTAATACAATAATTTTAATTTTGATCTAAACAAACTTAAATTCTGATATATTATATTTTTACAATTTCAAATAATGATAACGTTAATTTAATAAAAATTATTTTATAAAAAGAAGAAAAAATATAAATAGAAATCAAAGCGATCAAAATTCTTAAATATTGAAACAAAATTATTAGTATAAAACCAAACTATTTTCTTCCATCAACTCCATATAACCGATCATTAAAGAATAATTTAGTTAACTTTTTAAGATTTTTATGATAGACAAAATTCAATGTATATGTTCTAGAGGTTTTTAATGGGAAAAAAATGGTTAGATATTCTTGATTTTTCATCAAAACATTTACCAGTTATTCTACTGTTTTGAAAAAAAAATTAAAATTTTTTATGTTGGAGATTTTTATATTGATAAAAAATTTGGATACAAATAAAAAGAAATGGTTTTGAACAAGGATCACGCATTTGGGATCGTAAAAATATGGATAAAACAATATAAAATATATACGAAAAACGAACCTTAAAATATCCTTATGTTGGATTCATCTCCATGTATATATTTTCCGACTTTATATTTATTCGATATTAGTCAGAATTTGAGCATGGATTGATATAAAAATAGAGGAAACACAACTGATATTAAAATAAAAAGAAATTAAAAATATATATAATTTTTAAGGCTTTTATGAATTTGGTGTAAAGTTTTTATGAATTTGGTGTGAAGTTGATGTTTGACAAACACCTTTCTCAACCAATCTTCTTTGGATAGTTTTCCGAAGTTTAGCAAAACTATTTAATATAGTATTTAGCAAAATATTAAAAAAAAACTGGAGAAAAGTATTATGTTAAAAATGTGATTAATAACTAATTTTATAAAAAGTAGTTCATTATTATGGCTATCATTATTTCATAATTAATACTTACGATTTTAAGTTTAAGACGAAAGGTATTGTATAATCATTTTACTGTAAGAATTATTCCATTAGATTTTTTTTTTCTTGTGAATCAAGTTTTATTTAAAACTCAGGGGTTTAAATTGTACAACACGTCGATATAATTTAATGAAGATGTGTTAAATTGAATATGAATCTTATAATAAAAATGTTCATGAACATTTTTTTTATTGGAGTATCGCATCTTACATAAAATTTAAAATCATGTATTGAATAAGATTATGAATTATAAAATTAGATTAAAAATATAAACTACTATATAAAACATGATTATAGTACTCTTTTACTAAAGCAGAAGTTACAATAAAATTTAAAAAATGATGTAATATAATAAGCTTATAAAAGATTAATTAAAAAGTCTTATAATAAATTATAATTATTATTTTTTTCTTCGTTTTTGATGTTTAAATGGATTGATTGTGTAGTCCATTTCAGTCTTGTCCCATACTGTTATTAATCTATCTATTACCTAACTTTTTTTTTTGCTTGGAAGCTTTATTATCGTATCTAACTCAATCTTGTGCTTTTAAATGTCATTGATTATCGAATTGAGAGGTATCAAACACATAAAATATTATAGAAAAATGATATTATAATTTATATTCTTGATTTTTATTATTTATGTAATTTAGTGTGAGTTATTAATTAATATATTATTTTTTTAAAAATTAATAATTTATATTAAATAACCTCAGGAAATAAATAATGACAAAACAAAGAATAGAGGTAAAAAAATAGAGTCATGATATTATTTTTCAATATTATATAATTAAATATAATGTGTCTACTTTTTCTTTAATTAAATAATGTTACTTTAACTTGGAATAGTGTATGTGGCTATAAATGTTTGGCCATGATTTTGGGATCTCACCGAATAGTCACAGCGGAGAGGGGAGGTTATGGCCTTGAGTTTTTTTTTTCTTTATTGTGCTTGGTTTAATATTTTTGCATTTTAAAAAACATTATCAAAGAGAGTACACAAAAAAATAAAAAACTTAATTTTAAAATAAGTTGATTTATTAAATGTATGATTATATATATTTGACTTTTGTGCTAAGTATATTTGATTTAAAATAACTTAATTTTGATTAAATAGGTGATTATATATATAGAGAGAGAATTTTGATTAAATAGGTGATTATATATATAGAGAGATAGAGAGGGGAGGGACGGATAGATTTATTGCAAAATAACTTTTTTTTTAAGTTGACTTCATTTATTTGACTCATTGTTAGTTTAATTATTGAGATCCGTAGATCGTGTATACAAGATTTTGCATGATTTATAAATTATTTATATTTAATTTATCAAATTTATTTCAAAGTATGAAACTTTCCCCCAAAAAAGGTCATATATATAAGATTAATTACCTGTAAACATTTAATTTATCTAAAATTTTAGATACATTACTATCAAAATGATATTATATGATGTAATCCCTATATTTACAAATTTATCTTTTCACAAAAGTATAAAAAAAATACAAATGTGATCCATTAGGTAAGGAAATATGTACTACGAATCTGGTGTATTAAAAAAAATAAGAAAAGTAATGAATTGGTTGAATAAAAGAAAGTAATAATTAATTTTTCTTTAAAAAATACGTAGTAAATTAATAATAGCATGTTCATCTTTAAAATATATATATATATATATATATATATATATATATATATAATAAAAGATTAGTTAAATGTCAATTTAGATCTTAGTTGTTCTAGTATCCAATATTTTAAAACATATAAAAAATTAAAAAATCAGTTTAAGTCATGGTATCTTTCACGTTTCTATTAGATTAAAATAAGAGTTACAATAAAAAATAATATGTATTAAATATCTTTCTTTGTCTACATCATGAATTATTATGATGAAAGTATATCGATTCTTATTGTAAATAAATTGTAAGACAACAAGTTAAAATCTTTTAAAAATAGGTTAAAAAATCAACGTACTAATGTACATAAACATCTTATCAAGAATAAAATTTCAAAATATATTAAATATTTGGTTTTAAAAAATATGAAATACCTTAAAAAGGTGAATGAGACAGTGACAGATAAAACTTAACTTCAATCTGTTGGCAGTGTGCTATAAAGACAATATGGGATAAATGTGAGTAGTTAGTTGCGTGACGTACAATGAGAATTGATTTTTAAGGGCATGGATTATTAATTCCAACTTATTTTCTATATTAAGTTAATGCATCATCAACGTGCACACGTTTTTTGACAACTTTTAATAAATATTTTAAGGGAACGATAAAATAATGTTATTAATAAGTGAAAATTAATTATGAAATAAAAATGGAAGAAAAGTTCTACAAGAAACTTCTTGATCTTGATAATTTTAAATATTATAAAATATATGTTCTCTGTTTGAATTATATTTTATTGTCGATTATTTTAATTTTATTTTAAGCAATAAAATTAAATGGGTAGGGTCCCACCTCAGTGTAGACAGAAGCTCCACCACGGGAACTTTGATGTAATTGTCAAACTTTTCAAATTCAGGCACACAGAATTGGACTGTGCTAATGTATGTAGAGCACTCAACCATTTCACTAGTACTTCTTCGAACTAAACACTCTTAAAATATAGGTTAAAATACATGTTTTATCTTCTTTTTAGTTGTATCAATTCAATTTTAATGGTTTCTTTTTTTCAATCATATTTTAATTTTCATCAATTTTATTTAATTTGATTATTTTTTATTTTTTTCAAATTTTCAATTAAAAAATAGAAGAAAAAAACAATCCTGTTAAAATAAAAAGAAAAACAAAGAAAGTGTGAGGAGCGCGTAAAATTATACATTTACAAATAACATAATACAAGAAATGATTCTATATCCGTTATATTTAAAATTTGATATTGTAAGTAAGATTATCTAATATTATCTTATATCTAACAAATTCTATGAATAAAATTTCTATTTTTTTAAAATTAAAAAATAGGAAAAAGAATGTTGCTAGAATAAGAGAAACAAATGAAGTATTGTTGAACACATAAAATTATATTTATAAATAGAAAAATACAAATAAATGAACCTAAATATTGTGATTAACATATCTAATGATATTTTACTATATCTAAAAAAATCTATTAAAAAAATAACTTTCCACGATCAAAATTTTAAAGTGTGAATGTTTTAAAATTAAAATAAAAATAATTATCAAAATAATTATTTTTAAAATGAGGATATTTTCAAAAAGGATATTCTCATTTCAATTTCATATGTGCCTTTTCTTTTATAAATAACTAGCGTGAATATAGACGCTTTCGCGTATGTATATTTTTTAAATATACGTGATATTATAATATTATAATATTATTAAATTAATATATAAACTAAAATTATATTTATTAAAAATAAAATGAACAATCATTGATAAATAAATAAAAAGAAAAAAAAATAAAAATAACCAATTTTATAAAAAATTTATAAAAGTAATAGTCAAAATTTAAAAATTTAATAAATTATTATATTTAAAAGGTAAAATTAATATTTTGAAACATAAACACAAAATGGAGAATTCTCTTTATATATTGTTATTCTTTATATATTGTTATAGATATTTTTAAAGTTCAATAACATTCCAAAATAAAAATATATAGAACGATAAATATACTAATAACAATTAATAACTAATTGAGCAATACAATGAAAAAGTTAAATCAAAACAGGGACAAAACACCATGGGCTTCTCCGTATAAATCCAATACTCAAATTTGGACTGGCTGTTAACAAATTTTACATAAAATACATTATAAAGTATTATTAATTTTATGTACAATTCTCAAACTGAAAACTTTTTTGTAAAATAATTCCAGACAAGTTCAAATTGCCTAATTTTAAATTAGTTAAATTTATTTTACATCAATTATTTACCATGTTTATATCTAGAATAAAATAAACCAATATAATGTGTAGTTTTCAGTTATTTAGGTTTCAAAATTTTAATCTATTTTATCATCCAAGAGTAAAACTATCTGTTTGAGTCCAATTCATTCAAACTAATACAACTTAAACTAAAAGTCTTATGGTTAAACAAGATTAAATCAATTTGTTCACTACTTCAAGATTGCCGGTGGAGTAAATTATAATAAAATTATAAATTAGACATGCTTAGAAAATAAGAGTTCACGAAGAAATAGAATTACACAAGCATGAGCTGAAGAAAAAAATCATACTCCACCGGCAAGAAAAAATCATACAATTTCAATACATAAATAAACAGTTTTTATATACTATTACTAAAATTACGTTTACTAGGCATAACTCTGATTTTTTTTTTCCTGGCATAGAAACTTCAATTCTTAAAAATAGAAAGCATAATCATATTTGCAAAACAGAAAGTATTGAAAACAATAGCGTAATTCCCAATCATGCTGGTACCGAAATGGCATTAAGTTGTAACTCGTATAGACAAGAGCAGAGCACACATAATAATCCAAGTGAAAACATTAAAGTCATGGACGAAACTTAATATACAATGTGTGGTGCGGCCGCCAACCGAAGAACTAGTGTTGGAATGAAAGGGCACTAAAGAATTTTTCATTTGCACCAAAAACCCATAAGTAAGGACAGAGCAGGCCGAGACACAAGATCATCAGAAGTGGATGCATCACTCAACATCTTAGTTTCCAAATCGACCTCTTCCCCACGGGAGCCTCCTATATCCATTTCCATTACGCTGCACAGCATTATTCTGCATCGACAGAACTCTCATTCTTTGCTCCTTCATGTTTGCAAACAGCGAATCCAGCGTCTGAGGCTTTTGCTTTGGCATTATATCCACATTCTCCACCTGCTTCTGAGAGGAAGGAATTGGTTGCTGCTACAAATTTATAAAAGAGAGATATCAGATTACAGAACCTACAGATAAATAGCACAAACACTAATCTTGAATATTCACATAATACAAGTTAGAAAACAGATAAAACTAGTAAAGAAATACCTTAGCAGCAAAGCCTCCATTAACAGCCCTTCTTTGACCAACAGGAACTCGAAATCTGCACCGAGGAAAAAAAAGAGTGTAATCTAGATGGGGAAACAAAATAGAAAAAGTCAAAGTACTCCATCAATCATCGCGTAACATCAGGATGTCCAGCACCACGAACTATCATTTGTAATAGAAACAGATATCACTCAGTAATCTCTCTTACTACAGAAGTTGCGTCACTTACCATCAGATTCTAACTAAATCCAACTATTAAGAAAGAAGAAAGTATATTAAGCAAAAAGAGAACACCAGTCACATAGTTGAAGAACATCTCACTGTCAGTGAACAACTTTTCAGATTTTTCACAGAAACCCGTCACTTGTGGTCTTTGGCATTGTACTAGAACTCAACAACTTGTGCAGCTGTGTGATATTTTACAATAACCCATAAATGGATATTACCATGGAGGCTGTTGTATATACAAAATAGAGCACTTAAGGATTTAAAGCTTCCACAAGTATAGTGTAAAGAAGCAAGAAAATTTATCTGCATGGTGACTAGTATTTCCTCATCAGCAAAACACTGTATGACACCTCTGCAATGGACTACAAGCTTGAAACAAATATTAAGAAAGTGAATGCCACGACCACACGATGTTTACCAGACCCAGAAGAACTTCCCATTGATTTGATTTACTTGAATGCCAATAACAAAAAGTTTCCTTCAATGCCAAATCCATGAAAAGACTCCAGATTCTTAGTCACATTCTTTTCTTAATCGCACAGAATGAACGGTGTTCTTTTCAATTATGTGGCCAATGGCTGACAAAACTATCTTAGAATGAGTCAACGCAAGACTATGAATGTGGTCTTTGCAATTCGTGGAGGATCCCAACTGAAAAAAAAAGATCCCGAGTTTGCGTTGTAGTGCACGCATCCTTGCAGCATTAGCTCATTTTGGAGAAACCATTAGGTGATAGACCCAATATCATTTCAAAGAGAAGTTTCATAGCAAATACACAGATCAGCAAGAATCAAAGCCAGAGTACAAAGGATAGTGACAGCCAATAAAAGGGTAGCAATTCTCACAATGAAGAAGTCTAAAGGAGACTGACCACAAATGTAATGCTTAGATGAGCCCATCCATTCAAAATGGCTAATTCTCAAAAAAATAAACATGCTAGTTACTTAGTGCCACAATCACTACACTTGCTTCTAAACAACTGAAATAGTTCATGGTTGGTTTTTCCATGTGAGTCAGCCACTAACTATTGACAGTCAGGTGTCCAGACATCTTTTGCATGTGGCGATACAGCATACCCTTGTCCACACTAGGATGAGACACTTGATAAATACTGTTAAGCTATCTTTTCTAGCAACGGATTCCACCGGACAAGACTCCATTTAACCAGTAACCCATTTGCATCACCAGCTAACTCAACCAATATAGGTCCAATTATCTAGCATGAATATCCTTAGTAACATTCAACATAACCCACTCAAACCATGCAGGAGTTTGGACAACAGTTTTACGAGATTTTAATGCAACATTCAATTCAGAATCCCAAAACATAGTTGGCTTGCATTCATGATGTATAAACTTGCTCCTTTTGAAGAGAAAAAAAAATCTTAGATATGGAAGGCACACTGAGTTGGGCCATGCTTTACCTGCAAAAATCATTTTACAATTTAAGAATGCCACAACACATAATATCATCATGAAGGGTTAAATTATCACAGTAAAAAGACATCATAATACAGTTGAAGAAAATAAATACCTTGGTTTATTCCAGTTGGGTACCCTATTACGGTTAGGAACTCTATTCTGCAGAGGAGCAGTAGCAGCTTTTCGCGCAACATCAAGTGCAGCAGGAAATTGGTTCCCCTTGAAATTAGATCTTCTTTTCGCAAGAGCCCCCTGATAACAGTATTTAAAAACAAAAAAATTGAGACGTGTACATAGGCAGAATACAAAAACTTCAAATAACCATATTTTCAGAAACCAATGCACCTGTCTAAGAGAAGATCTGGATTCCATATAACGCTGGACCTTTGCAGTCTTATCTTGAGCGAAATTGTTTGAAAACTTCTGAGCTTTGTTCTGTAAAGTTGTAAGAAGAAAGTGAAACGGTAACCTCCGGGAATATTTCAAAGCAACGACATAAAAAGGAAGTGGAAAGCAATTTTCCAAAACAGATACGTACCGGAACCCTTCTTTGCTTCTTAGTATTCGTATTTTTAGACATTTTGATTATGTCATCTATCATATCAATATCAAAGAATGATAAATATTAGATATGTCAGAAAGAGTGAGAAGAAAAGCCAACATACAAAAGGTTCTTTTAAAAGCACACCTAATGTCATGTCCATCTTCTTTTCTGTAAGCGCTATTGCCTCGGTAGTAAGAGGTTTGGCTGCCATCTAGTACTGCACGGAGAAATTTAGTCATATAACAAAAAAAAAAGATATCCCATAAAATAACAACTAAACAATGTCAACCAAATATCAAAACCACCTTACAAAGAAGTCCATCAAACAAGACCAGTTACGAAAGAAAATAGGGTTTGTCAAGAACTTCAGTCAGAAATTGTCAAGAAATGGTGAACAAACAACAAGAATCGATTACATAAGACATGAATCATCACAAGGAGGAAAAATAGCGCAAAGGAATCAACAAAATGACCTAAATACAAGAAAATGAGCAAGAAACACGTTCCGCTATGGAATTCTAGAATAAATTGATCAAATAATTCAATCATGGAATGAAATCTAACAGAGATAACAGAACGAATCAACGTGATGCCTCCTCCACGACACCGTAAGAAAAACCCTAATATCAATAATTACACATCCATGACTCTTCACAAAATCAAAAAGATTATCATCCTGTTTCACTTTTCGCTCGTCACGAATTTTCTATTAATGAAACATATATCCGATTGATAGCAAAATTTGTACATTGAGATTTCAATATTTTGAGAACAAAATGGAAAGGTTGGATAAAAGAGACTTACTCTTTTGCGACGGTAGAATTCAACAACTGAGGTTAAATTTGCGATCGGAGATTGTTAGGGTTTTCGTCGGCACTCAAAAGCAACGAAAGAATAGAGAAAGAAGGGGAGGAAAGAAAAAACGAATGTAAAGGTTTACGGAAAAGAAGAGGTTGCGATATTTATGCTATGTCGATGTAGATGGCGGTGCCTCACATGAACGCGTTATTTATTTGCTCTCTGCGGGTCCTTGAAAACAAGGGTTTTGGGTATTATTTCCCCACCCCAATTAGAACGTGACACGTGGTATGATATTGTTATTTTAAGGATTAATTGGATTTTAACCACAACTCTTCTTCTCTATTTTTGAATTGATTACTCTGTCCTCCGCTAATTTCTAATATTACTATAGAAAGAAATTAGAAAAAAAAAATGTTATATTCAATAAACGTATTATTATATTACCGTATAAATTGTCACCAAAATAAATAAACTTTTATAACAAATTAAGAGAAAAGACATTAAGGAGTATGCTATTAAATTTTACGAAATGTGAGATTAAAATGATCTCGTATTACTTTAGAAAATATATTTAAATTACATGTAAATAATTTTGTTTTCAAGATAGCATTTTTATAATACTTGTGATAATTTTAACAATGTAACTGAAGTACATGGTTGAGATAAAAAAGGATATACCATGATTCAATCATAAACTATTATATGGAATATCATTATTAGTTTCTGTAATAACTTTAAAAATCGTTAAAGTAAATTTGATCTTATTGATGAAGTAAATTATCTTATAAATGAAGACGTATAAAATAATTTTTCATATCTCATTATCACATCAGTTGTTTGCTTTCATATGTTTTCTCGTTTTTCTTCTTGTAAAATTCCTCCCGTGAAATTTACTATGCAATAAGATCGTTCGGTACGTAACTTTATAAAATATTAGGCCGTCAAATTATATATTTTTATATTTGTTATATAAAAATTATTTTTTTATTAAATAAAAAAACTTTTTATATTTTTGATTTAAACTATTTTCATAAATTTCTAATCTTTTTAATTTATTGAACTCATATATAATAGGTATTCTAATTTATATTTCAATTCAATGTTATTCATTATGTGTAATGAAATTTGTAATACAGTGTCAAATATACTTATAAAATTTTACAAATTTTATCATATAGCAGAAAACACAAAATTCATAAATTTTCATAATTTAATAAAATTACTAAATTTTATAATTTAAAAAGGTTATATTAATTTGTGGATAAATATAATTAGGATTCATGTCAATATCATAAAAGAATTCCAAAATCAAAATTATGGTTCATACTAATTTGGAAAAAATTTAAATGAGGAAAATTATCATAATAGAAAAAAAATCATAAATCTAACATACATAAATCATAATAGAATATTAATCTTCCTTCATGAGAAATATTGTGATGATTCGTTTTTAACCTCTCTAGTCTCCAATCTTTATATCCAGATTTATCTTTTTACCTTTTTTTCTAATTGTTATGTTTTATCGATTACTTACTAACCAAAAAACCTTATAGTCGAGAGACAATATCTTAATTTCTTTTGTTAACCAACATCCATCAAATTAATTTTTATTTTATTTTATTTTGTAAATAATAAAAATATATTAATAATCAATGTATATAAATAAAATAGTGAGAATTTTTTTTAAAAATTATTATAAATAATACAATAACATATAATATCATTTCAAAATATATACAACAAATAAAATTAAAAATTTATGAGGAATCATGACTCCCCTATGTCATAGTGAAGTTTTGTCGGTGTGTAAATATACAACTTTTAATTTTAACGGTCACCAAACCATTTTATCTTATATGGTTAGAACTATAGTGTTATGTTCATTTTACACTCTTAATACATTTTATAAGGGTCATCTTTAGGGATGACAGAACATGCTGAGTTTGACCGACTAGCTCATTGATATGTATGAAAAATATGAGTTAGGTCGAAGATTTTTACTCGTCAATCTATTTTGGTCTAGTCTATCTAATATGTTGATTTGACAGAGAAAACACGAGTCAAATGAGCATGATTTGTTGACCCATTTTTTTTTAAATAATAATAAAAATATTTTTTATATTATATTTCTTAAAATGTAAATATATAATAGTAATATAATTTAAATTATTAATCCTTACAAATTAAATTATAATAAAAAGTTCTAATATGTAAATGTAAGAGTTATTTAAATTTATCCAATTAAAAATATTAATTAATCAATTAAAAACTTAAAAATTATTTATATGATTAAATATGTTTTATTTATTAATATTTTAGTATATGTACAAATAAATTTTGAAAAAAAAAAGTTGTGGGTCAGCCCACCGGCCCATCTTGTGATGGGATGGGTTGCAATTTATGATCCATTTTAGGACACAGCAAGTTAACCCAACCTGACCTATTATTGATAAGTCAAAGGCGCAACAACGTAAAATAAACCAGACCAACTCCTCTCTTAATCACATATAAGTAAAACTATTTAAACTAAAAAAAACTTTTATAAAAGTTTATAAATATTTTGATTGATATAATAGATTTAGAGAAATTATAGAATAATACTCTTACAAAAGTACTAAATTACTTATAAATTTAATTAGTAATATGAACTTATGTTAAAGATAAATATTTAATTATGTTTAATATTTTTTTTATTCAATTGAGTCTTGATTTTGTTTAAAATTAATCTTTGATAAAATTGGTGTTAACACACCTTAATAAATATCACATGTCAGTTACCTAACGTAGTATAATATTTTTTTTGTATTTTCTTTTCTATTATTTGTAGGGTAAATATATAGTTGAGCGTATATGATCTGTCGTCGAAACCAACCAATATCTCTAACAGTTTAAGGCATAATAACTCAACTTTAGCTTCCATTTATAAATTATATAGATTTGGAAGATCTAAAAGGCAAAGTTTAAATTTTTTTATAACGAGTGGGTAATCCTGGAACTGGAATGAGCTAAGAGTGACAAAATGATCTGTCTTTATTCAATTACTGCTACTTATATGTTATGTACAACAAAAACAAAAATGTAAACAACAAAAACATATTTACTCGTTAGCTTTCAAGTCATCTTGAATTCACCAAACAAGGTGCAATGTTACAAGTGTATTGAACTATCAGACTTTGATGAATCAGATTCCAATTTGCAGTCAACGTCTAAAGCTGATAACCACGAGTCCACCTGAAAGAGGAATCATAGAGTGAAATACTTAATCTACTTAGGATGTGATTATGATAATGATTAGGAGTAACAAATTATCTTAACTTATACACACCTGTATTTTAGAACTGCTTGAGCATTCATATCGTAAACCATGACGAGTTAAGATATAAAAGCCGTGTCGCGTCTCATCATCTTCACGCTTAAAACTCGGTAGTTGGTCAATTTCAACAACATCTGATAGAAGTGTTGAGTCGTGAGGACTTAGATCTGCCATTTACTTCCTTCATCAGTAGTTGTAAATGAAAGCCAATAATCTAAATCTAGATCATAAATAAATTTGATAAACCCAAAGGAATTTCGGCACCAATAAGCTATTAATCAACCCATTTAAAGATGTTACAGCAAGAACTACAATTTTGCATACAATATAGGACATGGTAGCAAAAGAAGGAGAAAAAGAAAGAAACAGGGAACCATATTACCTGTACACAACAAATATATGTATAGACATGCACCATAAAGAACAACAAAGCGAGGAAGCCAATCATCTATGTCAATGTCATCTATAGGTGGAAGTTCACCTGGAAGTGCTGCCCATCTCTACAGAGAAAAACTAAAAGCAGATTAATACCAAGCCTCTAGGTAAAATGTTAAATAGATGCAGAGGCTGATGTAAAGTAAACTAAAGGAGGCTGTTCAGTAAGTACTTTTCGAATGTACAAATAGCCACATAGACGAGCTGAACGCAAGGTTTCATCAATATTGTCCAACCTGTGAGAAACAAAAAGATTAAAAATTTACTGACATAGAAAGCACATTTATGTCTCTTAAAGCATGTAAGAATTCCCCACAGAGGAAAGTATTGGATTAAGATTCAACACCGAATTTCTGTAGTCGTTCAATGTAGTGATTTACTAATTTCAACAAGATGAGTAGATCCCACTATTGCAGCGGGAAGAATAAGTACAGTGACATAGGAAAAAATGAAAGAACAAGGGTAGTTAAACTTCATCTATCCTTACAATGCATGTAATCACACACACGTATAGACTACAAATCTATGGCTAGCATCTGAATTCCTAGCTTTGTTATATTCAACGTGATTGGTTATCCAATCAAAACACGAGAAGAAAAGTGACACTAAGCAGAGTGCTACATGAGAACTCATATTACATTGTAAGAAAGAAAAGACTGCAGTTGTCCAAAGCTACAGAAAACTCACCTAGCTCTCAATTGAGCTTCCCTCTCTTCTATGTCAGCAAGTTCTGATCGAAGTGACTCTACCTCAGCAACTGTTAGCACTACCTACAAAATATAACTTGTCTAGGTAAGATGTAACAAAACATTCACCAATGACAAAAAGCCGCTCTTTACAAAAGATCTTGAATGCAAACCTTTTCCTGACCACCATTACTGGAGCTCCATGACAGCCTCGGAAGAGTAAACAATTTGAACATGGAAACTATCCTTAATATTCTTCAAGTCAATAGATGTCAGTGAGACCTAAAGTAGGCTTTACCGTGTAAGCTTTATCGAGTGGTTGAATTCAAATACAATCAAACACTCCTAATGAAGTACCAAAAAGAGTTAGCAGTTCCAGGTTTTGTTAAACAGATTCTACACCTGATGTTGGAAATCGAGAATGATTGGGGATGACCTTTGCTTCGCAAGGGACATCATCCATTAAAGAGACCTGCAAGAAGTGAAGATAAATCCATATCAGAGGAAAAGTGGAAGACAGTTATGATAACTGCAAATGTGAATTACCCTGATACATGAACAACGCCAAATCAGATACAAATTAAATCCTCTGCTGACATCACCATTTGCACCACTTTTCTTTACCAAGACAAATATTAAAAGCCAGTTTTGCTGAATTTAAAGCCTGGATTCCTTTTTCTTAAACCATGTGAGCATAACACACCGGCCAGCACTAGAATAATACAAGGACGGTTCCGAACATAAATAAACACAAACTAAAAGGGAAAAAGCAAAACACCGATTTCCCCAAACTAAAATATATGGATTACGGTGCTCAACTAAAATAGTTTGAAGCAAAGACTACATGAAACGATTATTATCCCCATAATCCTCAATCCCATTCATCAACTCAACAGAATTAAAAATACTACAGGATAGGGGAAATTTTTCACCGTTTCACCTTGAAACGAAACGAAAATAGAAATCTTAAAAATTAATAAATAAATAAATAAATAAATCGAAAGCGACTGACAGGCACAACGATCAAACTGGTTCATGTCATATTTGCTGACTCAAACCATATTCTCAACCAGCGAGGATCGAAGATAAACTGGTGTGTTCATAAATAAGTTATTTTAGGTTGGGAGAAGAGAGTGAAACTTTGAATGTAATTAAATTAAACAAGTGGTACAAAAGGTTGAAGATTATTGTTTTAGGAATATTAATTAGCAGAATTAAATTTAAGAAGAGAGAAGATAATTGGTACCTTTGGTGGGCACAAGAAGAAACGAGGAAGGTAACAGCAAAACGCATTTCACCCAAAAACCAACGACAAGGACGGGTTGTTGTGTTGTGGTGGGTTATTTGTGTACAGTGGTTTAAGAATCTTAGCTGTTTTCACCCAATCACAGTTCTGTCTATTGGACGTTAAATTGTTGCACAAGACACGACACCACACTCCTTCGTAGAAGGCCATAATCTTCTGCAAGTACCTGCTTTTATAGTCTTTAAGGATGATGATATTGATAATTGGCTTTTTAATCTTTAAAATCATAAGATAAGATACTATTTAAATTTAATTTAAGTACCATTCTTTCTTATCTCCAAAATATTAAAAAAAATCCAGAAACAAGAATGAATAAATAAACAAGGTGTATATACATTTTATATCATACATCAGTTATTATAATAAATTTAAGAATCAGTTAATAAAATAAAAGATTTTCAATATTTTTTGCAGTAAAAAAAAACATAACCCAAAGATAAATTTGATAATATTTCAAACAGTAAAAATATGTACGTATTTTAATTTTTGATAAGATTAAAGATTAAATAGTTTTATATTTTCAATTATCATTTAAAAATCAAAATAATCTTCGCTTATCGATTGTAAAACCTAAAACCGTTTAAAATTTAGATATCATCTCATAACGTTAAGAATTAAACTCATTAACCTAGTACCATATAAAGTAATTAAATTATAACTTTCCCCATTGAAGAACTCAAGTGGATAAGATAATTATTTAGAAGTACCTTTTATTTATTAGAGGTACCTCGCACATATAAACTTGGATGTGCGTAAATATACAATTCCTGGCTGTGTTGTGCAATAAGAGCAGAAGCAGAGCCTTCAGAAATTCAAAGAAATATAGTTGTTGGTAATTAGACAAGTCAGTGCACTGTGCCGTAGATGAAATTACTAACTACATAACCAAAACTTGAAACTTCTTTTCTCTCGAGTCAATATTCAATTTCAATAAGGGGGAAAATTAAAAAGATGTACAATCTTAATCCTTTGCGTATATCAATTATTGACAAAAAGAATCATAAACTTTGAATAATGAATTTTAGACCCACAAAAATGAGTTCCCAGTATGTATATATACTTTCCCTTGAGCACACTCGATTAGACAGAGCCGCCCAACTGCACAAACACAACAGTAAATGTTTCTATTAGTATAAAAAAAATCAACAAATTATAGATATGGATCCACGATAATCACATAAGAACATCAATGATCAATAATTAAAAAGAAAAATTGTTCAAGCAAAATCCTAGAATGGTCTCAGAAAGTGTATGGAAACAATGGAAAAAAAAAGACAGAAGAAACCACAGGTCATGTAAAAAGACTTAATTAGTAACACATTTCAACGAACCAATTAAATAATTTTCTCTTATAACTTTTGGTGACATCGTTTAAGTGATTTTAAAATATAAAAAAATAAAAAAATAAAGTCACTTAAAAGATAACACCTCAACTCGTAACAGAAAATTGTCAAAATTTAACTATTAAAAAATATTTTCTCATTTCAACGGTGATTCATGTCAGTGGCGTACCAAATATTTGGTTTACATGCAAAGGTGAAAATGGTAATATTATGGATGACCTTGCAAGGAATTTTACATACCAAAACTGCCTCAATCTCCTCATTGGACAAGGGATTTCTCTTGGGTTGAAGAGAGGCCTTCCCTCCAAGTGTGATTAACGGTGAATTGCCATTACTTGTTGAAGACAAAGCTTGAGTCTCAGGTGCAGAACCTGCAAGGAAATTTATTAGAAAATTGTACAACTGAATTATTGTGTCAACAACACGGAAACTGAACAACAATTGATATAACAGTCTTCACAAATATCTAACTATTATGAACACAAAACAGTAAAAGAAAACTCCAAAATTACATGATAACCAGTTAAGGTTTCTGATCAACCAAACTTGGTTTCTAGAATAGTGCCTTTTCAAGAGATTTATCAGCAGGAAAAAGAAGAAGCAAGTTTAAACCAGTAGTGTCAAATACTATGGTCAGATAATAAAATATTTGTGATGATTGCGGGTTACTAAGTATGGAGGTTTCTGATATTTGAATAATTCAGTACTAGACATTGGAAATACGCATCATTAGCATGAGCATAAACGTTCTTCATGGCTTCTAAGATGCCTCAATAGTTCATGTGGGCAAATCCAAGACATGTACTGTATCCGCATCAGAGGTTAATTTTAATTTCCAATCAAATCGAGCAAATAACAACATGGGTAAGCCAATACATCACAATAAATCAAAAAAAAAAAAAATGAAAAAGAATGGAACTGCCCCCAAATGTAATTGCAAAACGTAAATGACATAACAGTGGCAATTTGGCAAACCCTGCGAACAAGAAAAAATCACGCATTTTACTTAATATCGAATTTAACCAGATAAGAAACAGAAAATTTTCCCGAATGCGAAATTTAAATGGTGTGAGGTGAGAAATTGCAGGCAAGTGATCGCAAAATTGGGTTAATGCTTTGTAATTATAAAATCTGAATGAATAGGAATTGGATAGTGAATAGCGAAGAAAAAAAAGAAAAGGGAATGTGTGTAATGAATTACCAGAGGGTTTGCCATGTCTCTGAGGAAACTTGATACGAGGAATTCTTTTCATAGCATGCCCTGCACCCATTGCTGATTACCCAATCGAAAAAGAGAACTTGCAGTATTCCTGATTCCAATTTTCACCAGGTTTTCATCTTTTACACTGTTAATTTGGGCTTAATTAGTTTTTTTTTTCTATTATTATAATAAGCGTTGTCATTTTTTCTGTATTTTTTTATTGTTATTATTTGTATTTAATCCTTTTTTTTTTCTTTTTAGCAGTAGCTCAATGTTAATGAGGTTTTTTCTTTTTGCACTCCCATGAGTTTTGGATGTATCCTCTCCTCTTTAAAATGAGTAAGTCGGATAGTTTGTTTTGAATTTTTTTCCAAATTTTTAGAACATAATTTTGATAATAGAATTTTCAAAATAAGATTTTTGGAACTGACATTTTCAAACAGAATTTCCATGATAAAATTTTTAAAATAAGATTTCTAAAACACATTAAATGTACTAGCGAAAACATAGGTGCGACAGCGCCCGCCTATGTTCGTATTTTTTAATTTTTATAAGAATTTGAGTTAAGATCAATAATATTTGCTTTCGAAATATATATAATAAATTTTAAAATAGTTATTAAATAAAATAATTGTTAAAAGTAAGTTTTTTTAATAACGATCAAAAGAAAAGAGATTTGAAAAAAAATATTAAAGATAAATTAATTATAAAATAATTAATTTTTAAAATAATAATTAAGGATAAAGTTGGAAAACGAAAAGTGGACACAAAAGAGAGAATCTTCTTTGTATACATCCTCTTTATATATTGAATGAGACACAAAAGTCGGTCAAAACTAATTATATTTCTCTATGTATACACAATGTTCCCTTAAAATAATGTAACATTTAGATTTTTTGTTTCAATGTATATAAATTGTTTTCTTGACAAATTTAAATATATACGACACAAATCATACTTTAATTTACAAAAATTATAATTTAATAGAAAAAAAATTGATGCATGCGTTTGAATTTTTTTTTTTCATACTTTTAAATCAACATCAATTTGAACCGTGGAAATATGTGAAATAAAAAAATATAAGTTATAGAAAAATTAAATATTAAAGTAAAAAAAACTAAAATATTTATAATAAAAAGTACATATTAAAGTAAAAAATAATAGTAATTAAACAACATTTTTTTATCGTTTACTTTTAAAAAAATTGAATTTTTATTGATTAACTGCTCACTAATTGAATTATGTATTTTATTTTTTCATTTTTCTTCAATAATCTCTTATAAACACCACGTACACTCTATTTTTTAATTCAATCACCACCATTGAGACAATGATCGTGAGCTTCTCATCCCCATCACTACTATATAAGGTAATGTCGCCTTGCTCTTGTCATCCCACATTACCACCTTCACTGCAATTCAAACACCTCACACCCCACCCAACTGGTGTTTTTTTATTTGAACCTTAACTCTACCTAACATATTATCATTCTCTTATATGTCTTTGCATTTTTCTCATCTCTTTATATTTTTTGCTTCACTACTCCCATTTCATCTTTTTTTTTTCATCGTCTCATAATATTTTTCTTCAATATTTAGGTTTTTACCAATTTCAGAACTCTATGTTTTCCACTTTGACAAAATAGTTATTTGTGTGAAAGATGAATACAAACTAATTTAAGCTTGTCCTTTGAATGTTTTCTTTTTATTTAGAGTATACAATTTTTTTATGTTATTGTTTATACACTTGCTATATCTAATTTGAGAAAAAATATTATGTTTCAATTGTTTAAGAGGGACCTCACAATTGTGGTGTTGGTGTTCAAAAAACTTTTGGGTGTGATACTTTATAAGCACATTACAAAAGCGACTCTCTTTTTTTGCTATGTGTTAATTAATTATGAAAGTGTAAAATTTTCTCTTAAATTTCCTCTTTCTTTTTTGAAGGGATTTAAAAATTTAGCAAAACTAAAGAGTATTTCAGTTCAGTTCTGTTTAATTCGGTTCGGTTAGATTTAGTTCAGTTCGGTTCAATTCAGTTCGGTTTGGTTCAGTTAGGTTCGGTTCAATGCAGTTCGGTTTGGTCCGGTTCGGTTAGGTTTGGTTCAGTGTTGTTCAGTTCGGTTCAGTCTGATCCGATTCGAATCGGTTCAGTTCAATTTAGTTCAATAAAGAATATATATAATGAATTTTTAAAATAGTTGTTAAATCTAAAATTAGAAAAATAAAATATGTACATAAGAGAAGTTTTTAAAACAACTATTGAAGACAAAAGAGGTTTTTAGGTTAACGGTTAAAAGTAAACTATTTATAAAATAATTAGTTTTTAAAATAATAATTAAGGGTAAAATTGGAATAACGAAATATGGACACAAAAGAGGGTGTCATCTTTATATATTGTTATAAATGAAAAAATTAGTCTAACTAAACTTAACTATAATTATCTGTATTGTATTAAAGTAACAAAAAAAACTAAACTATTTATAATAAAAATTAAATATTAAAGTAAATTTTTTTTTTCATCGTCTAATAATATTTTTCTTAAATATTTAGGCTTTTACCAATTTCGGAACTCTATGTTCTCCACTTTGACAAAATAATTATTTTCGCGAAAGGTGAATACAAACATTTTTAAGTTTGTCCTTTGAATGTTTTTTTGTATTGAAGGTATACAGTTTGTTTATGTTATTATTTATACACTTGTTATATTTAATTTGGGAGAAAACATTATGTTTAAATTGTTTAAGAGGGAACTCACGATTGTGGTGTTGGTGTTGAATTTTTTTTTGGGTGTGACATTTTTTACGCACATTACAAAACGATTCTCCTTTTGCTCTATATTAATTAATTATGAATGTGTAAAATTTTTTCTTAAATTTCCTCATCTTTTTTCAGAGGTATTTTAAAATTCAGCAAAAGTAAAGAGTATTTGAATTCACTTCAATTCGGTTCGGTTCAGTTTGTTTGAGTTTGGTTTGGTTTGGTTCGGTCCGGTGTGGTTCGGTTCATTGCGGTTCAGTTCGATTTAGTGCGGATAGGTTCAATTTAGTGTGGTTCAGTGCTGTTCGGTTCAGTTTAGTGCGGTTTGGTTCGGTCTGGTCCAGTTTGATTTGGTTCGGTCTAGTTTGGTTTAGTTCAGAGTGATTCTATACGATTTGAACTGGTCCAATTCGGTTCATTTCAATTCGTTTCGGTTCAGTTCAGTTCGATTTGATTCAGTGCGGTTTGGTTCGGTTCAATGCAATTTTGGTTCGGTTCGGTCCAATTCGGTTCGGTTCGATTCAATTCAGTGCGGTTCGGTTCGATTTGGTTTAGTGGGTTTCAGTTCGGTTCAGTTCAATACAATAAAGAATATATAATGAATTTTTAAAATAGTTGTTAAATGTAAAATTAGAAAAATAAAATATATACATAAGAGAAGTTTGTAAAACAACTGCTGAAGACAAAATAGGTTTTTAGGCTAACGGTTAAAAGTAAATCATTTATAAAATAATAATTAAGAGTAAAATTGGAATAACAAAACTTAACTATGATTATCTATATTATATTAAAGTAACAAAAAAAACTAAACTATTTATAATAAAAATTCAATATTAAAGTAATAAAAAAAATTCATCGTCTTATAATATTTTTCTTAAATATTTTGGCTTTTACCAATTTTGAAACTCTACGCTCTCCACTTTGACAAAATAGTTATTTCCATGAAAGGTGAATACAAACATTTTTAAGTTTGTCTTTTGATTTTTTTTTATTGAAAGTATACAGTTTGTTTATGTTATTATTTATACACTTGCTATATTTAATTTGGGAAAAAGTATTATGTTTCAATTGTTTAAGAGGGACCTCACGATTGTGGTGTTGGTGCTCAAAAAATTTTGGGTGTGACATTTTTTACACACATTTCAAAATGACTCTCTTTTTAATCTATATTAATTAATTATGAAAGTGTAAAATTTGTCCTTAAATTTTCTCCTCTTTTTTTTTTGAAGGTGTTTTAAAATTCAACAAAAGTAAAGAATATTTATGTTCGGTTCTATTTAGTTCAATTCGGTTCGGTTCAATCCGATTCGTTTCATTGCGGTTTGGTTCGGTTTAGTGTTGTTCACTGATGTTTGGTTCGGTTTAGTGTGGTTCAGTTCGGTCTGGTCTGGTTCAGTTTTGTCTGGTCTGGTTGTGTTCGGTTCGGTCTGGTCCGGTTCGGTTCAGTTCAATTTGTTTCTGTTCGGTTTGGTTCAGTGCGGTTCAATTCGGTCTGGTCTGGTTTGGTTTGGTCAAGTCCGGTTCAGTGTGGTTCGGTCCGGTCCGATTTGGTACGGTTCGGTTCGATTCGGTTCAGTGGGGTTCGGTTCGGTTCGATTCAGTTCAATTCGATTCGGTTCGGTTTAATTTAGTTCAATAAAGAATATATAATGAATTTGTAAAATAGTTGTTAAATGTAAAATTAGAAAAATAAAATATGTACATAAGAGAAGTTTTTAAAACAACTATTGAAGACAAAAGAGGTTTTTAGGCTAACGGTTAAAAGTAAACTATTTACAAAATAATTAGTTTTTAAAGTAATAATTAAGGGTAAAATTAGAATAATGAAATATGGACACAAAAGAGGGTATCCTCTTTATATATTGTTATAGATGAAAAAAGTTAGTGTAACTAAACTTAACTAGGATTATCTGTATTATATTAAAGCAAAAAAAATAATTTTTTTCATCGTCTTATAGTATCTTTCTTATTTAGGCTTTTACCAATTTCGAAACTCTATGTTCTCTACTTTGACGAAATAGTTATTTTCGTGAAAGGTGAATGCAAACATATATAAGCTTGTCCTTTGAATGTTGTTTTTATTGAAAGGATACAGTTTGTTTATGTTATTGTTTATACACTTGCTATATTTAATTTGGGAAAAAGTATTATGTTTCAATTGTTTAAGAGAGATCTCACTATTGTGGTGTTGATGCTGAATAAACTTTTGGGTGTGACATTTTTTACACACAATGCAAAATAACTCTTCTTTTGCTCTATATTAATTAATTATGAAAGTGTTAAATTTTATGTTAAATTTTCTCGTCATTTTTTGAAGGTGTTATAAAATTCAGCAAAAGTAAAGAGTATTTATGTTCAGTTCAGTTCAGTTCGGTTCAGCTCAGTTCGCTTAGTTTCAGTTCGGTTCGGTCTGATTTGGTTCGATTCGATCCGGTTCGGTTCATTTCGATTCGGTTTGGTTCAGTGTGGTTAGGTTCGGTTCAGTGCAGTTCGGTTCGGTTTAGTGCGGTTAAGTTCGGTTCAGTTTGGTCTGGTTCAGTTCAGTTCAATTCGTTTCAGTTCGATTTGATTCAGTGTGGTTCGGTCTGGTCCGATTTGATCTGGTTCGATTCGGTTCAGTCTGGTTCGGTTCAGTTCAATATGATTTGGTTCTGTTCAATTCAGTTCAATAAAAAATATATAATGATTTTTTGAAATAGTTGTTAAGTGTAAAATTAGAAAAATAAAATACGTACATAAAAGAAGTTCTTAAAATAACTGTTAAAGACAAAAGAAATTTTTAGGCTAACGGGTAAAAGTAAACTATTTATAAAATAAATAGTTTTTAAAATTACAATTAAAGATAAAATTAGAATAACAAAAATTAGACAAAAAGAAGAAATTGTCTTTTATATATTATTATAGATGTACAAATAACTTTGAAATAGGAGTTTCGAAACAAGCTTTGCTAAATAAATTTTTTAGAATGTTTTTATAACGATTTTGTTCTTCTTATTTTTTTTAACAACATGTTTTCTTAGGGATGTGAGCATTTTTTTTTTATTATTAATAATATGAGAGTGCAGTTAGTAATAATGATGTGAAGAAAGCAAAAGCCTGTAGTGAACTTATGCTGTCGAGATGGAATGAGATTATGTCCATGAGATTGATTACTCAGTGGTTTAATCTATAATAATATATAAAAGGATTTTTTTTTATGTTTATATTTTAAAATATCAATTTTATCTTTTAAATATAATAATTTATTAAATTTTTAAAAATTGACTGTTATTTTTACCAATTTTCATAAAATCGGCTATCTCTACTTGTTTTCTTATTCTTTATTTATTAATAGTTATTCTTTTATTTGTTCTGATATATTTCACTTTATTTTTAATAATATAATGTTAGTTTATATATTAACTTAATAACATTACAATAATATCACCTACTAATATAATATTATGCATATTTAAAAAATACATCCACACATGCGTGCGCTTGTATTTACGCTAGTTCTATAATAAAAAAGAATGAGTTAGACTGGAAGTTGGTACATTAAATCGGTTGTTTCCTTAAGTTAAAATAAAATGCAGTTATTTTATTTATTTAGTTTTCATCATTCTAATGTTTTCTAATATGAACAAATAAATATACAAAGAGAAAAATAATAGTTGTAAATAATAAGTTTAAATATCATATCAATATTAATGCCAAACACAAAACTAGTATTTAAATAAAATTCAAACAACATAAAAAATCAAATTTCAACAAGTTAGATACAATTTAAAATCATATAACTATAAATGCAAATTAGTATCTAACTTTGAGTAATTGTTGTCTCTTATTCTTTTATAACATTAAAGTTAGAAGTCTTTAATTGAGAAATTCAAAACATATTTAATATTAACTAATGAATTATTAAGTAATAACTAATATATATATATATATATATATATAGAGAGAGAGAGAGATAGAGGGGGGAGAGAGAAATTAGTTCATGTAACTAATTTAAAGTCAAATGAGTATTTTAAGATTCTCTTAAAATAGTGGAAGAATAGTATTTGATAAATACACGAAAATCAAGACTAAAACCAAGTTCACTATCAACTGTGGTGATTGAAATGTTAAACACGTTACAAGGCATTTTAAACCGGTTTTAAAACTAACTCAATACATCCAACTTACATAAAAAAAAAATTACATTAAGATTTCCCCTCGGTCATGGAAGTAAAATTTTATTTATCAACAAAATAATTACGAAGTATATTATCTGAATGATAAGAAAATATTTTTATCATAAAAAGAAGAATAATAAAATACAAATATAATATCCAAACATCAAATCTTTTATACAATAATATTTATTAAAAAAAATTATGTAACTATAGAAGGGATTTAAGGTAATTTTTAGACTTTATTATTTTAATAAATCTTTTAATTTTTTTTATCCATCTTCGAGTATGATACTATAGTTTATTAGAAATAACAAGTCTAGGTCATAAAACAAGTATATGAAATTGACATCAGATAAAAGATACATCTAGATTAAAAAATTCTATTAAATTATTGTATTTATAAACATAAATACTTATAGGTTAAATACTATTTTAATAAAATTTAGAAAAAAAAAATGTATTTTCGCTCTTAATAAATATGTTGACCCAGTCTGAAGTCTTGTCTAATCCAAAACTGTTCCATAATTTCTACGTAACCCATTTTTTGTTCCATTCAGAAGGCTCCAAACCCTTTTTCATCAACAAAGACAGATTACGAAAGGTAGAAAAAGTAGTGACTTTTTCAAGTAAAAACAGATTTCAAAACACCAATCTAAATATGAGTTTTTAATACGTTCAAGATCTTTCGGGAACCCATTTGATTCAAATCGTTGTCTCTCTCCACCCTAATCAAGAATTCATATATACCGTAATTTTATTTTACTTTTAGATTAGGATTTCAAATATATTTTATCACACCGATGTATATGTTTATTATATTTATTTATAATAGACTAAATATTAATAATTATTTAATATTAGTGATTTGATAGACTTAACGGATAATAATTTGTTTGTACATATTTCAAATGAGTTAATAACATTTCTAAAGATAGACGTTAAATATAATTCAATTTTATAAAACTAATTAAATAATATTTTTAAAAATAAACTTTAAATATAATTTAATATTATAAAATTAGTTTGTAAAGTAACACTTATATTTATTATATTTTTTATGTCCATATTTGATTTTTAACACATATTTAAAAATGATAAGATGATACGACAGGTTAAAAATTTTAAATTGTTAATCTATTTTGGTTCGATCTGTACAAGTCAATTTGTTTGACGTGTCAGTCTAGTCTAACTTATTTTTAATCAGTTAATAATAGATTTGGCAGACTATTATACTGATTCGTTTTGTCACCTTTATTTTTTTTATATATATATATATATAACTTTGCAAAATAAATGTTTTTCTTTATCAAAATTACTGATTTTTTTTTTTCAAAAGTGAATCGTTATCAAAATTAATTAATAAATAAGTTCCAATATGATAACAAAAAATGTGATGTGATTAAAGTTGTAAGTTGAAAGATAGTTTAAGTTGAACGAGTCTCACACGATAAGCAATTAAGCAAATGAAAAAGTATAGTGACGGGAAAATAGGGCCTTAAACATCACCTTCATGCTGCCAAAACAGGATTAGATGAGACAGATAAATCTCACTCTCCTCAACTCGCATCAACTCATCAACGCAAACGACAAAACTCCATTCATTTACATCTAATTTCTTCCATCTTATGCTTATTCAAATAAGTTCCTTTCCTTCATATGTTTCACAAAATCCAAACAACACAGTTTTTTTTTTTTCTATTATATTTTTATTCATATTCTTTTTTATTTACTTTTCCACTTATAATTTAATGAAAGTTTGGTCGATTAGGATAAGATAATTTTATTATATTATTATCACGTTCAATAGTTCTGTATAGTTTAGAAATCGAGATATAAGAGAGTTTAATTATTTTTTCTTTTTTTATTCTGTAAGATATTTTTAAAAAATAAGATTATCATAAAACCGATGTTTCAAATCGAATAATACTCAGATTTATAGTTCAATCAATGAAATTAAACTTCACCAACATATCTCTCTTCGCATTGACGCCAAAAATTTCAGAAAACAAGTCATTTTTCGTTAATGTAACTCTCTTTCCAGTTTATTTAGTCTCACTCAAAATTTTCTTACACGTTAATCACCTTCGCTAATTTAGTTAATGAAAAATTCATTAACCACACTGTTGTTACATTATTTATTACCAAAAGATTGAAAAATTATATTTCGAAAACAAAAATGCGACCTGGATCATGACCTCTCAAACCGACCAATATTCTCACTTCCGCTTTGTCCAAAATATATAAGTTAAATTATTAATTAATTTAATTAAAAATTATAGAATTCTTAATTTTTTAATTTATATAAATTATAATAATATTATAACTTTTATATTTTTATTTTCATCTTTTATTTTTTGATGTGATTTAGTGTGAATCATTAATTAATAATTATTATATTTTTTCTTCAAAAAATATACATCAAAAAATAAAAAATGAGAATAAAAAAAAAGTTAAAGTATATTTTCCTCGTATAAACCTAGGTTCTGAAACCCACGATCATATCTCTTAAGCCACAAATTTTATGCAAACTATTTTTCAACTCGTTTTTTCTCAAATTAAATGCACCACAGGCCAACAAGATGAGTCAACTCACCGTCACCCTTATTCTTCCAACTGTGGCTATTAATAAAAAAATAAATTAATTTGAATATTTGTTTAAAAAGTATTGAAATAAAATTGATTTAAAAAAATGATGAAAAAGTTTAATTCACACGTAACGAAAATAAAGAAATTATAATATTATTGAATCACACATTAAATTCATTAATTTATTTCAATTGTTCCACGAAAGTACCTATAAATTAACCCAGTCTTATACTCCTCTCAGTAGCCAACTTCCTTCTCTCTCTCTCTCTCTCTGCTACCACTTATCACATCGTAAACATGATGCACACCATGTTCACGTTTCTCAGTAGAAAAGTAGAACAAAAACTCAAAGACACAGAAGCAGTGTACAGAGATGAGTTGATTAACAGAAAGAAATCTTCAGAGTCGAGCAAGAAAGTGAAGAAAAGTGTCCGTTTTGCAGATTCAGAACCTTCCATTTTTGGAGAACAGAAAAAGGAGAAAGGAAAAGAAACGATTAGAGTGAAGGTAAAGATGACAAAGGAAGAAGCTGCACGGTTGCTGTCAAAATGCAAAGAAGGAGGAGTTCTCGAGTTCAAGGATGTTGCACGTGAGCTCGTAACTCTGCCATTAAACCGAGTTAGGGTTGTGTCTTCTTTACATCAACCATAATTGCTCTCATTATATCTATGTATGTGTGTTTAGGAAGATTCTGTTAAATTCTGAAGTTTATAGTGCTATGTGAAAACCCTATGAGATGTTATGCAGAAAATTCATACATCAAAGTTTTGTTAGCTTTATCTTTCTGTACAGATTACTGATATTGTAATAGTAAGATTTTAGTGGTTTTGGTTTGGTTGTTTATATGAACTTTTCTTGTATTTTTGTAAAATTAGTTCTTATTTTAAAACTATTCTAGCTCTAGTTTTGTGTAGTTTCTGGCTTCATTTATGTTTTTCTCTTCTTTTATTTTTCTTTATTGAGAAAATCTCATAGTTTATTCTTTCAAATACTCTGCTTTGTTATGGTTTTAGATATCTGAATTTGTGAGTTAAATATGTTTTTGTCCCTTAATTTTTAGTGAATTTTATAATTTGTCTATTTTGAAATTTTGGATTAATTTAGTGTTTCATCTTTCGAAATACATGAACTACGTCTTTTTGATCAAATTTTGTTAAGTTTATTTGACATTTCAAACCGTGTTTCATGATAGTATTTAACTTAACATTAAAATAAAAATATGTCAAACAATATAAACAATTCAAATACAATTTTGAAATGAAAATGCGTACGAAACATCAAATAAATCTAATAAAATTTGATTAAAAATATTAAATTCACGTATTTCGAAAAATGAAAGATTAAATTTATCTAAATTTTCAAAATTAATTAATTTTAAAATTTATTAAAAATTAAAAAACAAAAATATATTTAACCCTAAATTAAGGAAAAAAAAAACATATTTAATCCTAAATTTTTTAACATTAAGATAAGTTTTCAACATTGCATAACACTTTCTTGAATTTCTGCAACTTTTTAGTTTGACTAAAGCGTTAGCAAATTTACCTTCACGAAAAGTAACACAAACTTGCGTTGACTTGACATCTGTGAACAATGATAAACGGACACCTCATTCACAGAATATTTGGATAACCTATAAATTCGGTGAGATTTTGGGAGAAAAATATTGTTTCACACTATTAAAATACAAAAAAAAAGTTAATTTTTATATTTGTAAAGAAAAAATAATAATAAAAATGTTAAGTGTAACAATTTTTTAATTAGATCCCATAATAACAATTTGAATGAGGATGAAGGAAGTTGTTTTATGGATCCTTTTCGTAGAAATAGAAGAAAAAAAAAAGTATGAAGTTTTAATTGATGAGCCGTGTGATGTGTGTGTTGGTCCTATCATTAATGGACACTGCTAAAAATTCAGCCACCCATATAACGTGTTAGTTCAGAGTTATTATTATTAGCATTTATTACGTTTCAATTTCTAATCACCCACATCACTAAATGTTCACGCTTTTATTGTTTGGAAGAGAACAGGTGGATTAGATGCAGAGGATATATTAATTAGAATTCTCTATTTTTATTTTTATTTTTTTATATATGAAAAGGACAACCGTGTTGAAAATTATGTCTAAAACATTATTGCTGCACACCATAAAATAATATTTAAGAAAATAATAATAATAATAGTGACAGTAATAAGACACCATTAAGAAATATATGTATATATTATGGCTACTAAAAAAGAAATTGGTCAGACATGATAAGGTTTTGTAGAGAAGAGTTTAATGTATTTAAAAAGTTTAAGGCTTTTAAGGCCCATATCAATTCTGTTGATCTTGCTGAAGCCTTTTTTTTTTTTAGAAAAAAAACCTAGTTGGATCTGTTAATTATTTCACTTAAAAACCGTATTTGTATTAAGATAATAATATTATAACTTTTTTTTTTCGTTTTTTATTTTTTGACGTAATTTAATATGATAGTATAAATCATTAATTAGTATATCATTATTTTTTTAAATAAATAATTACTCACACTAAACTAAATCAAATAATAAATGATAAAAATTAAAAAATAAAAGTCATAATATCATTTTCTTATGGGTTAAATATGTTTTTGGTCCCTCAAGTTTTAGTGAATTTTGGAATTAGTCCTTCTTTGAAACTTTATACCAATTTAGTCCTTCATCTTTATAAATGCGTGGATTTAGTCCTTCTTACCAAATTTTGTTAAGTTTATTTGATATTTTAAACGCATTTTATGATAATATTTGAGTTAACGTTAAAGCGAAAATGTATTAAACAATATAAACAATTCAAATACTATCATGAAATGCGCTTGAAACGTCAGATAAACTTAACCAAATTTGGTTAAAAGGACTAAATTCATGCATTTTTTAAAGATGAAGGACTAAATTGGTATAAAGTTTCGAAGAGGGACTAATTCCAAATTTCACTGAAACTTGAAGGACCAAAAACATATTTAACCCTTTTCTTATATTAAAAAGACATCACAAATATATTATAATAGGATATATCACAATAAGTTCAAAATAATAAAGAATCATCGTCATATTATGAGGTTTCAGATAATAAAATGACAGTTCTATCGTTAATGAAAAAGTTAAATAATAAAAATTTAATTAAAAAATAAAAATTTAAATATTCAAGAAATTTATATATTAAATTTTGAATAATATGTATCGTGAGGAAAGTTATGGAAATCAATATATTAAAAGAAATATATATCTTTCCATAGTTACTAATGGTATTTAAATTTAAAGTTATGAAAAATTTAGTTCGAGTAATTCTTGATGATCTTATTAAAAATTCAAATTATTTTTTTATTTTTAAATTTTTGTCCTTAAATAGTAAAAAAACATAAAAGAAATTGATATGTTCTAATTTTATTTTTTAATAATAAGAAAAGTAATCACAAAATAAATAGTTTATTATTTATATTATTAATTAGTGATAAAATATTCTATATAAATACAATTATACGTGTATGAACTTGAAAAATTATATTTTTGAATAAAATTCTACCATAAAATCATAAATGGAAAGTTGAAAAAACGCATTAGTGACAGCTATTATATCTTATCAGCAAAAATACAAGCATTATCATATTTGTATTTTTTAATATTCATAAAAATATGAATTAAGATAAATAATATTTACTTACAAAATATATATAATAAATTTTAAAATAATTATTAAAAAAAAGTTTTTTAGAATAATGGTCAAAATAAAAGAAATAAAAAAATGGTTAAACATTAATTATAAAATAATTAATTTTTAAAATAATAATTAAGGATAAAGTTAAAAAATAGAAGTAGACACAAAAGAAAGAATTCTCTTTATATATTATTATAGATTATAGATACAACTATCTAACAATCATAAATTATATTATTTTATTCCAAAATTCAAGTTGTTTATATTTAAATTTAACAATATTTTATTATTAAAAAAATTGTGAAATAGATATAAGAGAAAGAGATAGATCTCAAATGATAATTTTGGAAAATAAACTGCTAGCCATTATTCTTAGAATCCATACTTTTATCCTTTTTTTAAAAATATAAGGTAAAATCAATGGTGTCATCCTGGAATAAAACCTCTCTGATCTCTGGTTCAGTTTCATTATTTAATTAATATTTAAGAAATTTAATTTTGTGATTATTAAGACAAAACCACAAAAATTAACTCAAAAATAGTTATTCATAAAATTTTTAATTCAAAATCTTAAAACATAAAGATTCACACCACTCTCGAATCTGGATTTTCTATTGTGTCTTCATAATACACGGATTACTATTAATTTTGACGTTTTAAAATATATTAAAAATATATTAAAAATATTTATACACTATATTTTTAATGCTCACCTGAGTACAACAGCCAAAAAGTCAATAAAAAATTAACCCTCCTCCAAAATCTTAAAACATTAAACTTACGAGATTACATTTATATATGATACTAAACTTTCTCACTTTCATCTAACACCGCAATGAACACACCATCTGCCATAAATCTACCATAGTATTAAAGTGGTGAAAGAAAAACAAAAGAAAATCCTGAGTCGACGATGTTTGAGTATTCTAAAACAATGGAAAAAGAAAAGAAGAGAATTTACAGAGAAAGTTGTGGTGTGGCTAAGTGTAAGAAAAAGATGATGCGATTTCAAGCATTTCAGGAGCTTCCATGATGCTATCCAAGGAAGGTTTCCACCCTTCAACTTTCTCTTCTCTCCCTCTTTCTATCTCTGCCACCATTTCCTCCAATCTCATTCCTTTCTCTTCCTTCAGTTTCAGTATCAGCCATTTCAGCTCCTCCTTCGTCACCACAACTTTCATGCTCACACCATTCTTCTCTTCGCCGATTCTTCTTCCTCTTTCTTTCTCTGCATGATCTTGTTCTGTCTCCATGCAGTTCCCCATGATTCTCCAACTCTTGCTTTGATTTTCAATCTGAATTAGGTATTTAACAAAGTAAGAAAATCTGGTTCACGGATTCTCAGAGAATAGGGTTCACGGATTTTTTGTAGACACTACTAGACTCTTGGGAAAACGTTTATTTATATGCATATTCTTCTGCTTTTTGTTTTTCTGATACAGTGACGCGTTACGTTATTTAATTGGAGTTAAATTAATAGTTTTGTCTCTCTTTTAATATATTATTATTGTTATTATCATTATTATTATCATCGGTGTTTTCCCATTTGTCAAAGTTTCTTTTCAGAAAACGTAACACTTGTTAAACAAAATGTAACTAAATAAACTCAATAATTGGGGCTGCTGGCGGTGACCTTGACATTTGAATTATTTATTTGTCTGCAAAACCAGTTTGTGGGAAGAAGGTTAATTTTCTCTCTCTGCACATTCCTGTACAAATGAGAATTTGTTTCTGACGAATTTGATTCTTTTTTATTTTATTTTTCTCTGAATTTAAATTTTCTGTTAAAAAAATTTGAATTCGTTATTTGTTTTAATGTGTTTCTGTATAATTACCATTGATTTTTTATATTTTAAAATATTTTAAAAAAATATTTAAAATATTAATACAATATAATTTTAGTATAATTTTAATATTCGGCATAGAGCAATACCTAAAAAATTAATAAAAGACCTGAGCTCTTTTGTGTCATTGTTAATAACACTAAATTATTATAACATGTTAATTTCGTATTAATTTGATGAATTTATTAGAAATTACTATTTTGAATAAATGTTAATAATTTCAGAGTTTGAATTTATTAGAAATTGAACTTATGAGATAAAAGGTTATTTTATGTAGATATTAATCATATGAATTAATTAGTGAAAAATCCAATAAATACAAAATCTGTATACTTATCAATTAATAATTAATCTGAAATTTGTTCTGTTTTTCCTATTGGTTATCTATTAATAAGGCATGATTTACGTGTTCTCTCTTGAAATCTCTTTCAACTAAATATTATTACTTGTCTTCAGTCATACCCACCTGCAGTCAATGACAAACACCAAATTTTTTCTAATTACAGTTATGCTGCCAAAAAACACTATTTTACTCAATGGTTGAATTGAAAAAAAATATGATGATTCCACACTTTCTGAATTTTAAATGGGTAAAAAAGATTGAAGTTATGGTCATTTTGGTTGTGAAAAAGGTAAAAAAAAAATTAAATCTGAAATAAAATAAAAAAAATTGGATGAAATTGTCTTAAACCTTATGATTTGTTAATTTCATGTATTTTGTTATAATAATGTGCTTAAACTTTTACTTGTTTGATGACAGGAGAAAAACAAAAAGATGGGCAAATGACAGGTGTAAGGTTTAGGTGAGACGTGACAAGTGTAGTTTAATAATATATTTGATGAAAATAGTAATAAACTATAGAAACACATGCACACAATCCTATTCCTGACGCGGATAGGATCCACAAAACCTACTCTTGTCTCTCTCTGCCTTAAAATGTTTCGTTGACAAAGTTTATGTTCGTGTTGGAATCAGCCAATGGCCAAATCTGAACCAGAGATTTTTAGGTTACCCCACCTCAAAATCTCAACACAGAAATTGAACTTAATCACCCAGGTATCATAATATTGCACCAAGACAAAAATGACATAACAATTAAATGGTAATTCACATGAATAATTTTAAAGTTAATTACAAATGTACTGGTATTGTGTTTTCCCATCATACGAGATTATTATCTGTATGGTTGGAAATGGTCCATAATGTTAGGACTTCATGTATAAATTTAAGTTTCGTACAGAATAAAAAATCAAAAGTAAACACTTTATAATGAATAAGATTTTAAGTAAGGTGAGCTCTTAAGATTTTGAGTTAAAATTATTTATAAATTTTTTATGTAAATTTGCCTATGGTTTTATTTGTTGTTAAATTTTTTCAATAAATTAAAAAATTCATTCAATAAAACACAGAGATTAACAAAAATATTTGTATAATCTTCAAAATGTAAGATGGAGATCTATTCAACAACCAATATTTATATATTAAAACTTCTTTTAAATCGAATTAGTCAATAATTTAATTATATTGTCATCTAATATAAAAGTGAATCTAATTCGTGTATATATATATATATATATATATATATATATAAACTTCTTTTAAATCGAATTAGTCAATAATTTAATTATATTGTCATCTAATATAAAAGTGAATCTAATTCGTATATATATATATATATAAATAAAGTAATAATTAAATAAAACTTGTTGTTTAGTTTTATAATGATTTACAAATTTATGAGTGTTTAGAAAAGTTATTGTAGCCATATCTAAATTATGTTAACAAAACAAAAAAATAATGTCTTTTGTCTAATACGTATTGAACACAAGGACACATGATTTGTGAGGCTAAACATGAAAATTTCTTATATATCAAAAGTTTTTATGAAGTTCATTGAAGAGGCGGTGTAAAGTTGAAGTTCAAAAATGCACGGTTCAGCATCGTTTAAAGTATTTGAGAGGGTTTTGTAGTGAATGTGCGTTTCAGACTGGAAGCCGTACACGCATTTTGTTATTTATCCAAGTGTGAGGAGGTAAAGTTTTGTCTTAATTTGTTTTTTTTGGTCAAATGTGAGATATTAAGAAAATTTAATTTAAAAATGTTATGATTAAAAAGTGAATTTAATAAGTATTTATGGTTCGGCACCGTCTTAAGGGAAGGTCCAGCTCAGTATGTTATTGTGCCAAACGGACTACATAGCTAGGTGGCCTCATTGATGACCCACGAAATTCAATTTTCAATTCTTGCTGGAGATCTGTTGTTGTAGTTGTTGTTCACATGGGTTAGAGAAAGAGTGATTTGACTATGCTATGTTTGAAAGAAAAGAAATTTTCTTAACTATTTAATAAAATTTAAAAGAGAAAAGGGGAAATATAAAGAAGATGCAGTATTACAGAATTGGCTGGCAAATTGATCATTGGTTTGCGAGTAGAATGCGTGTATATACTCAGGTTTATAAGCTGTGCGTATGAGCATCCGCCACAACACATAACGATTGTGATTGAATATTCTTCCTTAGCAAATGATAAGTTGAATCTTGTTAAAACTTTTCAACACTCAAGTTTTGTCGTTTGATTGTTGTCGGAATCCTAAGATCGATGGTTGCTGTGATGCACAACACAACAGAGAGTGGGTGAGGAAAGAAAAGAAAATCACAGAGAGCAAAATTTATATTTGTTCCAATATTCAAAGGAAACATTTGCCAAACTTTCTGATCTGAACAAGTGAATTTATAATTGATTGGAATTTAATTGCTTACAATTAGGTTTCTCTACATTTAAACACGAAGTAAATGTATTCCTAGAATCTGACATTTTTTACAAGTTCTTGTTACTGGATCACCTACATCTATCCATGCATCAAATCTGTTTTACAAAATTGAATTAAACTTTTTAAGATTAAATTCTTACATAATATCCACGCACTCAATACCAAAATTACTAAACTGGAGCATAACCAAATGAGTGGTCCAATACTAGAGACAAATTTGATAGTATATTAAAATGTAGACTTTGAAATGTTATTCAATCGAATCGTGCAGAATCATGTCAAATCGATAATCAATGTCATGTCCACATAAAAAAGCTTCTGGCTCTAGAATTCACAACTGTCTATGAAATAGTTCATAACAATTTTTTTTTCATGACAGGACTCGCTTTGGGAGTGTTAGAAGGGGGGATGCCTTTTATTATGAGTGTATTCCCTCAGTAATTTAATATATTTGAGTAAATTGTGTTTTGGATCCTTGTAAAAAAACAACAAAATGTAAAGATATTTTTGCAGGTTTTTTTTTGTGGCGAGGACGCTAGGAATATAACGCCGGAGTTAAACCACCACTGCAGTTCACTCCTCCGTTAATGACAACGTGGAGGAGTCATCAACAGTGAAGCCGAAGAGTGGGGTGAGGTTGCTGGCCAAGTCATTTTTTGTCAAACGCCATTAATAACAAAAATGCACAGTATACGTTTACATTTTATAAAGATTAAATTAGGAATATTTTCATTAAAATCACTATAAATCTTACTAAATGAAGTCAAAAAATAAACGACTTTTGTTGATAGATATGTTAAATGCAAATCAACCGTGAGCAACCAAACGAGTCTATTAAGTTAAAAATGTTGCGCATTGTAATATAAAGTATCATAAAATATGCAGGCTTAAGTTTCGAACAATAGATAACACAAACAAATAAACTTTTCTAATAAAAGTCTGAAAGCTTCAACTGACACGGTCCTTGAACAGCCAAGATAACACACTCACTGTACACGACGACGCTTATTCTTAATCTCATCAAAAAACTGGTGGACATCAGCAGCGGTAATAGGCTTTGACGAGTCTGCAGACTCCTGTCACAGCATATAAAATAGTCAATCGCAACACAACTAAACAAGGCCACGCACCAGTCACGTTTTGCCTATAGATAGAACTCGGTTTACCTTCATATTCATAATTAGTGACAGAACAAGCGAACAAACAAGATATAAGAAATGTAAGCTATATTAACAAACATACCAGGAAAGCACGAAGCCCGTCCTTCATATCTTCGATACCCTTCAAGATCTCAACTTTCTCTACATGTCCCAGTTTGCTAAAAAAGCTTAACTCGGCACCTTCTTGCTGCTGCAATTTTTCTTCTCTCCTTTTCTTGGCCATTTGCTCATATTCCGCAATTGAGTCTTCTTTGTCGAGTAGAAAAGCTATGCGCTTCTGATTGTAAAACTCCAAACAATTTTTGCATTTGCATAGAGCATCTCTCCAATTTTTTGAAAGGAACATTGCTTTATTAGATAAAACTGGGGAAGCATCAACAATGTTAACACCAAGGAGACAATTATCATGCAAATCAGTGCTTTTGGGGCATTGATTTGGAACAATACCGCCACTAGTATTTTCTCCCTGAGACAGACTCTTCCCCAAAGATGTAGATTCAGAATCAACAGTAGCCTGTACTTCATCAATTTTAGGAGAATTATATGATGTGTCGCAAATTGGATTTTCAGTTCGACGAGTTGAAGGCATGTCTTCCAAAACAGCTTTGTCCTTTTGGATAGTAGGATCTGTCTGCTTTCCAGCTGCCCATATATCTTCAGGATATAGTTTTAGAAAGAAACATACCTCAGAGCATGCCTTACATATGAACTCATCATACATTGGCTCACCTTCCTCATCTTTGGGAATCTGATGTATACAAAGAACAATAAAAAATCAAAATGCTGCACATAAGAGTTATAAGAGTTATATATTCATTTATGTGTGTGTGTGTATCACAGTTCACAAATCTAGTTTTCCTTAAGACCGATTTACAAGAAATATAAATAGCATAAAGTCCAGAACTGATAGTATGCTAACACGCTGATTAACCTTAGTTTTATACATATATGAATTGTTATCAACAGGAACTGATAGTATGATTAACCAGAACCCTGGCAACTCTGCTTACAAAAAAAGAAGGCCTTACATTACTTAATTCCAAATAAGCATACAAATCTCCCTCTACACCAAGTACAAGAACGAAAAATAAAAAGATTAAGAGAAACCAAAACACCACATTCAGAGATACCAACCTCGGTAGAAGACTCAAGACCAAGATGCTCCTCATGAAACCAGTCCTCACACAGACAGCACTGTATCATCTCTACTTGTTCTTCCGCATCTGGATCTGGATAAGGACGACCACATGTACAATATGAACCTTTAAAGTTGTGATTGTATGAATTCCCAGCATTCTCTACATCTTTACTTGGGAAAATCTTGCAGTAGAATTCACCAAATTTTGAATTCCCACAATCACATCTAAAGTTTCTTTTTGTCCATAGCTCCACAATCTTCAGAACACAGCAATGAAAAAACCATGGATTATCAGTATGGGTATTGATCAACATAATTAAATTGGTTTTAAATTCAACCAGACTAGTGAACAAAGGTTGAGCTATTGCACATAAAATGTATCAGTCCTAGTATCATAACATACCCAATATAAGTATGCATGTATTAATCTTAATCATGGATCCAGCAGACTCTAGTTAAAATATTAAAATAATTAGGGTACAAGACAAATTAACAACTATAAATTTGAGGAAAATAGCTTGGGTTCCCCAGTACAAATTAGACATAACCAAAAAATAATTTCCTCTCAATAATTGTTGTCCTTATACCAAATCATACATATGATTTAACCAACGCATGTATTACTATCACAATGCCGTGTCAAATAGTAAACAACATTACAAAATCCATATCCATTTTCATATATTTTGTAGTAGAATCCAAAATTGTATAGTCCGGGAAAAAGGAACTACCTGATGACCATCGTGGCATGACAATGAACAAGCTGTGCAAACTCCAGCATTCCCGTCCGGAGTGCAGGTAAGGCAAGAGAAAATGGCCTGCCTTTTCATATATCCTTTGTTAAAGGTACACTCCTTGCCCTCATCACCTCCTAGAACTAAATCAGCTTCCTACGAATTGTAAAAAATTAATGAAAAACAACGATTAAGTCAACATTTAGATCATACCACATTCTGAGTAATGTATCACCAACACAACAGCAACAAAGTTAGCATTAAGTGGGATGAACAGCCGCTGTCTGATCACAGCTACCTATTGAAAACTATCACGATTACAGAAGACTATCCCAGCAAAGGGAATCAATATAATAGAATTAAGGAGAATTGGCGTACTCCATTGCTAGTTATCCATGAGATGTAGGAAAGCTAGCCATCATCGTTATACACTATTGGTCTCAAAAGGCATATTTGTGCTCCATAAGCAGCCCTTAACAGAATAAAGGATAGTTGCAAAATAATTTCATTTCAATTACAGTAATTAATCACGTCCTTTAACATAACTTACAGTATCTCTATAAACCAACTTCACAAATGCCTCCATAAAAATAGCCAAAACCCTAACAAGTGACTTTCACGGACAGACAGACATTTCAATATCCCTTAATTTAGTAATCAGATTCGCATTTCTTGTTAAAGGACAACAACTTAGGTAACGATAGAAGAAATGGCAAAAGAAAACATTATGACGCAAAATAAATAACCGTAGGTCCGTAACAAAGATCATAACAATAGGTTTATCAACCAAAGTAGCCGCAATCAAATAAAGAATCTCAAATGAGCATACAACACCATTTCACATAGATATGAACGTACAGCACAGCAGGAATGTAGGAAATGACTTACCAGCTCCCGTTCCTCAACTTCATCGAGGTACTCGCTGATTGTGACGGCTGGCTCAGCTTCATCGTCAAACGCACCGTCCATTTCTACTCCACAAACTTTCGTTCCGGTTTTGGAATTTCACGATCGCGCCTACATCATAACAGAAGTATAGATTTATGAAGAGAGACTAAAATATAAGCATGTTTAAAGGCAAGAGGTTCCTTCCGCGAAAACCTAGCAAGGATCCCTCGGAACAAGAAACCCTAAATTCCACGGAAAACAAAGGCGAAATTGAAAACAAAGGAGGAGAAATAAAGCGAGAAATAAGCACTATTTCACCAAATTTTATGAGCGAAACGCGTGAATGGAGTGAGTGCTGGAATTGCTGAATCAGGTTGTGTTGAAGCTGCGAAAGAATTGTACGGCGATGGTGGACGAGGCGCGAAGAGAGAAAGGTACTTTGGAGTAAGAAGGAGCAGAGATAAAGGAATACGTGCGTTTTGTGATTTATGTGTGAGCGAGAGGATTTGGGCTTTTATATTGGGTAAGGTGGAGTAAGGACCATAAGGACATTTTCCCGCCATATCTCCTGGGGATGCAGGGATTTTGGAGCGGATTAGTATTGATTCGCAAATTACCATATAGTCCCATACATTTTCAAATTTAAATTTCGTTATATTTAAGTTCTACTAATTTTTTAAAATTTTTGGGGGCTAAAAGTCCTTTTCAACTTAAATACCAAAAAAATAATAATAATGGGATTTAATTTTTAGCACACGCTTTCCTAATTCAAATCAGAGGAATCATAATTGAAAAGATAGAAGGTAGATGTAACAAATTAATCATATTTTTTATAGAAGATTTAATCGATGTTGTTAGAGTTGCAAATAAATGGGATTCAAATATTAATATTGATCTCTTTGTTAATTGATAAGAAGGATGTGGTACTCGTCCTTAGAAATGTGTAGTATTTTATTAGCTTTAAGTGTTACAAATTAAGATAAATTTGTGTACCTTTCAGCAACATTTTTATTATATTCCCAAGGATCAATTTTAACTTATAACAAATAATAATGTGAAGTCCACTTTTGTTTTAATTATTTGGACTCAACTTATTGAGAAGGGCCTATAATCAGTCCATTAATGACTTCCATAACTCCTTTTTAGCCACAAACTCTCGTTTTTTGTCTCCTTTTCAAAAATAGTCTATCTGTTTTCTCTCTTATCTGAAACAAAAGCTTTGCTAGGGCACAGCAAGATTCTCCCTTAAACTTACTGAACGATATCATCCATGTAGGTAGAACTTTAAACTCATGCTCCCTTTCGTTTCCTTTTTGTTTGGAAGCTTCGGTTCCACTTTAACCTCTACTAGGGTATTAGTTTTCGTCTCCTTTGGTTATGTTTTCCAGTTATGTAAACTGTAATCGTGTTGTGGTGCTCTTCTTTTGGAACTTGTTATTGGGTTAGCACCTGTCAATGCAAGCGAAGCTATAACTCCTTCTTTTTCTTTGAAATGGATTGTACTTATTTTCGTTTTGGAATGTGTTGAGTATGTTTTGTTGATGATTGCATTGAATGAGGGTGAATTTCATGTTTGAGTATACGTGGGTTAGAAAATTTTAGGTAGCTTAGAATGCAATTGGAATGAGAGATATTGATTGTTGCAATTGTTTAGTTTGGTAACATCTATAAACCACTTTGAAATGAGTTTGAGAAGATAAAAGTGCAAGATACCTAATTGTGCAGTGGAACAAGTTAAAATCTCACAACCAAGAAGCATATGGTGTGGCGCTACCCATTTTCCTACACTGCACACTTTTCATAAAATGAAGCTTCCTACTTCGTTAACCGTTGGATCGAGCCGAAATTTTAATAGCTGATCCTAGCCACATAATTCTTGACTTTGACCGATCAGATCTTGAATCGGAGGTATGTGTGAGAGCAGTTTTTATGCAAGGTCCCTATAGTTTTGGTTGTTGACAACATTGATCTTTGTTACTTGTTTGGTGCATAACTTTCTCTATAGTTATTCAATTAAGTTGGTTCTTTTTGCATTTGGATCTTGATTCAATCATCTTTAATTTGAATATAAATACAACATTTTTGGAGCTTTACACAAGCTACAATTTTATTTCTAAAATCCCAATTTGTTTACATAATGTGCTATTAAGTTAGATTGGATAAAAATTATAATAATTAGTTATTTTCCAAGAGAGACATACGTTCTATGGTTTTTAATATGTGTTTTCAAATGCTTGTGTGAGAATATAGGAGATTCCATGGGGGAAATCATATTTGATTTAATTAGTAGTGTATTCATTAATGTAAGGAGTCAATACTGGAGGTTTATCGTGATACTCTAATGCTCATTCAAGACTCATGTATAGTGGAATAAGTCATGTGGTGAGAGGGATAGGAGATTTTGTCTTTAAGAACAGCCCCAGGGTTCTTATGATAGTTAAAGGGACTAACCGTGTGTGGTAGGGTGAAACCCATTGATAATGACTCTACATGTAGTAAAGGTCACCACAAGTGCAAAAACCCACCAAGAATCATACATCAATGTCTTGATCCAAATAATTGAGTTTAAAGTGTCATCTTGTGTGCTGGGTTAGTTGATATTGCTTAGCTTGGTAAATTGGTGCATTATTCTACAATTCTTTTGAGTGTTATATATATATATATATATATATATATATATATATATATATATATATATATATATATATATATGTGTGTGTGTTTTTTTTTTTTTTTTTTTCAATTAGCTTACCCTTTATCTACTTGTGTTATGTTTCCTTGTGGTGTATTCCTTTTTGCAATGATCACCAAATATTTGGTGTGAGCAGATGTGAGAGCTCACGACGATTGTAGTGATAATAGAGATGTTACAATTTAGTCAAACTCGTTGGATTTTGCTTTATGATAGAACCCTTTTTAAGTACTGTTATCTTGTAGTTTCTTGCTATGTGAGCATATTTCTAGTGTAAACTAATTTGTGTTTAAATTCTGTATACGACATGTGTTTTGTGCTTTAGTTTTCCTGTTCAATATATTTTGGATGACGGTAAAAGGTTAATTTTGATATGCTTCTCCCTTGACTTTATTTTATTATGATTATGCACTTTTTATTTATTAGATTTATCCATTAAATGGAATGTCACAAATAATACTTTAACAACTACTAAAACTTGTATGGAAAAAGTTAATAACAAACTCTAAATTTGGAATATAATTATTTGAGTGAGTATAGCAAGTGGTTAACAATTATCAAAAAAATTACTCCTTTTTAATGAATGCTAAACTTTGAAAAACAAAGTCGGATTTTATCCAACTTTATTTATAAATTTGGTTTGCTATTTTATATTTTAAATAATTGGAAATGGTAATGTAGGTTGGATCGACTTGTCTAGGTTTACTTCAAATTTGACCCGTAAAATATGAATCGGGGTAATTCTTAAATTATGATTCTAACATCTTCTTTGAATCTAAAATTGCACTAAATGAAAGCACAATACTATATTTATCTCAATATTTCTTAATTTTTCAATACTTGACCGGTTATTGTCGGTACTTTATATTAAGTCTATTAAAAGTAGAGAACGCGAATTTCTAATACCACTATATATAAGCATCTTAGTCACAAAATAGGTTTGGAACACCTAGCAAAAATCTTAGAAATGAGAAATGAGTATGTCTTAATGAAAATATACAAAAATGGAGGTGCGGGGAATTGAACCCCGTGCCTTTCGCATGCGAAGCAAGCGCTCTACCATATGAGCTACACCCCCAAGTTAAGAATATATCTAACTGTTGTTAATCTGTTTTATTATTCATTGTATAATCTTAATTATGTGACATTAGCATTGGATTTGTAGATCTTTAATAAATTATGTGTTCCAAATTTAAATTGGGGAGGATTTAAGTAAGATTAAATGAATTTGAGAACATAGAGAAGACAAAGTAGTCATATATAACGTTTTATAAAACCAATACACACTTGTGTTGTAACTCTCACAATTCATACGCCTATAATAAAAAAAAACAATTAATGTAAGAGCCAAGAATATATATATATATATATATATATATATATATATATATATATATATATATATATATATATATATATAAAGAATGGTGGGTTGGACTTGTATGACACTATTTAAATTGATAAATAGTAAATTATACAAGAGTAAAAGGTAACATAGTTGGTTAGAGTTTTGTTGTAGGTCATGTATGCAATTTGTGTGATTTATATTTTACATTTTTATAATTTATCTTGAATGCGTCAACTGTGTGGCTATTATTTGTGATGTTTGTTGTGCACGTGAATGACAAGATCAATGTGTTAGTATGTTTGGTTTGAAGTGTTGTTTGGAATTTAGTGGTGATGAGTTTTAATATTGGTTGGAGCAAAAGTATATTACTTTGGATTAAGTGGCAAAATTAAGATTAAGTAACCAATAAGTCTTTAAACATAGTGAGAGAAATAGAGAATACCTTTTTAGTAAGAGGATATTGTGGAGGAGGGATATAAGAATTGTCTTAGCATTACATCCAGGTATGACTGAGATTACAAAGATCTTAAGGGGTCATTATGGTGAAGTGAAATGAAGAAGGATGTGGCTGAGTTCGTATATTCATGCTTGGTTTGTTAGAAAGGCAAGATTGAGCACCAAAGACCCGAAGGTATGTTGCAACAGTTGCACATTCCTCAGTGAAAGTGAAATAACATATTGACAAGTTAACCAGGTGTACACATTTCTTGCCAATCAATAAGAGGTTATGCCTCATGGGTAATTATTGACAAGTTGACCAGGTGTACACATTTCTTGCCAATCAATCAAAGGCGGTTGATGAATAAATTGATGAAGTTATACATTAGGGAGATCATCAGGTTGCATGGAATGCCAACCAATGTTATTTCAAATTGAGATCCAAGGTTTACGTTGAGGTTTTGGCAAACACTACAAGAAGCTTTAGGTACATAACTTTGGATGAGTTCAACATATTATCTTTAAACAGACAAACAATTTGAAAGGACTATTCAATCTTTGGAGGATTTGTTGAGGATGTGCGTACTAGATTATCTGGGGACTTGGAGTGAGATATAATCATTGGTTGAATTTACTTACGATAGTAGTTATCACTATAGCATTGGAATGACGTCGTATGAAACTTTATATGGAAGAAGATGTAGAACACATCTTTGTAGGTATCAGGATTGAGAAGCGATTATTGTAGGTTTGAAGTTTTTGCAGCAAACTACATAAAAAAGTTAAGTTGATTCAAAAACGAATGCGGGCAACTCGGAATAGACAATAGTTGTTTGCTGCCAAGAGACAAATACCACTTGAGTTTGAAGTAGTAGATCATGTATTCCTTCTAGTGACTCTGACAAATGGAGTTCGAAGAGCTATCAGATTGAAGAAGTTGACGGTGAAGTTTCTTGGACCGTATCATATTCTCAAAATAATTGGACCAATAATGTATGAGATTGCGTTATCACCGCAATTGGAAAATCTACATAATGTGTTCCAATTGATAAAGTATGTTTTTAATCCTACACATGTGCTTGAAGAAGATGAGATTTGGATCAACGAGAACTTATCTTTAGACATTGGGCTAGTACAAGTGTTAGGTTTTCAGGTCAAGAAGCTCAGAGAAAAGGATATTCATACTATGAAAGTGCTTTGGAATGAAGAAACGCTAGAAGCAACTTAGGAGCTAGAAGAAAACATGAAGAAGACATATCCATATATATTTCTTCATAAATACAATTTTTAAAGACGAAAATTTTTCGAACTGGAAAGAATATAAGACCCGAAAAAATAAATAAATAAATATATATATATATATAAACATATATATATATATATATATA
>Ga0214543_1000522_pt1 | contig 65585 bp, 52 predicted proteins | sample CNSS2metaG_FD_160094 | JGI IMG/M metagenome (GOLD analysis project Ga0214543, IMG submission 160094) | Root nodule microbial communities from cowpea collected in UCLA plant growth center, Los Angeles, California, USA - CNSS2 | ecosystem: Host-associated > Plants > Roots > Nodule | place: USA...
TATTTCTTTTATAAAATATAACCAATTAATGTTAATAGATAATAAAACATAAAATTAAATATATAAAGAATAAATATATTTAGGTTTAATTAATTTTTGGGTTACTATTTTTATCTAAAAATGTCAAATTGGTCATTACGTTTTTTCTAGTCTTAATTTGATCTCGACCTTTGAAAAATTGATGCAATTTGGTTATTCTCGTTAAATTTATTGAAGCAGATCAACGATTTTCATCAAGATTGATAGTGAGATTATGTTAATTACACCAACAAAACAAACTATTTTTATTTACAACTTTAATTTTAATGAAAAAATATTGATCCGTTTCAAGAAATTTAATAAAAATAACTAAATTGAATCAATTTTTCAAAATTCATAACCAAATTGAAACTAAACAAAATTAGAGGACCAACTTAACATTTTTGAACTAAAACAATAACTAAAAGAATAATTAAATCAAATATTTATTAAGATATTTTACAAAAATTGTACTCATCTCTCACTGTCATATTTTTTTTAAGAGAAAAGGTAATTATTTTTTCTCTCATTTCTCATTTCTCTTATTTATTTCTTGAAGAAAAGAAAAGAAATTATCTTTTATCTTACTTGGTAATGAAATATTAATTTAATAGTTAGCATTGTTTCTTTTATCTCATGAGCCTTTGGTATATTCATTTTTTGTGAATATAAAAGAAAACTAATGTATTATGTGTTTTTTCATAACCGATTTTTATTTGTGACTTAACTATACTATATTTTTCCTTTAATATTTACGCTTCTCAAATTTTTTAGTAATGTATGATAAATTATTTTTAATATTATTTTAAAAAATAGGTATATTGATGAAGAATTAAAGAATAAATTCATTATTCAAAAGAGATAAAAGTGAAGCTATTCGTGACGATGGAAACAAGATAGATTATATTTTTCACATTATACTAAAGATCAAATTATTCAGTTAGAGAAACCAATCTTTAAAACATTATACTAATGATCCAACAATCTAATGATTAAAGAATTATATTATTTTGGCCCCTCCAAAATTTGTGGGTAAGATCCGCCACTGTATATAAGCAAATGAAATAAATATAAAGCATTGTCTTAAAATTAAGAATATAATATAAAATAAAATAAAAAACTATTTTCTAACACTCCTATCACCAATGAGGTGATAAATGCTTTCATCTGGTTTGGAAAATAAATCACTAATATCAAGATAAGTAGCATCCATATGGCAATAATCAGAATCACTATCTTTATAAGTAAAGTGTGTTTCTAAGTACTTCTTTTAAGTGATTCTTGGTAGAGTTTAACAAGATGTTTTGGTGTATAACAGGCACGAGTCCAATGACCTTTACCACCGCAACTATAACATATATTTTCATCTTTTTTGCCATTATTTTCACCTTTTTCTTTTTCCTTTTTCACATTATTGTTCTATTTTGTTGATGAAATTTCCTTTATAACCATATCCACGACCATGATTACTAGCACAACCACGACTATTATTATGGTCTCGGCCTCGACCATGATTATATAGATCAGATGTTGTTGCATTCACTTATGGGAATGGAGCAGAAAAAATTGATAGGGCTTCATGATTTTTCATCAAAAACTCATTGTTTTGTTTAGCCACAAGAAGGCATGAAATCAATTCAGAATATTTGTGAAATCCTTTTTCACGATATTGTTGTTGTAAAAGCAAAATAGTTGCATGAAAAATGGTGAATGCTTTTTCCAACATATCCTCATCAATAATTCTTTCTCCAGATAGAGTCAATTGAGAAGTAATTCTAAACATTGCAAAATTATATTCACTTACAATTTTAAAATATTACAACCGTAAATTAATCTAATCATAACAAGCTTTTAGCAAAATTATAGTTTTCTGGTGGTCACATATTTCTTTTAAATTTTTCCACAATACAAAAGGGTCTTTTACAGTAAGATATTTCAATTTTCAACCCTTCATGGAGGTTGCGACGAAGGAAAATCATAGCTTTAACTTTATCTTGCTCAGATGTTTTAGTTCTTTCTTTAATGACATTATCAAGACCAATTGCATCTAAATGTATTTTAGCATCTAAAATCCATAGTAAATAATTCTTCCTCATAATATCAAGGGTCATAAATTCAAGTTTTGCGAGGTTTGACATGTTTAGAACTAACACATAAAATATTAATAATAATCAAATTTCATGTATGAAATTATTGAAATCAATTATAAATAATAATGATAATAATAATAATAATGATGATGATGATGATGATGATGATGATGATAAGACAAAGATGAAAAAAAAACATTTATTATCACAAAAATAATAATATAAGATAAAATTGTGAAGGAGGAAAAAATTAGAAAGAACCGCGGTTGAGGTATGTAGAGCGTTGTCTTTAGAGAGAAAGAATGCTTCCACTAGCTTAGTTAAATAACCTTCGTGCTCATATAATAGAGAAGAAAAAAATAATAGAGAATGAGAGAATGTGAAGCAAACTGTGAGAGAATGTGGAGCAAACTGTTTTGTGTGCGTCTTATAAGAAGAATCCTATTTATATATACAAGATGTAACCAATAAAAGATACATATCAAATAGTTATTACAAATATTTACTTCTAAAGAATAATTAATTATGAGTATCAATCATAATCATTTGAGTAACTAATAACTGTATCAAATTAATAGATGACCATTAATTCGCATATATGAATAATATGATAAATTTCATAGGTGTTGAGTTAATATATATATATATATATATATATATATATATATATATATATATATATATATATATAATATGGTAAATTTCATAAGTACAGAAAATGAAAATGACAAAAAAACTGACAGATCAATAATTTAGTCCTTTTCCTAATACATTTTTTTCCTAGTTATATAATTGATATAGTTAATAATACTAACAAATATTAACAATAAAAAAGATAAATGGTACTATAATATTAATAAATAATAATAATATTTTTAAACAAACATTCGTCAAAATTAAATGTACTTCTGTCTCTTTGATATATATATTTTATCAACTTATTTTATTTTCAATTTTTAACTATATAATTTTTACTTTTACTTTTTCTTTTATCCCATTTTGTTTTCCGGTCACCTTTAATGATATTTTTTGTTTTTATTATAACGAACGTATTTTTTAAATTAAAAGAATTACCGTGATGGATATAAATCATTGTAAACTTTAAAATATTTATTTTATGATAAGTATAACTAATTTTAAAAAGTATGGCAATTTTAATAGCAGTTTTCTTAAGACCAGTTTATTCAAATGTGAAGCATTAGGGTCTGTTCGTTTTAACAGACGTATTTGAGATGATTTACTGTTATCATAGAAAACAAAGTTAACAAAAAGAAAAAATTAAAAAAACATTATAATCAATGCAAATTTGTTATTGTATACTTTCTAGAAATTTACAGTTAAATTTGAAAAAATGTCGTAAAAGACCTCAATATAATTTATTATATTATATATATAATAATTTATTTTAATTTAATAAACTATTCTATTTATAATAATAATATAAATAATAAATAATATAATATAATAATATAAATAATAAATTATATAGAGCATTAATGATGTCTGATTATCCCATGGGTCGAGCCTTGACTTGGGCTCTAGCTTGGGCTGTGAGTGGGCATGGGCCCTAACCCAGGCCCTTAAGACCTATTGAACATGGGGGCTTCCATTTTATTAAGTCTTTAAGAGCGGTCTGATCCCTTTACTTCTCAACTTGTCGGATGTCGCCCTTGGCCGCACACTGTCTTAGGTTGGCCGTTTTGTTGTTACTTTAGCCTTCGTTCAGTTATGAGTTTGAGTCCATGCCGGCCCAAGTCGTGTACTTGGGTTGTTTCCGGCATATATGTGAGGGTTGTCATTTATATGGTTAAGTTGACCAGGTCCGATACACCAGTCCCCCAGCCTTTGTCGATACAATATGTCGGTGAAGGATGATATGTATTGATATGCTAGTCGAGATCGGCTAGGTGTGATACACCGGTCCCTCAGCCTTTAAGTGTGATGAACAGTGTTAAGGCTAGAAGAGATTTGTGGCAGGTGAAAAGGTTTGTGGCAGTTGAAAAGGTTTGTGGCAGGTGAAAGGGCGTCAGAAGGCTGACTTAGGGAGGTTTGGCGCTGCCATTTTGGTACTTTGTGATGATTGAAAAGAGTTATGTTTTTGGCGGGAAAGGATTATGACGCTTGAAATTCGTGTGTATAAATGAAGATGATGTTGCATTTCATTCACTCTGTTTCATTTGCAAAAAATTCGTTCACGTGCGTTTAGAGCTGTCTGATATCTTCTCTTCCTCCTCCATCATCTTTTCTAAAGAAATCAGGTATGTCTAGTAGTAGCGATAGGTTTTTGTTGTCAGACTCGGGTAGTGAGCGGTCTAGGAATAGCGGGAGTAGTCGAGATGATAGTAGCGATAGGGAAGAAGTGGGTAGTGTAGGGAGAATTCCAGTGGAGAGGGTGGTTGAAATTAGGGAAGATCCGTCCGAGGAGCTGGCTGAAAGTAATTGGCCGACGAAGACCAGATATGAATGGGTAGCGGCAGATGTGCAGACTCAACGGTCGTTGTTCTGATGGTCGCGTTTGCTAAAATCGTGGTTGAATTGTACGCCTATTTTCGAAAAGGGTGCGCGAAGGGACATAATTGCTCCAGAGCGGGTTACTGCTGTTGAATGCGCGTGCCATGGCCGAGAAGGAGCAGCCGAAGAATTCTTCTATATGTATATGTGCCACTTCTCACAACTGCACATCCGCCTACCTTTTGATGAATTCACTATGGGAGTGCTGCGATTATTGAATGTTGCCCCTACTCAGCTTCATCCGAACAGCTGGGCGTACTTGTAAGCTTTCAAATTACTGTGCATGGCGCTGTACTTGGAACCGTCTCCCCGAGCGTTCCTATACTTTTTTGTTACAAGGCCGAAGAGTCCGATAACATGGTTATTGTTAATCAGCCAGCCTGGTCTCAACAAATTGGAGGCCTTCACTCAATCGTTCAAGCATTTCAAAGATGGGTTCTTCAAAGTTGTAGTAAAGCCGGTTGGTCGGTCGCATTTCTATACCACTGATGGTAATACTAAGTTTTCGTTCTTCTGGACCGGCAACCCTTGGAGATATAAGGTGATTTCGAGGGAAGATCTGTCGGTGGGTGAGAAGGAGGTGGTGGATACTTTGATGCAATTTAGCGATAAGATGCCCACTAAGGGCTTAGTTAGGTTGTATAATTCAGTTCACCCTATTATAGATATTGAAGGTATTTTTTTGAAACTTTGAGCATTGTTATTGATTGGAGTATTTTGATGATTTCTGTGTTGTGTATTTCAGGGCATATGGCGCAACTTGGCAAGAAGAACTTGACATTTTTCCAAGCCCTTCGTAAGGAGAAGGTGGTGAAGGCTAAAGCTGTCGGGAACAATGTGGTTCCCAACTTGCAGGATTCGCTAGTAGACGTCCACATGCATGGAGGTACAAAAAAGAAAGCGGAGTTACCTATTAGGGCGGGCAAGGGCAAGGACGTGAAGAAAGTGTGAGCTACCGTGATGGGGGTAGGCTCGGCCAGTGGGGTGAAGGGGCCGGAAGCTAGGTTGATTGAGCTTCCGAAAACTACTGTGAGGAAAGACATTGAGATTAATGTGCCAGAATCATTGATAAATTCAATTGACAATATGGAGCCAAGAGCTTTGGTGAAGGCCATGGTTGAATTTAGCAGCAAGACGTTGCTGCTTAGCCGACGTGTGGGTTCTTTATATGAACGAGAGCTGAAAGAAGGAAATCGAACCAAGGTGGAGGAGTTGCAGGAGAAAGTTGATAAGCATGATGAAGAGAAGGAAGCTTGGAAAAAGGAAAAGGAGGAGTGGGAATTGGAAAGGAAGAGGCTTGCTACGTGGAGGGTACGATGCCTTGATTCTAAGGAAAAGTTGAAGGGTCGAATTGCAGAGCTTGAGACCGACTATGATGATATCAAGGAATAGCATGATGGGCTGGAGGGTGAACTGGAGGACTTGAAGAGCTACATAATACAAGAACATATCAATGCCTTTCAAAAGGGTGTTCGGCAAGCGTCAGTTTTTTATGAGAATGTTGATGCTAATGATGTTAGGTTTGATGTGAATAAGGATGTTGTCGATGGTGTGCTTATAGATGAGGAGGAATCTAGCCCAGAAGGAAATGGGGAAAAGGAGGCAGTTGACGCTGATGTTGGTGGTGACGAGGTGGTGGCGGAAGACGTCGAGCAGAAGGCAACTTAGGATTTTTAATTTAATACTTCCAATTTGGTTTAATGATTCTAAGTTTGTAATAACTCGTACATTGCTCTATTTTGCTGTTTGATATGAATGTCGATTACTTGCGGTTTAATTCCTCTTTATATTTGTGTATGTATGGAATGTTGGCGTACGCTATTGTATGTTAAGGGTGTTTGACCCAGGCCGCTTACTTGTGGTAAGGGTGGAGAACTTAAACGAATCCACATGAAGTTAGGGTGTTTGACCCAGGCCGCTTACTTGTGGTAAGGGTGGGGAACTTAAACGAATTAACATGAAGTTAAGGTGTTCGACCCAGGCCGCTTACATGTGGTAAGGGTGGGGAACTTAAACGAATTAACATGAACTTAAGGTGTTCGACCCAGGCCGCTTACTTGTGGTAAGGGTGGGGAACTTAAACGAATCCACATGAAGTTAGGGTGTTCGACCCAGGCCGCTTACTTGTGGTAAGGGTGAGGAACTTAAACGAATTAACATGAACTTAAGGTGTTCGACCCAGGCTGCTTACTTGTGGTAAGGGTGGGGAACTTAAACGAATCCACATGAAGTTAGGGTGTTCGACCCAGGCCGCTTACTTGTGGTAAGGGTGGGGAACTTAAACGAATTAACATGAAGTTAAGGTGTTCGACCCAGGCCGCTTACTTGTGGTAAGGGTGGGGAACTTAAACGAATTAACATGAACATAAGGTGTTCGACCCAGGCCGCTTACTTGTGGTAAGGGTGGGGAACTTAAACGAATTAACATGAAGTTAGGGTGTTCGACCCAGGCCGCTTACTTGTGGTAAGGGTGGGGAACCTAAACGAATATGAGAGTAATAACATAGGAAAGTTGTATATTTGAGAACCCTTCGTTTTATTTATTGAATATGGGGTGCCTCGTTAAAACCTCCCTGGCCAAAACCCTCCTTAGGGAAAAAAGACTAGGTGAGGAAAAAGAGTACACCTAGGGTTACAAGTATTGGTCCAACTACAGTATATATTCAGCTAAAGTAGAATTTAAGGTGCGATACATTCCAAGTGTTGGGAATCTCTTCCCCAGATAAGTGTTCCAGGCGATAAGCTCCTCCTCCTGCGTCTTCGCGTATGCGGTATGGGTCGTCCCAATTGGCGGAGAACTTGCCATCCTTCTTTCTAGCACTGTTGGCCATTCTCCATACTAAGTCCCTGATGGCGAATGATCGTGGACATAGGTTTGCATTATACTTTCTGGCAGCTCTTTGTTTGGCAGCTAAGTTTCGTATCTGAGCTTTCTCTCTGAGTTCTGGTAGGAGGTCGAGGTGAGTGGCCATGGTTGCGGTGGTAGCGGCAATATTTGGTCATGTCAGTATTAGGAGGGGTGGTTGTCTTGCGTGGTGGAGGGATTAGGTCAGCTTGTAGGGCCTCATCGAGGATGCGGGAGCGAGCTATGGTAAGGGGGGCATATCTTGTGAAGCGAGGTTGGCGGGGCTCGCGCGGGCGGGTATCAGGGCGGGGAGGTTGCGGGGTAGGGTTGGCGGTGGTGGCTGCATAGTCATTGCAGAATTTGGTGTGGAGGGTTTGCATTTCCTCCATGCGGACGTAGTTGGCTGCACGTAGTTTGAGTTCGTGCATAGAGGCAGGTGGGTGGAGGTAGACGTTGTTGGCGAAGGGGCCGGGTTGTAGGGTAAGTGCCATGCACTAGAGGATCATCTCCTGGTTGAGGTGTGGGGTGCGAAGAGCTACCTTACTGAAGCGATCTATGAACGCTCTGAGTGGTTCGCCTTGTTTCTGTCTAATGCCCAGGAGGGAGATTGTGGTAGTTTGGTGTGGACGGCTGCCAGTGAAATGGGTGGAGAACATGTGGGAAAGAACGTCGAAACTGTCGATGGAGTAAGGCGGAAGGGTTGTGAACCATTCTAGGGCAGGACCCTTGAGGGTGGTGGGGAAGGCTTTGCAGAAGACTGCATCTTGGGACGTGTACAGGGCGACATGGGTGATGTAGACTTTGAGGTGCTCGTCAGGGTCGGTTTCGCCAGTATAGCGGTCCATAGTGAAAAGTTCCCACTAGGCAGGAAGAGGGGTGTTGGCGTCTGGGCTGGTGGGGAGGGAGCAGGTGGGGTTGGATGGGTTGAGTGATCATAGCGGGGAAGGTGGAGGTAAGGTTGTGAGGGGGGATGTGGCTTGTTGGGAGGTATTGCGGGTTGTATGGTGGAACCTGTGTGGTGTGTAGGGTGGTAGGTATGTTGTAGGGGATCTGGGTGGTAGGGAGGGTAGCGGCAGGGGTTGGGGCTGCGGTATGCCCTGGTTGATTGGATGGAAGGTGAGTGGGATGGGTGGAAGGAATGGGTGTTTATTGGGTGGTGGTGAAGGTGTGAGGGGTGGGGTTGTATTCACTCTCCTCCTCTGTGGGCTGGAAGGCCGGGGACTTTGCAGCTTCAGAGGTTTCCTTAGCCTTTCCCTTCAGGGTGGGATCAGCCTTGATCTTTCGCCTAAGGCGAGAGTTCTCTTGTCGCAGCGCCTCCATCTTATCAGCTGCGTTTCTTCAGATCTGCCAGCTCTTGTTGCATCTTTGCTTGGCCGTCCAGGATGGCGGCGAGGTCAGGGGTGATGCCAGCAGGTCCAGAGGGACCAACATCCGCCTGCTTGTTCACTCCAACTTTGCTGCGGGTGAAAACCATCTTCGGAGAAAAACGGGTACTAAAGGTGTTCGTCTCGTGCCCCACTGTGTGCGCCAATTGTTCCTGCAGAGAACAAATAAGATGAGTTAGGCACAAGCGTCACCTTACCATGTAGTCCGCTATCTCCTCAGTTGGCTTCTTCCCGGTTTGTACATATCGGTTTGGACCCATAAGGGGTTACCTGCAGAAGAGACTCCGAAGCTCAAGTGAGTCAAAACTCTAAAAAAGGTCAAACCTGTGATTAATGAATGCGTACCTTTAATTACTGGGGTCCACGCGTATTTATAGAGCATTAATGATGTCTGATTATCTCATGGGCTGGGCCTTGACTTGGGCTCTAGCTTGGGCTGTGAGTGAGCCTGGGCCCTAACCCAAGCCCTTAAGACCTATTGAACGCGGGGGCTTCCATTTTACTAAGTCCTTAAGAGCGGTCTGGTCCGTTTACTTCTCAACTTGTCGGATGTCGTCCTTGGCCGCACACTGTCCTAGGTTGGCCGTTTTGTTGTTACTTTAGCCTTCGTTCAGTTATGAGTTTGAGTCCATGCCGGCTCAAGTCGTGTACTTGGGTTGTTTCCAACATATATGTGAGGGTTATCATTTATATGGTTAAGTTGACCAGGTCCGGTACAGTAATTTAAAATTTAAAATATAGTATTAAATAAAAATTTAAAAAATAATTATAACTCATACAAATACTAATTTATACTATTTATTACTTAAAGGGCAAAATAGTAATATCTCTTTTATATATATTAAAATATTTTTTTATCTATCTCATCAATCAAATCACTCACAAACTCTCACAAACTTTATTTTCAAATTCTCTCACAATCACCTCTAAATTCCTTAAAAAAACAACACATATTTCACTCTCAAATCCACTCAAACTCATCTTCTCCCTCTCACAAATTCATTTATCCAAGTGAACAAAGCTTTAATGATAGGATCAACACTCCGAATGAACTCTATTCATATTTTAAACTAGGAAAATGCAAATTACAAATTAAAAAAACAATTAAATAAAATAGATGAAAAAAAAAATGAGCCGTATTAAATATAAATTGAAAAACATGATAAAAGAGAAATTTATTTGTGTGGTTAAGCATTTCTGACTACAGAAAAAATTACTAGTTTCTAAATGGGAAGGGCAAATACGTCAATACGCGAGCCTCATCCTCTGCTCCCGCTTCTTTTCACTAGAAGCACACGAAAATGATCACTAAGCCGTTCTTTATTTTCTTGATGTATTTTCCGGATATAATGCCATTCTGAATATCTCGGAAATTCATTACCTTCAATACTTCCCTAGAGTTTAGGTGTTGCAGTTACAGTCATCAACACAACCAAAGTTTCTTCCATGTTCAAACACTGAAATGGCGTCCATTTCGACGTGCATCACTATGATCCCCAGTTGTGGCCTCCGGCGGCCACAATCTTTCACTCTTTCGAGTTTGCCGAAGCACCCGAAGCAGACAATACCTTTCCCTTGCGTGCAAAACCCGTTGATTCGGGGAGTCTCGAGAAGGGTATTGGATTCTAGGGTTTTGGTGGCGAGGCCGGGAGGCGTAGTGGAAAGCGAGAAGGTGCCGTCGGATGTGAGGAAGCGAACGATGGAAGCGGTGGATGGATGCGGAGGGAGAGTGACCATTGGGGACGTGGCTAGCAGAGCTGGACTCAACTTGAATCAAGCTCAGAAGGCTCTTCAAGCTCTTGCCGCTGACACAGATGGTTTCTTAGAGGTTGTTACTTTGTTGCCATTTATATTAAGAAGCTTCCAGTACCATATGTGATAGGATGATCCTAAAGACCCCAAAAGAAGGAGAATTAAATGGTTTAAGGATTTTATAGGATGGGTTTAGAATATTACAAATTTATAATATTATTTAGTTTATATTTTAATTTCCTATAGTTAGATAATGACACTTTTAGGCATATTTTGGGTTATATGTGTATTTTTCTTACGTATAGAAAATTTTGAATGCGTGTATTTATCTTCTTTATAGCTTTAATGGTAGATTTTAGGGTATTGTAGAATAGTGCTCAAAGCTTCTTATCAACTTGGGGGAAATGTGCTGCAGTTAGATGGTTATTAATATGTTTCCTTGGTTTCCTATTTATTGTACACGGTGATTATGGTTAAACATTAGGAATCAATTCTCTGTCTGTGCTACCATGGTATCTGTAGGTTTCTGAGGAAGGTGACGTTCTCTATGTATTTCCAAAAGATTATAGATCAAGGCTTGGTGCCAAGTCGCTTAGGATTAAAGCTGAACCCCTTGTTGAAAAGGCCAAGGTATGAAGACTATTGTCTTCTCTGTAACAGTTGTTGCTGATGTTTTATCACTTGATTGTTGTTGTATAACTTTGACTTTGACAGGCCGCAGTAGAATACTTGATAAGGGTATCTTTTGGGACAGCGCTTATTGCATCCATTGTTATTGTTTACACTACGATAATTGCTCTTTTAACTAGCAGTAGAAGGTATTCCATAACTTTTAATGTCTATAATTATAGTTTTTCTTTAAAAATTTAGTAATGTGAATGAGGGAATAATGTTCTTTATTCACAGTGATGATGATAATCGAGGAAGGCGTGGAGGCAGGTCATATGATTCAGGAGTTAATTTCTACTTTAACCCTGTTGATTTGTTCTGGTAATTCTAGAGTTAATTTCTATTTTAACCCTGTTGATTTGTTCTGGTAATTCTAAAGTTAATTTCTACTTTAATCCTGTTGATTTGTTCTGGTAATTCTATTTTGTAGTGTCGGAGTTGCATTTTATACAAAATTTCTCAAATATTTTTCCTTCTTGGTTCTCATGTTTTTTTTGCTAATTAGAATTTAAAAAATTATGTGTTTCTGGTTGCTTAATGAAGTTTAGTAAGTTTTCATGTGCCTAAAAAAAGAAGAGGAAGATGAGAGACACACAATTAAATTAGGGTCATCACTTACATGTGCACATTTAATTTTGGTGATGATGATGCAATGTAGTTAAATTTGGTTACTTTCACCTCTTCTTTTGATATGAACCTTAAGAGAACCACACTATGGATAGAGAGCTCTGAAGACCTTATAAACCCAACACTAAAATCTCACACTTCCTATTTTGGACTCAGGTTTCTTACCTCTCCTGTGTTGTTGATATCACATAAAGGAAAACACTGTTAACCCAAATATCCTTTAGAGAAATCTATCAGAAGCCATAATGTGTTTTGGCGGAAGTATAGCTGCCAAAAAAGTGCAATATATATGTGTGTAGATAGATAATATAAAGATGCAGAAATATTGTTGTTCAAAAGTAATGAAAGACAACCTAACAATATTAAGTCTAAAAATTCAAATAGCAGTATAATTGTAACCAAAGGCCACCAAGTTCAAGACAAAATAATGACGCAACTAAAGATAAATGTTCTAAATTTAATTCACAGCGTCTCCTAACAACAAAGCATAAACCATATTTCTAATTGAATCTTCAATTTGCTTTCCTTCTTCAGAGCATGTGTATTGAGGGGTTTCAACCTTTTAGAGAACGAGTATTAAGTAGAACAAAGGGGTTTCAGTTTTTTAGAGAATGCTGGTCGCGTGATCATTATTGCATCGTGATGTAGTTCCGTTCTGGTTGTTTGCTGTGTCCTTGCTTTCTTCATGGATTGTTTGCCATGCCATTGCTATGTTGTTGTGCGCCTTTGCCTGTGTTAGTGGTCTGCTCTATCTTTGTGGCCATCCTATGCTGCGTTTGTGTTGCACTGGTAAGGGTTAGGGTATAAAATAAGTTTTCGTGTGAGATGAAGTTTAAGGGGTCTACTTTGTTTCTAAGCTGGCCTTTTGTTTCATATAAAACATAATATATCATATCATTAATTAAAGTTATTGTACAAGAATAATAATATTAGAAAAACATACAGAATATTTTAAAATATATAATATGATAAACTAATAGAAATAATAATAAAATTTCAGTAAGAAAATGTAAAATGTTATTTATAATGTCATATAACATTAAATTATTATATTATTTATAAATTTATAAATATTTTAATATTTTTTTATCCAAAGTAAACTCTATCCGAGTTTACAAAGCTTCCACGAGTTTACATAAACTCTCGATGTGACAAAAGGTACTAAGCAGACTCAAAAATGCAGTAGCAGGGCAGAGCCAAGTGACAGTGCTCCTGTAAGTGTTCTTTGGTTCTTTGCTGCAATACGGTTTAAAAATTGAAATGCTGCCAAGAGCATGTTGAGTCCCAAAACAACCGGGAATTAGGAATACATGTTTAAAAGTGTGGTATTGGAGAGATATTATTGACAAACCGTGTAATTGTATACTATAAACCCCAAACACTTTTCTTAGCCTGTGTGGATAAATGTGGAAGTGTAGTGGAAATTGATTTGCTTGTGTAGGGTTTAGATTGAACTAAATATATTTTTATTCCTCCAATTACATTCTCAGTTTGTAGCACATGTATCTAGTTTCCTGTATGTATAATCACATTTCATTTTGAGAGAAATGTTTGGTCATATAATTTAATTTTTATGCTATTGAAGGTACTGGGATCCATATTATTATAGGAGACGAAGGCTACAAGCTGATGATGACAAGATGAACTTCATTGAGTCGGTGTGTGATGTAATTGGAATAACATGTCATCCTCCCACCCCATTGTTTTTTGTTTCTAATTAAGATAAGGATTTTTCATTTTTGTAGGTCTTCTCCTTTGTATTTGGAGATGGTGATCCTAATCAAGGAATTGAAGAAGAGAGATGGAAGTTGGTAATAATTGAGGACTGAATTCAGTGGTCCGTTGCCTTTGATGATTTTTTTTTTATTGTTTCATATTTGGAACTATTTTCCATTTTATATGTTAAAATGTTAACTTTTTTCTTTTTTCCTTTTTCAAACTCTCCTATATCTTTACATGTTTATTTCCTCTAATCCACTTTACTCATCTGATGTACAGATTGGGCAATACATAACATCCAATGGTGGTGTTGTTGCAGCTGAAGAACTTGCTCCATATCTTGACATAGATTCTACCAAGGGACTTAAGGTAATTTAATATATGTTTGGTTGTGTCTACAAACTCAGACAAGCATATTTTATGTGATAAATGGAAGCTAAAAGGAGTTGCTTTTCTCTGTATGTGGAAATTGAATGCACGTAGAGCTGGAATTAATATGTAACTGAACATTCTATAATTTGTTTAACAAGGATATTTATTGAAGTGAGACTTAGACACCTCATAATTCACACGTCTTGTGTGTCTTGGTATTTTGCAGTGACCACACCCATCAATGTTCTTCTTGAGTTCCTCTTTTGCGTGGCCACACCCATTCCTTGAAATATGAAAATCTGGAGCGGGGACTGAAATCATAAATAACAATATTTTGCATGGAATATACAGCTTTCCTATTTAAACATGGATGCTTGAAAATTACTTGATTAGGGTAACACAATTTATAAACTTAAAAGCTTGAATAAGGTCAATACAACTTATAAACTTAAAAGTCACAACATAACTTCAATTATGAAATTGCACCCCTATTATCATTATTAGCATCAGTCTTATTTGAAGACATTTTTATCCAACACAACTCTGCATACCTAATCATAGCTTTCTAACATAGCTGTTAAACACAGCTAACCAGAACACTGAAACATCTGAAAAAAAAATGATCAAAGGCTGACAAACTTCAGTGCAATAGCAAAATCAGAAAGCAAAACAAAGGGAATATTGTTAGGAAAAAGAAGGGGTAGTTAGTTATGATAGTTTAAACATTGTGTTAGTCCGTCAGTTTGAGTGGTTGGTTAGATATAGATAGGGGGAGAAGGATAGGAGAGATTCACATTTGGGGTTGTCATTGTAAGTTAAGCACTGACTATCTGGAAAAGGAGAAATCCTTTGAGAAGGGAAAACCCTTGGAAGAAGAGTGAGTGCTCTCCCGTTTCTTGTTCTTTTTATTATATTCCCAGTCAGCTTTTGAAGATTGTGAGCTGGTGGATGATAAAGACAACCAAAAATGAAGGAAAAAGGTTTTGTGGGCGGCACAATGGATGAGTCAAAAAAGGAAAGAGACAAGAACCACAGTTGAACTATGGGTTTCAACAGTGAAGGATCTATGTATATTTTGCATGGCAACCAAACTTTTGTCCCTGGAACTACTAGATCAAGAGTTGCAGGTAGCAACCACCATGGTCCAAGCTACACAGTGCCCACTCATACTTCCACCACCACTGAAGCTACTAGATACTGTCAAGCATGTGGTGGTTAGAAGGGTACCTAAAAGGAAAAAATGGGTGCCATGGGGATATCAAAGAGTAGTGCATGTCTTTGGCAATAAATATTTGGCTCAAACAAAGCAGAAAAACACAAATGTAATGGGTATTTTGTATGTCGGGTATAATTTTAGACCCAATGGGTCAACCCCAATTTAAATGTAGCGTTTGGTTCAAGAGCAAATACTTTCTAGTAGCCTAACTAAATGTCATATTTTATTGGGTCCAACACAAAGGATATATAGCTCAAATCAGACTTCAAAAGGCTTTTCTGAGGTTTCATTAGCTCCTACTTTTACCGACTTGTATGTTCGACTCCACAGCAAAGCTAACCTTAGTCCTAGGTGTACTATTCAATAGTGGATAACAGTGCAAAGTGGCCACCCCCAAAACCGCTGTAGCGGGATAGTGGTAGTGGGAAAATTGTTATTTTTATCCTGGAGTAGTATGTTAACAAAAAACAAAGAAAGGTGTAAGTTTGACCAGAAGTTGTAGGTCTTGTCAGAAACGTTGTTGGAAGTGAGAACAGAAAAGATGAGCCTCACTCCAAAAAGATGCACACATGTTATAGAACAAAAAAATAGGTTTGAATGAGGTGTGGGTAAGTACAGTTGATATGGGATTTGTTGTGGCCTGACTCACTGATTCATAACCTGATTTTGGAAGCCTAATTGGAATAGTTTGACATATCTATCCTTTCAATACTAACAATATGGTTAGAAAAGATGGGAGAATTTGTTCTGGATTCCAAGATGATGTCGAAGCCACTTTTTAGAATCTAAAAAGTTATTAAAATATTCAAAGAGAGAATAAAAGGTCGAATACAGTTGATATGGGATTTGTTGTGGCCCGACTCACTGATTCATAACCTGATTTTGGAAGCCTAATTGGAATAGTTTGACCTATCCATCCTTTCAATACTAACAATATGGTTAGAAAAGATTGGAGAATTTGTTCTGGATTCCAAGATGGTTTCGAAGTAACTATTTAGAATCTAAAAAGTTATTAAAATATTCAAAGAGAGAATAAAAGGTTGAATCACGAATTCAACTTCACCTGCAACTGCAGGGGGTGTTCTTTGGTGCCACTGCACGTGCTGCTATGTGTCAGCAAGAGAAAAATAAGCTCTCAACCCCGCAGGGAAAAATAAGGTCTCCAGAACAGCAGGTGAACATCTGTTAAAAATAAATCTCCTCTGCAAACGGTGGGTCCATTTGGCCAACATGGTTTTGAAAAGGCTTTAGAACCATGTTCAACTAAGAAAAAGAAGCATCGAACTGAAACTGTGTTTCTATGACAACACATGGATTTATTTATAGAGAGAAATAAATCACTACAATAAATAGAGGGGATTTGATATCATCTCGTAATAAAAATATGACTCTAGAATAATGCGGATATGACCCTTGATATTTCTGATTATAGAGATATGATGTTTGTTATTTTAAAGACATGATCTATATTTCTGTAATAATAACAATTAATTTAAATGAAGGCAGAAATGCTCAACCTTGTGATCTACTATTTTCTTGTTTATTATTTATTGTTGTCGTTATGTTGTTGACAGAATACTTCTTTTACGTTTATGGTTCCTGTAAAATGAGTTGTTTTGTTTTTGGTTGATTCCTAAAACTTTTTACTTATTTATTTGTCCCTCTAAAATTTGAAATCAATGTTGTTAATCTATATAAAATAAGTGGATTTGGGTTTTCATTGATATATATATTTTGTTCTTTGGTTTTCATCCCATCAAAATTTATATATTTGGTTTTTAACTCTAGTATTTATTTTAGGACAGATAAATAGCATTCATTTTAGGATTCAAAATTAAAACTTTTTGGTAGGACATGTTGGCATGACATCACATATGCATTAATGGGCAATCAGTCTATTTACATGGTCATGGGGGCTTCCGTTAAGACTCAAACCAATCACTTGATGTCATACGATGGCATGGAGCAGAGGTATTGGTTTTAGATTTGAGGGGTGGAAACCCAATACAACTTCTACGAGGACCAAAAGCAAAATTTGCTCATTTTACATGGACGAAACATATTTGAGCCCTGCTTTTATATATATGATGTCATTCCTAATTTTTAACCTTGTATCTTTGGGTGGTGACAGGATGATGAATCCTATATCTTACCTGTGCTTTTACGATTTGATGGTCAGCCTGATGTTGACGAGGAGGTATTTGAGACAATAACTTCTGCCTTTCCTTTGTTTCCTCTCAAATGATATCTACAAGATGATCCTGTATATTACTCCTTAGAATTACTCTTTGTTGCCACTTAATAGTTGGCATACATTAGCAATGTCTGTAAGGATTAACATACAATTGTTATTAGTTGCTTTGTTTTTACAGAAGACATGGATCTCTTATATATAATAATACCACATGCTACTCATGTATAAAATATGTAGTAGCTATTGATTTCTGCTGAGAATTATTTGTTCTCCTTATTTCCCCTCTTTTTATATATACTTGCAGATTGCTTGTTATGCAGGGAAATATTCTGTATAGGTTTCCATCTCTGCAGAGGACAGCTTCTCAAAAGAGTAAGAGGAAAGAATATGTTGGAAGGAGATGGGCAGATTGGGTTGGAATTGATAAGTTTTTCCAAGAGAAAAAATGGCAATTCAGGTTTTGTATTTGTATTTTTTATGATCCAGTTGTGGTTATCCATATATATTTATTAAAACATGACTGTAGTGCTTGTTCTATTTTGCAGTAAAACTGGCACGTCTGAGAGAGCAATGGTCATTGGCCTAGGTGGCCTTAATCTGTTTGGAGTCATTATTCTCGGAACCATGTTGAAGTATGTTCTTCACATGATGCATTACATCATTAGTTAGTTTTTCAATTTTCTTTTTGTTTCAGTGCTCTCACTTCTGTTTTTCATTGATCAAAAGAGATATGGCAGTTGCACCCAGTAGCTTCATTAAATTTGTAGCCGACATATTTCCTCTTCTTCAGGTACTTACTAATATTTCTATGTTCAAGCAACTAGGTTTTTCAATGTTGAAAGAGTTATAAATTATCTTTTAGAAGGAACATTTTTACATAGGTTGATGATATTTCTAATTTTGGGAATTTGATGGCAATTTAATAGCTGCAAATTTAAGATGAGTTAATGATGGGGTGGGTGGTTCATGTGAACATGGGAGTGGTCACTTTCTTGATACCTTTGTAATTTATGAAGGAAGAAAAACATTTGAAGATGAAGAAGATTGTAGTAGGACGGGTTAAATAAAATGACTAATGAAGTGCCTTCCACCAAAACACTCCCATGATCACCATCACTTTTTCCCAACATCCCTTACTAATTTTAGACCTTTGTTGGAAAACCCACATCGACTAGAGATAAGACAAATTTACAGTTTACAAGTGAGTGCAAACTGTACCTTACAAGATAATTTTGTAAGATTGAGTCAGACTTAAAGTTTATTTCTTCAGAATCCATTATATTATTCACACTTCCAACGACAAGATACCATGTCCTTCATCATCCCTGATGTGTTACGAGCCCAGTAAACGTTAGGTCACCCAAATGGTTCAAAGGTTATGTTTGAAATTAAATAGTCTCCCTTTTTACTGTCCTACAAAAGCCCATTCTTGCAATCCTGTTCCAACCCTTATATGTACATTCTTACAGTTTGACGTGAATGAAGAAACTACTTTTACTATTTGTCTCTGTATTTTACTTTTGCATATTCCTTTCTAGTTTAGATTGTGGTGCGGCCAAACAAAATATTGCAACACTTGTGTAATCATTTTATTGATGCTTCTGTTGCTTTGTCTAGAGTCATGGCCATTAACTAAATGAGATAAAATGCAAGCATTGAGAAATATAAACATTATTGGTCAAAATACGTTCATACCTTGGCAACTGTTTTTCTTGAATGCGTGAGATAAATTGTGATTATATTTATTAGCATTGTGTAAATCTTGTGATTATAGTTATTATTAGCATTGTTTAACATCAATGTCTCATACGTTGTATGGTAATATTTGCAGATTTATGCTGCTTCTTTCTTTGCAATTCCTCTTTTCCGGTGGTTTTTTATTCAGAAAAAGAATGATGATATTGAAAAGAGAAATACAGCTAGGGAGCAGTGTGCACGAGTTCTTGAATTACCAGACACTTCACTAAGGCAGAAGGTATGATTTTTGGAAGTCATCTTGACCATATAGTATATTGATATCTTTATCTCCTATATTTTATTTCCTATAAAATTAAAGAGAATCTTTCTTTAAATTTATGAAGGCAACCTTGTGTTTGTTTATGGAAACATAAAGAAGAAGCAAGGAAATGTTGGACCTGTTTTAGACCTTCATTTCTTGCTTTATATATTTCTAATTACTCTTGGCTCTCTTTTTATAATACAGTTACTATTTTATAGTTTACAAGTATTCCGAATAAATTGAACGAGGATGTAATTAAATTTTGAAAATGATTCCTTGAATGAATTGTGTATCATTAAATTAGCTCTTCCAATCTCATTTCTGTATTATTTTTGGATGTTGTTTCTTATATAAATGCTTTCTTTGGATCTGCTCGTGTTGTTTGAGGGAGTGGAAGTTTAGATAGGGGATTGCTTTTTTCAGGCATAATGTCTCTGAGAAATTCTTTTTCTGGCTCTCAGCTTTTCAGTGCACGGGACATGGCCCAGAAGACAGTCATAGGAAAGGATCAAATTGTGTATAGCACTGACAAGGACTTACTTGAACAAGATTACGAAACTCGTGACTGGGATAAAAAATTTCGGGAGCTTGAGAGGTCCGATTAGAAAGGGTCAACTATTAACACGTTAAACAGGTAAATTGGGGTATGCTTTATTTTTTCTTTACCTTTGATTTTGTTTCGTAGACGATAATGTATTTTTTAATAGTTATACTTTTAAGTTTTAGTTAATTTTAAATTTATATAATTTTTGTTTAAATACCAAATATTTGATTAAAATTAAAATAAATGTAAATAGTTTGATAAAAATACTTTTTTTTTTTGCTTTAACGATCCAATAATTATTTTAGTTTAGGGGCTTCAAGAAACTACTGTGGTGGTAGCGAGGGTGTGAATTGTGAAGCTGATTTTTTTTTTTTTAAATTAAGAGAGGTATGGGAAGATTTCTTTTAGTGAGAGGTCAAATGTAAATGAATAAAGCAACTAGTTTTTCAACTTCAAACGCGTCTTGAAAAGTGCCAGAAAATGTAAAAGCTCTATATTTTCGTAAAATAATCTTATGAGATAGTGAAATAAAAAGAAATACATAATAGAAGGTTTACTTCATTGAATGAGTGTTATTGTAATTAAAATTTCAGGGAGTTAGCTTTTCTCATGTATTGAAAACTTGAGCAGCACAGAAAGCATGGATGTGGCTCTGGTATACTGCAGTATGTACTGGTTCATCTATCAATTGTAATTCATTTCTTAGATCCAGTAAATTGAGTGATAAAATCTGTAATTCGAACTATAAAATTAGTGAAAATTTCTGTAGGACAAGCAATAAAACTTGATAGGCATTGCCTTTGTATTACGACTTTATACGTCAGTGTTGAAATGTATTAGCGCGAAGGTGAAGAAAATCAACGTTTATCGTACAAGTACCACGGTCATTGGGAAGCAAGACTGTGTAAAGATATTGGTCCGGAAGTTTCTCCTTTTGCGCAGGTGAAAACGAAATTCGTTTTGCTTCTTTGACTTTTTATCTTCGTAATTTTGTGTTTCTGATTTTGTTCTCTTTTATTTTAGTTTGTCGTTTATCTTCTATCATAACACTTTATTGTTTGTCTTTGTAACGTATAGATAAATTGTTTTCAAAAATATTAGTTTGAAATTAATAAAATATACACAAACTAGCATTAAAAAATTAATATTTTTGAAGATCTCAAATTATCAAAGATGAATACCTTAAAAAGAAATTTTACAGGAATGTAGTTTAAAGTCTTAATTTAAGTATGATTTAAATATGAATATCTTCAAGGGTTAAAAGGATATTGAATTTAAAAGATAATTGGTTGTATTTATGTCACAAGGGGTGTTTTCTTAAAGTTGTCATGATTAATTTCTTTTATTTATTTATTTATTTATCAATACTAATGTTTACATTTAGTTATTTTTTAGAATTTGGATTTTAAATGATAATACGGCAAATTAGAAAGATTTTGTGGACGTAAAATAACTAACTATTTTTCACAAAATAAATAATTTCGTAGTCAATTCATATGATATTTTTAGTCGAAAGGAACTCTTGTATTAATAGTTCTCTTTCATAAATCACCGTCGGTTTATTTCAGTATTATTTTAACAATAATCATTTAGGAATAATGATAATAATAGCCATCCATGTCTAAGATAATAAGGTTTGTAAACAATAATCAAAAGATCATAAAATTTCTCACTAAAAAGAATGATGGTTTGTTGATGTATGTAAGATTGATGCTTTCTCTTATGTAAGATTGAAGCTCTCTTATAGTTTGCTGATTGAACATGAACTATGTTCTCCATGAAGCTTTTTAATGGGCACAAAAAAAATGGGTAGTTTTTCACATTGTGCAATGTAGTCTCTCTTGAATAGCTTTACATAGGTTTAACGTAAATATGTCTATGATTATTGAGCAACTTGTGCGTTTTTTAAATGTCTTTTCTTTTGTCCAATGAGCTTTATTGTAAAGAATGCATTAGTGCATTTTATGAAATATTGAATATTTTTCTTCTTTATGTGACATTTTAATAGTTGGATGTACTTATCTCTTTTTAGGTAATGTATATCTCTTTGAATTTGTCTAAAGAGTAATTTAATCTAATATTATATGTAATTGAGAACTAACAAATAGAAAATTTTCAATTAAATAATATTTCTGACCCACTTCTATTTAAATTTTTTTTCTACAACAGGTAATAATAACGTGTCCAACTCTCATAATTTTGAACCTTCAAAAAATAAATAAAAAAGAATAAAATTTCTCTCTCTTCTCACCCTTCGTCTCCCACACACAAAATTTTCCTCTTTCAACCTAACCTCTTCGGCTTCATCTCTCTCTTTCTCTTGAGCTTCATCTTTCTCTTCAGCTTCATCTCTCTATTTCTCACTCACTCACACAGAACTTCATCTCTTTGGCCAACAGAATCTCATACGCTTCATCTCTCCCTTTCTCACTCACACATTCAAATCTCTTTTCATTTTTGTTTTTTTAAGACACTTCATGTCTCTCTTTCTCACTCAAACATTTAGATCTCTTCTTATTTTTTCTTTTTTACGATTCATCATGCCAATGTTTATCACTAACACATTCAAACCTCTACTTATTTTTGTTTTCTTTCTGATTACAATTATGGTTGAGATGAATGAATGAGGAGAAGATGGGTTACAAGCAAGACTGTGAAACATCAGAAACTTTGCACAAGATTTGATCTTTTTCGTTGTAGAATGAAAATGGTATGTAAAGTTCATATTTCTACTCAGCTTTCAATTATTTTCAGCTTTCTCAAGCAAAGAAATAATCTTCTTTTAATATTTTCTTTTATCTAAGTGATTTTTGCGTTGATTCTAACTTTGTTTTTGTTTAAATGCTTGAAATGAAGAGGTTGAAGACATGTCAAACTCTGAAACAGCGAAAACTTTGCACGAGATTTGATCTTTTTCGTTGCAAAATAAAAATGGTATGTAAAGTTCATATTTTTACTCAGCTTTTGGTTATTTTAAGCTTTCTCAAGCAAAGAATGTTAGGTTTATATAAGGAGGGGGTATCATTGGGGAAATACAACACCAATGAGACCTGAGCCCAACTACATAAGGCATTGACACCACTCTCAACCCAAAACCTTAAGGCAATGGGTTTATGGGTCTTTATTCTTATATAGTGCTCTACTTTCTCATTTCTGGTCAATGTGGGACTTAGACTTACACTTGGATTCCTAACAATCTCCCCCTCAAGGGTGAGTCCCTTCAACCACATTGGTACATTCCCCCTCCAGTGGAAGCTGCCCAACCACGAGTACTCCTTTTCTGCCCTTTTCTGTACCGCCGTTCTTATTAACGGGACACGCTTACTTGGAACCCTTATCTGGGACCCTTGCCAGAAAGACTTTCGATACTAGGACCATACTGGTACTGCACTCGTCAGAGCCGATATTAACCATCGGCTCTGATACCACTTGTTAGGTTTATATAAGGAGGGAGTATCATTGGGGAAATACAACACCAATGAGACCTGAGCCCAACCACATAAGGCATTGACACCACTCTCAACCCAAAGCCTTAAGGTTTTGGGTTGAGAGTGGTGTCAGTGTCTTATGTGGTTAAGCTCAGATCTCATTGGTGTTGTTCTCCCTAGTGAAACCCCCTCCTCTGTAAAACCTGACAAGTGGTATCAGAGCCGATGGTTAATACCGGCTCAGACGAGTGCAGTACCAGTATGGTCCTAGTATCAAAAGTCTTCTTGGCAAGAGTCCCAGGTAAGGGTTCCAGGTAAGCGTGTGTTAAGAAAAGAATGGTGGTACAAAAAAGGGCAGAAAAGGAGTACTCGTGGTTGGGAATGCTTTCGCTGGAGGGGGAGTGTACCAATGTGGTTGAAGGGACTCACCCTTGAGGCGGAGATTGTTAGGAATCCAAGTGTGAGTCTAAGTCCCACATTGGCTAGAAATGAGAAAGTGGAGCACTATATAAGAATAAAGACCCATAAACCCATTGCCTTAAGGTTTTGGGTTGAGAGTGGTGTCAGTGTCTTATGTGGTTAGGCTCAGATCTCATTGGTGTTGTTCTCCCCAGTGAAACCCCCTCTGTAAAACCTGACAAAGAAATCATCTTCTTTTTATATTTTCTTTTATCTAAGTGATTTTTGTGTTGATGCTAACTTTATTTTTGTTTAAATGCTTGAAATGAAGAGGTCAAAGACATGCAGGACTTTGAAACAACAGAAACTTTGTACAAGATTTGATCTTTTTCATTGTAGAATGAAAATGGTATTTAAAGTTCTTATTTTTCTCAGCTTTCGGTTAATTTCAGCTTTCTCAAGCAAAAAAATCATCTTCTTTTTATATTTCCTTTTATCTAAGTGATTTTTGCATTGATCCTAACTTTGTTTTTGTTTAAATGCTTGAAATGAAGAGGTCGAAGACATGCAAGATTCTGAAACAACAGAAACTTTGCACAAGATTTGATCTTTTTCGTTGCAGAATGAAAATGGTATTTAAAGTTCTTATTTTTACTCAGCTTTCAGTTATTTTCAGCTTTCTCAAGCAAAAAAATCATCTTCTTTTTATATTTTCTTTTATCTAAGTGATTTTTGCGTTGATCCTAACTTTATTTTTGTTTAAATACTTGAAATGAAGAGGTCGAAGACATGCAAGACTCTAAAACAACAAAAACTTTGCACAAGATTTGATCTTTTTCATTGCAAAACGAAAATGGTATTTAAAGTTCTTATTTTTACTCAGCTTTCGGTTATTTTCATCTTATGTTTCCATCTGATTCCATTTTTTATGTTAGATCGATTATTTGTTTCAAGAATACAACCAAGGTAGAAACTTTTCTTCTTCTCTGGAATCTTTTCTTCTTCAAACAGATTTTAGTACTTTTATGGCTCTTTGTTTTTATGATCGATGAAGGTTTTCTTTCATATGAATGACATACAAGTTATTAGATGGATGAAGTGTTTGAAGAATACAACAAAGGTAGAAACTTTTTTTCTTTTGTCAACTAGATCAAAGTATTTTTGTATTTGTTTCTTAGTATGTTGAATGAATGTTTTATTTCAGATGAATCAACTATTTGAAGAATACAACAAAGGTTGGCTTTTTTTTCTGTCATGAAGGAAGATCGATGATCTGTTTCAAGAATACAACCTAGGTAGAAGCTTTTCTTCTTCTCTGGAATCTTTTCTTCTTCAAATAAATTTTAGTACTTATGTATGACTTTTTTTTTGTGATCAATGAAAGTTTTTCTTTCAGATGAATAATGTACAAGTTTCTAGATGGATGAAGTGTTTGAAGAATATAGCAAAGGTATAAACTTTTGTTCTTTTGTTTGCCGGATCAAAGTAAGTATTTTTGTATTTCTTTTTTGGTATGTTGAATGAAAGTTTTATTTCAGATGAATCAACTGTTTGAAAAAAGACAACAAAGTTTATTCTCTATAAGTTTTACCTCTTCTACAACACATGTATGTGTTACTTTTGTTTGAAATGTTTCATTTGAAAAATGTTATATAATGATTTTATCCAAAGTTATTTTTTCTATTCAAAAGGTTTCATTTGACAAAATTTATTTAATTTAATCCTTTATTACGCAATCAATTTTAATAAATTGTGCGTAAGTGCAGGAATTCTCTTTAATGGCCAAAGATATGCAATCAATGTGAACCATCATGCTGGCTGTACATTTGTGACGGTTGGAAAAGTCATAATAAATATTTATATTTGAGTGCATTTATATTTGTGAATCTATAACTTTTTATTAAAAATAATTTTTTTTACATTTATTGATTTAACCATAATCTTTATTATTTAATAACTCGTGTAAGTGCAAGATATGCAATAAAGAAAATACTTAATAAGGTATTTTCGCAATAGTGGACTTACAACTATTGTGCGCCATGGATCACTAAACGAAGTCCAACGTAATTTGGTGATAATAACAATGTCTATGAAGATAGGTCGTGGCTGGAAAAAGTTTTGTGCCTTTCACTCACTAAAGGAGAAAAGTTCTGTTATTTTTGAAGTTGAGAGTGAAAAGACAAGCATGCATGTAAAAGTTCTTTATAATCTACCATTGCATTGTTTTAATATGTGTAGTTTATTATTTTCTCAAAAATATCAAGTAACTTGTCATTTTTTTTTATTTTATATTTTATATACTTTTGGAAGAGTCATTAATTAAATTGTTAAGAACTTTAATGAAAGAATGGACAAAAATAAATAATAAGAACTTTTTAAAATATTGTTAAACTTTTAAAGGTATCATGTTAATATGAATTTTTGTATCATATTATATTCGTTAATAATATGAACTAAAAATCTATGAATGAAATTAATGGATAAAATTAGTTATTATAAATAAATAAATTAATTTAAATTGAATTGAATAAATATTACAAATTAAATAAATTGAATTGAATTAAATTAAATAAATATTAGAAATTAAATGTTTTATTGTCATTAATGTTTTTCATATTTCAAGATTACAATTACATTTAATGCAAATGTATTCCAAGATAAGTTGACGTTTTGCACTACTCAAGAAACAAAATCTATTTGTATTACGAAATCTTTTCGAATTCCAACTCATGAAATCTCTTTGTATTTAAAATTTGAAAAGTAATTACTTTTGAAATAGCACTTAATAATATTTTTAATTTCACTGATGTAATTAATGACACACAAAACTGTCGTATCATTGACACTAGGTTTTTTTTGTAATTCAAAATTTTTTAAATATAATTTGAAAAATGACGAAGAAATTTAATTTGCAACAATGATAAACATTTTTGTATTCCAACATATATGATGGTTTACACCGCTCAAAAAAAGATAATCTTCCAACATGTTTTAGAGGTAATTAATGTCATACCTAAGTCAGAAATGATTAACAATATTTCAATCTCTTCACATTATCTAAGGTTATTCACATTATTTATCAAATTTCTTTAGAATTTGTAATTTGGATAATAAACAATGAACTTTAAAACTTAAGTTTAGTTATTTTTATTATATAAAGTATTTATCACAAAAAAAAAATGTATTACATAAAATACCAACCTAACATAAGATTTTTTTTTTAAGTTTAAGGTAGCATCTTTAAAAAACTTTTTCTTCTTCCAAGAAAGTAATTAATATTAACAACAATAAAAAATAACTTTTCATTCTTCCAATGTTACTTCAGTTATCTATCATTACTTATTAAAGAAATAATGTTTATTGGGCTCCATGCTTTGCCAACTCATGGTTCTCAAAATTTAAGAAAGTTTTCCCTCTTCCCATATGTCTTTCTCATTAATTATGGCATATTAAGAAAGTAAATATTTGTTGTGTCTCAATGTGATACATCTGCATAATTAAATCCTTTTAACAGTCATTTCTTGTATTATCATTTATAATTTATAATTATAATTTTCTATTTTATCACAATTATTTACGTAATTTCTTGAAGAATGTTTGAAAAATTCTCACCTTTTGCAAAGTTTAACTTCCATAAAATTTTGCCCTTTTGAGGCATTAATTATGAACAAAGAAATTAGTTTTTTTTTTCTAAGTGCACAATCATATATGTATCTTTTCAACATTCCTGCCAAAAGCCTATTATGATTTTTTATTTTGTAAAACTTTACGTAGCTTCTTGAAGAAGCTTTGTACAATGTTGAAAAGTTCTTGAAGAAGCTTTGTACAATGTTGAAAAGTTCTCACATTTTTCAAAGTTAATCTTTCAGGACACAATCTCTTATTACTCCAAAATAAAGAAACTTGTGTTCTTCCAAGTTATTAATTATAATGAAAGCAATTACTTTTGGTGTCTCAATGCACTATCATATATAGTTGTGCATTAAGTCATTTTTAACTTAGCTTCCTAAAGAAGCTTTTACAACTTGGAATACCTACTTTCAACACATTTTTTTTTTAATTCTGACAACATTAACTATGAACAACATTTTACTTTGCATGTTCCCACAAAATGAATTGATGTTAGAAAGAATATCAAGAATTTCTCAGAATATGAATAATAGTTATACCACAATAACTGCAAATAAAAAACTTCTCACTTTCTCAAGAATTAATTTACCTATTCCAAGATGATTGCATTAATAATTATTACAACATTAAATATCAACACTATGAATGATGGTTTGTGGCACTCAATGCACATCCAAACATTGCAGTGTTATCTACATGTTCAAATTGAACATATCTACCAAATTCTCCCCTATACAATGCACTTTAAATATTTGTACAACCTAATTGATTTAATGTATTATAACTTATAATTAATATTAATTTAATTTTTTTAATTCAATTTCTTTGTAAACATTTCAAAACCTCTCAATTAGCCATATTTACTTCTCATCTTCCACCATCACCTAAAGTGCACTTAATTATTAAATTAGTAGTCTATATTGTACATGGTTGGAATTTGAAGTTTAAATAACTGAATTTGAAACTTACTATTTTTATATTTTTCTATGTACAATAGATGAGTAAATAAAAACGTTATTACATATCATAATTTATTCTTCAGATATACGATATTTTTAATTCATGATTTTCTAATTTAAATTGGACTTCTGAATTTAAATTGTTTAAAAAAATTTAATATTATTTGAAAATTTTATTTTTAATATTAATATCGAATGACATGTAATCCTATATTTTATTAACTTCTCGGTATGTAGTTATATATTGGAAATTCACTTCATTACATTTTGGCATATGTTAGTGTATTAATTAATTTTACATACATTTTTTTTAATTTGTTTAATTAAAAAAAATAAAAAGGTCTATAGGAAGTTTTTACTCACTCATGCTCAAGTTTATTTCTTAGAAGGATTTACTTTTAGATTTTTCAAAGCATCTTTACAAAGGTAAACTAAAAATGTTATTCTTTTAGATCATTTATCTCAATAAAATGCAAATGGTGGTTAATAAATTGTCCAAGAATAATATATATATATATATATATATATATTAGATATATATAATACAAAATAAATACATGTAATTTATAATATATAATATATATTTACTCAATAAGCTTTCCATACTTTTCAAAACCTACTTTTCATCTTCCAAAAATAAAAAAATGTTAAGAAGAATAAAAATAACTTTTCAATTTCTTCTACTTCCAAGGTATATTTTCTCAACTTCTTAAAGATGAAGAAACTTTTGTCTTTTCCAACATGTCTTCGTCATTGATTAAGATTAATTATGAAGAAACCAATAATTTTTTGTGTGTCTCAATGCAATGTTATATTTGAATTTATTATATTATAATTTTAAATAGAAAATATTTTAAAAATCTACCTACCTTTTTTAAAAGACTTTATACAGGTTTCAAAATTCTTCTTAAAGTTGCTTATTTAATAAATTTTCAATGTCAATAATATAAAGAATAAATGAAAAACTAAATTTTTGGTCACATTGTCAATAAAAAAACTTCTCGCATTGTCAATATCAATCACTTTTCGTCTTCCAAAAATCTTGCAAATTTCCCTCTTTTAACACATTGTCTTTTTGAATTATGATTCTATTTATTGTGAACAACAAAAATTGTGATTTGTGGAACTGAATGACTGCAAAACATCAATCAAACATATAATTAAGATTTAAGACATTCCAAAACGTATTATTTATCAATTTTAAGTATATATAAAATATAAAAAATTTATATTATGATGTTTTTTTTGAGATGTTACCTGTTGTTTGTTTATCACTAATATTCATTTTTTTTATTGTTGTTATATATTATTGATTAGTAATTAGTATTAATAAAATTGAAAGGATGGCTTAAAAATATTGTTTTGGAAATCAAAATCTTCGTCCATTAATGTGTTTAGAAGATGATTGATCTAATATTACTTATTATGTTTATATTCTTAACTTTATACCAATTTATGATTAAATTCAAATATTAATTTAAGAATAAATTTATGTTTATGCAAAATTAATATCATATTATCATTTTATATTTTTTTTGTATAATATTACATTACATTGAATTTACATTGGGAACTTTTTTTTTTCATTTAATGTCCTTGAAAACCGAACTTTTCATCTTATAGTCGATTTTTTCAAACATCAAACATTAGATAATATTAAGTAATATATTCCTCCTGTCTTTTTTAAAATAAATTTCAAAATTAATTGATTGGAAATCAAATCTTTCTCTGATTTTAAATTGTGAAAATTTTCTCATAATATATATAATAATAATAAATTTTGGATTCAAATTTGAAATCATGTGATAATAAAATTTAAATTTAACATTTAAAATAAAAAGTATATACAATTTTTTATAATAAATATTTTAATATTTCTGATAAAAAGATATATATTCAAATATTCAAAAAATTTGATGACTCATAACTGTATAATAATATATTATAAAATGTAATAATATTTAATAACAATATAAATTTAAAATGTCTTAATAAAGTTTGAATTTGAAATTCAAATAAAAAAAATTGTAATATAGTGTTGGTTTTCTTATGAATTTTTTAATTTATCAAAATAATTTTAAGATATTTTTAATTTATGAGAAAAATTCGTATTTAAGATATTATGAAAATCTAAAAATATAAATTGAAAAAAATTAATAAAAATACAATAATAATTACAATTAAAAATAATAAAAATTAAAAATATGATATAAAAGAATAAATAAGTAATATAATATTTAAGAATAAAAGCTTGTGGTTCTTAATAATATAATAATATATTAACATATTAACTCTAATATAGTAATAACAGTAATAATAATTAAAATATATTGTAAAACAATAAATAAATAATTGTAAAATCTAAAATTTGGTTACTGATATGTATGTTTTCAGATTTGTTTTTGGTTTTTCGAATACTTTTCTTTAATTGGTTCAATTTTTTTTGTTTGCAAATTTTTTTCGTTCACTTTTGCTTTTTTAGATTTTTTTTAACCGTGTTCATGTTTTCCATTTTTAAATTTTTGTGTTCATTAATTTGTAGATATTTTTAATTCCATTTTTGTTAGACATATTTGTTTTTCTAGATTTTTGTTTTCAATTGGTTCAAGTTTGTGTTATTTAATTTCAAATGGTTGTATCCAATTTGTACATTTTCTATATATATATATATATATATATATATATATATATATATATATATATATATATATATTTGCTTCCACATTAGTATAATTTCCATGATTCCATGATTTCTTTTGACTCTGGCTATCTCTCTTTATATTCCTCTTCTTGGTTTTCATAATTGCAAATGGGTATTCTAAATAAGATGAGAATGCATGTTGATTATATTTAGTCGTTTCTTTTCCTTTATTTGGTGATTATGAATTAAAATCACTAATTTCTTGATTTCCAAGATGTTGGGAGTAGGGTTTGAAGGCTTTGAAATCACTAATTTATAATTTTAACAATAATATTAATATTAAAATTTTGAATATATTAATAATATGTGGTTCAATATTTGCACTTGAAACAAACTTATTTATGTAAATATCACATAAAATATATTAGTATCAATAATTTTTAAAATATTATTTGTACCTATTATATTAATATTCAAATTGGAGTAGACATATACCTCTTTTTCAATTTTGAAGAACTTCTCTCACACTTAAACCACATCACAAACACATTCCAAAATAATTTCCCTTTTCTTATGTATTAATTGGACAAATACGTGTTCTTTTTGTTTTCCTTTCTCATTAGTAATTATATTTTTTGTTTCACAGTTTTCATGTTCATTATAGACCATGTTTTTAAGTAAGTTATTTTTTATTGTCCTCTCTATGCATTTAAAGTTTCGTGCAAAAGATGTGATATGGTAAATTGTTCCCATACTTTTTCAGAGGTCTTGATTATAACACCCCATTTAATTAATAATGCTAATTAAAGGAAATGTCACACAGAATTATATAAGAAGCAAGATCAATGGAGTATAACATCGCTCCTACAGATATCCAAAGTACTTAGAGGACAATAACCGAGGCACACCATGATGCCGATACAAAACAGGGTAAAAGATCTAAAGTATCCAAATACAATGCTAAATAATGCAATACATGGGCTCCAGCCCTAACGGAAGACACAACGAGCAGAGTCCAAATCCAGATGACTAAGCAGCGGAACCACGATCACCCTGATGACCACAGGGAGTTCTCGCATCTGCTCACATCAATAAATTGATGATCATCGCAAAAGGAGAAAACCAAACACACAGAACATACAACAAGCAGAAAGGGTAAGCTAGAGTAGAAAATAGTTTATCATACTGTCACACACACTTTCATATTCCAACATGTATATATATCAACCAATCATGTTATGAATCGCACACAATACACTAAGACTCAGACACTACTCATTCAGATACATATAATTTGTTGGATTCAACGGATGCTTGCACTTGTGGTGGCCTTTCCTACTCTACCGAGCTGCTCTACCTAGCTAAATGTTACAGTCTTTCATCCCCCCCACACAAGGTTAGCCTTGAATGAGTTTCAGGCCTCCTGCTACTCTCATCACTAGAGTCAGTACGCTCTATGTGAGATGAACTGACTCTTTAGAGTGTCAGGATGCAACCTTACCTTGAATCTTTACTAAATTATATAGATGGGGCACCACCATGAACTCCCACTAACAGGGGTCATGGAATTACGTCCCGACCAACTGAGGCACCACCATGAGATCTCACCTAGAGATTCATGGAATTATGCCCTAACTAATGAGGCACCACCACGAAACTATCGTGGAATTACGTCCTAACCCAACCAGCATCATGTGTCACAATCCAATATTTACTTATTATGAATACAAATCTCATGCCAACATTTATAACCAACATTCATTCATATTCCATACCCAAACCATACCAAACTCATCATTTTTAGCCCATGAATCATTCCATACATACATCATGCCCAAATGATGTTAAACTCATCCATCACAGACCATAATTCATCTTGCTCATACATAATCACCCAATTCATGCTTTAAATGTATAATTAATCCAAACCTATGGCTAATATCCAAGAACAAAGAAACCACAGAACAAGCACACTTCTCGCCCAGCTCCTCGCTTAGGCAGAAAGGTCTCGCTCAGGCGAGAAGGTCTCTCGCTCAGACGAGCTCCTTTCGTCTCGGCGAGGGCTCGAAGAGAGGAACAATGGCGCTGTCACGTACTCTCGCTTAGGCGAGCCCTCCTCGCCTGAGCGAGACTACCCCTCGCTCAAAACGGAGACTCGTTGCTTAAGCGACAAATCGTGCAGGAAACCTGGGCGGGTCTCTGTTAGTCTTGCCTAGGCAAGACATGCTCGCTTGGGCGAGAAAACTAGTGCTCACCACTGTTCTCTCGTGCAACAGTCACATAAACGCAATCCCAACGGCTCAAAAGGAATAAGCTCACAATAGCATACAACTTATACAATCACGAAATATCATCAAGGCAAGCATAAAAACCGAAGATCAAGTAGAACCTTAACTTCCTTTACTTGGAAATAGCTAGAAAAAGGCCCCGACTCTAAGCAGTGGAGCACGACAGCTAAAGGAACAACTTAAGGAGTTGGAAAAATTAAAGGAATAGTAGGAAATGAAGTTACTAAGAGGAACTTTAGCTGGAACCAATACATAATGCTTGAAATAGGCAAGTACAAGATGAGGGACAACTTACGTGAAGTAGGATGAGCTCGTACGAACTTGACAGAGGCGAAGATCAAACCTTAGTAGAGAAAGGCTATTGCAACTCTAAGAGAGAAAAGAAAAAGTTTTTTGAAAGTGAAGAGAATGAGCTGGTTAGGATAGTTTAGAGTCTTGGACACTCTATGGGCCAGCCTTAGGCCCAACTGACTAGGATAGGCTCTTAAATTTTTAGGGCAAAAAAAAAAAAGAGGGTTTTACATTGAATTACTTTTGGAACTTTAATTCTTAAAAAAAAGTTTTTTTTATTGTTTTTGAACGATTGTCACCTATTAAGCTTAAACATTAGTTTAAAAAATAATTTTGATAACATACACATAAGTGTATTATTACAAAATGAAAATTATAAACTCTTAAAATTTTTAAAGATATAAAAATTACTAACAATTTTTTAATTTCATTTTTTTTGTAAAATTAAGATACATATTGCCAAATTTGAAATTCCAAATATATGATAATAAAATTTGAATTTGAATTCAAAATCACAAAAATCCATAAAAATATGGTAATAAAATTTTAATTTGACATTTAAAGTCAAAACAAAAATAAAATCCAAAATTTATCCAAATAAAAAAAAATGTATCTAATTTAGAAGATAAATATAGTACTTATATTTATCAAAATTAATTATCTTATTGAAATTATTTGTTTTGTATAAAATTATATATAAAATCAAACATGATAATAAATAATATATATATATATATATATATACATATATAAATTGATTTTTATCTATTTTATTTATTTTTTAAAATTATTATAGAATCACTTTTTTAATACAAAATAAAAAAACAGACAAGTTACATTCTTATAACGATTTTAACAAACAAGTTTTTGAAATTTAAATGAATTTTTTTAATTAACATTTAGATTTTTTTACAATACAGAACATTTAAATTTCAAATATATGATAGCAAAATTTAAATTTAACATTTAAAATAAAAAAAACTAGTAAAAATATGATACCAAAGATTAGATTTAAAATTCAGAGTCCAAAACTGTAAAATATTAAAGACTTTTTAATGAATTTTTAAATATTTTTTAACAACTTTCACGTATTTTTCACATTTCATAAAAGTTTAAACAATAATTTAAAATATAATTTTTATAACATATACATCAATGTATCATTACAAAGTAAAAATTATAAATTTTTAAAACTTTTAAAAATATAAAAATCACTAATGACTTCAATTTCAATATTTTTTTTCTAAATTAGGATACATATTGCTAAATTTGAAATTCAAAATATATAGTAGTAAAATTTGAATTTAAAATTCTAAATTGTAAAAGCTATAAAAATATGGGAACAAAGTTAAAATTTGAAATTCAAAATCCAAAAAAATTGTGAAAAAATGACTCCAATAAAGGAGTCTACCAAACCAAATGTCTAACCTTTGTATTTTTGCAGGGTCTACTTTTTATATTTGTCTATGCATGGTGTATATTTTGTAGTTTTCAATCATTTACCATTTATATTTTGTTTGTATTGTCTAACATTTGTATTTTTAATGAATCTACTATTTATATTTATATGCACAATCTATTATTTGTGGCTTTATATTGTCTATCCTTTACATATTTTGTATGGTCTAACTTTTGTATTTTTATAGGACTTACTCAACAATTTCTAAATTGTTCATCATTTTTATTATTAAGGAATCCACTATTTGTAAGGCCCATTTTTTATCCTGCCCTATTTTTATAGGGCCTATCCTAATCAGATGGGCCTAAAGGCTGGCCCATAGGGTGCTAAGGCCCCTAAAGCAACCAAACACTCTCATCCTGCACTCACTTGCAAAAAGACAACCATTTACTCTTGCCTTTTCCTCCCCACAAAAGCTCTGCTAGGGTTTGAGTGAGCTCCCCTATTTTTCCCCTCCGTTGAACGATTCTTTCCAAGTAAGTTAATCTCTCTTGCGTTCACTTCTTTTCTTCAAGTTTTGGTTCCACGTTAGTCTCTGTCATTGCACATTTTTGTTCATTCCTTACTGTTTTCAGTTTCGTTATTTGCTTCCGCTTTAGGTGCTAGTCTGCTAAGGATCTCATTTACTTGAGTTAGCATTTTCCAGGTAAGGAAAGTTAAGGTTTTGGTTATTCTTTGATTTTTTGCTTGCTTTGGTCTTGTTTCATGTTATTGTGGCTTATTTGATGTTGTGATTGCTTGAGAAATGATAAAAATTTGTTTGGTTGTGAATGTTTGGCTGTTGCATGCACGAACAGTGGAGGAACCTGGTATTTTCGCCCAGGCAAGCTAGTCTCGCCCAAGCGAGAGTACTAGAAGTTGTTCCCTGGAACTTGCGCGAGCTGTCGCTCAGGTGACGAGCTCTTGTTTTGAGCGAGAGCCCATCTCGCTCAGGTGAGAAGGTCTCGCCTAAACGAGAGGACGTGAAGGCCCTATTCCCACTTTTCGAGCTCTCGCCTAGGCGAAAGGTGCTCGCCTGAGCGAGAGAACTTTCTTGCCTGAGTGAGGCCTTTCAGCCTGAGTGAGAACTGGGCGAGAATGTGTCCAGGCCTTGTTTTCTTCTTTGTTCTTAGGTGTTTGTCACATGTTTGGTTGGATTATTATGATAAAGCATGAAATGAGTGAATTTGCATGAGTAAAAGGGTTTATGGACTGAAATTGATGAGTTTGGCATGGTATACGTATGAAATTGGTTGGAATGAGATTGGTATGCATGATAACTTTATGCTTGGTTGGTGAGACATGATTTTGCTGTGGTCAAGACGTAATTCTACGATGGTTGCGTGGTGGTGCCTCATTGGTTAGGACGTAATTCCATGGATCTCTAGGTGAGATCTCATGGTGGTGCCTCATTTGGTCAGGACGTAATTCCACAATGGTTGCGTGGTGGTGCCTCATGGTCAGGACGTAATTCCATGACCCCTGTTAGTGGGAGCTCATGGTGGTGCCTCATACTTAGGACGTAATTCCACGAAAATCGTGGTGGTGTCTCATTATATAATTTAGTAAGGATTCAAGTAAGGATTACATCCTAACACTCTAAAGAGTCAATTAGTCTCACGTAGAGCGTACTGGCTCAAGTGGTGAGAGTAGCAAGAGGCCTTAGATATTTGAAGGCTATCCTTGTGAGTGGTAGGGTGAAACCTATTGGCAATTGGCTCTGCAGAGTAGTAAAGGCTACCACAAGTGCAAGCATCCGGTGAATCCGACTAATTATATGTATCCGGATAAGTCATGTCTTGAGTCTTAGTGTGTTGTTGCGAGTCATCACATGATTGGTTGATGTATGTATCTTTGACTATGAAATTGTATGCAATGATATGATAAAACGTTTTACTACTCTAGCTTACCCTTTCTACTTGTTGTATGTTCTGTCTGTGCGGTTTTCTCTTTTTGCGATGATCATCAATTTATTGATGGGAGCAGATGCGAGAACTCCTCGTGGTCGTTAGGGTGATGAAGACTCCGCTACTTAGCCTTGGTTTGGATTCTGTTGTCCAAGTTTCTTTTAAGGTTGTAGCCCATGTATTTGTCTGCCTCTTGGGCAATTATTTTAAATACTATCGATCCTTGTACTCTGTTTTGTATTGGCATTGTGGTGTGCCTCAATATTCCATTTTAAGTACCTTAGATATCCGTAAGGAGTAGCGTTTATACTCCATGACTTTGCTTCTTATATTATTTTGTGTGACATTTCATTTAATTAAGGTTATTATTTAAATGGGGTGTTACACTATTATATTTTTCTACATTTTTTACTCAATATTTCATTTAAAATTAAATTTGATTTCATAATTTTAATTAACTAAATCTTAATATATTATTTAAAATAATTATATACAATACATTTTGTTAAAAATATATATATAAATATACACTTTTATCATAAAATCAAGTAAATAAGTATTATTGAATTTTATAAAATAAAATATTTATATTAAATTTAATTATAATTTTATAATTTTAAATTAATTTGATAAATATATGTTTCTAAAATTCAGTACCCGTGCGTTGCACAAGTAAAAATACTAGTATGGTACAAAGTAGATAGTTCTTCCAGATTTCACAATGCATGACTCATGGAATCGTGGAAGTAAAACATCATTAACATTTTATCCAAGACATATTTTAATGTATGTTGCCCTCTTTGGTAGACGAAAATAATGATCATTTCTCGCAACAGAGAAAAAAAATTGTTTTCGTGTAGTACGAGATTAACTTTTATATCTATGTGTGTATCATTCAAACATGTCCATGCTTTCTCGGACGTAAAGTAAGATTGCATGGTGTTATATCCCTGATAACCGTAACACTTGTGCTTTGAATGATTTGTTGTCTTATAACAAAGCATGGTCATGTTTGGTCATGTTTGTACTTAATTATTTTTCAGTATTTAATCAAAATCACAAGGTGTTGGACTTTTTTTTATTAATAGTTGTACATCTAAAATTAATCCACCATATATTATAGGAAACTTTACCTAAATTTGATTCAAAACATACATAAGCATTTGCAATTATTGTCCTTTAATTCTTTCTTTTGGATTTTCATTGTTGTTTGATTTCAAATTTCTTCACAAATTTCTTTCCAGCTCATCTATTTCTTTAATGGCTTACATACTGTATGTATTTACTTCCCCAAATTTTTAACCTCTTTTCTTCTTGAACCAACATGCTATGCATTTCATACACATTTCACATATCATTCATGGTATTTTGCCATTTGAAATAGGCTATACTTATACCCTAATGAGTCCAAAATAAGGTGTACAAGAAAGACCTTGGTCATAGTCATTTTCAAAGTCTTAAGTCTTGCTACAATTCTTATCATTTCAATAATATGCTCATACATTGTACATGACCCATCAAATCGCATGGAGATCATTGTACTCATTAATGTTTATCAAGAGACGTATTTGCTCTTAGGGAGTGCTCTCCCACAAGCCCCATAAAATCTTTGATGCTTTCGGTTTTAGGAAGACTTATCTTAATACTATCTGAGATAATCATCCTCATGAATATTAAGTTGAGTCTGTTTGATCTTCCCAAGATTTATAGTAATAGGCCTTATTTTCTTTGTTATTAGTAGGGGCAAACCTTTTATGGGGAAAGAGGGGCCTATGCCCCCCCCCCCCAATTGTTTTTAAAATTTTTTCAATTTATATATTAATTTTTTTTTTGAAAATTTTAAATTATATGTAACATATATTGAAAATGGATATAAATTAAATTAGATATTTTTTATTTTATTTTTTGTGAAGCATAACATTGAATGTTAATAAATAATAAAATATAAAATTAAATATAATAGAATAGAAATATCTATTAAGATATTTTTTGTATTTTCTTTGACATTGTCTTTTGAGTTTTTCAAATATTATACTAATCTTTCACTTTCACCTATGTTTTTCTTTTATGGAAAAAGAAAGTTAAACGCAAACGTACTACTTTTACTCTCATTTCTTAGGTTCTCTCCTATTCTTGAAGAAAAAAGGAAATATTTTTTGTCTCACTTGATAGTGAAATATTAATTTAATAATTAACATTATTTTTTTATCTCATGAATCTTAGTCAGATGATATTCACTTTCGTTCAGATGTGTTAGTTTGGTACCTGCTTTTAAAAAGGTGTTAATTGCGTCCCAAATTTTAAAAAAGTGCCTCAATTAAGTCCCTTTCAGAAAACAATTATTAAAACCGTTAACGGTGTACAACATGTGAGTCTCATATTGACATAAACCATACATGGAAATTCATTAGATTAGGAACTGATAATTAAATTTCACATAAGTGTGAAGTCATAAAAGTAGCCTTTATATTCAAACAACAATTCGAGTATATTGATGTATTCTTTGAGTGATACATCAAACATACATGTACATAATGCTAACATACTACCACCTTAGGGTATATAAGTAAAATTAGTGGTGCACGTAAAATTATCTATAACTATATTCATTAATTATAATAATGACATAACTGCTTATGATAATGAATTCGAAATTACTCATAAAGCAACAAACACATAATATAGAAACATCCTTTATTTTATGAGTGATTGACATAGATTACCATTAATTTGGAATTAAATGAACATAAACATTTTACCATTTTAGTGACTAAGAAATTAATCATCTTTCTATTTCCAAACAAATATAATAAATGCACATATTATTACGAATGTCACTTTCATTTTTTCATTCTATTTCCAAGTCTAACAATTCATATATTTGATTCATCTCTTTCTCTTTTACAAAAGAAGAAGAAAACCTAATAGTTTTATTATAACATTAAGAACATATGCATAGAAATTTTAAATAACTTGTAGTGAAAACATTAATGTTTTAAATGTTTAGCCAAAACGACACAACTTTATCATTTAATCAAATAATATGTGCAATGAAAACACAAGTTATCATAATAAAGGATCAAAATAAATTGTTTATACTACCATGGGTAAAAGTCTCATAAATTAAAAACTTTTAAATTTCATAATTAGGGTTTACAAAGTTATGAGAAAACATACATGAAGAGTCATATAATTTCATAACCATGTTTAAATACCACATGTAAAAGTAACATAAAAACTTAATAGTTTTCAATAACTTTATAATATAGAAAACCAAATCAGGATCTTAAAATTTTGTGATTCTTACATATGTTAAAGAGAGATTATTTGTACCTTTCTTTATGATAGATTACCTTGTAGCACTCTAGAGGTTCGATCATATGAATGACTTTGACCCATTCTATCTATGAGAGATGGTTCTTTAGTGCTCTAGGGATCCGACTAGATGAATGACGATCCAAATTTTCACTTTTATCAAAAGGCAAAGAAATAAAATAATTCATGTGTTTAATGCTCAATTCTGACATGAGTAATTATCCGACTAGGTGAATATATAAGTAATTTAATGCTCAATTCTGACATGAATAAGAGTCAAGAGTTCTTTTGAATAAGTTCATGAATGAAGTGATAGTCAATATCTATGTGTTTGAGTCTATCATAGTGAGAGGGACTAGAAGTAAGGTGCATGACAAATTTGTTGTCGTAAAAGAGCATAATTGTGTCAATTAAAACTTCAAAATGTTTAAGTAATTATTGTAGCCAAACTGTTGGATAATCTTTAATTTTGTTAGATTATGTTTTAGATTATGGAGTTGTTTTTATTTAGCAAAGTAATATGGTACTTTATATTTGGTGAATTAAATTTAAGTTAGTTGTTATTTTAGTTAGTTAGAGTATCTAAGATTTAGTTTGATAATATGACATATTAGATAATATTAGATTAAGATTTAGTTTGGTTTGTTAATATTTGGTTTGTAATTGGCTATATAATAGCTCATTCTCCATCAATGAAATACACCACAGTGAGTTACATTGCATATTCTTTTAGTGTGTGTGAGTTTTTTCCAACAAAGTGGTATCAGAGCTTTATGCTCTAAGTACCAAGTGCGAAGAAGAGAGAGAGAGATAGAGGGAAACAATGTGAGAAAGGAAGAAAGGAGTGTGCCTGAGTGAGAGATGGCTAAACTTGTGAATGGTATGACGATGCCGCAATTGACGAAAAAAACAAATTATGATAATTGGTGTTTGTAGATGAAAACTCTTCTGGGAACCCAAGATATTTGGGATATAATGGAGACCGGGTACGAAGAACCTACGGATGATACAAATCAGATGGTGGCCCAGATTATCGCGTTAAAGAAGACGCAAGTGCAAGACAAGTCAACTTTGTATTTTTTGTACAATGTTGTGGACGAGTCAGGCTTCGAAAAGATTGAAAATGTTGCATCTTTAAAGGAAGCATGGGATATTCTGGAGGTTGCATACAGAGGGAACGATCAGGTCAGACAAGTCTGACTTCAAGTTCTTAGAGGAGAGTTTGAAGGGCTGAAGATGGAAGATAAAGAGCAGATACCGAGTACATAACTCAGGTAGAGAAGGTGGCCAACCAACTCGGTAGGAATGGATAGCCAATGCCAACAAGCTGGGTTGTGGAGAAAATCTTGAGATCATTAACAAATGATTTCGAGAGCATTGTATGCACCATCGAGGAGTTGAAGGACCTGTTAGTTCTCTCAATGGAAGAACTTGCTGAGTCACTAGAGGCCTATGAACAAAGGAGAGGGAAAAAGCACGAACCGCATGATCAAGCACTACAGGCGCAACTTGATTTGGATGAAACTCAGAATACTCAAAGTCGAGGTCCTAGAGGCAAAGAACGAGGTGGCAGAAGATGAGGTGGCCGAGGACGTGGCTGAGGTGATGTTGAAGAGAGCACATATCAAACCAGGCAGTAGAATTGGCATGGTCCTGGTCAAGAAAGATGCCAAGGAGATTGGTCCAAGTCATAAGTGGAATGCTTCAGGTGTGGCAAGTACAGTCATTATGCAAGAGAATGCAAATCGACAAGCTGCTACAACTGTGGCAAGGTCGGCCATATAGCAAAATATTGTCAATCTGAAAAAAAAAGAGAAAAATCTTTTCACAGAGGAAGACGAAGAGGAGGAGATATGGATTTTAATGATGATGAAAAACTCAGATGCTGAACTCAAGAGCGGTAAATTGGATGCTGAGTGGCGTTCAGGCCGTGTGAAGGAAAGGAGATCAGGTGACGAGCTTAGTCTAGGTTGTTTAAACTCGATCTGGTATCTGGACATAGGAGCGAGCAATCACATGTGTGGAGATGAGAGTTTCTTCAGCGAACTCACCCAGATGGAGGCCGGAGTAGTGTCATGTGGAGATGATTCCAAAATGGTGATAAAAGGGTGTGGAACAATCTGACACATGCAGAAGGATGGACGTGTTGGAGAAATCAGGGATGTCTACTATGTTCCTAAGCTGAAGAGTAATGTTTGGAGCATAGGTTAGATAGTGGAGAAAGGAAACTCGATTCTTATAAAGAACCAGGTACTGTACTTGAAGGACAAGCACGATCGGCTAGCAACCCGGGTAGAAAAGAAGAAAAATCGGATGTACAAATTGGAGTTGAGCATCCTACAGAAAAGGTGTTTGAAACGTGTGCACAGTGAAGGCGGTGCAACATTTGTTCGGAACAACGTGGGATCATTTCAGAATTGTGTGGTGGAGAAAGAATCCAGTAAGCAAATTAAAGTAGTGCGATCTTGCCGAAGAAGTTGACGAAGAAGCATTGTTATTGATGATGAGATGTAACTCGAGGGACGAGCACAAACAAGTGGAGAAGTCAACAAGAAGGTTAAGTGTCATAAATCAGTCTACTAGCATGGAGAGGTCGTCAAGACATGCGGATAGCTCAGAAAGCTTGGCAAAGACTGTAGAGATCTCAGACAGCCCGAGAAGGGACTTAGAGAGCTTAGTGAAGCATGTGGAGAGCTTAGTGGAACATGTGGAGAACTTGATGGAGCATGTGGAGAGCTCGGTGGAGCATGAGGTTAGCTTAGTTAGCTCGGTGGGAATTTTAAATTGTTTGATTAAGTTGGTGGAGGAAGTGGAGTGTCGAGATCGTTTGGGGGAGCAAGCGAACATATTAGAAAGCTTAGTAGGGAACCTCGGTAGCTCAGATAGCTCGTGCAATGTGGATAGCTCGGATCTTGAACAAGAAGTGTTGAGTTTGCAAGAACAGTTGCATACCGAGAAGGATCTAAGAGCTGTACAAGAGGTGCAAGATGAGAAGTGTCAACTTGGAATGGATGATGAGTCCGGTGTGAAGAAGGCGTGGGAATTGTCCGATCTCTTAAAGAGAGCTCGACCTATTTAGAGGAACCCAATTAATGGCAAGTCGGCCACAAAGACAATAAAGAACCCAACAAAGGGTAAGTCAACCAAGGTTAAGATGAAGTCGGTCAAAGAAAAGATCAAGTTGAACAAAGATCAAGTCGGACAAAGAGAATATCAAGTTGGTCAAAGAGAAAAGCAAGTCGTCTATAAAGATAGAAGATTGTTTGGGATGAGAAAAGAAAAAATTTAAGATTATGAGGGAGTTTTGTTGGATAATCTTTAATTTTGTTAGATGGTTTTAGATTATGGAGTTGTTTTTATTTAACAAAGTGATAGGGTATTTTATATTTGGTGAATTAAATTTAAGTTAGTTGTTATTTTAGTTAGTTGGAGTATCTAAGATTTAGTTTGATAATATGACATATTAGATAAGATTAGATTAGATTAAGATTTAGTTTGGTTTGTAATTGGCTATATAATAGCTCATTCTCCATCAATGAAATACACCACAATGAGTTACATTGCATATTCTTTTAGTGTGTGTGAGTTTTTTCCAACACAAACTACTTCATTGATTACTAAAGTTAAAACACGATATTTTTATTGTGTTGAAGACCTTGTCAAAGTACATAGTTTGACAGAATTATATCAAATTACATTTTTAATATTTGGTTTGTAATTGGCTATATAATAGCTCATTCTCCATCAATGAAATACACCACAATGAGTTACATTGCATATTCTTTTAGTGTGTGTGGGTTTTTTCCAACACAAACTACTTCACTAATTACTAAAGTTAAAACACGATATTTTTATTATGTTGAAGACCTTGTCAAAGTACATTGTTTGACAGACTTATATGAAAGTAGACAATGACCAAGGAAAACACAAAAACCAATGGTTGATTTTTAGGTATGAAAGCAAATTTCCCTATATGCATCGTCATAAGATGAAAGATGAAGTTTTTTGTTGGCCGACAAAAAAAGACCTTAACAAGAGTAGACTTTAAGATTGTAATAGGTGATGAAGTGTAAGTAAATGTTTAGTTAGTAGATCTTCCATGTACTGACTAAGCTTGTGAATTGCAAAACTAATGTCTGGTCTTGAAATTTCCATGTACTTAGATTTTCTAATTAATCTTCTACAAAGAGGGGTCCTCAATAGGGTCACCATAATTGATGCTAAGTTTTAAATTGGGATACATCGGTAAAGTAGTTGGTTTGCCACTGAAAATACAAATATCACCAAGAAACGATAAAGTATATTTTCTTTAGCTCAAAGATACACCCTTGTTGGATTTTTAAATTTTGAAGCCTAAAACATATTTGAGAGAACTAAGAATCTCTAGTTTGAATAAATGTAATTGTACCTTATCACCATAAGAGGAATCATGGTCTACTAGGCTGATGTTATCCACATAGACCAACAAAATGGCCGATGAAGAAGCAAAACAAGAGTCAATAGAGAGTAATCAATTCAAGATTGTGTAAAACCATGTTACAATAAGGTTGAAGAGATTATGTATCCCCCTTGTCTAAAAGCTAGTACCAATCCATATATAAATTTATCCAACTTGCAAACTAATTCTTTTGTTTAAGCTCTATAACCCTAGGGAATATCCATGTATATTGTTAGAATTAGATGCTGGAAAAACCCATAGACGAGTTTGACACTAAGTAAGGATGATAACAAAATCTATAATGAAATAAGTGAATTAAGTTAGATAATGATCTAGCATAACTAAAGATGATTAGACAAGACTTTTCGATAAGTACTAGATATAAGAAAGGTTAACTAGGTCAAAGACCTCATTAAACACAAGAATATAACCATGTTGAAATCCTTTTTCAATCGCATTTGAGGTCAACAAAAGTCCAAGTTTCTCCCCCTAATGTAGTTAGGGAAATGACTCGGGATCTGTTCCTGTAGAGAACAAACAAGATAAGTTAGGCACAAGCGACCTTACCCATGTAGTCCGTTATCTCCTCAGTTGGCCTCTTCCTGGTTGGTACATGTCGGCTTGGACCCAAGAGGGGTTACCTACAGAAGGGACTCCGAAGCTCAAGTGAATCAAAGCTCTCAAAGGTCAAATCAGGTGATTAATGGAGTAATAAATGCGTACCTTTAATTACTGGGATCTACGTGTATTTATAGAGTATTAATTACATCTGATTATGCCATGGGCCGGGCCCTAGCTTGGGCCTTAGTTTGGGTTGTAAGTGGGCCTGGGTCCTAACCTAGGCCCTGAGGTGGACCCATTGAATACTAGGGGGCTTTGATTTTGCTAAGTATATTGGGGTTGCCGGCCTAAGCCGACTACTTTCCTTGGCGGTTTGTGTTGCTCATGTGCTGTCTTAGGCAGGTTGTTCCTCTAGATGTTTAGGTTACCGGTTTAGGCCGATTATGCTTAGGTTAGCCCGACCTAGGCTAATTACTTGAATGCTTTGGTATATAGGCATCGTTTTATTACTATTTTTTTGAGTTGGCTTGGTATGGTACAGGATCAATCCAAGAAAATGGTACTTGTAAAGCTTTTAGTTTGTATTCTTATTCCTTGCTAAAGATGAAAACAATGGGGAAAAGAATTGTTAACTAAATGAAAAGCATGTGTTACTTTACAATAAAATAATTGTCCTAAACTAAGATTTGGCAAGATATTAGATATATACAATGGATATGTCTAATACAATACAATTACTAATAAAAAGGGTAGTCAACTAAGCCTAGAATGATGATACAATGCATTGACTTTCCTAGTTCCAAATAATGCAAAAGACAATTCTTAAATGCAAAATATGAATATTTAACTCACTTTCTACAATAACTAAGATGTATATTGTGAAGATGTATTGGTTTGGACTTGAATGCAATGTAAAGGAAGAATGGGCAAAGTAGTGTGACTGAAAAGAATACATGAAAATATGAAATCCACAATTGGAAATATAATGACAAATGCAATACCATTGATTTTATCCCAAACTTTGAATGTGATTCATGTATGATGGAATGAAATGACTATGCAATGCAAGATGTAAATATAATAATCTAAACAAGTATAAGATGATGAAAATGATTGAACAAAACAATCTAAATGCATATATTCTATACAAGATTTAAAGATAGCCTAGATAACATTAGTATTGGCAGCATATTATGTAGGCACTTTAACTCAAAAGTTGAATGTAGGTTTTATGCATGTATGCATGTTATACCCAACCAATAATAAGGATAAAATGTGGGTAATATTTTTTAACCATACAAAACTTACACAAACCACAACATAAAGAACTAGTTTTTGTTAAAAATAGAATTATATAACAAACAACTATCTTGACTTACTAACAGTATTATAGAATACTACTAAGCTTAGAGTCAAATTCATTTTGTGTAGAGTGATAATGATTGCAATATGCTTCACATTGTGAATTTTTTCATGTGAGCGTGATTGTACTCTCTTGCGTGAGAGATTGTTCTTTCTAATTGTGAGTTTTTTTATCTTAGGGGGAGATTGATAAATACATCTAGAGAGGTTACTTCCCAAGCAAGTAAGTTTGCTAGTTCTTTGTAGCCTTGGTAATAGAATGGAGTTTTTGTACATGAAGATTTTAACATTCTGATGCAAAATTTCTTACTGAAAACCATCTTGTTCGAGTATTACACCCATACCGACACAAAATGCATCAATATTAGTAACAAAGCCCTTTTCAAAAATTGGCAACTTCAAGATTATAATTTTTATAATTTCACCTTTTGATTGTTTAAAAGTTATTCATTCTTCATTCATCCATTTAAAGGCAAATTATTTTCGTAAATTGGTTAGAGGCAGCATAATTGAAGCATGCCTGCATATGAATTTGCAGCCATTCCATCATAGGTTGAGTTTTCTTAGGAGCAGGAACCACATCATTACTAGACATTGCATGGCCCAGGTACTCAATAAATGGTTGTGCAAAAGTGTATTTAGACTTCTTTAGATAAAACTAATTAGTCATCATACAATGAAACACAACTTTTAAATGAAGAATATTGTAAGCTAAGGATTTACTATATATTAAAATGTTGTTAAAGAACATAATAACAAACAAATAGAAGCATGGTTTAAACAATTTTTTTGTGGTGTCTTAAAATGTTGCAGGGTGATACACAATTCAAAAGGAATAACAATAAAATTGCAATGCCCCACATACGTTCTAAAATACACTTTATGCACATCCTCAACATGCATTTTGATTTGGTGATATTCATGATTTCATTTAGAGCATGGTAGTCAACAAAAAATATCTAGTTTTCGTCTATTTTATGAACCAACAAAACTAGTGAAGAGAAAGCATTGTTACTTTTTTTGAATCACAACTAAATCCAACATCTCTTTGATTAATTTTGTCATTTCTTGCTTCTAGAAGTAGAGATAACTATAAGGTCTTACATTTACAAGGTTAATGCCTTGAAGCAATGGTATTTGATGGTTTGTTGATTGTTGTAGGGCAAAGGTGTTAGGTGTGCAAAAATAAGTGGTGGCTTGGTCTAATAAGGTTGCAATGGAATCTGGGCAAGGTAACATGTCAAAGGATTTGAAAGCTACAGGTAAAATTTGGAGGTGAAATATTTATGCTACGGCTTGTTTTGTAGGTATTCAACTGAAATGGGTTGTAGTTTCTTTAGAAGGATTGGGCTTAACCGCCTTTTATTTGTACCACCTTGCAATTTCTAATGAAAGAATCAAAATTTTTTTAACACCAACCTAAAATTTCACCCATTGAATCCTCGAATATAAATTAGCACCACTAAGAGGTAAGGTAAATAAGTGTATATGAAATTAATATGAATCAATTTCAATCCCCACATTTGGGTAATAGGAATCATATTTGTCCTCTTAACAATTTCCACCATCACTAAGAAAGGTTGTGTTGTTTGTACTTGTTGGTCCAAAACTTTTGATATTCTATTTCGCACAAAATAGTTCAACAACTTGGAAAGCTCATCATCAACGAAAGAAAATTTAGGTTATGCAATTAAATATGAAATTACTTTTGATACTAGTGCCCCAATGTACACCATTCATCACAATAGTAACAAAGTCCTTTCTCCCTTTGAGTTTGTAGAGTAGCAGGAGTAAGCTTGCATATCATAGAGTCAATGGGTGTAGGAAATAACCCCTCTATATTTATAGGTGTAGGTAATGATCCTGTTGTTCTTGAAGTTGCAGACAACATAACTTTGAACGGAGACATGGTCACTATAGAAACATACATAAATTTAGGTTGTGCAACAAAAATGTTTTCCTCCTACAACATTGCAAGGTTGATGGCTTTAGAAAGCAAGTTTTTCTAGAAAGGAATAACTTCAGGTTGGATCTATGGCTTTAGATCGAAAATAAAACAACTTAGGTAAAAAGGGGCTGGTAAACCATGAGCACAATTGATGAAGATGTGACCACCTCATCAAGTTCAAAGGAGACCAACCCTAGGAGGATCACTAGGAGTATGACAAAAGGGAAGGCATTATCCTCATTATTTTTATTTTTCATTTCTCTAGTTTCAATTTCTTGAAGTTGGTTATGGTTGACTATTTTTAGTTGATTTGTTGACTTGACTTAAGGGTTGATTTGTTGACTCAAGGTTAGTTTAACCTTAAACCAACATGCTAATATCACTTAATTTGATTTTCTAGGAATAAGAAAGGGGGAGGACCACATAGGTGACACTTGGCACATCAAGGAGGAAAGAGAAGGAGCAAGACCTTCTAGAAGCATCTAGAGAGAGGCGACCCACATGCCTTGGACACCTAGACTTCTAGGAGCCTCCTTTTGGAGCCTTGGTCGTGAAGTTTTGCCACCTAGATGGCATGGCCAAGAATCCTTCAAGAACTATCCATGTGCACCATATGTTGACCTACCTTCTAGAATATGCTAGGTTTATTTTGTAATGCATCTAGTTTGTTGCTTTTCTAAGAAGCCCCTAGGCTTTTCTATTTAAGGAGACTTCTAACACTTGTAGAGGTGTTAAAGATTTTAGAGAAATTAAACACCTTTGTGTATCAACCATTGTGAGAGTCTTCCTCCTTAGGGATTGGAGTTCTTTTAAGCCTTATCTTGAATCTTGATTCAAGTGGCGGCACACATCCACTCATCTTCAAGGTTTCCATGGCTTCTTCTAGCCTAGCCTTGTAGTGGCGTGCTTCTCACATTTTTTTCATTCCTTTCCTTTCCATTTATGCTTTCTTCTTCCTTTGTGTGTGTGACTTGGGTTTTACTCTTTTTATGTGTTATCCACTCTTATTTGTTTTAAATTAATCTATTCTTTTCTTCTCTAGAACCTTGGAAAGGAACCTTCACATCTAGATAGCTTGCTATCTTAATGTCCAGTGGGGATTTTCTTGATTTTCTTAATCAATCTTCACCATATTCAATAATCTTCTTAAAGGAACAAGATAATCCTACATCAATGATTAGGTGGATTCTTGGCTTAGTTTGAAGAGTGTGCCTTAATGATCTTTAAAATCTAAAGGGTCAAATTGCAATTCCATAAATATGAGAAATGCGGAGCAAGATGTAAGTTGGTAATTGATGTGCATCCATTGATACAAACTTCGGGTTTCTCCCTCCATGTCAAACAAAGCAATTCATAATTGTTATTCATTTATGATATGATGTGATGACTTGGGCTCAACTATAGGCCTAATCAAATGCCTAATCACTAGAAGCATGCTCATAAGAATACAATAAGACATGGAGCATGAAGACTACAATGGGCCTAATGGGCTTTAAATTCTTTTCTCATGGGCCAAGGAGGCTAGAGCTATCAAAACGAGTAACCCAGCCCGGCCCACCATGGGTTGGCCACTTAGTGAGTCAACCCAACCCGACTCACTTATTAGTGAGCCAAAATAATTCGAACCCGGCCCGACCCACCATGGGTTGGTGGGTTAAATGAGTTGGCTCACTGGTTCACTTAATTAAAAAAAATACAATTTTTTTCTATAGTCCAAAAGAACTATATTATAGTTCAAATAATTTAAATCTAAATAAACTTCATTACATCCAAAATAATGTTCAACTTCAAATACAAACAAAGATCACAAAAATAAAAATTCTGTCTAACATCAAATCATTCTTGTTACTTATCCAACTATAATATTAGAGTCTTGAATCGATAAATCTACTTCATTTTCATCTCTTGAAGCATCTTCTTTATCCCCATCTACAAGAAAAAAAATGTTAGCTAATAATATTCATAGATTAAGTAATAAATAATTAAATTAATTCCACAATAGAAAAAATAACGTTACCTGTTAGTTCAAAACCATGCAACCAATTTTGAGTTAAAATGAGTGCCTCAACATTTTTTGTAAGAATGGAAGAACGATATTTGGTTAGCACATGAGAACCAAGACTAAAGGTAGACTCACTTGCAACGGTAGTGATTGGAATGCTAAGCACGTCACAAGCCATCTTAGACAAGTTTGGATAACGATCTCGACGATCCCTCCAATAGCTCAATACATCCAACTTATCAAAAATTTTTGGATCAAGATTGCCTTCATCTAAATAAAGATCAAGTTTAGACCTTCTAGTGTCATTTACATGTTGACTCAAATAATCAACATATTCCTAAGACAATATGAGAAAAAATTAATGTCATTCGTAAGTAAGAAATAAAATAAAGCAAGTTGTGTTAAAGGAGAATTTTTTAGAATAAAAAACTTACATCAAATGCATTCATCACTCGCTCATCATTCGTAAAAGAAGCAAGTTATGTTGGAGGGGAAACTTGAGAACTTGAACTGTTTGGCTCATTTGGATTTAATTTGGCATATTCTTCAAACAACTTATATATGTTATCCTTTAAGACTTTAATCTTGTCTTCACAAGTAGAAGGATTAATCTTTGAATAACAAAATCAGATTGTTTCAAACTTCATCTGTGGATCAAGAATAACCCCAATAATAAGAATGTCACAATGTGATCCCAATACTTACTAAACTTGTTCATCATAGTCAATGACATATCTTTAATCGTCAAATCATCACTATTTGCATTTTCCCGCAACAAACATTCAATTTTCCAAACTTGCATGAGGTAACGATCAGAAGTTGGATAAGAAGAACCTGAAATCAAATTAGTCATTACATAAAATGGCTTCAAGAAATCACATTTTTTTAGCCCTTTTCCACTCATCCTTGATGGACAATGAACATAATTTCTATCATGGATAGCGAAGCATCCAAAGGCACGTCGATTCTAATTTCACTTTCAAGCATAAGATAGGTAGAATTCCATCTAGTAGCAACATCCATTCTTAATCCTACTTTGGTGTCAATACCCCTCACTTGAATAACACATTATTTAAATGCAATTTTTCTTGCCTCTGATCCTCTCACATACTTGATACTCTTTCTAATCTTATGCAAAGCATCAGAAGTCACCGTTAATCCCTTTTGCACAATAATATTCAACACATGTGCACTACACTTTACATGAAAGTAATCACCATTGCATATTAAACTATTTTAGAATTTCAATTTCTCACATAAAGTTTTTTGTAACACCTCATTGGCACTAGCATTGTCTAATCTGATAAAAAAAAACCTTCTTATCTATTCCCCAATCAAGCAACAAAGCAAAATTTTTTTGTGTTAAATCATGACTAGTATGTAGAGGTTCCATTTTACAAAAGGAAATAATCTTACTATTCAACTTCCAACTAGCATCAACAAAATGAGCAGTCAAGCAAATAAACCCTTATCGATTTATAGAAGTCCAACAATAAGATGTCAAACAAATTCGGCTATGAGATTTACGCATTGCAAGTTTAACCCTCTCTTTGTGATCATCTACTGTTTTAGAATTCATTTTGTTCTATAATCACCACAAACATAAACTATTTCAATAAATAACCACATGTTGAGAAAAATAAAGCAGGTCATAATGCATACAAAATAGAATTAAAAATAGAGTAAGATGTATGCAGGGTAAAATTCCCGTTGAATGGCTTTATTTTTAATGGGTTTTATTACTTAATTCTAGACATTTATCAATTATTAAAAGAAAACATGAAATGAAATAAATAGAACTACGAAACAAAAAATGAATCGAACAAAGCAGAAGCACTTCACAAATACTCAGTAATGGAAACAAACCTGGTTGTGAACGAGTAGTCCTAGAGGAGCAATAATGTCAAATTAGTGAAGTCAGTGAAGCAGGTAAGGACCCTGTCTAAAAGAAAGCAAGTGACGAACCACGGTCACGATCGAAGGAGGAACGAACTATGGAGCCTAGGAGCAACAATGAAGAAGATGAGAAGAACATATGCGGCTGCTTGTTTGAACCAAGTAACGAGAATTAGAGAGAAGTGCATTTAGTTTAGGGTTTTAGGTTTTCAATAATAATTTAATATTATTTAGAATTTATTGGTGGGTTGGTGAGCCGGGTTCTTAGTGAGCCGGGTCCAATTTTGACCCGTACCGAAATTTTTCATTTTTTTTCAACCCAACCCGGCCCGAACCTATGGTGGGCCGGGTTGGCTCGCGGGTTATAATCCACTTTGACAACTCTAAAGGAGGACATAAAGATTTGATGGAATTTCTAATAGTCCATTACTATAGTTTTAAATTTGGCCATGTATTGGGCCAAGTTTTAAATAATTGTAAGAAACTAAATGACGACCTTAAGCAAATTGGATCATAAAATCACCTAACTATTGAAATTGGATCCATTCAAGCCTAATTTTAATAGCTAGGCCAAATTTCCCTCGCAAATCATGGGAACGAAGTTAGGCACATGCTCTTAATTTGATATGGTTTCTCTTTAAAATGCTTGGCCAAGTTTGGAGCTTTCCTCTCCTATAAATAAATGGAGAGCTCCCTTTGTAATTCTCACCTTTGAATGTTAGTATTATGTTGTTGAGATCACTCCATATCTTGTATTTGAGAGTTCCTCCTCTAAGATTGGCCCAACCTTTTTAGAGTTCAACCTTCACCAATCAATTCTACCACCACTGAATCATTAAATCTTCTGCATTGGTTCAGTTATTCGTCCATAGAGTCTCCTTCTTCCGTCAATCTCACAATTGGAGGCTCATCATGTGATGGTAATAAAAAACTAGTTTTACTTAAAGGATGAAGAATGATATTTTCCATTCTCTTTTTGTTGTCAAACAAATGACATATATAGTCTCTTAGAAACATAACAAACTTCTGCAAAGAAAAAGAAAAAAACAAAGCATAATATTTCATTATTAGATAGGATTTTTCAAAATCTAACAAAATTTATTTCTTTCCGAATTTGCTACTGCACTATAATCATTTACCAAGTAATATTGCATTCACTTGATACTTTCCGTTCCTTTTGGGTTTCACATAGTAAGTATATTGTCATTGGGTTCAACCTTCATAATTCTAACAAAGTCTTCCTCTTTTTGGTCATATCAAATTGTGTCGGAGATAGACTAGTATCATGATTTAAAGAAGAATAAAAAATCTTACGTGTGCTAAATATTCTTATTAGAATTGGACCACCTCCTGTACTATATAACAATAATACTCATCTATAATAACGAGTTTGGCTGTGTATTGTACTCTGAGATGAACATAGTTTTGAGAAATTAACCTACAAAAGGACTCTTCATATGTTGTTTATTCTATGGTGTGTACCAAGTTCTTGATAACTTTTAAATATGTCAGAGTTAATAAAGTTGAGAGGTTAAATTTTACTTTTTTAACAAATAATTAGTTTTCAATTGTATGAGATGGTATTTGATCATAAAATAATAACCATTTTATAATACTAGATAGATATAAACTTCAAATACGAATAATCTACAACTTTTTGTTCAATTGAGTTCGTACAGTTAAATTTTTCTGTTAACTGAGTGACATGACATTTAAGTAATTGACGTGGATGTTAAATTATGATTTGTGATTTAACTTTAATCCAAAATTTTGTATGTTTAGTTTTATATTTTTTTAAATTTTAATGTTATTGGTTATTGAGCCGTACAATAATGTTGATGAATCATATATAATTCGATAAAAATATAAAGTATAAAAATATATTTCGATAGTTAGAATTATGATGTGAATTCCAATTCGACCTTAACAAAAATTAAGAGTACAAAATTTAAGCATGCAAAATTTAGGTATACAAACTTAGAAGTACAAAATTTATTTCATACAAATATATATCATCGATGGTGATTGTTCCTACATTGACAATATTAAGTTATTTTAGGACTCAAACCTTATCTTATCCCAATCTTTGGGTTCCTCATATTGATACTCCATGGTCCTGTATGAGAGATCTTCGTTGTCGGATACTTGGTGGAACATGGAAGGTTACCAACAGAAAAGACTTTCAAGTCAACAAAACCTCTCAAAGTCAAATCTCATATTACTACACTAATAAATTGTGTTCCTTTAATTATTGGGGTCAATCTTTATTTATAGAGGATTAATCACTATCATACCTTTACTTAGTTAACTTGTGGGTTGGACCTTGACTAGGTTTAGGTGCTTTTGACCCAACTTTGTTAAGCCTAACCGAGCTTAATTAGGCCTACTTTACAGGCCCAATACTCTATGGAAATGTTTAGTTAAATTTTTCCTAAGTTAGAGTAGGTTTGTTATCATACTAGCAGAACAAATTTTATTGACTACATACTTGTTGTCCACGGATATGTCTATTAGTAAACATATCTCTTCTTTACCTAATGGGGCCGGATACTTGACTACTTCTGCCACATGATCTTATGCATTTGTCATGTAGTTGGCAACCAGGCGCCACAAAATTATCGTCCTTTAAATGAGTCGTCTAGTGGGTTTACTTTTAGGGATGAATGAGCAGTTGTGGATATTGTACCGGATGTCAAGGAGGACCCAACTAAAGAGGTGGTTAAGACCGACCTTCCTTGAAGAGCTAGGTACGAGTGGGTATCCCAAACTATGACCGAACAATTTTCATTATTTAGGTGGTGTCGACTACTAGACTCATGGCTCTGGTGTATATGTGTGTTTGAGAGGAATGCATCCTTGAACACTGGGTCGTTGGAGCGGGTTAGTGTCGTTAAAAGTGTATACCATGGACGAGAACAATTCAAGGAAAATTTTTTCTACATGTATATGTGCCACTTTTCCCAATTACATGTGTGGCTTCCCTTTGACTATTTCACTAAAGGAGTGCTACACTTATTGAACATTGCACCCATTCAGTTGCATCCTAACAGTTGAGGGTATTTACAAGCATTCTGGTTGTTATGCTGGTCACTGTACCTACATCCGTCTCCCTAGTGCTTCCTATATTTTTATGACACTTGCTTGAAAGATCCTATTACATGGCTATCTTTGGTCAGCTAGCCTAGGATAAGCATTCCGGACGCGTTTTCTCAATCCTTTAAGCATTTCAATGACAACTTCTTTAAGGTTGTGGTGAATCCGACAAGTCGTTCACTTTATTATGACAACAATGGAAATACCAAGTTCCCCTTTTGTTGGACTAATAATCCATGGCGTTATAAGGCCATTCAGAATGAGGAGTTATGGGTGGAGGATAGGCGGATTGTGGGGGTAGTTGAGAAATTTTGTAATAAGTTGCCTACTAATGTCTTAGTTAGGATTTATTTATCCGTCCATCCCCTTGTTGATTTAGAAAGTATCTCTACTTAGCTTGATTACTTTCCTTGTAGGTCACATGGCTCAACAAAGGAAGAAAACGTTGAGTTGGTTCAAAAAACTAAGGAAGGGACTAATAGAAGTGGCTAAGAAGGTCAGGGACTCAGAGGTGCCAAACATGAAGGAGCCATTTTTGGAGGTTTGTGTACAACACGATATAAAGAGGAAAATTATGATGCATGTTCAAAAAGGATTGGGGAAGGACATTAAGAGGGTTAGGGCCAAACTTCTGGGTCTCGGTTCTACATATGGGAGCAAGAAGCCTGAAGTTAGGCTGTTAGAGTTGCCAGAAAAAATTATTCGTCGAGATATTGAGATAAGCCTGACGAGGCGATTTAGAAATCTTTGGATGATATGGAGTCAAATGCGTTAGTCAAGTCAATGGTGGAATTCACAAAAAAGCTTTGATTCTGATTCGAAAGGTTGGCGGCCTGCTGTAGAAGGAGTTGAAGGAATGGATTAGGAAACGATAGAGAAAATGGTCGATGAACTTGCTCTACTGCAGAACAAACATGAGGAGGAGAAAGCGGTGTGGAAGAAGGAAAATGAGGAGTTGGTGGCCGAGAAGAAATGTCTGAGTTCTTGGAAGGTCAGGTGCTTGGATTTTAAGAAAAAAATACAAGGAGAAAGTCAAGGATCAATAGGTCGATAATGAGGAATTGAAGGAAAAATTTGAAGGTATAGAGGTCGAGCTCAAAGACTTTTAATAGCGGGGTGACTGTTGATGACCCTCACTATGATGTTAATAAGGATGTTTCTGAAGGCCAACTACTGGACGAAGAAGAGATGGAGGCAACTAATGGCATACCCTTAGCCAAGGGTCAATCACAAGAAGCATGACTAAGAAAATTCAAGAAGAGTTAGCAATATCTAGGCAAGGTGAAGCTAAACTCCATTTCACTTAGGCCATCGTGGAGCATTTTAAGACCTCGTATTCATGTAGTGCAGATTTTCCTTTGAAGGCCTTGTATTAAGGGTCATGTAGTGTAGGGTTTTAAAAACAATCTTGCTTAAGTAGGGAGCATCATATGCGTCGAGCTTGAGCAATTCTTTGATGTTTAATTATGTTAATTTAGCTAGCTTAGGAAAGGCGTCCCACACATATCACATGGCAAGCCCTTAATGGATAGTTCTCTTATAAAGGTAGTGGCCATGTGTCATTGTCTTATAGGAGAGGCTTTTCATAAAGTAGTTTTACACATAGAAATACATGAGTGGTTCATTTTTGTGAAAGTGAGGATTGCCACATGTTAAGCTCTCCTTCACCCCTTAATGGAGAGTTCTCTTACAAAGGTAGCGGTCATGTGTCGTTGTCCTATAGGAAAGGCTTTTCATGAAGTGGCTTCCTACATGACAACATATGAGTGGTTCATTTTGTGAGAGTGAGGATTGCCACATGTCAAGCTCTCCTTCACAAAGATAGTATTTTTAGGGTTTTCGTGCATGTTAGCATTTTAGGGTTTGGATCATTTTGGAGACACCTTACTCTATAAATAGAGAAGTCCCCCCATGTATTTCTCAATTTGAGAATGATAATGTTATGCTGCCAAAATTATTTTTGACCCATACTTCTTCTCTTGGTCACTTGCTAAATCATCCCAAAAGGTCCCTCTAACACCCCTGATAGAGGTCGTACCCCACCAAATTAAAAGAGATAAATGCAATATTGGTAACCAACCAGAGTCGTCTCCCAACGACCAATATTTTCGTCCAAAGATTAATTTCCAAATTTAAACACAACACCAAAAGGGGGGGGGTTGATAGATTTGTACAAAATTTAATTCGCAATGCAGGGAAATTTAACAATTATATAAAAACGCAATGATTCCTTGATTCAATTGAAAGTCCACCAATCAAAGATTACCAAATTACTTGTTCTATTCGATTTTGCTCTCATGAACCCTAAGTAATTAACTAAGCAAAAATTACCAAGGATTCATTTCGTCATTAAGCACAACAAATTTCAGGCAGTCATAACCCACAGATTTAAGCAAGTTGTGACAGAACCCATAAACATTAAGCATGAATATGAGCCATTAATGTGCACAAAACACGAATTTGAGATTAAGCATGTAGCAAAAATGCATTTTATCATGAAAACCCAACCTAAAAGATACAAATCCGAATACAACCCATAAATGACCAACAATCTCATGGTTTCACTTCAATTTCGTCAAGGATTTCGAATTAGGGTTCAACAGAAATTGTGATTCAACCATTCAAATGAATACAAATTGGTGCAGAAAACCTAAAATGGTGGAGGAAACGAAAATGTGCAAAGAGAGAAAGGGGCAAGAACGAAAACAACCAACAAAAACATTAAATGGTTCAATATAAATGTTACCCAAGGTGTAGAAAACGTGAATCTCAACAATAGGTGATGTCCGTAACTCATAAAACGTGAAAAATGAGTGAAAAACGTGAAAAATTAGCATGTGCCTCCATGGGTCACCTTCAAAGCTTCAAAAACCTAAAAATGGAGAGTGGAGAAGATGATGTTGGCTAGAAAAACGAAAATAGCCCCCCTATATGTGGTCACATCAAAACAGATTCACATATTTACAAAAATGACACTACTGGGTGCAGAATTACAAAAATGCAACTACTGGTCCTCAAATATTGGCCCATTCACTTAGATGACGTGAAAATGATGTGGCAATGACGTGGAAACTCTCTGTTGACCTTAAGATAAATTTCCAAGCTCCAAAATTGTTTTACCCAAATTCCTAAAAATAATTAAAAACAAAAATTAGGCCAAATAATGTGAAATTAACCTAAATTCGAAACAATGGTCCAATAAAGCCCAACATATGAAAACACACTAAAGATAAACAATTAAGCACTGATCAACTATCAAATAGGTACATAAAGGCTAGTGGAATGGAGGAAAATAATGACTTATCAAAATCGACCACACTTACCCTTTTGCACTCTTGGGCAAAATTAAAATGTAAAGCAAAGCAAGGACATTACAGACATAACAAGAGAGACAAAAAGAGACACAAGACAAACAGACTCGAAACAAACAAATGGAAACACATCCAACATAGAAGGATTCAAAGCTGCAAGGTATCCATGGACATCATCCAAGTAATTCAAACATATCAAGTACTCAGTTCAGCTTAGAGAGAGAATTGAAAGCAACATAATCTCATAAAATATGCATTGTATCACTCAAATCTCTAGGCTACTGTTTACTCTCAAAGCACCCCTGAAAAACAAACATCAAACAAACTTGGCAAACCTCTAGAACCAACAACCAAACCAAAACACATGCAAATCAAGATCATAAGGACTTTTCAAGGTTGTAATGGGGCTGAGGACAAGGTGTGGAACATATGGATAAGTGGCTAAGCAACAAAGGAAATAGAGGAGCAATGGGGAATAAGTCACAATCAAGCATGAAATTAATTCCAAGCCCCAACACTTCTAGATTCAATTCTCACACAATGCTCAAATCCAAACTCCTTTTATTTCTTTTCTTTGTTTTCTTTTCATTTCTTTTCTCTTTTTTTTTATATATACAAAGAACATGCAAAGAAACAACAATTTTGAAATCCCACCTGGGTATACAAATGAGCAATTCCAAGAACCAATAACAAGTGTGCGTACAACAACACTTATTGTGCGCGACCACACTTTATTGAGCATCCATTCCCAAAACAATTTCAAAGCTGCAAAATTTCCTAAGGTAGGAAAAATCATGGTTTTCAGGCTAAGGGCTTATAATGAGTTGTAGAACAATGAAAGGGTATATAGGCTCAAAAAGGGCTATCAATGGAAATAGTCCAAGGTAGGTTCATCTAGTTGTAAGCTCATCAGAACAAAATTGCCTAAATCATATCCCAACATGCATGTGAATCAGAAAAGCATTAAAAAGAGTCAAATGATAATGTTAATTTTTAGCATTATCCAAGCTACATTTTATTAGCAAAATCATCTCTTCCAAAGCTTTTAACCTACTTAATCCTCAATTTTACCTTACTTTTGCAAATAAATACATTTTAGGTTACATTGATCTAAATATACCACTAATTCCCATTTTTTGTCTCCTTTTTGTAGATGGGAAGCTTTGTTCCAAAAACCCAGACAGGTGAGTGATCATGATTAGCAAGAAGAAGCCCAAAAACATTAAAATTTGGAAGACACAGCAATCGCCTAGCGACACAAGGCTAGAGCCCGGCGACGCGAGGCTAGAGCCAGGCGACAACTTTCTTCCAAGGACAACCGCCAGGCACCAGCCAATCACAAACTAGTTTTCCAGCAGCTCACCGCCTAGCGGCACCTGGACACCGCCAAGTAGTAGATGATGGTTTTCAACTCTGTTTGGTAGCACGCGCCTGGTAGTGAGAGGCTTCTGCCAGGCGCCAATTTTCTCTGATGTGTCAAGTTTGCCCTTTTTCTTGTGTTTTCACAAAGTGAAACTCATCTTGGACATTTTGGAGCTCGAGCAACGCGTTTTGGAGCATTGGAGGTCTGCTAGGGCTAGTAGGAACTACCCTTTCTTCCTCTTTGTATCTCTTCCCTCTTCCACTTCCATTTTGTAAGCTTGGGCTCTCCATGACAATAGAGAGCCAAACCCATTTTTGTTGGGGTTAGATGTAGCCACTGAATTTTCATGTATTTGTGGATGATTTGAATATATATATATATATATGCTTCTTCCATTGATTGCTAGTATCCTTGTTATTTACTTAAATCTTGCTTTGTTTTAACAATTCATTGCATGATATTTGGGTCATTAGGTATTTTAAAATATCTCTTGAAACCTAGAATTGGAACAAGATACCCAATGGAACTTGTATCTAGGAATGGAACTTGACCCATTAGTTGTCTTAAACCTAGTTTGTAAAGTGGGTTTGCTTATTTAGGGATTCGAAGAATTGACTCTTAATAAGGAAACCTAGGCTCATTCAACCAAGGGATTAAGGTTTGAGTAGACTTGTGGGTTGACATTAGTAATTTAATGGAGAAGAGTTTTATTGCGTTATATACATGAGAGTGAAGTAGGTGAAGTCTAACCCCAACAATATCAATCCATTGCATTTCTAGTCTCTTCCATCTGCTAGAGTTTTCAAATATCCAAGTTCACCTTTTACTTGTTTATGAAATATTTACTTTCTTGCACACAAAAACCCAACTTATGGATTTATTCTTTAGTTTAAATTAGTCACTAATTACACAATTATTTAGTATACACGAGTCTCTTGGGAAACGATATGTCGGTCTTACCGGTTACTACTTGTGCAACTTGGTACAATTGCTAAAGTCTTAACATCAAGTCAAGGCCACTGTGCAAGCATTCAAGAGGCATATATCACACAACAAAGAACAGAAAGTGGCTCAAATCCTCACACAGGGTAAAACAATTCAAAAGCAACTTGACATGCAAAGAGAAAGCAAGGATATCAGTCCACAGAACAACCAACAACTCATCCCCCAAAAGTGAAGTGAGTGTCCCAAACAGAAAACAAATACTTAACACAAATTAACAAAAGGAAAACAAACAAATGGAAACAAACAACAGACATACTCCCCTCACACTTAAACTACACATTGTCTAAATCTGACTTAGCACAATATCTGTAATACCCGAGAAATTTAAATAATTAAATAAATAATTATTTAATAAATGCAGGTAGTAAGAGCCTTTACGGCATTTAATGCGGATTGTTATGATGTGGAAAAGTACTAGCTCAAGTGGTTGAGAGTACTTGGTTGTGTGAGAGGACTTGGGTTCAAGTCCTATGTGTGCATATTGTATGTCATTTTAATATGAGTATTATTTTAATGTTATGTTTGAAGGTGATTGGTGATAATGTAATCCTAAAATTAGAGGAATTATCACGAAACATGATTGGTTGAATTGGTTGTGCACTGACTTGGTAATTGAGGGGTTGTGGGTTCAATTTAACTTTCTTTTTGCCAAATTTTCTTTTGGCATGAATATTAAAGGGCAGAGAAAACCCTAGCTGTAAGAAGGGCAACCTAGTGGGTTGGGAAGGCAGCCAATAATAGTCTTTCAATGATCATTAACACCTAATTGAAAGCATTTTCGTTTTCCCTAGCATTAACAAGAATTAAGGCTTAGTTAATGGTCTAATTAGTGTAGTTTTAGAGAAGAAAGAGAGTGAAAACGTGAAAGGGTAGTGAGCAAACGAATTTGACGGTGGAATTGATAAGAGCATCAAGTGTATTGGGAGAAGGCCAAGGTGGGACTATTGGTGACACAAGAGAAGTCTTGATTCTTCTAAATTGAGCAAGGATTAACAGGTTAAGGGAGTTCTTCTACTTGTATATATAATCTGTGATTAATTTTGTGTCGTGCTTTATGAATATGGTGCCTTGTATGATCAAAAGCCTGCTGTTTTGCTCGTTTCTGGAAAATTCCCAGAAACCACCTGATAGCTTTGAATGTGTCGCCAGGTGACGCATGAGAGCTAATCCAATTCTGAGTCTTTGAGAGGAACTGCCTGGCGTAAAGGGGTGAGGCCGCCAGGCAACGCAAGTGTGTTTGTGGTTCTTTTTGTGTTTTGAATTCTGTGTTGGATTGGGTGCTCTTGATTCACGCATATGTACGAAGGGAATTTATGATAATATGAATTGATGAATACCTATGGTTGTGGATGAACCTTGGGAATTGAATGGGAGTGATGAGTCATTATTTTCCTCCATTCCACTAGCCTTTTGTGTACCCATTTCATAGTTTTTCAGTGCTTAATTGTGTATCTTTAGTGTGTTTTCATCTGTTGGGCTTTACTGGACCACTATTCCCAATTTGGGTTAATTTCACATTATTTGGCCTAATTTTCATTTTTAATTATTTTTAGGTATTTGGGTGAAGCAATTTTGGGGCTTGGACATTAATATTCAGTTGAAGAGAGTTGCCACATCATTTCCACGTCATCTAAGTGAATGGGCCACATTTGAGGCCTAGTAGTGGCATTTTTGTAATTCTGTAGCCCATAATGGCAATTTTGTAAATATGAGTGGTAGATTGGATGTGACCACGTTTTTTAGGGTCTTCTCCTTCATGCAGTCGCACCATCATCTTCCCCATTCTCCAATTTAGAAGGTGACCCATGGAGGCACAAGTTGATTTTTCACGTTTTCCATTCATTTTTGACATTTTATGAGTCTTGGACAACACCTATTGCTTGTATTCACGTTTTCTACACCTTGGATAACATTTATATTGAAGCATTTAAGGTTTTGTTGGCTGTTTTCATTGTTCCTTTGTTATTCCTTGGTCATTTTCGTTTGCTGCACCATTTTAAGCTTTCAGCACCCATTTGAACTCATTTGAATGGTTGAATTTGAATTTTTGTTGAACCTTAACTCGAATTCTATGGGCAACTAATTTTCGAATGCATTGATTCCCTGCAAAGAATGAAATGAAACATTGAGATTAATGTTTTGTTCGGTGAGTTTTGTTGTTTCTCTGTTGTGGATTTGTGTGTGCGTTTTAATTGAAGAATCTAATCTAAATTTGCTTAATTTTCAGAGTGGGAAACTCGTTTTTAGTTGATTTTCATGCTTAATGAACTTTGACAAAATTCACAAATGCTTGCATTGCTTAATTGCATGTTGAATTCGTGGTTAACCTTCGCTTAGTTGTTTAATAGCGAGTTGATGAACTAATAACGAAACCAATTCAGTTTGCAATCTGTGATGGGTGAAATTTCATTCGAAGCATGGAATCACTGTTATCTTTGAGGATGTTTAATCAAAAAGTTACAATTACATTTTATTGTTGTGTTCTGAATCTGCCAACCCCCATACCTTTTGTTAGTGTTGTGTTTGAATCTGGGAATTGAAGCTTTGAACGAAAATATTGGTCGTTGGGAGACGACTTGGTTCAACTTTCACATACTTCATTTTTTCTAATTTAATTTGGTGGGGTACGGCCTCTATCAGGGAGACATTCAATTACATTAACATTGATAGGGTTTGGGAAGGTAATTTAGTAATGGATTTCTTAAATTTAATCGTGAATCAATCATGCTTTGATTGGTGTAATCTAATGATTAGTGGTTGAATATGTATCAGAAAATGGAATTATTGTGAACTGTTGGGTGTTAGGTGGAATACTGGAATTTTTACAGGTTCAAATATGGGTGTTCTCAGATGTAGAACATCTGGTATTTTTCCAGGTGCTGATGTGCCGCTTGACGACATCTTATTGGCCGTCAGACAACAGCGGTGAAACTACATGATTTTGGGGTTAATTGGGTTGTAGGGTAATGAGGTTGTAGAGAGGAATTGGGATAGGATGGGTGCTAATATGGGGAATAAATTTGTGGATGTATATAATATGGAGACTACCTTGGTGGGTTAGGAGTGAAGAGAGATAGAGATAGATATGGTGTGATTAAACCTGAAGGGTCTGAAAAGTTGGGGTGCCTTAGTGAGGGAAGCTTTGGTGAAATAGAGTATAGTAATTGAAGGAAAGATTTTCTGATATTATAGCGTAGCAGAGATGAAGTGTCTGATGTTAATATATTGGAATAGGAAGCATTCCATAAGCTTGGTTGAGTTACTATGCAATGGTAGAGCACAAGGTAAGTTATAAGCTTGAATAATGGAGTTGAGAATTTAGAAGTATTGGTACTTGATGCATAGGAGAGTTGCAGATTACCAATAATTTAGCCTTAATGGAGGGGTTTATATTGGACTTTTTGGATTGATTTAGACTGTAAGTCAAACTGTTTGGGGGTGCTAAAACTAGTAGAATTTCGTTACTGATATAGCGCCTGGCGGCTCAAATATGTGTGCCAGGCGATAGGACCTCCAGGGAAGTACCTACACCGCGTGGCACCTGGCCACAAGATGTGTTCCGCCAAGTGATAGACCCTGAAATAGTGGGTTTGCCTGGAGCTTGGTGCCCGGCGGTGAGGAGGTTTCGCTAGGCGGTCTATACAGGTTTCGCCTGGCGGCGCTTAGGTCGCGACAAGCGTTAATGCTACAAGTATCTGATACGCGTGAGTCGTTATAATCAGTGATGCAGACTTGGTTCAGGAGATGTTGTGCCATGAGTGAGTAAGTTCATGGATGGTGGTGAACACATGATGATATAAGCAGGGAGGTTCATATCCTGTTACTCTCGTGTGGGGATACAAGCGGGGTAAGTTCATATGTTCCATGATCACACCTGAGAGATGCTGCATGTGGGGAGGTACGTAGCTGGTGGATCACGTGTGTTGGACTATGTAACATCCCATCAGGATATTACAGATTTTAAAAAAAAGTAAAGAAATATTACATTAGCTTCATTTATTAAAGCATCATTTCCCAAAAACGCGGGAAATTTAAAACTTTATTAAATATATGAATTGTCTAAAATTCCATAATTTATAAAACTCAAAATAATATAAAACATCCAAAGTGTTTACAATTTATTTCAAAGCCATAAATCATAAAAATTCCCAAGCTATCCTCGCTCTATCGCCAAGCCTCACCAAATCCACCTGCAACATCATTTGCTCCCATGAACCGCGTACACAATCATCAGCAAACATAAGCAGATAAGGTGAGGTAACAGAATAAACCATATATTTATATATTCACATACACACACACACACACACACACACACACACACACACAAACATATATATATATATATATATATATATATATATATATA
>Ga0214543_1000523_pt1 | contig 65555 bp, 22 predicted proteins | sample CNSS2metaG_FD_160094 | JGI IMG/M metagenome (GOLD analysis project Ga0214543, IMG submission 160094) | Root nodule microbial communities from cowpea collected in UCLA plant growth center, Los Angeles, California, USA - CNSS2 | ecosystem: Host-associated > Plants > Roots > Nodule | place: USA...
CTTATAATAAATTTGTCTTTTTTTTTTTTTTTTCTTTTTTCACATTAGCTTAAATGTTACAAACCGAATTTAATGAGTACGCGTAAATCCACCTCAGCTTAAACACTAAATGAATTAATACTTGTCTGGTTCAGTTAAATTTGAATATGTCCAAATTAATTAATTAATATAATAAATGAGATTAATGAGTACTAATAAATTTCAATCAGTTAACTGAACGTTACACATTGGAATGAGTGTCCCTAATTATATGATTCTATTGAGTTAAAGTTTTTCACAGAGTAATTATTTAATATGACGAAGGGGATTAATGAGAACACCTGTTCCCACCTCGGTCCAGACGTTACTCATTTATTAACGTCATAGATCAATATTTTTGTGTGATATTATATTAATATAATCCTGCTAATTAGTACAATAAGATAAGATATTAATAAAGAATAATTAATATTGAAATTATGATATTAATAAAGAATAATTAATATTGATATTAAATGAAATATGATATAATAACTATTAATATTATTTTATTTTATTTTGTAGAAAAAAAAGTTCGTAAGCATTATAATGTTTAATGTTTTATTTAAGGTTTATTTATTCAAATTAAAAAATTAAGTAATAAAATAATTATATTTTAATGTTGTTAAAATTAAAAATATAATTAAATATAAAAAAATAAAATTATATGAAAAATCAATAAAAAATTAGTGTTAAACATTTAAAAAGTTTATAAAGAATTAATAATTAAATATTAATTTGAGATTTCATTAAATTATTTTTTACTTTTCGATAATATCGATAATCTTTTGTAATATTCCTCTTAGTTAAATAAAATCTTTTGTATTAAAGAAATAGATAATCTTTTGATATCTCACATTATTAATTATAAATACGTAAAACTAGTGATATATAATATGTTAAAGGGGTATGTTTTCCTACTTGTTAACAAGGACCTTATAATTTTCAAACTATTTACTTTGTGTTATAAAATTGGTGTTTATAAATTTTAAAGAATATTTTTGTTTTTACAAAAATTATTATATACATTTATATTATTTTAATTAATGAGTTAATTATTTCAGTTTTCAATCTAAAAGTATGGAATCAATGCACATTAATTATTCATTAACCAGTGCTCTTAGGACACTGGCCAGCATTATCCTATTAATATTTAATTTTAAAAAATTAGTCTTAATTAAGTTTTAATTTTGTAAAATTTTATGTAGTTAGGTTTTTTTCTAGCATGATACCAAGGACATTAAATACGTGTTATGTATCATTTCGTAGATTTTGTTTTTACGCGTAATAATATCATGTATCAATATGGATGGTGATAAATATCATTGACTTATATTAATTTAGTTTTCAAATTAATTTGTTTATTCAATTCGGTTTCAATTTTATTTAGTTCTCCATGTCCATATGGAGACTAAATTTATTTTTTAAAATGATTTTTTTAAATAAAGTTGTTTTGTAAACTTCTCCTTTTCACTTTTTTTTTCAAAAATTACCTTTTAAGTAATAACTCTCTTTTAAACTAAAATAATTTGTTTCCCAACCATCATTACTCTTAGATCGATTTTTAAGTTTTCACATTATTTTGAGTGGTATTATTATACTTTTTGTTGTATTATATAATATAATATAATTAAGGTTTAATTTCTTGGAAGTTCATTATTTTTTTCAAAAATCTCAATTGGATTCTCATACTTTAAGTTATCTCAATAAAATCCTAATTTTGAAAATTTGTTTCAATTTGGTCTTTCTGTTAGGACATCTCACTAGCGTTAATTATGCGCCATATGTCAACTCGTGTTTTTTTTCTTAATTTTTTTTTACTTTTTTTTCTTAAAAAACAGTTGACACATGTCAAATTAGAATTCTGCCACATGTTATCTTGTGGTTTTTTTAATATGTTTTAATTAAAAAAAAACACGTGTCAAATTATAATTCTGTCACGTGTCAATTGTTTATATGAAAAAATTCAATTTGGTCATTGTATATGTTATGTTATCCCAATCTAGTCCTTATTTGTTTTTAAACTAGAGTAATTTCATCACTTCCAATTTGAGACCAAACTTATCTTTTATATAAATACTATAATCATATTTTTAATTTTTAACCAAATTAAATTTATTTAAATTTAAATTTTGTATTGAATTTATTTAACAATTGTTTTAATAATTTATAAATAACTTTATAAATTCATATGTAAAATTTAAAATAATTTTATAACAATGACAATTACAAAATTCAAATGTAAAATTTAAATGTTTGTGATTGTTATAAAAATGTTCAAAAATTTTACATTTAAATTTATAAAATTGTCTAAAACTTATAAAAGTAAATTCTAAATAAAGTTAAAATAAAGTTCAACACAAAATTTAAACTTAAATAAACTTAATTTGGTTAAAATATCTATTATAATAAAAATATAATTATAATATTTATATAAAAATTAAATTTGGTCTGAACTTGGAATGGGTGAAATTACTATAACTTAAAAAAAATAGTACTAAACTGAGACAAAATAATAAATATAAGGAACAAATTGATATTTTTCACATAATTAATTAACTCGTGGCAGAACCATAATTTGATACGTAACAATTAAACAAAAAAACCACAAAATGACACGTAGTGGAATCATAATTTGATACGTGCAGTTATTTTTTTAAGAAAAAAAAGTTAAAAACATTAAAAATTAAAAAAATATTAAATAATATAAAAAAAAAACAAGCTGACACATAATATACAATTAACATTATACTCTAACAGAAGGATCAAATTAGAATAAATTTTCAAAAATAAAATCTTTAAGATGACTTAAAATCTATTCAATTAACATTTTTGAAGGAAGCACTTCCAAATAATTAAACCTATAATTAATTATACATAACTATAATTCATGATATACATATCCTAACATAATAAACGTAGTGTAATCGAAAAAAAAAAGGTTAAAGAGGTAAAAGCGTAAATGTCAACTATTCTCTTCTTCTTTTACGTACCTTCCTCCTTTTTAACCAATTTAGGTATGTAAACTTTCTTTTCCATCATGTTTGGTTAGAATCAATTTTTTATGAGTTATATTTGGCATCTGCATCTCAAGTGCTAAATAATATTTTAATTTGTGCAACGCACATGATTATTTTCAAGACAACTAAATATTTTTTCTTGTTTTATAACAATTAGAAGTAATGAAATAAGTTAAAAATAGATATTGCATTTTAAACAATGATGATAAATATGATTCAAAATAAGACACATTAATTTTACATTGTTCACATCAAATGCAACACTATCAAATATATAGATTCAATTTTTTGAACATCCAAGCGTAACGTTTAAAGCTTGAATAATGTTTAGAGGTAGATGGGAATATTTTATATTAGAAATACTAAATTTGTTTTATTTATTATTATCAAAATTTGAGTATCTTTAACAATTTTATACATTACAACAAAATTCTTAAATAATTATTAATTTTATAAATTTTTTTAACAGTCAAAATTTTGATAACTGGATGTTAGTGAAAAATCTATTTTTTTTTTCGAGCTTTTGAAAGTTTCATAGCTATGCCATGTTATTATGATTTGACAGACTATTTTATTTATAACATATAAATTTAAGTACTGATTTAATATAAAACCCCGATATTTTATTATACCACTTATGTCGTAGTGATAATTACATAAAATAAATAAATAATTGCATTTTAAAGAGTTATAATTAATTGATGATGTTATGGGTTACAAATCACTTTCACCTGTAGGAATAAGCTTTTGTCTAAATTTATTATATTTAATTTTGTCTTACGTCTCTTTAAATAGTTTCTTTTACAGTTTTGCTGGTACTTTATTGTCACTAGTTAGATTGTTAAAATTAGGAACTTGACGTGTATTTATAGTTATTTCGGTAAATATTGCCATTACACATAAAAAGTTAAGTATTTACATAAAAGAATAAAACAAAATGGTGCAATGAAATATAAATGAAGTTTAATTGTTGTATTAAAATTATGCTCAAGTATTTGGATACCATATTTATATTTATTAGTCAAGGCGTAACTCTTTTTTCTTAAGAATGTAACAATCTAAACGTCATGACTAAATTGTGATCCGGTTCACTTGACCTCCGCCAAGAGACAATTGTGCAATTCACAACAATCAAACCCGTGACCTGACTCTGATACCAATTATTAGGATCTAGTGTTTACTACTAGACAAAAAACTATAGTCATTAGTCAGAGTGCAACTCTTTTTACTTAAAGTGTAACAGTCCAAACGCCACGATTCGATTGTGACCCAACCCACTTGACATCTGTCACGAGACAATTGATGTCACATGCAACATACCATACACATAGTGCTAGAATTGCAATACTAAAGCACTAAAAATTATACATAAAAAATTATATATGTTTTAACACTTTGGGCTAAAGCATTACAATATGCAACACCATAGCATGCTAAATTTACACACACCAACATAAATGCAAAGAATTAAAAAAGTGAACCATTTTAGCCTCTAATGTTAGGTTATTTTTTTATAGCATAGATTTAATTTATTAATTTTTAGAAATATTAATTGAAAAGATAAGTGCTATAGGAACTATTTATTTGGTATGCATATGTCTACTTTAGACCTTATTTAAAGAAAAAAAAAATGTAAAAGTTGAAAAGTGAGTGTGTGGAGTTGGAAAGTTGAAAGAATATGAGAAGAGTGAGTTGAGCGGAGGCACCGTAGGCGGCGGCCGGCTGGTCGTGGCTTTCGGTGGTTGGTTGCATGTGGAATTTTGTGATGGGTTACTCACCAATTCAATGTTCTCTCTTTCTGTTTTTTTTTTTTTCAAAAAATATTTTTAATTCATGAATTTTAAGAAATTTCAAGAAGATTAAATACTTTTATTAAAAGAAAATTGCTATTGGGACAAAAGAAAATGTTTAAAAGAAATGTGTGACTGTATCCTCTTGGGCCGGTTCTTTTGAGTGCAATAAATATTAAATATTTATTGTCAATTCCTTTCAATAAGTTCCTAAAAACGATAAAATCAATGTAATATTTTATTTTTTAATATATTTTTCTTTCTAATTTAAAATTGACATGGTGTTCGCATTTGTAAATTGAAAGAATGCTTATTTTACTCCCTTACATAAAATAATGTTAAAAATTTTGTTTATAAGACTAACAAATTATGACTGGTTACATTATAATTTGTTTTGATTTCATATTTTATTATAAATATATGATAGTTTTTAATGTATATTTTTATAACTTGAAGAATTGAAGATAAGTTAAAATTTTACATTAAGTAGATGTGAGTAAATAGTAGATTAGAAATCAAACTCTAATCTCAATTTTAATATCAATGGTTGAATTGAAGGTCTAATATATATATATATATATATATATATATATATATATTAAAATTTATAATCGTTAGTTATGACACAACTTTTTTTTTTTATTTCATATCGATCTAAGTATTACGATTCGATTATGATTCGGTCTATTCAACTTCGAACAATATACTCGTACCTAAAAGATTTGAGTCGAGATTAGTTTCTCTTATGTCTTTTTCATGAAATGGCAGTGTAAGAAAAGAAAGGTTATTGGTGGTTGCTTAGATAGAATTTGTAGAGTAGGAACAAAATGATGAGGAACATATAGAAGTGGGAAGAATATGGGGCAGCCAAGGTGCAATGAATGCAAATCACAATTCAAAAATATTGGCTCTTCAATTAGTGGAGTGAAGCATATAAATTGCAATCTGACTTTCTTAGCTATGCTATGAAAATTTCAAAATGTTGTGTATATAATATATACTTTCTGCATTGTTTTCAAAGCTAAAAGATTAAGGGGACCACTCTCACTGTGGACCTTCAACACTTTATGAACATGAGGGTTTTCAAATTGCTTTAGGTTTAAGAGAATTATTTATGCACAGAATATTGAAGAAGTATACACAAGAGTTTTACTTTTCTGCTGAATGAGCCTTTCACTTTCACTCGTTGGATACTGCATATTTTGATGTGGCTACCTCTGCTTTACAACCCATCTATTAAATTAAACCATGAACAAAAGAAACATTCGCATGTGTATGTTTTCATCAAGTTACATATATAATCACTTCTTTGTCACTTATAATCACAATAAAATAAAACGACCTAAGTATTTTGTGATTTTAGATTCTTGATTGATTTTTGAGTACGGTTCTCTATCGAACATTAAAAGTACAACATCGTGTTGTACTTTAAATATTTTTTTAATATATTTTAAAACGTTAAAATTAGTAATAATTAGTATATTATGAAAACACAATAGAGGAACAACATAAGAAAATTAAGTAAAGAATCCAAATCTGTATCTATCTTGTAGTTCCGATAGATGTGAAAGTGAAAGTTGTTTCAGTTTTTAAACTTGGATATATTTTGTTTCCAAAATTTAGAAATAAATGAATATAGTTCTTTTACTCCAATAATGTTACTTTTTACATGTTAAATGATGTGTTAAGTTGACATTTGAGTTAGAACGTATTAAACGGTGTAAACAGTTAGACATGTAAAAAAAATTACATTATAAAACACTTGACATGTAAAAAAAATTAGCACAATTAAATTAAGAAAACTGTATCTATTCAATTTTAAAGTTTAAAAATTAAAATGTATCACAATTTGGATTAGAGAACTCCAATTTCACGCTAAAAATTTTAAAAAATAAAAATATATTTAACCTTCACCAACAAGGAACTATATAAATCTAGAATTTAAAAATATTATTACAGTTAAATGGACTATGATACTTAAACAAAATTATTTTTGACAAAGTTTACTTTTTAATATAAACTAATTTCTTTTCCTTCTATTTTTAAGTCAGATCAAACTTTTATTTATCGTCACTATGCATTCTCACAAGTCTGTCACCAAAACTTTGTAAGAAATAATTTTGCAGTGAGATATCAGAAGCATATGAATGAACATTGTCACAGTTTAGTTGTTGAGGTAAAAACTAAAAACGAAGGAAGAAGCGAGAGGAATTTTCCTTTTGACGTTGACAATGTTTGTCCCATTAAGACATGACACATCATCGACAATAAAATAAACATGAATTTCAGTGGATGGAGTATCTGGAGAATACTGTTGCTCCACTATCTCTCACCACCATTCAATCAATTTTTTCTTTTCACACGTAAACCAGAACCAGAACCTTTGAGCCAGCTTTAGGCTATCTTTAAATATTAATCAAACAGTTGTCTAAGCAACCAAGATGGGTAAAACAGTGTTCTTTATGATCATCTATGGCTTTTTCATCTTATGCTTTGCTTCTTCAGACCCTCAAATGGTTCCAGCTTTGTACGTGTTTGGAGACTCACTTGTGGATGTCGGCAACAACAATTTCTTAACTCTTTCCATTGCAAAGGCAAATCATCGTCACTATGGCATTGATTTTCCCAACCACATACCCACCGGAAGATTTAGCAATGGCAAGAATGCTGCAGATTTTGTTGGTAATTCTAATTCATTCCAAACAAAAACCTTACCATTTCAAATGTTCTTACAATCATGTCGTCACTTATGTGTTCATGTTTTTTAACTTTAAAGACAATGTTTTAGTTCGAGAATTTTTCAATAATTACTGAATTCTGTCTTCTCAGGTAATTAATCTTGTGCCTAATGTGTATATATATCTTGAACTCATTTAGTTTTATGTTTTATAATTTGTTTGAACTGATTCAATCTCAGAATTTAATATATATTAATTGTTAGAATTTAATATATATTAATTGTTGAGAAATATTTTTGGAAACCAGATTTGTTTTCTGCATGTTTCTTCACCTGTAAGATATTCATAAGGTTGATAAACTGGCACCCAGAAAACATGGAAAAATAACGTCGACACATGTGGAGTGTGACAACAAATGAAAATCATAAAAAGACAATATATATATATATATATATATATATATATATATATATATATATATATATATTTTGGTGCACAAACTTCATAATACTTTGTAAAGTTTCTTATTATGCAAATTAATAAACGTTCAAAAACTCAAGTGTGAGTCTAAGTACTGTATTGACTAGAAATAAAAGAGTGGAGTACTGTATAAGGATAAAGACTCATAAACTCATAGTCTAAAAAAGAGTAATGTCAATACTTAATGTGGTTGAATTCATATCTCATTGGTATTTGTTCTCGGTAGATAATTTTTTTAGTTAATGTAATGATTGTGTTGTGTGGGTTGAAATTGCAGCTGAGAAATTGGGTTTGGCAACTTCGCCACCTTACCTCTCTCTAACATCGAAGGCCAACAAAAACAAGGCGACATTCATTGATGGTGTTAGCTTTGCCTCCGCAGGTGCTGGAATATTTGATGGTTCTGACTTGCGTTATGTAAGTCACCAAAAGTAGTTTTTTTTTTTTGTTTTTACTTTTATTCATTTATTGTGGGTAGACGACCCAAATACGGCTCTGGGAATCTGACCCAAGATGGACCTGAAGTGGGTCTCCGTTGAAAGGAATTGGTGTTTCGGGTCCATCTTTTTGAAAGACGTGGACCATTTAAATCTAGACAGTGACGTAGTTCCTTTTCTTTATAATTAAGAACATTATTAATTATTAGAGAATATAACTTAATCATATATATGTTTATTATTTTTATCTCATTTTTTCATGATGACAAAATGTGAATTGAGTTAACCAAATCAGTGTGTTGGATTTTAAATTTTGAGAACCCTTTCAACATTTTGTTCATTATGAATTCAGAGACAATCAATACCATTGACAAAACAAGTGGACTACTACTCTATTGTGCACGAGGAAATGACACGAGAAACAGGAGCAGCTGCTATACAGAAACATCTCTCAAAATCAATTTTCGTTGTGGTGATTGGCAGCAACGACCTCTTTGGATATTTTGAGTCATCAGATCTTCGTAAGAAAACTACCCCACACCAGTACGTGGATTCCATGGCACTCTCACTAAAATTGCAACTACAGGTACCATACAATAATCGTAATTCGAAAGATCTGTGACAAACGTATACACTGTTTAAGGATAAACGTTTGTGTCCTTTGCTTTGTTTTTTTATTTAAATTTTTTTGTAGAGATTGTACGATCATGGTGCACGTAAATTTGAGATCGCGGGAGTTGGAACACTTGGATGCTGCCCTGAATTCAGGCTGAAGAACAAAACGGAATGCGTTGTAGAAGTGAATTACTGGTCTGTAAAATACAATGAAGGCCTTCAATCGATGTTGATGGAATGGCAATCGGAGAATAGAGGGATAATCTACTCCTACTTCGACACTTATGCTGCCATCAACGACCTCATTCAGAGTCCAGCTTCCAATGGTACTGTCATTTACCACCACACTCTCCTATTTTCTCTCCTTAATAATAAATAACCAACTTATCACAATATCCACACACGAGGTCAAGGCCGTGGATTGAATCCCTAGTTAACAATTTAAAGCAATAAGATTGATTTCGTGGATTTGAAAGGAAGAGGGTAGAAATTGTGGATTCAACCCTTCACTAATAAAATCTAATAATTAACATTTTTACACTCAATAAGTTTTACATTGTTTAAAAGTCAAGATCAAATATATTTTAAATACTCATTCATAGACGTTTTTAAAGAATAAAACCGTGACATAACTTTTTCAAAATGAATAATATCTCAAAAATGTGATTGTCGTTTTTAACGATTTGAGTTGGGTTGGGTCGGATGATATAATAACTTTCTTGTAAATTTTAACTAATCATTAATTAATTATTTTTATCGTATTGGATTGTGATTAAAAAAAATTGAAATCCCTTTTCAGGATTTAGTGAGGTAAAAGGTGCTTGTTGTGGACTGGGTGAGCTGAATGCCAGGGCTCCCTGCCTGCCATTGTCAAACCTTTGTCCTAATAGAGAAGATCACATCTTCTTCGACCAATTCCATCCTACGGAGGCAGCTTCTCGTATATTTGTTAACAGACTTTTCGACGGTCCTTCAGGTTACGCATCTCCCATTAATATGAAACAACTAGTAGCAGCCTGAACTTCAGGATTCATTAACTCTTCAATGACATTTTTTTTTTCTTTATAGTTCGATGTTAAAAGTTGAATGTGATATTGGGGAGGGAAAAAAAATCCCAAAGCCGGGCTTCAGGAAAAATGATCTCTGGTTAGAAAAATATGCATTCCTATGAGAATGATGGTTTTTATACTAGTTTTTAATAGATGTTAATGAAATATGACAAGAGCATCAAACTATATAATGTTTCCATATCAAGTAGTTGTAGCTTACGTTGACTAGGTGGGTCGGATCCAACTGCTTCAAGTTCAATAGTTGATGTTAATCCTAGCTGTGGACAAAATCAACCGAAAGAGGAAAGGAAGGAGAAACATTCATAAACATATTAACACTCCGAACTTGTTAGAATTTTCTAAATATTGTTATGGACCACAACCAACTTAGGATTTTAGCTTTGGGAATGATGGGTTAATATTGCAATCAATTTAGAAATGCTTGATATTTCTCTAGTAATAAATTCGTGGGTGAAATAGCTTGTTAGATTTATCTTGTGACGTTACTTCAAAGTATTTAAAGGAACCAATAAAAATAACTTATCATATTCTTATAAGTTACTTTCTATAATAATTAGTAAAAATAACCTAACTTACTTTTAACTCTAATTATAAAAAACAACTTATACACATTACGTACAAGATAAATATCAATTCAATAAATTCATAATTAAGCTATTTACCAAAGTGGGTTCTAAGTTTTGAAATTGTAGTAGACTTCAAACACCTAATTATTAGGGTTTAACAAATATCTTTCATCCTAATGAACACGATAGTCTTTTTTTTTATTTTTTAATTTAGTTCTTATAATTTTGAAAATTATATTTAATAAAAATAATTCATTTTCAATCTTCTATAAAAGATCACAGATATATGCTTTTGTAGTTTTTGAGAATTACTTTTTTAAAGGGCGGAACATTTTAAACCTACTCATTATAGTGTAATCTAATAAAATTAGATTAACTCTTAACTTCAGACTTCTATTGAAAGTCCTATCAGTTATGTTTATATATGATTAAAGCTATTCACTCTCTAAACTTTCCACATACTACTAACTTTTTAGCTTGAGGTTGATAAACCAATGAAAAAGACTCTGCTATAGGAAGATATAATTCTCCAAAATGGATGCTCAATAAAAATGTATGCAACTCATCTTGATATAAATGTCATACCATCACACCTGGCATCTCAATAATTCCTACGAAAACAATCAGCAGATAAGACTTCAGTCACGATGCATTAAGAACTGGAGAAAATATATCCTCAAAGAAAAGTTTTAAGTCGCCTTTTTCAATATCGAATTCCAACAGTTTATCCATGGCATCCTGCATTCCATTTGGAAATATAAGTAAACATACCTGAGAGAGTAAACAATATCCAAAGCACTAATTTGAATCTTGAAATTGAAATTTCACCTTGCATTGACGATCTTGGGCAGAGATGTTCTCATTGCATAACCGCTCGACATGATTATTATTTGAAACGGTATCCAACACAGCAGCAGCTCTTTTTACAATTTCCTCTGGTACACCTGCGTGAACGGTGCAGCTTGTTTCAATGAAAGAAATAAAAACAGAAAAAAAAAAATGTTTTATAAATTTTTTTATCACGAGGAAAGAATGAAGAATATGCTTTGCGTATATTTTTTTATCAGGAAATATCATTTTTAAGCAGCAGTTTTGTTAATTACCAGCAAGCAGAGCACAATGCAGCCCTGCAGGATTTCAGAAACCGCACACATCATTTTCATTGGTATTTCAATTGATATTGCAAAGTATGTTAGTAATACACTCTTCAAAACACTTTTAAAGACACTTCCCTGTGCTTGTATTCACCAAATGATGTATCAAAGAATGTGTTTGACATTTTTCTTTGTTGTGTTAGAAAGTATATCTCTAATATTCTAGACATAAAATACCGAATAAAGCAAAAGCATACCGTAGCTATGATGGGCATGTCCAGGGATAAGCCTGCGAGAAAAATGATAATAACAAAGATGAAATCTCCTCAGACAGTATATTATCTCAATAGTCTAGACAAAGTACAAGGGCGAAGTATAATGAAAGCTCCTCTGCCTGGAGCATTACATGAACCAAATACTATCATTCATGTGCATATTTTAATGTTCAGGATGACCTCACCGAAATAGATGCATGCTTAAACATATAATTTTTGGCAATCAGTTTTCCATCTCTAATCTTAGACTAAAAAAACTGCATCTATTACAGTAACTTTTTTTAAATACAAACACACGTTTGTTATATTGTCTGATCAAGTGAAGTCCAACAACCTACACAATTTCCATCAAATCCTTCTTTTGACATCAAATAAACTTTGATGGTAAATATAGTTCTTAGCATACTGCATAGCAGAATCAACAAAATATACCTGTATAAAAATACAATGTCGTCAATGTATGTGGAATTGTCGTCAGGCCTCAGTATACTCATTGTGTAAAACTTAATCTGCTCAGACTGAAATAGTCCAAAGGAATTATGTTTATGATCACTCAACCGAGGAGTTCAAAAACTTCAAACTTCTTGCACAAGTATAAGTGCGTAACCTTGGTCAGGGAATGTCCATGCAATAAATCCATGAGATGAGTGCACACGAAAACCTACAAATTTTGCAGAACAAATGACAGTTACAATCTCTATGAGAAACTGCCTATAGTCACTTGGCCAATTGTGAATATATTTTTGGATTGCAGTTTGAATCTAGGTTCTGAGTTAATACTTCATCTTAATAAAATTTCCTGGGAAATTGTCTTTCCATAACAATGTCATGAAAAAACTAATGCTTGAGTAAATAAAAACTATTATTTCCTGGGAAATTGTCTTTCAATAACAATGTCCTGAAAAAATTACTGCTTGAGTGTATAAAAAACTATTACTTTTTAATTTCATCATAGAACTACTCTAATGACTCATGATCACTGGAACATGATTAGCTCATGTATATACAATCATGTGTGGAACGATCATTGCCAGTCACTAAAACAACAACAGAACTAATTGTCCATTTTAACATTTAACTATCATTCTTTCACCATTTACCACCCAGGCTTTCCTATCTGTAACAATTGTCAAACGGGCTGAGTTGACCGGTTCAGCCTGACTTAAGGAGTTACCTAAAAAATTGTATCGATCTGATCAGTTTTATAAAAGAGCTGTAATTTTAACCTAATCTTGCTCCGTGCGGAGTCAGTGGATCATTTTGACTCACTTTACAAAATTTTAAACAAATATAAAAACAAAACTTTTAATAAAAGAACACATACAATTTTAATTTTAAAATTTAAATATAGTAATTTAATATATATAAATAAATGCAAATTATAATTAACATATGTTTTTTTAAAAAATAATATCAATTTAATTATTTTAAATACAATTATTATTTTACAAAACGAATCACTCCATAAATTTCAAGACCGGATTAGCCTAAACTTATTTAGATCGCAGCAAAATGACTCAACTCCATTTGAACAATTGTTTTAGACTAATCTAATCCGTTTTGTAAGTTTTTCTATGTCAACCCATATCACTGAAACAATCTTCACAACTAAATGTTTTACCATCATATTCTTTAATTTTCATGCATCTTGCCATTCTGTTAAATGTATGACGGTATGATGAAGTATAACGAAAGAAAATAAAATGACATCAAAACGACTTCTTTTTGCCAAAAAAAAAAATATTAAATTAAATTATTGATAAGAAATTATTATAAAGGGTTGTAAGATGGTAGAATAAGTTTATAAGGATTTCTAACATATTAACATTTTTTGCTAAATAAAATATAACAAAGCAACGACTTTTTTCATTTTTTTGTGACAAATCAGCATATAAGTATATAATGACGGGCAAAATATGCAAAAGAATAAAATATATAATTAAATGTACTTAAAAAAAACTTACATAATATAATTAAGCCTAATATCCGATATAGACTTGTAAAGAAACACTTAAAAGATTATAGATGAGACGACGGTTACTGGAAAGCATAAAGATGGTCATCTTCGGAAAATGATATTATAATTCCTGAAAAGTTGAATTCATACACACATTATATAATTTCAGGAAGAAGTTAAACCTTTGGAGGTTCATGACATGTGACAAAGTGATTTATGGTTCCAGCAAGTAGACCAATGCCATCTGAAAGAAAGATTAAAAATTTAAGCTAAAAACTAGCCTCAACAATACGCACACACATTCCATGCATTTGTGAATTTTAGACACTCTAAACATTGGAGAAACAGACCTTCTGTAAGAGTACCTTTACCAAATTCATCAACCAAACACAGAGATTGCGAAGTAGCATGCCTGTAGATTTTCTAGGCATTAAAAAAAATACATATACACAAACATTGCCCTTTTATTAAAATGCAAATTATCTTGGAACCCTCCGCTTATTTAATTGTTGGTATAAAATGTTGGATCATTGTACCCAAAAATTCTGAGTTTTAGTCTCTGTTGGTTAGGTTTTTGGCAGTGTAAACCACCACATGATAGAGATATAAGAACTAAAAGTTAAAACAATTGTTAGTATAGATATTAAAATATAAACTTTTAAGTGGGGGTTAAAATGAAAAGTTAACTCTGGTATAGAAACCAAATAATTAACCAAAACAAACGAATGATATAGAAGATAGGGCATCCTGCACCATAGTCCATCCAAATGCAAGGAGGTTATACAGATTTTTCCTGTGACGGTTTTATGTTAAATGTAATGGAGATGGCTTTTTTCTTGGAATACCTGAGCATCATCCCTACTTGATGTAGATCAATCATAAATGTTGATTGTTCAGCTGTCATAAGCCTGCTTCCCGTTGCACAAAATATTCTAAAATACCTCCCCAACAAACAAGTAAATAAAAAACGATTAGCATTCAATAATGTAACTCTTGTTTCATAAGGGACGTGATTCATGAGAAAATTATACCTATCTGTTAGACCCACAGTTGCTGAATCGGCTGGCACAAAACTACCAATGTGGGAGAGAAAAACAATTATAGCAATCTGCAAAATACTTATCGTTAGTTTATAAATAACAGAGCAACAAGGAGCAAGGTCAGTAACATCATATAGTAGCCAGACGTTATACTGTATGTTAAGGAATCAACTATTTGAAGAACAGTAAATTCGAAGCTTCCTTTTTTAGTCTTCAACACAGTCCCTGAACAAAAATCCTTGAATCCGGAAAGGTGGATAAGCACAAACTCATCCACATGAAACGATAAAAATGTTAAGATTTTGTTTTTATTTAGTGTGGTCACTCATTTTACTTTGAGATAATCATACAAAAAATAAGATATTAAAAAATGTTATTTTTTAGCAATAATATAATATAGCTCAAATTAATTTTATTAAATTGTGATGTCATGTATATGCTATTGTATTCATCAACTTATATAAAAATGTTATTAAACAATGATAATATCAAGTAATTGTTATCCCGAAAATACATGTTAATTAAATTATTTTTTCAATTGAATTAAAGAAAAAAAAAAATATTGGGTGAATGCCACGACAATAAAAATATGCAAAACCCAAATAAAAAAAAGATCTGATGAATATCAACAATTGTAGTGTTTAGATTGTCAGACCAGATGAATATTAAAAACCAGAAGTTCATAACTCTGATACACGTACTACTAAAATAGCTCCTGCAACATTTTTTTCATACAGAGACTAGAAGTTAGGAAAATTCTTCCATTTGGAGACTAGAAATTAAGGTTATAGAATGACCTTTTCGACATAGTTGCTATTTTAAAACAGTACAATCAATATGCTGCGGAATACATGTCCCAGAAAGATAAAGAACTAATAGCTGACCTGCTTTATATAGATACTTTTTCCAGAAAAATTAGGACCGGTGATGATATTTATTCTTCCTACCGTAAAGAGCAATGGAAGAGGGATTAATAACAAAATAATTTGATCAAAAATGGACTTTAATAATATAAGTTAGCTAATATCAGTTATGTATGTCTACAGCTATTTACCATCATGAAGAATCTTAGTGTCATTAGGAATAAATGTGTCTACCGTCATTTCCTGCAAAACATGCCTACAAACAAAGCCAGTTTTTATCATTAACCATATAAATGATTTTCCATTAGGTTCTTATAACCAGATGATCTGAACCTTCCATTTTTTATATCAAGCAAATTTTCTTCAGTCAACGAAGGCCTGACGTAGTTGTTCTGCCGTGCAACCAATGCCATTGACAAAAAGCTGAAGCAAAATTATTAACGATAAAAAAATGTCCCAGCTAGCACCAGTTATTTATAATGACAATTTATCTTACCAGTCCAGTTCAGCTGCAAAAGTTGCCACCTTTATCAAAAGGGTCTGGAATAGCAATATACGCGAAAACAAATCTCTGGTGATTGCCCTCTCCATATCTTGAATAAAAGAACTCAAATAAGTAAGATTGCACCAGAGACCAAGCGTTTAACTTTGAAGGTAAACTCAATCATATCTATTACGTCTCATAGATCTTACGGTGAGAGTCTTACCACAAGCTGTGTCAAGGAATTCCATAATTTTATTAAAATCTAATTGCTTACATCGAGAGTTTTTTTCATTTCAAGGTTAGAGCATGTTACCAGTCTGGGCAAAGGCTCGGCGAATTACTTCAAAGCAAATAAGTAAAAATCAGGGAACTATCAAATATATGCTTAAAATACCTTGAATTTTATGGTGGATATCACCGAGCAGACTATCCAATTCTCGTGTCTTTGGCGTACGATAAAAGTATCTTTTTGTCTCTCCATCTGTGTCACAAAACTGTACTTGAAATGAATAACATGAAATATAAGATATTAATTAGGTAAATCATTTGACTGGGTGCAATCACCAACATACTGCGTATTCCCAATCTACAAGTGTCTCCAGAGAGGTTTCTTCAGGTTTTTCTTCAAAGATACACATTAAATAACCTACAGTAGACAGAAACAAGATATGCATTGCTCATTAATAAGATATCCAGTGTTGTTTGATAGCCGGAAAAAAATATGCTATGAAAAAAATGTGAACTGATGTTGCCAAACAGCCAAAATGGCAGGGCAGCGCCACCTTGCCACGTTGTGGCAGAAATCCAGCAAATTACTAACTGAGACTCTTGGAGTTGAGGTTTCCTCTTGGTGGCAAATGGTTGATGAAAGTATTATAATCAAATATAATTAGACATTGAGTTGAGGTTTCCTCATGGTGGCAAATGGTTGATGAAAGTATTATAATCAAATATAATTAGACATTGATGGTACATCTGAAATATCAATGTCTAGTCCTGATGGACTTGAAGCATTTGTTCAGAGATCATTGAGAGTGTTAGAGAAACCCTCTTATTTGCCTGACTATGTGTGTTCTAGCACTTCACACACTCATCTCATTCAAAATTTTATTCTTTAGACAAATCGAGTCCAAATTACAAAACCTTTATCAATCAAATTTCCTCTACTTATGAACTTCAGTTCTATCATCAAGTAGTACCCTACCCTGAATGACGCAATGATATGGCTCAAAAGATTAAAGCTTTTGAAGATAATGACATTTGGTCTTTAGTCCCTTTACTTGAAGGCAAATATTGCATAGGATGCTAATGGCTTTTCAAATTGAACCGTTCAATTGATAAATACAAATCTCAACTGAAAGTCAAAGGCAACACACAACAGACTGGAATTGATTTCTCATACACTTTTTCACTAGTGGCAAAGCTTACTTTTCTAAGAGTCTTATTACCTATTGGTGCTCCAAAAAATTGGAGCCTACAGTAGCTAGATACTAACAGTGCCTTCTTAAATGGTGTGTTATTTGAGGAAATACTCATGGATATTCCCTAAGGTTACAAAACAACAACAAAAGGATTAGTTTGCAAGTTAAATAAGTCTATATATGGACTTAGGCAAGCCTCTAGACAATGGTTCTATAAGTTCTCCTCAACATTACAGTGACATGGTTTTACACAGTTTAAAAATGATTACTCTCTATTCACTTATAGTTTTGGTTCTTCATTGGTCATTTTGTTGGTTTATGTGGATAACAAGCAGGACCATATTCTTCTTGTGTTAACAATGTACAGTTGACAACAAGTTCCTTGTTCAAACTGAAGATCCTTAGTTCTCTTCTCTCCAATAATTTTTTAAGATTGGAAATTGCCGGATCCAACAAAGGTAGTTCCTTGAGTCACAGAAAATATACTTTATATTTACTTGATGATACTGGTTTCTTAGGTAGCAGACCAGCTGCACTGCCTATAGGTCTCAGTTTAAAACTTGGCCTCAATGGTGATGACCCTATTGAGGATCCCTTTATATTCTTTCTTTGTCGTCTAATTCTCTGATTTTGCAACTTCTAAGTTCTGTGTCCCCCCATTGCTTTCTCTTTTATTTTTCTTTTCGTCTTGCTTAAGAAAAGGTTATTGTGCATAACTTTATCTTTACATATATGTAAAGAAATTGTTTCGTATTTGAATTCATGACAAACCCAGTCACCAGGATAAATCAAAAAAATGAAAATGAAGGATTAAAACTAAACATAATCATATCTACTGGAATAAACAATGTTTACAGCCTTTTATTAAATGTACTTCATAAAGAAAGAGCAATGCAATGACCCATTACCACATTTTATGGATACAAGTGTAAATGAGAGTCAGATCTACCTATTTGCTGTATATAAACAATGCAAGGAACACGCTTGTCCTTGCATAGACCAGGATGTTGATCCAATTCCATCGATGAAACCTGCAAAAAATATATATCATAAAAAAAAAAAAAAAAAAAAAATATATATATATATATATATATTAATTTTTCTGATCAATTAAAATTTACACAAAAAGCCACCTCTTCCAGAAATTCCGGCAGTTCCTCATATATTTGCCTCAGCTCATCTAACTACAAAATACCGAAGACAGTTGAACCAATGAAAGAAGAAAATTTTATACATTAGATTAAACCTTCAAACATCTATGGATTAATTTCTCTACTTAAAATCTCATCCTAGTAGGCACATGAGCAAAGAAACAATTTGACAACACATTTTTCAACTTGACTGGCACATGCATACTATCAAAATTCAGTACATTCACACAGCCGAAGAAAAGGAACAAGAACATTGGGTTTAACCTCGTCACAGAAACCTTCCTTCACAACCGTCGCATAACCTTTCTCTTTAGTTCTATTTAAATCAATAACACCAATTACCTGCACAAACCATAATCCAAACAAAGGGAAAACTGCTATCGCTTTTTATCCAAACAAATTAAATAAATCTCTCGATTGAATTGACTCTTGAAATGGTTCCCCTCACTCTACCAGATTCGAAAATCAGATGCTTTTAAAACATCAAAGCACATTATGTGCGATTTCTCTTTTTAGTATTTCTCATCATAATTAATAGGAGAGAAACAAATAAAACTTACCAGTTCATAAACATAACCAAGTTCTGCTGTTATACATGAATTAGCCTGCAGTAATGTTACTTATCAAAAGTAAAACCATTTAAGCTATAGTGTAGACGAGTGCACTCGAATAGAGCATATATGCAAATACCTTCTCGACAATGTCCAAGTTTAAATACTTCAATTCTTCACGAAGGTCTTCGGACATTCCAACTTCAAAAATCTTGTTTACATGCAACAGCGCACAAATACTCTAAAAATCATATGAACATAAAATCAGTGCTCAATCCCAAAATGAACTTCTATTGTAAAGGAAAGTATATTAAATTGTTATGAACATCTATCGGTGAAGGTATCCTCTCCATTTTCCACAACTCGTGTAAATGGATTTCTTAAATAAACAGTGTCCAATATGGAAAGGAAAACCCTGATATTCTTTTTTTTTTCCTTAGCTATATCTTTGTCATGAACTGCAACATCGTAGAATACAGTTATATCGTAACAAAATAATGGACAATCCATAAAACTAAAAAAAAAGGTTCCCATCCATATTTTTTAAAATATACAATTAATTATATATATATATATATATATATATATATATATATATTTTAAAACACATAATCTAGGATGAAGCATCCTCATGTGTAGAAATAGAAGTTATGCTATGTTTGGATTAATAGTGTTGGAAAACCAAGTTAATGATAGTCATCCTTGACCCATCTTAATTACGTCTTTGGGCTACCTTAATTGCAGCAGCATTGAAGGGGGCACGTTTAGCCGAGAGATGTGACTTATAAAACTTGGGCAATCTTCACTTTAGAAACTGACGTAATACGATTGTGCTAGGCATTAAGTCCAAATTGTAAGATATGAAAAACAATAGATTGAGCAAAACGAAATGGAATACCTGGCTCCATTGATTAGATTGTTTAAAATGGGATGGAATAAAACAGAAGATGATGAATTACATTCCAATTTACATCTCATTCCATTCAATACTCCTATTAACCCCAGATCATTATTAAAATATACAAAAAACAAATTGTTAACTTTATTCCATTCCATTTGGTTTCATCCTAATCTATTTGAATCACTATTAGATATTCAACCATGATGAAAGCTATTGCTAATTTTATGCACTGACCTATCATTTACCAGACTTCTTATCATTTAACTAGTTCAACATTTTGCCCACCTCTTCAATAACAAAAACTAACACGCTTTCAACATTACCTCCCCTCAGTCGCATCAGTTTTTTTATCTTGTCATTTTTCAATTTTCATGCAGCAAGATTTCTTCGCTTTTAATCACTGACAAGAAAAGACAAATAGAAAATAGCAACAAATGGAGAAGGGAGGAGGAGAATATTTGTTGGCCTTTGATTTTTGTTAACTTGTAATATACAAAGAAAATGTTTAGAAGTTAACAATTTTTTAAAGGCCACTGTGGTCATGTAAAACTAAATTCAAGGAACAGAACAATATAAATTTATTTTAATATGTAGAAGCAGATGTGAATTTTAATAGGTTACAGCACAAGAAAATATGACTATTAGGAACTAGAAAAGAATAAAAGAGAATTTTACCTTTAGAAGAGCTGCCCAATCAGAGCTAGTGCACGTAGAGCTTGGACAGTCAAATTTCTTTAATGATTTATTAAATCTTCAAAAAGTGTTAGTACGCAAATAATACAGGCTTTTGCTTCGAAAAGAAACACATTCATAATTGCATAAAACAGACTGACGTATGCACTCAAGATAAAAAATGATTTTCAAATATGTAATAGTAATATCATGTTTCAACAATGAATAATGTTCAATATTTGTGATTGGAGAGTTAAAATCATGTAGTTAACAAAATTTTAATGAGCACACATCATGCTCTTTTTAATTGTTTATTTGGCCCGAACAAAACACAATCTACAAAAGAGAATTTAAAGAATAGACAATGAACATACAGTCAGACGAGCATAAGAACAAGAATGAGAGAGGAAGAGACATTTCATACCTTCAGCAAGTGGGGTATATCCTTCACAGATTTCAAGGTTTCCCGTAATGAAGCAACAAGTTCTTCTGAGCATAGAAAAAAAGATATCTACTTACCATCAAAGGAAAACATGTTTTCATAATTATATGATTAATTTGTTGAAGATATGTAGTGAATAAGATATTAAATAGCCATTTCACCTCAAAAGGGACTATAATTAAATAAAGTAAATTTTTCTATCCACCTGAAATTTGGATTATACAGATTAGTGAAGCCTAATTAGACAATATATGCTAGACTATAGAAGGATACAGAATTTAAACGGTAGTTCAGCACTTCAAGATCAAGAATAGGCCTTAAGAACCAATTTCTGAAACGGGGAAATTATGTGAGAAAAATGTCGCCTCAAGTTCTCAAGCTCAAGAGATAGGTAGGTTATAAATCTCACATTCTCACTATTTTTTATTCATGTTACCTCAAAAGACGTCTACCCATCGGAGTCACACACTGCATTCAAGACAAACTATTAATCTTATGTGACGAGAAATTGGCACACACTATTCAAACCACTCAACAAACCTTATTGATCATTCCAAATACTGAAAACCTGCAATTAAGACATTGCCTTAGATATTTACATATTTTTTAAGTAGAATATTTAAGATTAAGTAATTACCCTTCTTTTGCTCTACCGATTCCCATGTGGCTTGGGTGCTTGTCAATTTGGAATATTTGTAATGCTTCATGAGCTGCTGCATCAAGTTTGAGAAAGTTATTTCTGTATCACCAAGGTAAAGGACAGCCTTTGAACTCACATTTTCTCCTTTCAAGTTTCAAGCAGCACAAAGAAGAACGTTTTTGCCTATAAACACTGAGAAAAATAAGTTCAAGGATACAGTGAAATTTCTGCAACAGAATCAATTGAAATTGATGTATTTCCTGATTCTTTCTGTTCAAGAGTATCTACAATCCTTTCATCCTCTAGTATTGCAAGGAGACCACCACTAGCACGAACCTGTACTTCACTTCCCATGTCCATCATTGAACTCAGCTGCAGGTGTAACAGAGGGGAGAAAGAGGGGGATGCATATAAAATTATTAGAGTATTGCAACAGCAATAATAATTGAAAGGACAGAAGATTTTTCCATACAAAACTTGTTATAATATAAGCAACAATTAATCTAGAACAAATAAGTATTCTATTACTAATTTAAGGATGTGCATTTATAATCCTAAGATACTAGGACAGTGGTGGGTGGTTTCTAACTCACATAGTAAATCCTCTCCTTCATATTTAATCCATCATCCATCCCCGCCACTCGCAGGTAAATTAATCTGTAAAATCAGGATTCTTGAAGTAGAAGAGATAGAATACTAAAATTGCAGCACACTTTTATTTTATTTGATATAAAGGAGTTTACAAATCACCAAATAAAAGCTGTCATAAAATAGCTTTCTCCACAAAAAAAAAAAAAATCAGGCATGCTGAATAAAACAATTAAAGGGTAGCACCAAGACGTTTGTTCAATCCTTTAACTGAAACAAAGCAGTAAAAAAAATATAAACTTTTCAAGGTTGAAGAGAGAGGCAATGATGGAAATTATGTGATGAGAAAAAATGATCCTAATACCCCAATTTCAAAGCGAAGGTAAGTTCCTAAATCAAACGCTACTTCTGTGTGTGGATGTGTTAATAGATAGGATAAGTTTTAAGCATTAAGTGAAAACAAATCAAATAGAGAATCTGAAAGTCCAAACAAAACAATCTCCATCAACAATTCGAATATTCAATATATCATCCTGTACACTGCAAAAAGATTTAAGTTAGAATTCTCTTTAAGATCTTAACAGATGTAACACCTATGCCATGCTTGCTCGTAGCTGAATATTGAACTTTTAACAAGCTTTACTGTAGGATACTCAGCTACTCCATCTGCGTAACTTCAATGGGTCAAAGGTCCAAATAATAGTCTTTCGTAACTTAATCACATTAAGGGCATCCTACCCTTTTGTTGCAGAGCAGACAAGAAGGATTCTTCACTTTTAGTGCTTGTGTAAATAACCAAAGGGTTGGCTTGATATTTCACTGCACCAGATATTCATATATAAAGACATTCATTTACTAGAATTCATAACAAGTAAAAGAAGTATTCGTCTTAAAATCAATAGGGGTATATGAAGCACAATATTGAAACTTCTATCAAAGAGAACATATCTATGCTGAGTCTCAAGTTTCAACTTTGAACATCAAAACCAAGGATCGCATTTGGCCTGAATTTCTTAGAATATCATAACTACTTTAGAGTTAGAGTTTAAGAAAAATGCTTAAAATTGAATTTAAAGTTGTTTGGCAATTATAAAACTTTTGAAAACTTTTTGGATATGTTATCGGGTTTGAAATTTGGACTGGTTAAAGAGAAAACAGAACTCCTATAATTAACGTAACTAAGATTCTTGTTCTAAGCTGTTTTAATTTAAAGGGGGAGAAAACTCTTTTTATTTATAGAATTACGTTTGGCAAAACACAACTTCTCCTTTTAAGGAGAACAGAAACCAAAAATAAGCTGTGCAAATTACTACCTAAAATTGAGCTCAAAGTCAACAATGATAAGAAAGAAATCATACCCAGATCAATAATTGGAAAACCTTTGTCGCCATCATCCCAAACTTCAAGTACATAAAGTTGTCGAAGTGTGGAATCATAATAAGAAACTCCTATTCTGTATTTGTGAAAGAAAAATAAGGCGGAATACATGTAGCAGGAGCAATAACATTAAGCTGCACAAACCTTTCATTATTATATAACCCTTTTGCCCGTCAAAATTGCAACATTACACAATATATTTAATTTTCAATGTTCTGAAACAATTTGCCACTTAATTTCAAATATCCTTCCTGCAACATCATTCTTCACACGATTTCATTCCCACTGCTAGGAAACTATCACTTTGTTTTTGCACCAAACAATTTTATGCAAGATTGGGCAACAGATACTTGGGCTATTAAAAAGCTTACCTATGACCATTTAGTATGCAAGCCATGTAAACCTGTAAAAAGTCCAAATTTTCCAATCAAGGACTGAGGTTGCAGTGAAGCAAATCAATCATTCAAGTAAAAAGGTTGCAGGAACCAAAAATTTAAACTGAGCAGTCTTGACTTTATAATCCTTAGAAATTGTATATGACCATACGATTAAGATATACAAAAATTACTCTGGTATTAAATATTTAACATATACAAAAATTAAAGCCTTTTCCCACTAGGCTAATTAATATTAAAAATATCAATCTAATTTTATTTTGTAGCAATAAATTTACTCTGAATTTAATTGAAGTTATTGGTGAGATACCTCATCCTATGACAGTGTTCAACTTAAATTACAATATTACAAAACTTGTTTATCAGATAACCCTTAAATTTAATGTTTTCGCCTGTTTCTTATAATATGAAACATGTCAAACTTCCTACATAAAACTCATTGATATTTCGTAAATTTATTCTACACAAATTTGAGAATATTTGTAAGCTTATCCACCGCTGTTTTATCTTTATTTTTTCAAGATATTAATCTACTCTATTCTTGTTATGCTAACAACAACCTCCGTATCACCTTGCAATGCATTATAAAATCCAAAAGACTTGCTGCAGCGCAACATAAACACAAGTTCTAGCTTAATAGAAATCACGTCACGAAATTGAAACTCATTTTTCCTAAACTTGACACTTCTAGTAACTGGTAAGACAGAAGCACTGTAAACCGGTGCAGACAAGGGCATGCCCCCTGCCATTGGTGACCGATAAATATCCTTCGCTATCATGCACTAAGCTTGAATTCTATTAGCATAACAAATCTAGTCAAAACAACAAAAACAGTTAACAGTCACCAGAGAATCAAATATGGAAGTATTACTTGTTTGAAACTACTATATATGTAAAGATTAATCATCAGAATGTTTTGACACAAGCCATTCAATCTTCAACTTCAGTGAAGCAATTTAATCGAACAAAGTTTGCAACCTAAAAATTGTAGTAATCTGACTATCCAGAGGGAACAGTGGCGCTATTTAAGATTTTAACTAATTGAGCTAAAACGTGCTTCTTCGGTAGGCAAACAGTAGCAGGAAATCAAAATTTTGAGGCAAATTTATATGAAAGGTGGACCTGAGGAACAGCGTCGATTTCGTCCATGTCCTCCATTTTCAGCTATCTCGATTCTGCACCACCCAGTAAAACAGCGAATGAACAGAAAACCAGAGATAACCAGAATTTGAGCGCGCAAAATTCAAAATACACTGTCCCTTTATATAGAGATACAGAAAATATTAGTCAATTTCCCTAATTAGGCGGGCAATTATTTATACTTTACTCTGTTGGTTGAGAAGCATCTAGATACAGAAAAATGAGAATGAGTTTTTCTGTTATGGTGAGGAAAAATAAGTAACAAAAAAATACTTCTATTGTTTATCATCTTTTATTTTTTTTATTGTTATCAAATCAAAAATATTATATAATTTTAAATAAATATATTTCTCACATTTTTATTATTTTTGAACTTATGCTTTATTTATTGTCATCTTTATTTCATTTTTCTCTCTATCAAAAACTTTCTTGAAGTATGTGTGTGTTAAACTTTTTATTTGCTTGGATAATTATGATGGAATTAAATGAAACTACTACTTTACTAATAGTTTTTTTTTTTTAATTTATATATACTGCCTTTATTTTTTTAAATACTTAAACATAAAAGTAAATAATTTTTTATATTTCAATGTGCAATAAATAAATAATAGACAAGTAGTTAAACCAAACACTTTGTATAAGTAGGTTAATTTACTAGGAAGTTAATTTTTATTTGATATTACCGATCTAGATTTTTTTTAAAAGCTATTGATAGGATTAAGAAGTAAGATATAGTCGTCAGTACTAACTACGATTTCAAGATTTTAAAATCGAAGTTTCAATAATATTAACAACTTCAAGATAAAATCATACACACAAATCACAATTTAATAACAAAGAAATTAACTTTTTTTTTTCTAAATTAACCTTAGGTATTTGTAAATGAAGTTAATACAAATGTTGAATATCAATCTACATATTTTAACTTAAATAACAAACAAAAATTACATGGATAATATATTCTGAAATATACAACTCTTTTTTTCAGGTTAAATTTTGGTTATTAAACGCCAAATTTTAAATTATAATTGAAATGAAATTAGTTAAAAAAATAAATGAAAATTAGTATTGAGGGGAAACAAATTTTGAATTGAATTTTTTATTCTATAAATAACAACAAATAATAAATAAGATATATAACACTTATAATCGAAATAATTCTATCAGACATTTTGAACAAAAACTCAGTCAAATTAACAATGTAAACGGTCCTATATGATGACAATTTTATGTAAAGTCGTAAGGGTATATATACAAATAAAAATATTTTAAACGGAAAATTATAATGATTATTTTAAATATTATTTAATATACGAAAAACAAGATAATTTATAAATATGATATTTCCAGTAACATCCTTTAAATCCACTCTACTTTAATTGACATTTTTTCTATAATTATTGTGAAAAAGAAAAAAAAATGTCCATAATAAATTTTCATCGATTTATTTGTGAAAATGTATTTATAGTTAAAACGAAAAATGAATAAGACTTTAAATCGGATCAAAAATAAAAAAAAAATATAATTTCATTTTAGAAAAAACCTTTGTAAGACCCAATTAGCATTTTGTTGTAGATCTTTTGTTTCAATATTTATTTATAGATCAAAGATGAGTTACACAAATGAACATTTTATCTAACAAAATGAATTGGCAGTAATAAAAACAATGTTTTCCAAATTCGAACTTCTTTTAGAAATATTAATGAAAATATATTCATATTTATATGTATTTTCTTTTTTACTAGCGTATACACGGATATTGCTGTGGTATATATATACACGTATTTTTTAAATATACGTGATATTATATTAGTAAGTGATGATAATTTAATTTTATTAAATTAATATATAAAATAAAATTATATTTATTAAAAATAAAATAAAATATATTAAGAAAAGATGAGAAAATAACGGTTGATAAAATAAAAAAAATAGAAAATCAGAGATAAACGATTTTATAAAAAAGTTTATAAAAATAACAGTTAATTTTTAAAAATTTAATAAATAATAATATTTTAAAAGGTAAAATTGATATTTTGAAATGTAGATACAGAGAATCCTCCTTATATATTTTTTTATATATTGTTACAGAGTAAAATAACAAAAAAATACTTTTATTAATAAAAATATTATTACACTTAATATAATATATTTGAAAAAACAGTTATAAAATAAATAGTTTTATAATTTATTTTAAATAATTTTTCATTTTAATTAGTCAAATAAGTTTTAAAAATAGTTAAAAAATTTAAATTGTAAATAAAAATATTATTATATTTAAAATATAAGTTCATAGGAGATAATTAAAATAAATAACTTTTATAATTTTATCTTAAATAATTTATGTTTAAATAATTAATTAAATTTAAAAAGTAAAATTTAAATAATGAAATAATAAAATAAAATATATTAATAACAGTACAATAAATAATAAATTATGTACATAAAAATTTGTGATTATAGTATAAAAACAAATTTTCTTTATTAATAGGTCCGTAAGCCGTTTCATATGATAGTTCCGTTTAATTTACTTATTTTTATTTATTTGTTATTATTATTATTATTATTTGGCAAAATATTATTATATTATTAATATTTTGGTATTATCAGAGAGAATAGATTGAAAATGAAAGAGAGTGGATGTAGACCGTAGGATGAATTAAACGGTGAAGATTATATGTGTGTTGTGAGTTCCCCATTACTTAAACCCTATTGATCCAACGTTGTTTCCTTCAGTCTCCCCTCAAAACCCTAGCTAGCCTCCCTGCAATCACCGAACATCCGAAAATGGTTGGTTCTGCCTCACTTTCTTCGCAGAATCTTTCACTTTCTCTTCTGAACGTTCATGTTTCTTGTTTGTTTGTGTTTTCTCTGTTTAATTATTGTCTGTTTTGCAGACCGGAGAGACCGTGAACCCAAAAGCTTACCCTTTGGCGGATGCTCAACTCACCATAACAATACTTGATCTTGTTCAACAAGCTGCCAACTACAAGCAACTCAAAAAGGGTGCTAATGAAGGTTTTTCTCTCTTTTCTTATGTCTTTTTCATTCTTTCCGAAGTTTGAAAAAGTTGTAATTGGTGTTAACGCGTTCCGTTTGTTTCAGCCACCAAAACTCTGAATAGAGGTATTTCTGAGTTCGTTGTCATGGCTGCAGACACCGAGCCTCTTGAAATCCTTCTCCATCTTCCTCTGCTTGCTGAGGACAAGGTAATCTATTTCCCTACAAATGTTTCTTATGCAATCTAATTGATTTTAATTTATCGTAAACGACAGCAGAATGAGGATATGCAAGAAAAATAAAATGATAAAAAAAAAGTTTAAAATGCAGGTCTAAGTGTTAAAATACAATTCAAAAGGGTGGAAAAATTATTTCTCAATTTTCTATCTCCTTTGTATTATTTTGGTTGGCATAAATCTTTAACTGCAGTCTTTCTTGTAACATCAGACTTGTGTATGATTTTTTACTGATTGAGGATTAACTTTGAAGTCCTCGAGCCTATTTCCTCTTTGTGTATTTTCATATGAAATTTTTTCAAGCATGATTAAGTTATTAGTATAGGTTCCTAAAGATTCAAATCAAAATATTGATGTTTCCTGTTTGACTGGTTCTGAAATGGATCTCTGAAAACACTCCCAACAAATATGATCAATGCTTGTTTGGATTATCAGTTGTTTTGTAATAGAGTAATTTGCTGCTTCTGAAGTATGAAACTTTTATATTTTACAATCTAATATTTTTATTTGTGATTTATTAATATGTATGCCCCAGTACAACACGTAAGATTTGTGTAGTAATGCTCTGACCTTGAGTGAACATTTACTCTGATGGAAACTTAGCATGTTCACAATAACCCTTCTCATGGAAACTTATTATCTTAGATTTTTACTATTTTACTGTTTTTGTAATTTACTGTTGGTCCTTATTTCTCAAGGAGGAAAGTAACCTTTACCCTTGGATGTTTGTTTGAATTTTGTAGAATGTTCCCTATGTATTTGTCCCATCGAAACAAGCACTTGGGCGAGCATGTGGTGTCACACGGCCAGTGATTGCATGTTCTGTTACAACTAATGAAGGAAGTCAACTGAAATCCCAAATTCAGCAGCTAAAGGTATTCACTGTGACTTTACTTCAATATTGTTCATATACTTGCTAACTGTATTACCCATTAGTGATGTTAAAATCTGGATCAGTCATTCTATTAGTAAATGTGTTAAGTAACAATTCACTGGTTTGATTGTAATTGTGTGGTTTTAAAACTGGTCATGATAAAATATTTAACTATTATATAATATCACTCAGTAATTACCTAACCAAAAATCACCAGGTCTTATGATAAACTGGACTCTCTGAAAGTTGCTATCGAGTTATAGTGAATAAATAAGGATTCTGAGTATTTTGTGGGTGTGCAGGATGCTATTGAGAAGCTTTTGATCTGAAAATTTGATATTCGGTATGACGGGCTTCTTGAGTTGTGCTGATTGCTCCTTCAGAGGCTTTGACTGGACGAATTGTCGTGTTCAACAGGCAAAGGTGTTTTATGTGTAAACCTACATTTATATTTTATCTATGCTGCGAAAGATTGTTTGGAAGTAATTTTGTACTCGATGTTTTACACTGCTACTGTAAAATGTTTGATGTTATGTATGTGGGGGTTCTCTTATGAAATTTTGACTTGATGAGTTTCTTCTTTTTATGAGAAGTTACTGTTTGTTTTTGTGTTTTAGTAGGTTGTGAGAAGCTTGCTATGGTATCCCAACAAAATGGGACTTTTAATTGTTAAAAATTCCTTCTAGTAACTTCTTAGAATTATTTCTTCAACAAATATTTTTTTTATAATCATAACAAAAGAATAAATGTCTTCTAAAAATTATTTTGGGTGAATAGTCTAATAATTTAATTTACCAAAATAAATCTCGTATTTTAAAATTGTTAGTAGACGCTTTTCAGTTTATTCAATTTAGTTTCTGCTATCTAGTTTTGATGATTGCGTGAAAATTCAGAATGCGATGTATTGTATAGATTTGTAAACATAAACAAACAAAACAAAAATGTAGAATATAATCTGTCTGGGAACAACCAACAAAATTAGTATCCTCCTTATTGGTTGCACCAAATTCTGATGTCAAACGTGCATAGGTTATATACAAATCAAATTGGTGTTCAAATCTTTTTAGTGTGCATCACGATTACCGATTACCTAATTTTGGTTACGTCTTCTACTCTTTCTGTGTAGATCACACTTTGTTTTTGTCTTGAGTCATCGTCTCTTGGAAATTATCTTTTAAACGTGAAATTAAATTTATATTAATTGAAGTTTTAACTATTTTTCATGTATAAACTGGAAGTTAATTGAATTTTTCTTTTAGAAATGTTTCAATCAACAAGTTAAACAATAAACGTTATTCACTTGAAAGTAAATTACAATATCATTTTTTCAGATTTTCAAACTTAATTATATGAATATTCTTTTAGCATGTTTAGATAGATGAACTAAAATAGTTTTTTTTTTTAATTATAAGAGATAAAGATTATTTTTTTTAATTTCAAGATCCAGAAACCAATTTGTCTTAAATTTAACGAATTAAAAATATATTTAAATCATATAGTTAGAGGTTATCTTTTTTTTTTTTAATGCGAGAGCGAATTGACATTAAACCTTCATGAAAATGGTTATAAATCTTTACCTGACATTCAACCTTAATAATTCATATGATTTAGATTTATTCCTCTCATTCTTATATATGAATTCTAGATATAAATATAAAAGATTAATTTGCGTGTTAACTAAAGAAGTTAGTTAACATAATTTTATTTTAGTAATTTCATTTAATCTTCCCCTTTTCGGTTTCCTCCTTTGGTTTCATCAATAAAACAAATAATTGCAAATGAATGAATTTTCAATTAAAGGGAGCATGTAACAAGAGGACTAAAATTAATGGAAGATGAACTCTTAATAAACTTCCTCTTTTCAACTATTCCCACATATTTTTTCTCTGGACAATCATTGTTAAATGATTCTATCCGTATAAATATGTTTTGTAATAATAGAAATATATAGAAATATAGCTACGAAATTTTCGATTATACCTCTTAATTGGTTCATCAGCAAGCAATACATATTCAGTCAAAATAAATTAATATACAACGGAATGCACTAAAATAACTACGTCACATTTTTTTTTTAATGTTTTAATAAAATGAAATGTTAAAAGAATGTTTTGGAGATATTATACGAAATATTAGAGATAAAATAAACTATAATGTATATGTAATTTATAAAGTTAAGATAATCTTAAATTTGTACTAGTATTATAAATTTGATCAAACTCCTCCATTACGCTCAATATTTTAAAATTTCAATAAAAGTTTGCGAAAAATATTCAAAATTAAAAGGAAACAAATTAAAAGATAGAAAAACGTTGTTGTCAAATTAAGTGATAGTTACTATCATCTTATTCATGTTGTCTCTCCCAGTTTTGGTTTGGGAATATTTTAGTGCAGAGAAGACCACAGAATTTGTGATCTTCCACTATTGTGAGTACTTTCACAGTCCATGGGAAGAATCATATGAACATCAAGTTGGTGTTCTTTTTGCATCAACCACAACGCATCATCGCTGACTACAAATACTGAAAGCAATGACTTAGAACTAACTCGCAACGGTTCAATTTGGTAGAACGTGTGTGTGGATTAAGTGCGCCTTGTCGCGCGCAGGAGATGGAGGAGCACACCTTCGTGTCCAAAGCGAGGAACGCCTTTCATTCTGCGGCGGCAAAAGCGGAGCGCGTGCTCATGGATTTCAAATCCGATCGAGGTGAGTGAGGTTCTCAGCGCGCCACATTGAAACAAGCCCGAAAAAGAAAAACTCTCTCGCGACCTATATTTCGGTTTCTTTTTTTACTTATCTAGCTTTATATTTAGCTTTAAGCGGATTTGCCTATTTTTTCTTTCCTTCTCTTTTCCCTTCGTTTTTTTAGGGAGATTTAAACAATTAATGATTAAAACAACAATTATCGTGTTCGGAATTAACATTGACTCAATTTGTTGACCGTGAAGAAGATCACGATAGGAACTCGTCGCAGGAAGCGGATTCTCCCAACAGCAACATCGAAAACGAGTCCAAGGAGGTAATGGCCGTGTATCAGTAATTATTATTAATGTTAATTATTATTTGTTAATCTGAACTTGGTGTTGGTCATATAATTTGGGTAAATAGTGTTTCGAAGCGGAAACATTTTCAATCCTACAGAGGTTGGATTGTTTTTTGTTTTTTTTTTTCCTGCACTTTGGGGAGCTACATTTGATTATGAGACGAAACTATAATGGTTTGTTTCGTTAGGTTTTAATTTTAGGTTCGTGAGGGAAGGGAAATTTAGATTAGGGTGATGACGTGGGATGTATTGAAATTCATCATCTGGTGAATCTACTCATTAATGAAATCTGCTTTGTATTTATTTCGTTTACTCAACTCAATGTCCTTCCTCAAAATTAATTATAATCCAGAATAAACGTGAAGGTGACATCTTTATTTTTGTGTACAATTTATTGTCAGTATTTGCGGGAACCTTGCTGAGTGGAAAGTTGTGATACGAAATTTGTTTTGACTTAAAAGATGATTGGAATATGTTTACCTATTTGTCTGCGTTTATGGCTAGGTAATTGTTAGGCAACATTTGTCATGTAGTGAGTGGTTAATTACTTGCACATTGGTCTTTGTGAGGGGATGGTGCAGGTTCGCAGTGATTTGAAGCATATAAAGTGGAGGCCTCCGCATATTGGAATAAAGCAGGATTGGCAAGATAGGATAAAGAACATCGGGAGAGGGAGAAAAGAAGTTGAAGATACTGATAAAGTTGGGGATGCGAACATGGCAGTTCCATTTTATGATGATAATTTATACACCCTGAATGTGAAGAAAGATCAAGATGCTAAGGTAAGAAAATATGAAACATTTTAACTGAAGGATTCATCTTCCAATTTCCAACTGTGTGCGGATGATTGAAGTCTCTGATCCACGAAGATAAATCGGGAGTATCTAAGCAAAATCTGATAATGTATGTTGACCGTGAGCATTTTGTTTACAAAATAGTCTCTGTTTGACCATGTCGTCATCTTGAACAAAAAAGTTCATGTGTAAGTTAGGAATGCACGGTGTTCTTGTAATAAATTGGTAATGTGTGGGAATCTCATGGTGTGCCTCTTTCCAGTAAATTAGTTGAAGATACAATTGGGATTTTATTATTATTATTTGTATTTTCAATCATACAAATGAGTATCACTTTGATTTGCCAATTCATTATAGATATTGTTGCTTTAGTGATGTATGAATAAAATCTTTGATTCAGGCTTCAGAATTATTTCCTTCAGTTGAAAGCCTAACTGCTGCAACTAAAGATCCTATTCCTCCGTCATCTGTACTCAAGCAATTGGCTGTAGCTGTTGAGTAAGTTGTAATTGTTTTAGCAAAATATTTTGCCTTATGTTTCCCCTTTTTCCCGCATCTTTCTGTGAACTACTTTAAGGTTCTCTATTCAACGTTGTTTACTTCTATCTCTCTGGTTGTAAAATTCTCCTTCTCTATTTGGCACATATTTATTGAACGTGTGTTATTGTATAATTCAACAACATAAGAAGCCTGTGCTGTCATTCAAAAAGATTCTGCTCAATAATATATCTAACCTCTTAAATTTGTATTTTACCTCTTGACTAGGGCTGGAAGTAAAGTGAAGTCAGTGAAAGAATTTATAGGTTCATCAGGAGGTTCTTCACTTGCAAATGACAGGGCAGCCTTGAGTCTCTCTGCTGTTAAGGCGTTAGTGCTACGTGAAAAGGAGGATGGACACACTCAGGAGTTTATTAGCAATGAGAAAGTTGTGCAGTTAATCAGTTCTTTGTTTGATCCAGGTATGTGAATTGTAGGTGGCTTGCTGATGATGTTTTTATGCTCCTCGTTTTCTTTAACCCACTATCTGCAATGATCTTTCACTTTCATTGTAATATTTGCAAGATATTCGCAGAGGGAGATTTCCTTACGAGAAAGATCAACTCTAATACAGAGGAAACTGCCATGACGTCTTTGCCAAGAGATATTCATGGTGCTCCTCCTGAAAGTCTTGTTGTTAAGCTAGCTGAAATCCTTGGAAACTACAGGACTGTCCGTAAAATGGCTCTTTTCTGGTGCTGTGTTGTTGCTGAAGTATGTTTATCTTCAAAAGAATTTCTAGTTCTGATATCATACACGTTATTACTTACCAAGAGACCTAGACTTTATTTGCAGTATTGATCTTATATTTTCCATTGTGTATGAACGGTTATCTGAAGTAACCAGTTTACGGGATTATGATCTTTTTAACAGAGTGAATCATCATTACTAGATTAATATCTTCATCTAGATCACACAATTTGGACAGCAAATAATTATGCCATATTAAGAAATGTCATATTTTGTTTCCTACTTGTTTTTTTATTTTTAATTGTTATTTTATAAGTTTGGGAACTTCATTTGGTTTAAGGAGTTGGATAGTGAATTTTTTTTCCCTTGTTTTTATGTTTTCTTTGTACTGGTCTAATAAAGTTTGCATCTAGTTATCCTTCCCTTCCCTTTGCAAAGGTCTAAAATTTGTGGAATAGGCAGTCAGATTATTCATATGCTGTTATTGGTACTTGGGAAGCTTTCAAACCAAAACAACTCAATCTGATGTGTACTATAAAGCTGTTTGCCTTTTTTTTCCTCCTCAGATCAGCATGTCAATAAAAGAAAATATAAATCATATGCAAACGTCTTCTGGTTTAGGATATGTTACTTGAACTTAGTTTAGCACTAGTAATTCTAATTTTCCGTAATTACCAGCTGAAGGAGAATATTATGAACTTATTTATTTTACTGATACAGGTAAGAAAACTTTGGTCTGAGGGGCAACACTTACCAGGAGTCCCCAAGAACGAGATTCCTGATTTGAATTCATGTCTTGTATATCAACATTTTCAATTAATTAATTGCTGCATTTCTCGGAAAAGGTTTCGTGTTGTTGCCACTGAATCTCTAGACTCTATGATGAAGCAAGCTAGCTCAGACACAAAAGAATCATCTGATTATAATGCTGGAGCTCCTGCAAGCCCTGTTCTATATGCTAGATTAAACAGTGGGGAGCTTGTTCTACGACTTGGTGCAGATCGTCTTGCTGGAGATATGACATTGTTGGAAACTGGCGAGCCTGTGTATTCTCCAGTCACCCAGGTATTATAAATATTTATTTTTTCTATATAATTACTACTTAACCACACCCTTATAATTGTGATGTTTGGACTATTTTATGTATAGGAAGGGCCTTTGCTTACTGAGGATCTAATCAGGGAAACAGAGGAGTTTGTGCTGCGGACTGGGAGGTCTGTAGGCTATCTGCTATTCATTTTTTACCACCCATCATCTTAAATCTAAATGCGTTTTCTGTTTCCTTGTATATGTGTAAAGTGTATTGATCCCAATTCACTGTTTTGTATCATGAAATTTTTTATTAAATAAGAAATTTCTTGTTGCTTCTTGGGCTCTTTATTGCTTGTTAGATGCGTTCCTGTATACCTTTGTGAATTGTTTGACACGATCTAAACCTATGAGTATGAGATATTGACTCACATCTAGACTGTGTCCTGGACCAGTGTCTCTAAGGATAGAGTCTGAACCTATGACCTTAATAATTTATAGAATTTGCATTGATGGACTAGTTGATCAACTTAACATTCACAGAATGCTTTTTTATAATACATTGATGATCATATAACTGTTTCTAATTTGATTACTAAGTTACCTTTTATGGTCAGTGTTGGAGCTGGGTGCTCTCAATTGCTCTCAGATATGCAAGCTTTCAAGGTAAGGGAGCCCTTGAAGGGAATTTTTCTTACTGGTATTCTGAATGTTTCTTACTATATTGAATGTACCTAATGTTTGAGTTAGTTCTGTTTGTTATCACATTTTAGGCTGCAAATCCTGGATGTATTTTAGAGGATTTTGTAAGATGGCACTCTCCTCCTGATTGGACAGACAATGAGGCAAGTGCAGAGGATAGTGATGTTTTTGATAGTGCAGAGTCATTGTCTGCCAAAGGTCAGCTAAGTCGGCGAATGCAAAAAGAAGGTACACGTTCAGTCTTTTCCCTCATGGATTGTTACTTAAATTCTGCTGCAACTATTTGGTGGTCTATTTCTGTGTCAGTGGAGCATCAACATCTGATAAAATTCTGGATTTACTTTGCATGAAACAAAATATTTTATGCACTGTATCTTATCACTAACTGTGAGTAAACTTTTACCATATGATTTGGGGAGTTGCAAGGAAGACATGCATATGATAGAATCTCACTATACGTGATGAAAATTTTTCATTGCAGGTTGATGTGAAAACTTCTGTGGCTAACTGGTTAATTTTGGTTCTACAATGTCTAACTGCATAGTTTGAATAACTTTGAATGTTGAATTAAGGATTTCATTGTCAGTCAATTCAATTGATATAAGCATAGATAATCAGGTTTCATATTCCTTATTGCCTTGGACAAACCACGGAATTGAAAGTGTTGACACCCTATACCTAAATCTCTATAGCATTTCAGAAAGATATATATAAAATAAACTGGATATTGTATCATATCTATCGTACAGCATTATGCAGACAAATGAATCTTTAGTATTGTCTTACTTTTATTGCAAGTTATAATCCACAACATCTGCAAGAAACATGGGAACTGTTGAGCACTTATTTTCTTCTGATTCATACTGTTAGACTTCTCTGAACTTCATTACATGTCAATGATAGGTAATTTGTGGCGTGAATTGTGGGAAACATCAAAACCAGTACCAGCTGTTAAGCAGGCACCCCTGTTTGATGAGGATTTGGCAGTGTAAGTTGTTGATGAGGATTTTTTGCATTAAAAATTTGTATATTTCAACCCTAAAGCCATATCTTGAATCCTATGTTCCATTCATGTATAGGGAGGGCATCCTCAATGCTTTTGAGGACATCGATCTTTCTGATCTTTTTCTACAGCTGTTTGTTTCTTTGGTAAGTTCTATATTTCTTTTTTTTTTTCACATGGCTATTAAAGTTTTATGAGGACTACAAATTTGCTCTATGCCACCAATTTTTGTAAAGAAATACAATTGTTCTGAGCTTTTAATTATTTCATAAATTTGAAATCACGAAGTATCACGTTGCAAAATATTGCTCGATTGATGAATTTCCTAATAATCCTGTAGTTTTATAAAGGTTCTTGATAGAAATTCACCGCGTTCTTTCTTCTCTTAACAAGTTGTCTCAATTTGATTGATATCTATTGATTCTTATATACAATTTCTATACCCTTCTAATAATCATACCCTTTTGTTTTGATTATGTAGCTTGGTTTAGGATTTGCAATTGCTGAACCTATGCTGTCTAGTAATGGTGACTTCTCGAAGTTATTCTATGACTGCAAGGAGTACATAATTGCCGCTTGTCAAAGCACCAGATTAAATGAGAAAGTTGATGATCTTTTCCAGGTGAGTTTAGAACAAGTGACTTAATATATCATCTCTCGGAATCCATGTGAAGCTTCAGATCTCTCTATATTGATTAATACCTGAAAGAAATCCATAGTCGATGTGTCAATGTAATCCACTAGAGAAAGTTCTTACCTTATTCTCGTATTTGAACAGTCGTCCACTAAATAAATAAATGTATTGAATATTGAAGAAAAAGCAACATTTCAAGACTATCACAATCCATGAGACTTGTTACTTTTATGAATACTACCTGTAAGCTCATGTGGAAGAAAAAAATTATTCAACCGGACATGTAATTGATAACAAAACTGTTGGTAGTTGATTTTATCAAAAACTACTTGCTAACACATTTAATAGGGAACTAAATGGTTACGTTCCTGCGTAGGCATATGAAACAGTGGAGAGAATGTTATTAAATCCTGAAGAAGCACTAAAGATGATTAAGCAGACAGACGAATCAACTATGGTTAGTGATGAACCAAAGAGCCCGTTGAAGAAGCTTAAACTTATCTTTGCCGGCAAAGATAAACTGAGGAAGTCTCTCTCAAAGGATCAGTTAAATGAGGAAGAAAAGCCTGGTCGGCAATCATTCTCAAGTTTCTTTGATAGCAAGGCATCTTTGTTTTCAAAGAAGCATCCAAAGTCTGGATCCCCATCTCCTTCTGAGAAATCTCCTCTCGATATTGGTTGGTCGGTTGTATAGACAAATTTCCTCTTCACTGTTTATTGAGGATACCCGAAATCTTTTGGGTTCCCCCTCCCCTGCAGATAACTGTAAATTTTCTTTATTCTTTTTCCAAATACATGGCTGTTTATTCTTCATTCTTTTTAATTAAGGGAATTGAAGATAAGTCTTTTTGGCTTCAGTAAATATAATTTTATTTAGTGTACTGTTGGAATCACCTTTGAGATACTCCTCAGGCTTCACACTTCTTTGTAAGAAATCGTAATGCCTGACTGGTTGCGAAGTTTAGTATTTCTCTGATAGAAATTGATCTATTAATACAAATAGTTCGAATCTACGTTTAAGAAATTGTCTCTGTAAATAAATATTGTAAAAGTAGCAAAGAAAAAGAGTGTGAATGAAAGAAAAAGTTTAATGTGATAGAGAGATAAAAAGGGAGAAAATTGCCATAAAAGATTGTTCATGAATAATAATACAACTTTTACATTAATGGTGTTATACGCTTTTCAGTCTAATTTTCAGTACTAAGAAAAAACATAATCATTGAGGGTAAACTTCTTAAGCGCTAAGTACTTGCTCTTTGAACTACACATTGAAGATATAGACGAAGAAGTGTCTTCTTTCGTGCTAAGGACTATACCCCTCTTTATTCATCTTCTTCTTCGTCATCTTCTTCATCTTCATCGTCATCATCCTTCTCTTCGTTTGACTCATCCTTTGGAAAAGAGTTGGCAAGGAAACCTGGGACGACAAAATTCGTGACGACGTACATTGATAGAAGCACGCCACTGCAATGTACAGAGAATTTTTGTTTTAAATTATAGACTTTAAATAACTATCAAACTCCATTTTGTGAGTTTTACTATGTGCAGTGAAGGAAAAAAATAAAATATTGGACCGCACCCTATCGGAAGCAACGATGATAGGTCGCCGGATTCTGCTGGAGGAACCACCATTAAATGTGGGAGTGCCTTGGTACTTAATGGAGTTGATGAAGGTAAGTGCAGAAAACATGGAGGTTGGTGGGTAGAAAGGTAAAATAGTTTGGAGGTGTGGCTTATATGATGATGTTGCTGGTGTTTGAGTTTTGCATGCAAGGGAAGAAGCAGTGAAGATTGGAACTGGAGGCACCTCATGGAGAAGCTTACTCTTGTTTCACTCTGTTCCCTCTCTCTGGTGCTTCCGATTGTGATAACGTTTTCAACTGATGGTCCCTTTATGTTTCTGTCTGATACTTAGTTAATTTTTTATTTATGAAACAATAACAAGTCAAGATTATACAATGATTCCAAGTCACCTAATACCTTTTATTCTTTAATACAGGTATATTTAATTGAAGAAAAATGTTTGATGACCAAAAATATTTAATGCAATGATTCAAAATAATATTTCTTTGTCCTCGGGGTATTTCGTATATTTCTAAAGACTCACATAAGATTAAGATAGAGTAATATTTTTAAAATTATTAGTAAACGAGGAGCTAAAATATTTTTTGATCATATTGATTCAATATTTATTTGTTCTGTTTTTTTTTTTCTTAAATCAAAATTCTCTAAGATGGTCCATTTCCCATTTCTGTTTTCTTTATTTGTTTTTCTGAATCCAAAAGGAATTCACAAACATTAAGCAGAAACACCAATAAAACTAGTGTATTATAAGCTTTTCAGAATAATCAATAAACCCATAAAAACATTGGTTTTTATCTATTTTTTTTTAAAACTCACAATAATTAAATCTATGTTTAATATTGTCTATAACTATCAACAACAACAACAACAAAAAATTGTTTTGAAAACTGTTAAGTAAGCGTGTGTACACAATCTACTACTTTTTTTTTACCGTTTTTAATATTAATCATATTACTCTTTAAATTTTTGTAACTATTTATTTCTAATTGTAATTATTTTTTGAAAAATTAATCTAATAACTTAATAAAATATTTTACTTTAATAATTTAATAATTATTAGAAGGATTTATTTGTATTTATTATTAATAGGTAAAAGATGGGTTAAATATGTTTTTTGTCCCTTAAGTTTCAGTGAATTTTGGAATTAGTCCCTCATCAAAACTTTATACCAATTTAGTCATTCATCTTTCAAAATGCGTGAATTTAGTCATTTTAACCAAATTTTGTTAAGTTTATCTGACGTTTCAAGCACATTTCATGATAGTATTTAAGTTAACATTGAAGAAAAAATGTGTCAAACAGTGTAAATAATTTAAATACTATCATGAAATGTGCTTGAAACGTCAGATAAACTTAACAAAATTTGGTTAAAAGGACTAAATTCATGCATTTTGAAAGATGAAGGACTAAATTGGTCAAATTTTTTTATGAGGGACTAGTTTCAAAATTCACTGAAACGTAAGAGATCAAAAATATATTTAACCCGTAAAAGATGGACACACGTAGTCTGTTTTTACAACATGTTTCTCCGATTTTTGGTGTTATGAAATCTCATTTTAATAAATTAAAAAGTAAAAATATATTAACTTATATTTTTTAAATATATTATTATTATTATTATTATATTTGATAGATTTAATATATAATTTGAATACATAAAAATAAAAAAATTAAAGAAAAAGAATAAACATAAATGTGTGGAGTTATTTTTATTAAATCAGTAGTTTATATTCATGATTTTTTATAATCTTAAAATGTAACTAATCATAAAATGAAATACGTATAAGGTAGGCATATTTACGTTATATATTATTATTTATTATATTACAAAACTTATTATTTATAGGTACATATCTTATGTAATAAATACATATTTACGAAATTTATTGATTTATTTAGAATAAAATAACTCTCACATAAACTATATGCATGACAACAAGGTTTAGATTATAAGCTTGAAGCAACTCATCATTATAAAACCCTTAGTACATATAGTTTCAGATCATATAAATTTTTCTATTTTTTATAAAAGCCAAACATGAAAAAACTAGTTTAGACAGTGAATTCATTTATTTTATTAATTTAATTATTATTTATTCTTAAATTGTTTCATTTTATGAACCTTTCAAATCATGTTATTGATTTTTAAATCAACTGGTCAGATGAGTTACTTTCATTTTAAAAAATATAATTTAAAATAAACTTCAACTCTGAAAAACAATATTTGAACGCGCAATTTTTGACATGATAAATTCCCAATTTTTAGGATAATAGTGAAGAATTAGAGAAATTTAATATAAGAAATAAGAAATAAAATAGAGAATAATAGAGAGGACACTAGAATATTTTTCTTCAGAACTTGTTGTTGGCCGCCATCTCCATTCCATCCCGTCCCATCGTCAACCCTACCTTTCCTTCTGCGTTTCGCATTCAGGTTCGACACTTCTCATTCTCTTCTCTTGCGGTGCTTTCTATTTCTGTGTTTCGAAACTAGCATTTCTCTTATTACTCACCGTAATTTCTCAAATCTGAATCTAGAAGGTTCAATCGGGAGAATACATCGCGGTATATTGTCACTGTTACTGTTTTGAGACGTAATCCAAGATGTTATCTATGCATGTGTTTTCAGTTCACTCTGATGATTTTTATTATGTTGAATTTGATATTTGTCAATTTAGGTTTGAATTCCGGAGGGAAAAGAAGAAGTTTCTAATAGCGTAATCCTAATCATGTTTGGTGTCGTAAGGCGGAGGGTTGCTTCTGGCAGCCCGTCTCCTTGGGTAAGAGCTCGATCTTTATAGACTCGATCTTTTTGGACGTTTTTTTGATGAATTTTCAATTTGAATGTGTTTGTGTTGATCCATGGTTTGATGCGTATGTTTAAGCGAAGCCTGATACGTATCTTGCAATTGTTTCAGCTTCTAGGGCAGTCAGTTCAGAAAATTCGGTCTGGCCTTTCTGTTTCTGCGAGAGTTTCTTCCACTGTTGAGAAAGAGGTGCTTGTCTTACTTTTTTTCTTTTTTCATCCTAATCTGTTAATATGTTTTTCTATTCTTTGCATAAGGTACTGATGATTACTTAAAATGTTACTTTTGTGATGGGGTTAAGCATGCTGTTTGTTCCCTCAAAGAAGGCAATGTTCGTTTTTGGCTCATCAAAATAAGATCACATCCTTTTGGTCCTCCGTAGCGCAAATGTGTCATGCCTGATCCTTGTTTCTATTTATTTATAATGGACCACAAAGATACAACTGTATTTTTAGGGTCTTAAAGGCTTACATTTCTATATTTCTTCAAACTAAACATATTAGTTCTTTGGGATTTGTGTTTAATGTATGCAATCTTCACTATAGGATGATTGATTATCTCATTATTTGTTCTCATTGTTAATCGTGGCCTTCTTTATTATAAGGGGTTAGATCGTATATTTTACTTTTTATTCTTATTCTTTAAAGTTTCTTACAACTATTTTTTATTATGTTTGACAGATTGCGTCAGGCGGATGTGGATTTGTAAGGAACTTTTGTAATATAACACCAGGTAATTATGGTTGCATTTTTTTTTTAAATAATTTAGAGGCTACTGTCTTAATTAGTTCAATGATTTCTTCTATTTTTCAATTTAAGTCATTAGTTTTGTTGTTGCAGGATGCGGGATTAATTCTAAAGCTATGAGGTTAGTGACATCATGTTGATAGTTAGTCCCAGTCTTTATTCTAGTATTGCATTGGAGTTCTATTTAGTTTTGGTAGAAAAGTTTGGGTTAGAAATTGGAAGATGAGATTGTAGGGGTACACATGGTTAAGCATTTTGGTTTTTCCTTGAAAATAATAAGTTAATCTGAAAACATGTTTGTTGTACTTAACATATACTTAAAATTAGCTGAAACTGTATGCATAAAATCAATCTCTCGAACCAGATCTTCAAATGTTAGAATTAGATTTGGCAGCTTTAAATTGTTTTCTCAAAAACAGCAAATAGTTTGGAGAAAAATAATGTAATGTAGAAAGGTTTTCTATCTCCAGGCTTTTTAGGAGAAAAAAGTGAATTGGTAATAAAAATATTGTAAGAATAATGAAAATATGAAATTAATTTCAGTGCCCTAGCGAATTGAATCCTTACTTTTAGTAGTACTAATATTTCTTGCCCTTTTTCAGTTTTATTTGGTTGCAAAATTTACACCTTTTCTTGTGTGTTGCTGCCAATGAATAGATTATGCACGTAAAAATTCATATAAAGTTGTCATCCTCATGTAAAATACCAAGTATTTAAATTTGATGGTGTTCTAAAGGCATTGGATCTCCCAGAGAGATAAGTTGAAATCGAATATTTTTAACTCAGTTGCATTTTGTGTATTCTTGTTTCGTTTCATTTGTAGGCAATCTAATTCTGATGATAATATTTTAACATGGAGTGTGGGGGGTGCAATGATGACAAATCATTAATTAACGAGTCTATGGAATGAAAAGATTATACAGTTTCTGATCCACAGTGATACTGTTTTGATATTATGTTTTTGTTATGTAGTGTGGTTTTTCATCCAAGGTCCGCAGCTGTTCGAACCTGGGGGCGTTCATTTTCTTCAGACAGTGGTGAGATATTGACATGCATATTCTTTTGTGGTTCAAGTTTCTTCCTTTCGTAAAGCATGACTGCACATATCTAATGCATTTTATAATATGTTGAACTCTTAGAAAGAGTGTTGAAAGAGGAGATAATCCGGGGTTATGAAAAAGAATTGCATCTGTCTTTATAAAGGAATATATAATATATTGTTTCTTATATTTGTTTGAAAACATTGAACATCTAGTAAGATTTAGTGCAGTTAGAATGAGTAAAAATCAGTCTATTGATTTCATAATTTTCATCATGATTTTGTTGTCTTACACGGGCTACATATTATATTTGAAACTTTCTTGTCTATTTTTTGTGTATTATGTAAATGGAGCTTATATGTTGATGAGTTTTCTTAATTCCATTTTAACTTTATTTGTGAGTCTGGTATCTAGGACTAAAGAAATAAGAATTGATTATCAATGCCATTCATTTATATGACATTTAGGCTGTTTAACTAACCTATTTTATTCTGGCTTTTGATGGCTAAAACTGTTATGATGATTACTGTTATTTGTATTTATGATAAAGGAGATACGGTTGATGTTGTGGTCCCTCCTCTAGCTGAATCTATCTCTGATGGAACTCTGGCAAATTTTTTGAAGAGTATGTTGATCCTCATATTTTTTATTCCATCTATTTGATTTTTTTTAAGAATTACTGGTGAGTGACCATCATGTTTTTATTTGATGTCGCAGGGCCTGGTGACAGGGTTAATGCTGATGAGCCAATTGCTCAAATTGAAACAGATAAGGTGCCATATTGGAACAAACAAATATTTGTGAAGGATTCTGATGGTTATAAACGGATCTGATCTTCATTTTCAGAATATTTAATGCTGTATATTGTTCTTATTCCTTGATTAGGTGACAATCGATGTTTCAAGTCCGGAGTCGGGTGTCATTCTGAAGGTACAGTTTCATTGCCTAAATTGTTTTTTCTCTTGTCCAATCACTCCAGAATTATAGAAGTTATTACTCGTATTAAATTTGGGTTGTGATATATTTAATGGTTTGCAGTTTCTAGCCAATGAAGGAGATACTGTTGAGCCAGGTAACAAGATAGCAATCATTTCAAGGTCTGCTGATGCAACTCATGTTGCTCCATCTGAGACTACATCTGAGAAAGCAGCTCCTCAGCCAACTCAAAAGGTTAGCGAGGAGAAGAAAGCTCCCAAAGTTGAAACTCCACCTGCTAAAGAGAAGCCCAAAGCACCCCCTGCGACATTGAGTTCTCCCACTGAGCCCCAACTTCCTCCCAAAGAAAGAGAAAGACGGGTGAGTCATTGAGATTTTTGTCCCACCTGAATTATATTTAGCAACCATGAACGTTCTTTTGATGTCTTTCGTTGTTATCAAAGGTTCCTATGACAAGGCTTCGGAAACGTGTTGCTACACGGCTGAAAGATTCCCAGAACACGTTTGCTATGCTCACAACCTTCAATGAAGTTGATATGTATGTTGAGTTGATTTTTAAAGTATAGCAAAAGCTAAGGATATTGCTTAAGTTGTATGTTTTCACCCATGTATGTATAAACATTAAGTATTATACATTATTGGGTCATGGATCTAATGGAACACTGTCTTCTAAATTTAATGAAGCCCTCAACCCACGTGAGAAGCTATGATACACTGGGAAGTCATGCATTTCTGTTAATTTTTCTTGTTCTTTGTGGGGTCAACAAACTTGTGTTCTCTTAAATTGTACTCGCCCACTTGGTTTTTTTATTTTATTTAGAAGAAGATAGGGCATGGATTAACATACATATGCATTGGCGTCGAAACCTTTTTCCTTTGTGGGATTTATGTTCAACTTTTTTCTCATCTATGCATGTAATATTACATTATGTTAGTTTCTATGTGATAGCACCAGTATCATGGGACATTCTGTTGAGGGGAGGATGTAATTTATTATAATGTGTACACTGAGGGACTCCATGGATTTAATTGGCAATTCTTAATGTTGGGTTTCCTGTCTTGTCCTTATATAGTAGACTACAATTTTCATTCTTTCCCTTATTGTTCTGCTCTTGATGATAGGACTAATTTGATGAAGCTCCGTTCTGATTATAAGGATGCTTTTGTTGAGAAACATGGAGTCAAGTTGGGTCTTATGTCGGGCTTTGTCAAAGTATGTTTTCTATTTACAGAAGTATTCACTAGCTTGGCTTTATCCTTTGTATTTCCTGACACTTTCTATGGTCTACATGTTAGGCTGCTGTCAATGCGCTCCAACATCAACCAATTGTCAATGCAGTCATTGATGGGGATGATATTATATACAGAGATTATATAGATATCAGCATAGCTGTTGGTACCCCGAAGGTTTTTACCAGCCACACCTTTACCTTTTCTTGTCTACTTTGTTTACGTAGAGAAATCTATCAATGATTATACTTTCTCTTGGCGAAACTTTGCTATTTTCAGTAAACTTATGTCAACTATTGTCATGGCTATGGAGCTAATTAACAAGTAGTTTAGTATATGTTGTTAAATTTGCATTCTTTTTTGCCTGGCTATGAAAATTATCAACGTGCATGTGTTTGAACAATTATTGACCCCCTCAATTCCATCCCAGGGCCTTGTTGTTCCTGTTATCCGCAATGCGGATACCATGAACTTCGCTGATATAGAAAAGCAAATCAATGCTTTTGCTAAGAAGGCAAATGATGGAACTTTATCAATTGATGAGATGGCTGGAGGCACTCTTACAATATCCAACGGTGGTGTTTATGGAAGCCTTTTGAGTACCCCTATTATCAACCCCCCTCAGGTTTGGAAGTTCTAACAGGATAAAATTCATTACATATATTTTGTTTTCTTTAATTCTGACATTATTGCTTTCCTTCTATCATATTAGTAGCTTCAGGCATTGTTTGTAATTGTATGAAAATGGTCATTATTTGTCACCACTAATTCACCAAAATTCTATTTGTTTCACAGAAACATCAGTGTAATTCAAAATATCAAGCTAAATTACTGGCAGTAGTTACTAGTTAAATTTTGTTAATGTTTTTAATGTTGCAAATAATTGTTAACAAGTTGTATAATAAACTGTGAACAATTATTTAGAAAGAAAACTCATGCAGCTATTGTTTTTGGCAGTCGGCAATCTTGGGTATGCATTCCATAGTGAGCCGTCCTACGGTTGTTGGAGGAAATGTTGTCCCAAGACCATTGATGTACGTTGCTCTAACTTATGATCATAGAATTATTGATGGAAGAGAGGCAGTGTTCTTTCTGCGGCGCATCAAAGATATCGTGGAGGATCCCCGCAGGCTTTTGCTTGACATATAATTTGGATGCAGTAAATTAAACCTCAAAATTCAAATAGCATAATGGGTACCATTTGTTTGGCTTTTGAATTGCGGCTGCCCGTAATTTATAATCTCTAATGAGCAAACTCTTTAGGATCATACCTTCCGTTGTTATTCAGCATGTTTGTGTTTTTTCTGCTCACTTATTTCTCTCATTTAATATGATGAGGGTCACAGTTTTTGGCTCCAAAATTGTATGAAACAACTATGAAACTGTATGTAGGGGTTGTCCCTGAAGCAATAATGCGATTTCTTTTCTATCGCACAGTATGCTGCAGTATTTTTTTTTGCCGGTGAATTTCACATACATCTTATAATTTGATGTCCAAATAATTCTGTCTAAACACTGCCGTAATTGAAATCTACCCAGTTGTATCGTCTATTGGTTGATTGTTAGGATTTGATAAAAGTCAAACAGATTCCCATGCCAAGATTGAATCCTTATTACTCAATACATTTGAATGGTTAATTTATCAACTGCTAACGACCAATTTTGGGCTCACCAAATATCAGGGGCAGGTTTCTGGTGCTTAAAATAGACAATAATGTTTAAATAGGCTTTTGTGGTCCTTATAATTTGACGTTTCAATGTTTTAAAAGGTTTTAATTTGATTCCAATTTTATTTAAAATGAATTTATGTGGTCACGTATGTTAAATTCATGTTTACCGCTGTACTATTACATTTAATCTGTGCTCAATACACCCACACTTTAAAGAAAATTTTGTGCAAGCTGTGTGCCAAACGTGTTATTTGAGTTTGATAGAAGCGGTAAGTTAGTTAGATTCGAGGATCAATCTTTATGTTTACGGCAATCCTAAATTTTGAAAGCGGATCATGTTCAAAGGTCTTCAGTTATGAAGGGAAGGTTATAAGGGGTGTGTTTAGGAAAACATTACTGTTAACATAATCCAAGATTTTTCCAACACACCCATATTATGTATACTTGCTTCTTTACTTTTCAATTTCGGTGCCTTGTTTGCTCTTGTCAAAAGTTATTCTGAACCTCCTTCGATCTTGGAAAGAAAAGCATGGCATAATTCTTTGCCCAATCTCACAAGTCTCCAGAACTAGCTTATAACCACATACTCTCAAAGTCAAAATCAAAACTTCATTTTTTTTTACCTGCTCTCATCTTAAGTTCACCACACAAATCAAGGTTTAAGCAATTACCCAAAGATGATACAACCTTTATTCATGCTTTTGATTACCCAAATGACATTAATCTTAGTATTATCTTTCGCAAATCCAATTCGAAAATTGGTGGTGAAGGGTCTAGACCTTTCGAAGCAGGGAAGGGGCCCCTTGGTCACAAAAACTGTGGCAGCAACCATGCTTGTGGTCTTCAGCTCCACCGTGTATACTATAACCGAAATTAAAAAGCGTTTGAAGGATGCTGGCATAGTTAATCCAACTGATGAGGTTCTCATGGCACATCGTCTCTTGGAAGCATTTTTCTTGGGTAATTACTCCAAAAATTATTTTCTTATTTGCTTACAATACCTGTTTTACTATTTTTGTTGCACTCAATAACTATGATTTGTTTAGTATCAACGAACATAGATTTTCCTTTTGCCATTTCTTCTGGCATATCATGTGCAGAACATGTAAATTTAAACCCTATTTGATGATTATTGGGCAGGATTCTCTCTATTCCTTGGATTGGTTATCGACAGACAACATTATTATATCAGAGAGATTAATTTACTGAGGAGGAGCTTGGAAACAGCGAAAAAACAAAGCCTCAGTCCTGATTCCTCAAAGAGAAGAGCAGCAGTGCCAGATAAATAGAATGTGAGACAGAGGTTGCACATAACCAATGTCCTGAATAGGAAAAATCTGAAAGAGACTATGAACTGTCTTAAGAAAAAAAAAACTTGAAGATGTTATGTTGCGTGTCCTTGTAGGAGTGTTCAACACTCAGAATTGAATTGAGTATACGTGTATAATTGTTCTAATTGTGTCTGTAGTTCATATTAATTATTTATTTCACTTTTATGTAACAATAATTACTTAATATAAGCAAAAAGTTCCACATTTGAATATGTGAGTAGTGCTTCCATGAATGAGAAAAGCATAACGCCAAGCAACAACAAAGGCGTACACGATAACACTTAAAATTGATCTTCGGAAAATATTGTCTTCATCTTTAACTCTCCCTTTTGTTGAAGAGAAACTAGATGAGGTTTGATTTAACGGAGAAAATCAGAAATGATGCGTGTCTTTTAACCGTTTATGGCCTCGGAAACAATATCATATGAAGTTTGTCCCTTTCATACTAGAGATATAATCTATAAACGGTCAATATATTAACTTTAAAATGTCTTGAAAATTTTATGATAATACTATTAGTTCAGCCATTAAAATAACCAGAGAGTTTTCTTCCCCAGATAACTAGAATAGACACGCTTTTCTACTAACGCATGAAGCATCAAACCAGTATCATACGTAACTGCAACATAACGTCGTAAAATTCATAGTAATATCTCGAAACAGAAGCAAACAGTTGCAGGTGAAAACTTCAAATGCTTATTTTGAATAACAAGGATACAAACTTCCAACTATAGAAAAAGGTAAACCATGAGACCCCATTCAGAATCGATTACAACAGTTAATCCATTGCAGGTATCTCATCTGTATATTCAGGCTGGTTCTTCAATGCCTGCGGTGAAAGCACCGGAGGGAACCATGGTGATCCTGACACCGGCCCCGGAGACGGTGAAACTGGCACTGTCACCGGTGATGGTGACGGTGACACTGGCATCGGTGGTGAAACCGGCACTGGAAACGGTGATGGTGACACTGGTACCGGTGATGGTGAAACTGGCACTGATGATGGTGACACTGGTACTGGTGATGGTGACGGTGACACTGGCATTGGTGATGGTGATGGTGACACTGGCACTTGCACCGGTGATGGTGACGGTGACACTGGCACTGGCACCGGTGTTGGTGGGACTGGTACCGGTGACGGTGTTGGAGGCACTGGAACTGGCGTTGGTGGCACTAGAACCGGTAATGGTGGCTCTGGAACTGGCAGTGCTCGTTCAAAGCCACATGATCCTAATATGCATAACCTTCCAAAAGGGCATACATTTCCACACCCCCCACAGTTGAAAATATTGGTTAATGGGTCTATGCATAAACGGCCACAGCATAGACGATTGAAGGGGCACCTAAAATTACATATCCCACAGTTATCGTTGTCTAAAGTCACATCCACACAACGGTCTCCACAGCACATAAACCTCGGTAGAAGCTCTCCTCTGCTACAGATCAATGGTCTTGCAGCACATCCAGTGATTTGGTTAACACCATCATTCTCCACCAATGATGTTGACTCAATGCCCCTTTCAATCACTTCCATTGGTATTATTGGGTTTCCCTCTATTCTCATCAAGAACAGCACCAACACCAACACCAACATCGCAAGAGCTGAACATTGCGCTTGCAGACCCATCTTCAGGAAGTGCTTACTGACTTGTGAAGGGTGGGATAGGATTCTGGAGCCTTTATATAAGGGTTTATTACGTGAAGTTTCTTTCCTAAGAAGCCAAAGGGGCGTGTTTTTCTTGCATGGTCTCGAGATATGGACGGTGCTGAACGTTGTCTTCACTTGCTTTTATTATTTTGAAGGGAAGTTTTGTCAACTAGCTCTGTGATTTTGCATTATGAGTTGGCAGGCTTAACGCTTTTACGTTGATTCATTCTAAAAATACGCTAACTTCATCACTAACGTGCGTGACTTGTGCATTATCTCGTATATATACCTGCCAGTTGCTCTTCATGCTCAATCGAAAACCATGAAACTGTTACGTTCAAGGGAAGTAAGTCACATGAAAATGGAAATGCCTTCTCAAAAGACGGTCATAATTAATGTTCGTTCTGGTTTTTGATTATCAATTCTTTAAACTCAAGTCATTAGCTTAATCACGATAATTAATGTTGTCACATTGTAAGAAGATTAAATGTAAACAAAGAAACGCGCTTTTCAACTTTAAGCACAATTTGAGAAAAGTTAACTGCAAAAAATTTGCCTTTTTTCCCTATGGGAACACTCGTCTCATGACCAACCTTAAAGTCCTCGTGTCTGTTTGGAGTCTCTTATTTGGCAATGACGATTCTATTACGAAAAATGTCACAATAAGCAAATAGGAAATAGTGATTTTTTTCTCTAATTTTGGTTACTGATACATTGGTATTCTTTTAGAATCTTAAAGAAAGTGTATTTGAGACATATTTGAAGATATTCATTAGAGTAACGAATTTGGATTCTTTATTGATTTTTTGTGTAGTGTTTCTCTACCGCTTCATAATACATTGATTATCACTAATTTCAACATTTTAAAATATATTAAAAACATATTTAAAATACCAGTACATTATAATTTTAATATCGAGCAGGATAGTACCAAAAAAACCAATAGAAAAGCTGAACTCGAAGACTACCAAATTTAAGATGCAACGAGTAATAAAGCCTAAAATGAAATGCTCTTTAAAATTAAATATTTATTGCTCCATTATTGTGTATTAATTACTAAACGCGTTTGGGTGTTCACGTTTTCCTTGATGAGAAAACTTAGAAAACTTGAAATGAATTACTAGAAAACAAAAGAACCATGCTCAACGTAAATCCAGACCATAACTGATTTCTTGAACTATAACGTATTCCGATGTAAAACTCAAGTACAATGAATTTCAACGCACCCCTTAATCATATTCAACTATTCTAACAAAATCAAACAATCACCGTTTAGAATCAATTTTATCAAAATCTGAAACAATCAAACACAACTCTGCACAATCAAGAGACATTCAGAGGATCTTTTATTGATATATAAACATATTACAAAGTGAAGCCCGAAATTAGCAAATTAAAGTTTCATTCTGGAGAATTCACGCTACCATACACCCAAATCACCAACACTACTCAGGTGAGTAGTTATTTCATCAACTTCCACATGAGTAAAGGTAAATACATAAAACACATGACCTTAATGCTCAAGAACAACACAATACTACAACTTAAACGGTGATACAATAATTCAGCAATTATTCATAGAATGGTGCAGATTCCATGAGTTTTGTTGATAGTAGTAGAGCGTTGTTACTGTAGAACAACACATTCTTTTGAACCAGCAACCACCACAGTAGGGTGTGCACTTGTGCTCACTGCATCAACTTCCTTGTCACATTGAACATTATCATCCAATTCACTGCAGCCAATGGCTTCAAAAATAAGGTCATTGACTTCTTGAAACCTCTCTTCAGAGAGAGACACCTCTGCAAGAAGCCTCCAAGCATTGCCTTCAGATGCCTCATCATAATCCTTCTTCCTCTTTAAAACCATGTGCCCACTAATTTCCCACACAGCAGGGTTCACTTGGGTGTCAAGAAGCTCAGCATCCACTTCTCCAAGAGCTTGTTTCTCTGCATAACACTGTTCTCATATTTGGTAAATACACATGAAAATGGATTAGGAAAAGGAAAAGGAAAAGGAAAATACATTTAGTTTCAGAGTTAGTTTTTACCTGTGGTAACAGAAACACTTGCTTTCCACAGTCAGAAATAAGAACATTGAATGGTATGTTATTGTTTTGAAGACATATACAAGCATCTGAAACAACGTTTGACAAATCTTCCAGAGTGTCTCCACCCTCAAAGACAAGACCTCTAACTGGATACTTCAACAGTTCAGATATCTTCACCCCACCATTTAAATTTGCAATCTTCTTAGTGGGGGCCTTCTCAATGGGAAAGGGCAGAGCCAAATAGTAAGCCTGCGTGTATTCATGTCAAAAAGACATCAAATTTCGATCTGATTAATGACAGAGTAGAGTTGAAGAACAAAAACATCAACAAGTGGTAATTGAGTAACCATTGTACCTGGAAGTGAAGATGGTTAATAGTTGCAAAAGCACCCAAGCTGTTGTAACCCAATCGAAAATATGGATTATCAGCTTCCACTGCCATGTGAAGTGCAAGCAGGAAGCTCTCACGGTCAATCCTTTGGGGCAAACACTCGAATATGCGCGGAATCAGCAAAACATGCCCATACTCAATAGGACTCACCTGTTAAGAAAACAAACAAACAAACATTTCACATGCAATGCATATAAACCCCAGAAGAACAAATTTAAGGTTGGTATCCATACATTGATGGCAACAAAACTGGGAGAATTATCAACATCAACTGGAGCATTTGGGAAGAACTGGATTTGTCCGTCGTCGCTAGCTTCAAATTGGAAGATGACCTCTTCTTGCCCAACTTTCGTAAAGTTGAATTTGTTTCCATCAAAGGGTTGCAGAACCTTATCCACTCGGAATTCAGTTGGTCTCTTCTTGAGGTGACGACCCTCGTTAAGCTGAGCAACGAAACCATATTCACCAGGAATCACCTACACCAAAATCACATCACACTCGTAAATCACACAATCCATATCTATGCAAAGAAAAACAAAGAATTTAGAAAAAGGAAAACGAAGCGAACCTTGGTTTCACAGGCAGTAACATCATAGCGGAAAAGTCCTCTCTGCATGCGTTCTTCCCACTGCCATGAAAAGGTAAACAACACTTTACAACAAAGGGTAACAGAAAAACATCATGTTAACCGGTCTCCGTCACCAAAATTCCATGGTTACCTCTCCAAGAAGAAGCGAGTCCAGGAATGCCACGGGAGGCTCCCCGCATTCATGCATAGCCAAATCCTTTCCATTAACCTTCTTAAAAGCATACAGAGGAAGCTTTGCATCTGTAAACAAAAACAAAGACACAAATCACAAAAAAGAAAAGGAAAAAAGAAAAAAAAAAACATATATGATTCCTGGATCCAACTCACTGTAGAGGATAAAGTCAGATAATATATCATTTGTTGATGAGAAAATCTATTGTGAAGATTACAAGAATATTCATAATAACAAATCGTGAATATATTAAAATATGAACCGTTCTTTTTCTTTTCAACTACCACCACTAGATTTGGTTTTTCACACGGGATGTTCCAAAGTCAGTTTCGTAACCCGTTTGCTTACCTCAAAAAAAAAAGTTTATTTTTTTCTAAAATAAAAAACAAGGTCTTTAGTTACAAGATTTTCAATTACTTTCCCAAACTTTAGTTTCACTCCTCAAATCTAAATTCGTAAACTTTATTTCACATATGCAGCAAGTAATTTACCCTCTCAATAACTTCAATACAGCCAATTAATTTAACATATAACGTATAAGCAGACTAATAACAGTAATGAAAATCAGTTAGAGCAAAAGAAAGACCTGGAATGCAACAAGCTTTGAGGCAATTCCGACCACAACCTCCGACGGGACGAGAAGAGTCTCCGGCTTCATCTTTTTGGTAGTTGGAAACGACAGTAGGAACCCTCTTGATTTTGAGCATCATTTTGCGAAATCAAAGAAGAAAAAGAAGTAGAAGAAGAAGAAGAAGAAGAAGAAGAAGAAGGAGAAGAAAGAAAGAGAGTGTGGGCGCGTGTTTTGTTAAAGCAGTTGACTAAGTAGAAAAGAGGAGAAAAGAAGAAGCTAGCAGGAGGAGGAGGAGGAGGAACCACCACCGGCGAGGAAGAGGAGGTCGGAGGGACTACCACCTTCTGAAGGCAGCGCACCACGTCCACCGTGCGGCGAAGGGTTGGCGAGAATTATGCAACCATTCCGTCGTACAGTTGGGACATGACTGAGAAAGCGATAGACTCTTAGAATAGCCGTGATGTCTGCAACGCTTCAACCCCGGGTTTCAACCCAATCACCTCTTCTTTCTCTTTCTCTTTCTCTTTTCTCGATGAACTCTTCCACATGCAAACTTTCTCTCACTTCGATTCGATGACCCTTCTGTGACTGTGAGACACAGAAGGAGCTACCTTTCTTCTTATATAGATAGATAAGACTTAAGAGTTAAGAACAAAGGTAAGAGAAAGGTTGTTGAATCGAAGTGTTGTGTTGTGTTGTGTGTTGGAAGTGGAACAATGGCTGAATGAAATAGCAGAGAGTGAGAGAGAAGAGACAATAATTGAAAGAGAGAGGGTGGTTTCGTTGGTTTGTTTGTGTTTGGTTTTTCTTCACATTATTTTACGTAAAAGAAGGACCACTATTTGAGGACCAAGAGAGAGAATGCTCCTTCTTCCACGAATATTCACTACAGAATCTTTTTTTCTCTCACTTCTCACTTCTCATCTCAATTATAATCTCAAAACAATTTATCTTAATCTTTCTTTTCAAATATCTTCTGCTATCACAAAATATTTTAAAAACAATTCACATAAGCAGCCATTCGATAAGATATTTTATCATGGAAATATAAAATTGTTACCTAAAATATTTGTAGTTAGTTTCGCACTCGAGCGGGTTTTTTATTTAATACCAAACCAAAACAAAAAAATTTCAATTTCAATTTTGATTAAATTTTTAATAAAGATTACACATTATTTATAATGCATAGATACGATACGTGTATCAGATACGACACACGTATCTGATTCGTCAACGTTTATTTTCAAAATAATAAAATACAATACGTGATATATGAATATTGAAAAATGTACAATAATTCTTATAAACAAATAAATATATGATTTTTAATGTATGAATCCAAATTTCTTAATTAGAGACCAATTATTTTCGTAACCAAAATTTAATAATTAATGTTAATGACCAATTTAAAAATCAATTCATAGTTGAAACTATTTTAATTATCAATTTAAAGACCAATTATAACTTTTTAAAACTATTTTAGTTGTTAATTTGGTCACTATATAGTGATTAATTATTTTATCACTAAAATCGATCATTATTTAAAAATTGTATTATAGTGTATTACGACCTTATAAATTAGATACTTCATTAATAAGTATTATTGAAGTATCCTAAAATATCGGATACAACAATTATCAAAGACGGATATATAACTTAAATTGAACGAAGTATCATTACACCATACCATATTATTAAATTATGTATAGAATTTAGTACTAGAAAATTTGTGTATGCAGCTTCCCTATGTATATCAACCAAATTCCAATTATGTTTGGGAAACTGTTTTAATTATTGTCCTTCTTTGACTAGCAACAACACCATTGTTTTTGGTCTTCTTTCTGCCACCAAATCCAACCCCACCACATTTCTTTTTGCTTAATAAGATTCAATTCTCATTTGTTTACTATAATTAAATATCATTTTAATCTTTCAAATTTATTTTTTATCTTTTAAAAATTTAGTGTTTTAAATGATTAATATTTATGTCTTGCAAATCATCATTGAAACTCGACTTTATAATTTTCACCATTTAAATTTATTTTTTAAATATTTTTGCAAAGCTATCTTTTGAAATCATCATCGGTAGTTATTACATAAGCATTAAAATCTAGAGAAATAATCTTTATTAATAAAAGAATATATCATAATGACATCATAGACATCATAGTATCACGGTTACATCATCATAATGTTGAATTGACACAAAAGTAGATAAGAAAAATAATAAAAGTATAAAGATAAAGTGAAAATGTAAATGAACTTTTATATATATATATATATATATATATATATTCTTTTGACAAAATTTACAATAAAGATTTAATATTAATAAAATTAAGTCAAATTCACATAATGATTATCTCGTAACTCTTTCTTCTTATATGTTATGATTTATCTTATTTCTATTATAACGGTTTCTATTATTTTGAAGGTTAATAAATAATTATGAACTTTATTTATTTAGAATAGATATTTACGTTTAGAGTTTTTTATTCTCTAAACATTTCGCATATAATAATGATATAAATGTTTCGGTTAATTTAATTTTCATACTCTGTTGATTAATGACTTGTGTAACGTGTTCTAATATAAACTCCAACTACAACATTATACAAATACTACTATTTTTTATTATCATTTAACAATATGTTATTTAATATTAAATTTTAATTAAATGTATATACGGTATGCTATATTTAAATCTTAAATATTTTTTAATCTTTAAAAATGCTACTATTTTATTTTTATTCGTTTATTTTTTTTATTTGTCTTACACATTTTTTATTTTTCAAATTTTTTAAGACCATTCGACTTTGATATTTAAACGATATTATTACGAAATTATTGTTTACTTATGCGACACATGATGACATCAAGCTATATCATGATCATGTTATATGCAAATTAATTTAATCGAGTTAAAATAAATATAAATATAGGCAATATTTAATTGCTGTAAATTTGTTATAAAAATGTGATATACATGTACATATATCTTCTATATGTGTATTCATACTATCATTATTGTTACTTATCGAGACTTTCTTCATTTTTGGTACCATATTTTTTAACATTAAAAAGTATTCTTTTTTTATCTTGAAGCTTTTATACTATTATATTTCTTTAATTTTATTTTATTTTTCTACAGTTATATATATTTGACCAAAATATATAATGCTTGACAAAAAAATGAAAATAAAATACAGATTTTATATTCGATAAATATAAAAAACACGATAATAAATATAAACTTTTACTAAAAAATAATAGTGAAATTCCGCAAACTAAACATAACGCGAACTTTCGCAACAAGTAACTATTTATGTACGTCACCTAATCAAATGATAAATCTGTTTCGTGGATGTTTTCATTTCACGTGAATCAAGTTATAATTTTAAATTATATTAGAATATTCTCGAATAATCATTTTTTCAGAGCGCGTGGTCTTTAACTATTTCATGTTTCTCATATTTTTGTTCGGTTTCTTGGTATTTTTTTATCTTAAAATTAAAACTAATTCAGTTCGAAACAGTTTTCATAATGATATACAGTGCATTTATTGTTAATAGGTTTAACTAATTATCAGTTATCTTTATCGGGAGATTTCTTTAAACTTAAATTAAAAGTGATATATATATATATATATATATATATGTATATATATATATATATATATATATATTTCATTATTTAATTCTTTTTAATTATTTTGCTGAGTTTGACATCATGTTTTTAGTTAGAAAGGATATTTTACACAATTTTCACAGAGTAGAGAAATAAAATAATTTATAATTTAATTTAAAAAGCAAAACGTAATTTTTTAATAGTAATTTGAAGATACAAATCATATTTAGCCTTTCCATTAATTATAAGATTAAGAAATAAAAGGTTTAACTAATGACATAAACGAAATTGATATAGATAGCAGCAAAAGTAGAAGAAGCGGATCATAATTGAAATGTACTAGAGTCTCCATCAAAACCTTTTTTAAGCAATCCAAAAGCACATGTAAACTTGAAAAGGAAGAAAAGAATGAGGCGTTATAATAAATACACGTAAATTTGTGTGATGCACTACTATTCTTAATTCTTTTAATATAGAAATGTGATATTTTTGTGGACATAAAGTGTTGTTGAGTTGCATGGTTTGTCTATAGTGAGATTTGAAGAGAAATATGTGGCAACCTAAGCTCTGAAATTTGTTTATCTTCAACAACAAACGGAAAAGTTGAGTCCATGAAATTTCGAGGTGAATGAATGGCCACAAAAATATCTCTTTGGCTGCTCCTTTCATCACCCCACAAACACTCTCCACTCATCCTCAATCCACGTCTCCACAAAAAAAATTCGTTTTCATTACTTTAAACTCAAATTCACACTCCAACAAAAATCCCACTAGTTAGAATTATATACGGTGATAGAAGTTTCATATCGACTAGAGATAATGTCAATTCATAATATATAAGTGGATACAATCTTCATCTTAGAAATCGGTTTTATGGGGTTAAGTTAGATTTAAAGTCCACTTCTAACATAATATTAGAGTAATTAACGTGAGAAGATGTGTTGAAAGTGTCACATCAACTAGAAAGTATATATAAAATTAAAAATGTTAATATTTTTTTATAAAAAAGTCACTTAAAGGTAAAATTCGTAAACAATTACTTGTTAAATAGTAAAATTTAAAAAAACATGTTTATAGCAAAAAACTAAATCCTCTTTATATAACAGTTTAAATTATACTTAATTTTCATGTAATATGTTGGTAAAAATTTACAATGATATTAATAATATTAATTAAAAATAATATAATATTTAAAATAATAATAATTGTTAATTACGGCATTTTGAGATAACTATGGTTTTTAACATCATCCAAATTTTGATCCATGTTTCTTATTTATCATAGCTGTCTACGTTGTTCGATAACTTTTTGGCGTTAGCATCGTCTTTTCACGATCACCATCCACATTCATCACTTTATTGCTCCAATTCTAAGAATTTTTATTTTTCTTAGTTGAAAAAGGTGACAATCTTTTTTGTTTTCTTAATAGAAATAGGCCAAACAATTCTGGGTTTCGTTATTAAAATTCAACGATTCAGAGTTGCAACGAAAACAAAAATTAAAATTTATGGGGCCATGCAATGTTTGTCAAAACATTTAAATGGTTATGGAAATCCTAATTTCGTGAACACCACTTATTAAAACGAGGGATATTCTTTTAAAAAAAACAATATTGTGGTAATAGAAATATATTTTATTTTTTTAAAATAAAATTTTCATATTATGCATTATTATTGATGATTTTATTTTTATGTATCATTGAACTTTCTCTGCTTTACTATATGTTTACATTTGGAAGCAGTGGCCTTGTCCTGACCCACCAATCCATGGTTAGACAGGGCTCATTAGGGCTTCATCGGGCTTCACCCAAATTTTAGTTCACAAAAACAAAAAAAGAAGACTTTTACTATTTTCACTCCCTTTTCTTGCTATAATCACTCCCCTTTCCTTCTTTGTTATGTACAGAAAATTACCTTATTAACCGTTATTTTTCCTATTTTTCAAATTGTATGGCGCTCTCATAATTTCTGGTTTTCACGTTCTTCCTCATCTACAGTCCAAAACTCATTTTTTCCTTCTTTTTTCGTGAACAAAATAAACAAATCCTCTTAACCAGGACAATTTCAAAATGCACTTGGTAGAATTTATAAAATCAAGATTTTAATAAAAAGTATTTTATATGAACTACTTAATAGTTACATAACAAAGTAAAGACAAGGGAAAAAAAGGTTCCAAGTGACTTATGTTAGGTAACTGTCATGTGCTGACACGACAGGATGAAATTGATCTTCAAAAGATTAGATAACTAAATCTATCTTTTTTTTTAAAATATATTTTTTTTAAAATTTGAAATTAATTTCTTTTTAAAATTTTGATTAATTTAGTCATTCATATCTAAAAATATGTAAATTTAGTCCTTTTAACCAAATTTTGTTAAATTTATTTTACGTTTCAAGTGTATTTCATGATAGTATTTGAATTGTTTATCCAGTTTGACATATTTTCACTCCAATGTTAACTTAAATATTATCATAAAATATGTTTAAAATGTCAAATAAACTTAACAAAATTTGGTAAGAATGACTAAATTCACGCATTTCTAAAAATAAAGAATTAAATTGGTATAAAATTTTTAAGAAGAACTAATTCTAAAATTCACTAATATTTGAGGGACCAAAGACATATTTAACTTTTTTCTAATATTTAATAGTTTTATTTTCAACCAATTGTATAAAATATTGTATTATCGTTAATTTTCTAAACAAAATTCTTAATCAATACTATTTACATAAATACAACATAGAATTGCCCTGTAAATACCGTCTTACCGTGTCTTATACTTGGAAGAAGAAATTTTCACTGTAATTTATTTTTATAAAAGTTTTAAAATAGTTTATAATAAAATATGCGGTTTGAATATAGATTTTTGTTTAAATTTACAAAATAATTTGATTAGTCAATATTAAAAACTTTAATTTCAACCGTTAAAATGAATAAACGCTCTAAGAAAATTCAATCAGATTGAACTGTAAACTAAGTGATAATTTTTAATTTTGGTAAGTGAATATGTCAACTATTTTTTCTTTCTTTTACAAAAGTTACAAAAATTAACATTCTCTGTTGATTTAAAAGACTCCTCTTTATTAAAGTTAAACTTTTTAAATATTTATTAAAAGCTGAACTCCAAATAAACTCCATCTAAAAATGTTTTTTTTCTCACCGTATTGTCTCTTCTTTTTAGTCCTGTTAACTTGACTTTAATATTTTGAATAGTGGCAGACAGTTTATTATTATTATTATTATTATTATTATTATTATTATTATTATTAAAGTCAATTACAATGATTTTTTATCATTATTTTTAAAGTTTTTATTTTTCGATATAAACTAATGTTAATAAAAATCAGCAGATATTAGTTTCCATTTCTTTGTTATTTTCAATATTCAATTAACAACAATTAAAGTTTTTAATAATCTCAATGAGATCATTTTTCCAACTCATGTACGGATTTTTAATTATCATTGAGATAAATTATTTTTTTAATTAATGTTGGAGAAACTATTTATGACTATATCAACAAAAAAAAATTGATTGAAGTTTATAGTGTTTATCTATGAATCTTTACAAAGTTGAAATAACAGTTTTTGTAACTAACATTTTTCAGTAGATGGTAATTGACCTTATTTATTTAAACAAGAACATTCAAATTATTAAAAAACTGAAAAACTAAAAAATTTAAAATAAAAAAAAATTACATTTATTAAAATTTTCTAAAAATTAAAAAAAAAATCATGATAATTCTCCTTTTCTTTTTGCAAATGTTTTGGTGCCTATAATTGGTGAGAATTTTCTTAGAACTTTAGCCCCTACAATATGTTAGCACTTTTGTTGACTAAAACACTGGCAACAACTCTTAACACTGATGCAAGTGGCTTTCACTGTTTGTCTTTTTCTGCCACCCTTCTTCTTCATTCTTCTATTTACATCTTCACAATCCCACACTTTATATTCTCTCTATCTTTTTCATCATTTATAGTTTCCTTGCATTCATCAAAGCCATGAAAACATTGAACAAATTTGAAGTTGTGGTGCTCTTTCTCCTTGCTCTTCTCCTTGGGATCACACCCTTGTTACCTTCTTCTCTCAGGCCAACCTTCCTTTACTTCATCTTCAACGTTCTCATCGTTGCACTAGGAGCAGAAGCTGGTCTTCTCTCAGTTTTTTCTAAGCCTTTAGAAGTCACAAAGCAACATGTTGAAGTGTGTGAACCTGAAGAGGAAAAGGAAGAAGCATTCAACACAGACCACACTGAAATTAAGACTGAGGTTGTTCAAGTGTTTTCTTCTGATGAGAAGATTGTTGGTGTCAGTGAAGTGGATGAGGTGAAAAAGTGTAGTTCAATGCCAAATCTTTTGATCATAGAAGGTGGAGAAAGTGAACAGATAGATGAGGAAATTGAAACAGTTCATGGGCAAGAGTTGTTTGCGAAAGCTGAAGCCTTCATTGGGAACTTCTACAAACAGTTAGAGATGCAGAAAGAGGTTTATCAGGAATCATTTTAGGAATTCATCATCACTTTTTTTTCTTCTTTGTTTCTAAGAATAAATCATTTCCAGGTTGATAGATTGTATAAACACTGGTTCTGATTTTGAGGGTCTATATCAGTTGGGAGCCAAAGAAAAGTTATATATATTCTGCTTTTCTGTGATATTTTTCTGTCACTGGTTTTGTACAGATTTTAGTTTGGAACTATGTTTTTCAATTATCATCTGATGATAACGTTTCTGTTAAGAGAATTTTACAGTGTCGATTTTCATGCTCGCAGAACCAAAGCAGCATCTGATTAGAAATAACATTTTGTACTGAAAATAAACTAAGGTGTCATTTTTAACTGTTGAAGAAAATATCAAGAAAATCGATTTCAACTTTATCGGAAACTTATTCTAATGAACCACTATTATGATTTGAATCAACTACTTACTATTTGCATGTTGAAAAAATAGAGTAGCTTTTAGTTAATTAAACACAAAGTTGGTATATGTTAATTAGAGTGCCCTAGTAAAAACACACAAGAATAATATCACATATGATGTCATGTGATGACTGATGAAGTGACCAAGTTGTGATTATCTTCTTGACAAAAGCACGTTTGAAATATGGTTTTTTAATTGGATAATTTTATTCAAAACATTGCAGAAGAAAGTGTTATAGTTCATACCCAAAATAAGTGGCAGGTATATAATGTTTGATTATACCATCTGTCATGATTCTGTAGTTAGCATAATCTGAACCAGTACAGAAAAAAATAAATGGTAATCAACTTTTTAATATTGCATCAAAAAAAGGAATCTAAGTTTATTAGAAGTGGGTATTAAACCTAACTCAACCTCACAAAATTGATTTGTAAGATGAAATTTGTACCTCATCTATATATTATGAATTGACCTTATTTCTAGTCGATGTTGGTCTTCCAACAAAGTTTGCTATCTCTTCTAAAATGGTTGGTTTTGTTTAGTTGGTAGATGCATATCCTTCCATGTTTATTATCACGTTATAAAGTGGTGAGTTTAGGGTTCAATTGCTGTAAAGAGAACATTATTTTACTTTCGGGATACTAATAAATAATTAACTATCTATAAAAATAAATATTATTGTGAGTTTTTAGTTATTTAAGTTATCATATTCTACAATTTGTTACTTATAAATAATAATTTTTATGAAATTGTATCGGTGGAAAAGATCAGTTCCAGTGTGCAAATTACAACTTATATTTATGGTTGTAAGAATTTCACCAACTTGATTCTAATATAGGTGAAATTTAACCATTTTTTCATATTGTTATATATGATAAAAACCTTTTAAGAATCAAAGAAAATAGTTTTGCATTAAAAACTAAACTATAATTAAGCACTTGTATTTATAATATAGCCCATAATTATATAACTATAACAGAAAAAATAATTACATACATAAAACTATGTTACAGTGGAAAGACATGTTGCATTTGATGTAGTGATATGGTGAAGTTGGTGACAACCAAGAGCTTGGTGTGGGTTTTTGAAAGGATATAATAAGTTATAATCTTTGACAGCTAATAATAGTATAAGTTTTTCTGTCTTTCTCTGCACTATAAAAGTTAAGACAATGGTATTCCTGTGGGGTCAATGTTGCTTCCAAATCTCTTTTTCTATAACATGTCTTATCTTTTAGGTTTTATGATGCATTGTCTTTCTCATACTATTTATTATTTTAATTTCTATAATTATTGATTTAATTGCTTTATATATAATACACTGTCTCAACCCAGTTTGTTTGATCCCACCAATTAGCCAATAATCACCAACTCTAAACTATATTTATTCCACTAACTTCATTTGATTCATCTTCAAATAAGTTACTAGTATAATGTAAACAACTTTTACATTCATGCTTACTTTAAAGAAAAACGTCAAGTTTTGCATCAGGAAATACTCACTTCCGGAGTATCCATGCATAAACAAAGAGCTGATAATTGAGTTCATCGTAAATTAATTGAGTTCATAGTAAATTATTAGTATATTATTAAATTAAATATGTTTTTGGTTGTTAAATTTCAGTAAAATTTGAAATTAGTTTATTTTTAAAAATTTTAATTAATTTAGTCATTTATCTTTAAAAATGTGTGAACTTAGTCATTTTGACCAAATTTTATTAAGTTTATTTAACGTTTCAAGCACATTTCAAAATAATATTTTAATTGTTTACACCGTTTGACTCATTTTCACTTCAATGTTAACTCAAATATATTATCATAAAATGTGTATAAAATGTCAAATAAACTTAACATAATTTGGTAAAAAGAACTAAATTCACGTATTTCTAAAGATGAATGACTAAATTGATATAAAGTTTAAAAAAAAACTAATTTCAAAATTCACTTGAACTTAAAAAAATTAAAAACATATCACATAATTTGCGCGTATATATATATATATATATATATATATATATATATATATATATATATATATATAT
>Ga0214543_1000525_pt1 | contig 65327 bp, 63 predicted proteins | sample CNSS2metaG_FD_160094 | JGI IMG/M metagenome (GOLD analysis project Ga0214543, IMG submission 160094) | Root nodule microbial communities from cowpea collected in UCLA plant growth center, Los Angeles, California, USA - CNSS2 | ecosystem: Host-associated > Plants > Roots > Nodule | place: USA...
CAAAATGTGTTGTCTAAAAAGAATAGGCAACATTTAAAATGTGTGGCCTATTCTTACACTATAAGGCAACAGTTTTGTAAATTGTGTGGCCTTTAGTACAAAAATTGTTGCCTATAACCTAAGCCCATAGCCATATCCTCCATACCTACAAAGTTGTTGCCTAAGTGTTGCCTAAAGTTTAGGCCACACTTTTTTAACTTTAGCCAACACTTTTTACCAATTGCTTAAAGTGAAAAATGGTGTAGTGTTGTTGGTTCAGAGGACCATCAAATGAAGCAACTTAGAGGAAAGACCATTAGCCTAATCAAAGTTGTTTGGGATAGGAGGATAGGTGATTTCACCTAGGAGTTGGAGGAGGATATGAGGAAGTCATACCCTCATCTATTCTTTGGTAAGTCTAATTTTCTTAGACGAATTTTTTTTTTGTTAGGAAGAATGTGAGAACCTAGAAAATGGTAGTTTAGAATGGATAAGTGTTTAAAAATAATGAAACTCAATTATAAACACTTCATCTCTCTACAAATTGTTCCTTTAACACTTTTTGCCTTTTCTCTAAAAATCTCACGTCTATATTCATCAAACAGAGTAAGTTGATTTTCTACTCTTTTCTCTGGTTTAGTTTAGATTCTTATGCATGCAAAGAATTTCAAACCACATGTGTTCTCTAATCTTCTTACATATTTTTTCACTTATAAATGGTTTTGATGATATTCTCCGATCATGTTCTTGTTGTTCCTAGGTTGAGTTGGGAACTCTGCTAGGTTTGTAAAGAGTTGTGATACTCTCTTTGATCTGTCTGCATAGTATCTCAACTAAGGGAAGCTAATTTGATTGTTTTAATTTATGATCATGTTAGAATTGAAAACTTAGTAATTGTACTGTGATTGATTGTGTTATTATAGATAAAAATTAGTACTTGATGTGTGAAAGTTAATGAATCTAATTCTAAATGATGTTTGTGAAGATGTTGATGTTTTTTTATTGTAATTGAAGTTAATTGGTATAATTGCTTGACATAAATTTGAGTGTGAACTGTGTTTGGTATCCTGGGGTCTTGAGGAAAGTTTTGAAATGCAAAGCATAATTTACATTCTACATAAATATGTAGGTTTGTCGGGCGAGTTTCAAGTCAGGAGATCACTGATTTAAAGGTCGTTGGGTGAGCCAATACTCGTTGGGCGATTAAATTGAATAATTTTCCTCTGGACCTCTAGTGAAGCACTCGCTGGGCGAGAAGTCTTTCGCTCGATGAAAGTGTACTCTTTGCCCAACGAGATGATGTGTTCGTTAAGCGAGTGTATTAGTACCTGCTTCGAATTTTGATTGATTTTAAATTGGGAAATTTTGCAATTCTGTATGAATGATTAGTATCTGATATGACATTGAGATGTGTTAATACTAATTCAAGGAGAATTAGTCATAAATTTTGGTAGTGTATACATTGAAGTGAGGATTGTCTTGGCAGTTATCCTTACGCTCTAACAACCATTCAAATACCCTCAAAATAGGTGGAATTTGAAATTGTTCTCACTCAACCTCATATTCTAAACTTTTTGGTAGAGTTGTCAATTTGACCCAGTCTAAAGGCGGGCTCGACAAGCCGGGCCAACGACTCGATGAGCCAGACGGGCCGAGTGGGCCCGATGACCCAAACAAGCTGGGCGGGCCCTACGACCTACACAGACTAGGCGGGCACGACGACCCAAGTAGGTCGGGCAGACCCGACGACCTATACAATCATGTCGGACCCGACGACCCAAATGTGTGGAGTAGGTCCAATGACACAGACATACCTGGCTGCCTGATGACACAAATGGGTCGGGAAGGCTCGACGACCTAAACGGGCATGACGACCCAAACGGGCCGGGCGGGCTCCACGAAAAAGGCAGGTCGGGCGGGCCTGATGACGAAGACGGGCCAGGGTGACCTAATGACCCAACCAAACCATAATTAAGCCTAAAATAAATATTGTAAAAATTAAATTTTATCTCACAAGAAATTCAATTGTTTTTCCAAACAAGAAATTGAAATGTAAAGTATTTTAATTTTTTTATCCAAACAAGTTATTTAGAAAATGAAGGGAATTTAATTGCAAACAATTCAAATACAAAGCATTTCAATTTCTAAGCATTGTTGAAATGCTCCATCGAAACACAATGTAGGGGTTTTTCCTTGACCAAAGGTTTTAACAGACTAACCTTGTATGTGGTAGAGTTTTAGTCTTTATTGTCGCTCTACAAAGCATGAGATGCCATTACAAGTGCACAACTGCCTAGATCCAACCTTAATTCAAGATCACACTTGTTCTCGTTGTGGATAGGGGATTATGTTGCCACAATCGTAGAACTAGGTTAGTTGAAAAGTTAGCATTAACTATCTTTCCTCATCCTAATCCTTATAAACTTCAATGGCTTAATGAAGATGAGGACATGGTAGTTAATTAACAAGTCGAGGTCAAGTTCTCCATAGGAAAATATGGAGATGTTGTGCTTGGTGACAAAGTCCCTATGGAAGCTTGTCATATTTTGTTGGAAAGGCCTTGGCTTTAACAAGGAATCCATGCACAATGATCATACCAATGAGATAAAAGAGGATAGATAGTTTGTACTTCATCCTCTCACACCTTATTAAGTGAAAGAGGATCAAATGCAAATGAAAAATGAAAGAGAGGAAGAAAAAGATAAAAAAGAAAAAGAAAAACACTTCCAAACACATTAGTGAAATCAAATGTTCAAAGTGTCAAAGTAACACACACAAGTCCAATGAGTATCCTAACAAAAGAGTACTCATGCTCAGGGCCAAAGGCTTGTATGGAGAGTTAAAAGAGGTCATCTTTCCATCTTCCTCTTGTAAAATGAAAAGACAAGACCAAATAAGACCATGTGTTAAAAAGATAAGTCACTCCAAAAATACATGGATTCAACACAGGGCAAACAGGAGCTTAAAAGAAAATGCTCCTAAATCCTAATGTTTGTCATTCATTTGATTAAAGGTGTATAATCCTTGGGAGCTACATGTTTTGGATAATTATTCATCTAACTCTCATCTTGTGTTATGCTTATTATATGGAGGTTTTTGATCCGGGAGGAAGAAGACCAACCCTAACCAAAAGCAAGGAGGATGATGAAGGAGAAAACCCTATTGATTTGAGGTAACCCCCTTAGCCATGGCCAACCACATTCAAGAAGAGTAGGCTTCATCTGTGGAAAGTGGGCCCAAACTCTTATCCTTTTGGGCCATGTAGTGTAGGATTTTGGACCGAGGTGAGATGACCTAAAGAAGAGCGCCTTTTTGGAGGGTTCACCTAGGTCAACATGTGCCTAAGAAGCCTTGCTCTCCAATGTTGAGTGCTTCTTGGTGTTTCATCCTTAGGAGAGTAGTGGCCAAGTATCACTCTTTTAATGGAGAGAATTTGTGGCCATGTATCCTTCTCTTAATGGAGATGATTAATGGCTATGTGTACATCGCCTAATGGAAAGGATTTTAACTTGGTCTCCAAGCTTGAGTAATTACGATTTTTGCTTCTCTATTTTGGAGACACCTATAGGTTTAGTTAGCTTATAAATAGAGATGTCTTCCTCGTATAAAAATCAACTACGAATTGAATATTGTTATGCTCTCAAATTTGTGTCATACTACTCTTTTAGATTATCATAGGTTAGAGCATCCTTTCTATATTTCCTCTAGCCACCGTTCTTCTTCTGTTAGCCTAACCTCTCTTGAGAGCATCCAAACACTATCATCTACTCACTTAAAACATACCAAAACATCCTTCAATTTTTCCTCCATTGCTTTTTCACCCCATGTTCTACTTGAACTCATCTTTCATGCTTGAAGCTTTCTTGCTCATGGAGAAGGTCACTACGTAATGTGTAGGAAGGAGACGAAAGGATGAAAAAAAATCAAAAATTAAAAAATAACTAAAAAAACTAAAATTCGAAATATTTTGTCGGGATAGCATCAAATAAGTTTTTAAAAAGACCATAATAGTCAGAAATGGAAAAAAGAGAAAATAAGAAGCAAATTTTAATAGAAAAAAAAATGAGTAAATGTATTTTTTTCCTTCGATTAGCACCATTCCTCTCTTGGAATTGAAGTTGATCAGATAAGGTTCTGTTTGGCGTTGTTCTTCATCTCGGCCATGGCCGAAGCTTCAACAATCAGCTTCTTTTCCACTCTCCTTCCCCGTTTCCAACCCCACTCCCAAGTGTCTCACCGTCCCCTGAGCCTCCCACGGAAGCCCCAGGTTCGATGCTCGGTGTCTGCCGGTTCGACTCCCCAGAATGCGGTGGCTTGGGGATGCGAGATTGAGTCGCTGGAGAGTGCGTCGGCATTGCAGAGTTGGCTGTCGGAATCGGGTCTTCCGCCGCAGAAGATGGGGATAGATAGGGTGGAGGTGGGAGAGAGAGGACTTGTGGCTTTGAAGAACATACGGAAAGGGGAGAAGCTGCTCTTTGTGCCTCCCTCTCTTGTCATCACTCCCAATTCAGTAACCTCTCTTTTCCATTCATTCAATTTTTTTGAATTCAAATTTGTTGGTACATACATAGTAGTCTTTGGTTTTCACCATCACCATTGTATATTCAATTGTTTAACCTTTTTTATTTCAATTTGTTGGTACATTCGCTAGTAATTTCTTGTTGTTATCATCACTGTTCTTTATTCAATTGTTTAACCTTTTTTATTTAAATGTGTTGGTACGTTCACTAGTAATCTTTGGTTGTTACCATCACTATTGTTTGTTCAATTGTTTAACCTTTTCTTATTCAAATTTGTTGGTACGTGCAATAGTAATCTTTGGTTGTTGCCATCATTATTGTCTATTCAATTGTTTAACCTTTTTTGTTGAAGAGCAGTGCCACAGTATTATGGTACTGTATTTGAGTTTTATCCCAATTATATTGTCAGTGTCAACAGCACTACTAAGTTCAAAGTTCTCATAAAGTTTGATACCCTATGAATATAAAGAACAATCTTAGTTGATTTGCTGTCCTTTTTATTTTTATGTCTGCTGTTCACTGAAATATTGGTTTTACTGATATTAGAAATGGGAACTTTATAAAACTTGGTTGGTTCAGTATGGGAATCTAGTTAAGCTACTTTCCAATGCATCTGATTGGTGTGTGTGTGTTCCGGTTGTTAGGAATGGAGTCGCCCTGAAACTGGTGAGGTATTGAAAAGAAATTCAGTGCCAGATTGGCCTTTGCTTGCAACTTACCTCATAAGTGAAGCTAGCCTCATGGAATCTTCAAGATGGAGCAATTATATATCAGCCTTACCTCGTCAACCTTACTCGCTTCTTTACTGGTAGCTGAACTTTTCTTATCTTTTTAGAGCTTTGTTTGGGAAGGATGAGAGAAATGAATATTAATGAGTGAGAAATGGAAGTTAGGGTTTGAAATATTTAATAACTTTGCTAATGACATCATGTTAGAAATAAAAATGAGGAGATTTCTTCACAATAATCTCTCCAATCTAAACCTATCCAAAAATGAAATTAAGGTGAAGACAATTAGAACATGTGGTGTTTAATATTCATACATTATAACCCTTCTAAAAGTATCATTTTGATTTCAATATACAATTGTATGTGGTTTATACATCACTGTTTTTTTTCATTCTCCTCTCTTACATCTTCACCAGTGGAGCATTTATATCATTTCAGGTCACAAGCGGAGCTAGATCGCTACTTGGAAGCTTCCCAGATTAGGGAGAGAGCAATTGAAAGGATTAATAATGTTATTGGAACGTATGGACCAATTGTTTGTACCTTTTATTTGTTCTGGGATTTATTTTCGGTTACCCCTCTTTTTGGTAGTTGGCCTCATTCTAATGTGTTTTCTTGATTGAATATTCCTGTCTCTTCCCATAATCATTTCCCTCTTCTCTAGATACAATGATTTGAGGGTCAGAATATTTTCCAAATATCCTGATTTATTCCCTGATGAGGTGATTATCTTACATTAAACAGTGTGGAAAGTTAATAGCTCAGGAAAACCGGTCTCCAGTAATTATCTAAATATGTTATACGTGTAACTTTCAGGTGTTCAACATGGAGTCGTTCAAATGGTCGTTCGGTATTCTTTTCTCCCGCTTGGTGAGTCAACCGGGTAGATGAAATGAAACCAAATTAAATTTCATTCTCTTCCTCATCGGCACAATACAATTACGGTTACTGAGAATTTCCATATTTTCTATATAACTTCCATGCACAGACTATGCCATATGAATTCATAACAGATGATTTTGAAAGAGAGTTAAGATCCAAAACTAAAATGCTGAAATGTCTCAGGTCTGAAATAACAGTTCCAAAAATTGCAACATTTGAAAAGTAATCACTGGGAGAATAAATAACTTTATGTGCAATATTTGTTCAATTCAAAACTGACTATATTATTTTCTGCCTTTTATGTAATCTCTTTTAATCAATTAATTTTGGTTACTTGGTTGTGTTGTTTCATAGTTAACACAAATGGTTGTTTGTTGGCACATATCATTCATATTCTTTTGTACCATGCAGGTTCGGTTACCCTCAATGGATGGACAGGTTGCATTGGTTCCTTGGGCAGATATGCTAAATCATAGCTGTGAGGTATGTTGTTTCTCCAAAACATATATAGATTCCTCAAACTTCTTTCCTAGGATGTTTAATGATGATTTATTTTTAACTGATCCAGGTGGAGACATTTTTGGATTATGACAAGCAATCAAAGGGAATTGTCTTCACGACAGATCGGCCCTATCAACCAGGTGAGCAGGTAAACATAAATTGGCAGATTTGAATTTGTTAAATTAAACTTTTTGAGAAAACAATAGCCCAAGTAAATGGATACAAATTCCTTGTTCCTTGAAAAGGTGCACTGTGCTACATGCACGAGTAAAACAATTAAGCCTATGCAGTTTGCAATATTTCCTCAAAAGTAAAATATCAATTGATAGGAGCTGTAGGAGCAATTTTATTTAAATTTATAGATTGCAATTGATTGCCTGCATCAAATTGCACAGGTGTTTATTTCGTATGGAAAAAAATCAAATGGGGAGCTTTTGCTATCTTATGGATTTGTTCCGAAGGAAGGTGGCAATCCCAGTGATTCAGTTGAGTTGTCACTGTCACTTAAGAAATCCGATGCATCCTACAAGGAGAAGTTAGAACTGTTGAAAAAATATGGATTATCAGCGTGAGTACCTAAAATTACATAATTATACCTATACGTATAAGGATGATGTTCCTTGGCTTCTGGTCTTGTAAAATTATTTTCTTAAGCATTCTATTTTATACCTTCATAGAAGTTCTATCAAAACATTCACTGAAAATTTTGTATCAATTGGCATTTTTCGACACTTGATTTCACTCAGGACTGAGGTATTTCCAATATTTAATTTTCCAACAAATATCATAAAATTTATATTTTCTATCTTTTTAGCATGTGAATTACTTTATAGAAGTGTCCATACTTCAAAACGGCTATAGCCGTTTGTTGCGTACTTTTTTCCTGATTCACTTAGGACTTCATTTTTCAGATGGGAAACATTAATATTTCTTTCTGGTCTGGTATGCCCTTGAAACAGCTTTCTGAGATATACTTGTAATTGAACCGGTTACTAACTTGTTTGTTCTATTGTTATCAGATCTCAGTGTTTTCCTATACAGATAACTGGTTGGCCATTGGAATTAATGGCTTATGCTTATTTAGCTGTCAGTCCTTCAAGCATGGGAGAAAATTTTGAAGAGGTCTGATACTAAAAATCTGAAAGAAATTTCTTTGGATGTTGTATAACCCTATGAGTGATTCTTTTAACAGATGGCTGCTGCAGCATCAAATAATACCATCTCCAAGAAGGATTTGAGATATCCTGAAATAGAGGAGCAAGCATTGCAATTCATACTAGACAGCTGTGAAGCAAGCATATCAAAATACAACAAGTTCTTGCAGGCAAGGAAACACTTTAATAAGGAAGCTTAATCTCTTTTTATAGCCATAGTTTAAAAAGCTCATTTATCAAGTTACATAAAATGATTTAATCCTAGCCCTTTCCCTTTTACCTGCATGGCAATCAAAAGTATCACAAATGAGCATTGAAATTTTTTGTTGCAGGCAAGTGGATCACTTGATTTGGATGTGACTTCTCCTAAACAACTCAATAGAAGGCTTTTTCTGAAACAGCTAGCTGTGGACTTGTGTAATAGCGAGAGAAGGATATTATTTCGTGCTCAATATGTAAGTTTATATGCTTACATTTTTAAATTTCTCCATCCCTTAATCCATATAACTGCTGCTTTTTAAAAATTAAAGTTAGGATATACCCTGTTTGTATTGTAGCTTCTTTGTTTCTAATCACTCGTAGTTTGTTTGATGTACAAATGTTTCTTCTTCACTTTCCAAAAAAATGAAGAGGGGTCAGAAGTGAACAAATTAAATTGTAAAATTACAGAAGATGCTTTTAAAAAAATATATATACTGTATATTATTGTACGAAAATTTAGGAATGAGGGACAGGGGTCCACACTTACCTAGTAATGCATTTGTTGCAACTCATAATTTTGGTCAGGGCTTACTTCAACCGTATAAAACCAATTTTTAAGGTGATACATGTCTCCCATTTATATGTTTTATTTTGATAACATTTCTAGTCAAGATCTTCAGCACTTCTCTCACTCTATAGATCGAACATGTTAAGGATAATGTTTTGCAGGATTGAATATCTATGAGGGTCCAATAACATCCTAATAGCAATGTGGTGAAAATATAGCATATAAGTGAAGGAAAAACCTGTTATGGATAGTTGAGTTAAATATAAACCCAAATCCAAAATGTAAGAATGACTATGATGGGTGCATACACTTGAATATTGTCAAGCATATAAGTTTATACATTTGTCTGAAAAATGAAGCATTGAAATAAAAGGATGAAATAATACAAAAAGTAAATAATAGACCTCCAAGTCCAAATTAGCTTGATACTTTCTTTTGTAACTTCACAACTCAACAAAGGTAACATACGACTCTTTCACAATATAATACATGCTTTGCACTAATTCTGGATGCCTTTTAATAATGATTGCAGATACTCAGAAGAAAACTGAGAGACATGAGGGCTGGTGAGTTAAGAGCCCTAAAAATATTCAACGGTTTCCGGAAATTTTTTCAATGAGGACATTCACTGGTGCATCAGTTTCTGCCCTGATTATCCCTTGCTTTCCCTTTTTTTGAAATAAAATCTATCTCACCCTTGAGCATGATGAACTTTGAGAAAAACAGGTCCAGTCTTTTTCTTCAATGTTGGAAAAGCAAGACATGAAATAGAAAAGAGGGGGGAGGGGGGGGGGGGGTGGGATGATTGTAAAATAGGCTTGTGTATCTATTGATCCAAATATTTTCTTTTTCTTTTTCCTTAGTTGTTTGTATTTTCAATGTAAAAAACTTGTTTTGGGCAGATTATGATTTTCCTATTTGGTGCCGAGTTTAGGATGTAACCTCTCTTTGGATCAAGTGATGGAAAATGGGAGACTATAAAAGGAAAGAAAAGAAGAAAAATAGAGTAGAATGTGAAATTATTTAGATTAGGAGAACATAGTCAAAAAAAATGAGTAAAATTTTTGTAATTGTGATTGATTTAAAAAAAATGAAATTGTTAATTATTTCTTAATTTAAACAATTACCATAATACTCCTATCTTAACAATTAAAAGGGGTTAAATATGATACAGGATAAGTAATCACTTGCTATGCACACAGACTTATGAAATACACTCGAAGGTAAGAAACATAGATCATAAAATATAATTCTAAAGAATAATCCATACAATAATAACAAATAATAATGGGGACATTAACTCATATATATGAAGCAAGCGGTAAACAATTGTAAAATTTTAATAAAATCAACCTTTTGGCATGAAAGATTTAACAATGTACAAAAATCAATGATGTCAAATTGAAGTAATCCAAATTTTGAAACAAAAGATGTAACGTCGCATATAAATAATAATCTTAATTAAATGTAACGTTAAAATAATATTAAGAGCAAATTTATAGAGTATATTATCATTCTTTACAATAATGCAACGTACTTAGGAAGGAAACTAAGGTACACCACGATGTCAATACAAAACAGGATAAAGATTTAATGGCATTCAACATAAAGGTTCAAAGAGCAACGTAGTACATGGACTACAGCCCCAAAAGAAACTCGAAGAAATAGGATCCAACTCAAAGTTATGTAGCGGAATCTCCATCACCTTGATGACCACGAGGAGTTCTCACATATGCTCTCATCAATAAATTGATGATCATCGCAAAAGAAGAAAACACACCCAACACACAAGAAAAGCAGAAAGGGTAAGCTAGAGTGGAAAAAATGTTTTATCATGCAATTGCATACAATTTGATAGTCAAAGATACATACATCAACTAAGCATGTGATGACTCGCAAACAAGACACTAAGACTCAAGACATGACTTATCCGGATACATATAATTAGTCGAATTCACCGGAGGCTTGCACTTGTGTGGCCTCTACTGCTCTGTAGAGCCAATTGTCAATGGGTTTCACCCTACCACTCATAAGGTTAGCCTTCAAACATCTAAGGCCATTATCCTGCCAAAGACTAGGGTCTCCCGCTATTCTCACCACTTGAGTCAATACGCTCTACGTGAGACTAACTGACTCTTTAGAGTGTTAGGATGCAGTCCTTACTTGAATCCTTACTAAATTATATAATGAGGCACCACAACGAACTTCGTGGAATTACGTCCTAAGTATTAGGCACCACCATGAGCTCCCTCTAATAGGGGTCATGGAATTACGTCATGACCATGACGCACCACCACGCAACCATCGTGGAATTACGTCCTAACCAATGAAGCACCACCATGAGATCTCACCTAGAGATCCATGGAATTACGTCCTGACCAATGAGGCACTACCACGCAACCATCGTGGAATTACGTCCTGACCACACCAAAATTATGTTTCTCCAACCAACATAAAGTCATTTTACATACCAATTCCATACCAACATTTATAACCAACCATCCCATTTGTGTTCCATGCCAAGGTCATACCAAACTCATCAATCCAGTCCATAACATCAGAGATTTCAGGCATATTCGCATACTTCAGACTTTGAACATAGCAAACTAGCCAATCATATAATCAATAACAATCATGAAAGAAAATAGTGCGGTCTACGTAAGGTCTCACTCAAGCTAGGAGCCCTCGCTCAGGCGAGAGGAGTGCTCTCGCTCAAGCTGCAAGCTCTCGCTCAAGCGAGACTGTGAATAGAGGTCCTAGGGGTTTTGCGAACTCTCGCTTAGGCGAGGCCATCTCGCTTGAGCGAGATGGTTTTTAACTCAAAAACTCAATTTTTCGTCTGAGCGAGTGCTCGAGCGAAAACCCCTGGGCGAGCTTCTACTACTCTCGCCTAGGCGAGACGAGCTCGCTTGGGCAAAAATAACAGTTCTCCCTCACTGTTCTACGCCTGCAAAACCAGAGATTCATCCAAACAGAAAACCATGCATATTCATTCCATCGTGGACATCACACAAGCATCAGAAACGCAAAACAGAACCAAAAATAGGAAAAATAGATTTTAAATACGAAACCCTAGCTTCCCTTACCTGGAAAATGCTAGCCAAGGTCTCAGACACTCAAACAGTTGAGCATGGTAGCTCTAGGAATAACTTAGTGAGCTAGAGAAATAAAGGAACAGAAGGAAACAAAGTTACCAAGAGAAACCTTAGTTGGAACCAAGACAACAGTGCTAGGAAAAGGAAAGTATTGGATAAGGGACAACTTACGTGGGAAAGGAATAAGTTCAAACTAGCTTGACCAAGGTGGTACCAAACCCTAGCAGAGCTTCTATGGAGAGAAAGGAAAGAGTAAGTGGCTTTCTTTTTGCAAGTGGGTGCAAAATAAGGGTGTTTGGCTGCTTTAGGGAGCTTGACACCCTATGGGCCAACCTTTAGGCCCATCTGCTTAGGATGAGCCCTTAAAAATTAGGGTAGAAAAGCAAATAAATAAAGGGGGCCTTACAAAAACTAAATGTGTTTTTTATTCCAAATTATTTTAAAAGATTGTATTTAGTTTCTAAGCTTAATATAAATTTATTTCATCCATGCATTTTATGAAATAAATTTAAAATTTCTCTTTAGCAAATGACACTTTCGGTGTTTAATGTGACACATGGAGTTTGTTGAATAGAGTGAAAATATGATATAGGAGTAATTACTCGTGTAGGTAATATATTTATAATGAACAATATGGATTGAGTCCAAATACATAATATTGTAACTAACATATATCAATATTTTAACAATATTTAACACTCTCCCTCAAGATGGTACAAATAAATTTAAGTACCAAGTTTGTTACAAATATAATTAATTCTAGGTCCTCATAAAGATTTAGTGAAAATATTTTTTAACTGATCACTTGAGTTAACAAACTCAGTCTTGATGTCTCTAGATACAATCTTTTCTTGAACAAAATGACGGTCAATCTTAATGTGCCTGGTCCTTTATGAAAGACAAGATTAGAGCTAATATGAATAGCAACTTGATTGTCACATATAACTGTAAGTTGAGTGACATCTCCAAATTGCAATTCTTAAAGTAATTGTTTAAGTCACACAAGTTCATAAGTGATTGAGGCCATAACTTTATATTATGCTTCTACATTAGATCTTGTCACAACACTTTGTTTCTTGATCTTCCAAGAAATCAAGTTACCTTGAATGGAAACATAGTAGCCAAAATCAGATCTTCTATCAGAAAGAGACCCTGCCCATTTAACATCTAAATAATAGACAACTTTAGTATGGTTACTGTGACCATGTAATAAACATTTTTCAGGAGATCCTTCAATGTACTTTAATATACGAATGATTGCATTCTAATGATCTACACATGGGAAATTGAGAAATTGACTCACCACATTGACTGCAAAGGAAATGTCAGGATGAGTAAAAGTAAGGTAGTTCAATTTTTCAACTAATATACTATACTTCTCATGATCTTAGAAAGGCGCCCCCTGACTATAGGAGTTTGATATTGGGATCCATGTGTGTGTCAACAGATTTTGAGTTCATCAACCTAGTTTCCTCCAAAATATCGAATGCATACTTTCTTTGAGATATAAAAGTACCACTGTTAGATTTTGCTACCTCAATCCCCAAGAAGTATTTCAGTTTGCTAATATCTTTGGTTTGAAAGTGGTGACAAATGTGTTGTTCCATTTGGGAAATGTCATGGTGATCATTGCTGGTAAGAACAATATCATTAACATATACTATAAAATAGATACACCCAACATTTGAATGGCAGTAAAAGAGTAAATATAGTGAAAATTAAATATAAGTTGGCAAAAGCAGAAGACAAGTTAAAATGCTTAAGTAAGATTTTGATGATGATAAAAGAAACCTAAAAGCCATCTGGAAGACATTATGAAGACAAGTGTTTTATGTTTAAAGTTATCTTGTAAAATGGTTAAAGAGCTTAGAATATCTTAGAATCAATAGCCAAATCATAACTCTTGCATTTTTGTAAAAATCATTGTGATAATCGATTATCACTTAGGATAATCAATTATCCTGAGCTGAGTCCAATTTTTCAGAAAAGCACTGGTATAATCAATTATCACATCTGATAATTGATTATCTGCTCAAAGTTTTGTTTTTAGAAAGCACACTGGAATAATCGATTATCACTAGTGATAATCGATTGTCCCTGTCAGTTTGAACGTGACTATTCAATTTTTGACCTAATTTTTGAAACCCCTATTTAAAGAACAACAGAGCTACTTCGAATTTACCTTTTTGAGAAGCTAGAGTGCTAGTGTTGTGACTGCAAAGAGAGTTCTCTGAGTGTTCTCAAAAGAGCTTTGAAAAGCCTAATGTGGGTAGAGCGATAACTTTTCCTAAGAGGATTTTCTAGGAGATTGAGTGTTGTTGTTGTTGCTAGGAAAACTAAGGTCAAGATTCTTTGTGTGATTCAGAGAAAGGTGTTCATCTCTTGTGTCTTCAATAGAGGTGTTTTCTTTCCCTATTCTTTTGTTATCTGATTGTAATATGATATTTGTTAGTGATTGAGTTAATCTCTTTATTTGAGAGATTAACAATTTGACGTAGGATCTTTTAATCTGAACCAGTATAAATACTTGTGTTCAATCTTCTTCTCCATCTCTATATTGAAACTATTGTTGCATATAAAGGAACTAATATCAAATTAAACAGTAAAATTTTGGAAAAATTTTAAAGTATTAATTTTTTACTTAAAACCAATTCACCCCCTCTTGGTTTTTGTCCAAACGCTAAACATTCCGATGCGTGATACCAACAATTGGTATCAGAGCTTTCTTTGATAGTTCTTCAAAATTTTCGAAAATGGTTAGACAAAATCAAACCTTTGCTGAGGGAGCATCTATCAACAGACCTCCTATTTTCACTAGTGAAAATTATCCCTTTTGGAAAGTTAGAATGCAAATATTTTTGGAATCTGTTGATAGGGGTATTTGGGATGCTGTCTTAAATGGTCCATTTGTGCCTGCTAATGTTGTTAATGATGTGCAGGAACCAAAGCCATTCTCATTATGGACTGCAAATGAAAATAGACGAGCTTAGTACGATGTTAAGGCTAGAAATATTATTTCATATGCTTTAACCCTTGATGAGTTTTACAGAATCTCAGTCTGCACCAGTGCACGTGATATGAGGGAAATTTTGCGTGTGACTCATGAAGGAACAAATGACGTAAAAAGGGCACGCAATAACTCCTTGATCCAAGAATATGAAATGTTTCAGATGCAACAAGGAGAAACCATCTATGATGTGCAGAAAAGATTTACACACATCGTCAATCATCTCACGGGTCTAGGTAAAACTTTTAACACTGATGAATTGAATATAAAAATTCTTAAATCCTTGAACAGGACTTGGCAGCCAAAGATGACGACCATCATGGAGTCCCAAAATCTTGCAACGATGACGATGGCAACTCTATTTGGAAAGCTAAGAGAGCACAAGCTTGAACTGGGTAGATTAAATGAAGAAGAAGATCTTGGAAGAAACAAAAATATTGCATTTAAATCTAAAGTTATAAAGAGCAAAAAGCAAAAAGCAAAAAGAAGAAGACTCTAATGATGATGAGAATCTGAGTCTGATGATTAAGAAGTTTACAAAATTCATGAAGGCCAAAGGTAAAAATCAATTCAAGAGCAATAAGAAGGAGAATCAAGGATGATCTTCAAACTTCAAGTGCTATGGATGTGGAGAAACTGGACATGTCAAAGCTGATTGTCCAAATTCAAAGAAAAGTGAAGAAAGGAAGGGCATACATTTTTTTAAGAAAAAGGCATACATAACATGGGAAAATAATGCCTCAAGCACATCAAATTCTAATGATTCTGAAAATGAAGAAGCAAATCTCTGGTTGATGGCTAATCATGATGATTCTGACAGCGAGGTAAGTTCTACTTGCAATGAAAATGACTATTATGATCTTTATGATGCATTTCAACAATTACTTGTTAAATCTAGTAAATTAGATACTGCTCACAGAAAATTAAAATCTGATTTTAAAGATTTGCAAAGTAAGTTTGAAAAATCTCTTTTGAAGAAGAAAATTTGAAAAATAAAATTTCAATATTAGAAAACAAAGAAAAAGAAACTATTGAATGTGCTTCTTGTAAAAGTTACATGTTTGATATATGTATTTTGGAGAAACATCTTGAAGATGCATTGGAAAATAAAAATTCTGAAAAACTTGATCTTAAAAAAAATCCAAATAAGAACAAGCATGCTCATAATTATAATAAGAAAAATAAAATTAAAAGAACTCGTAGAATTTGGGTAGAAAAAGGAACTTCTTATTCTATGAATGCATATGTATGTACTGCTACTTGTTTTTATTGCATGAAAAATGGTCATACTTCAAATAAATGCAATATTAAACATTTTGGTGTTCCAAATGGGAAGTATCAGTGGGTGCCTGTTCATAGGTAGATATTTTTATTCTAACCCTAAGGACCCAAACAAGTTGTTGGGGACCTAAAGAAATTGTTTCTTTATTTTGCAGATGACTTCTAAATCCAAGAAATCAATGTGGTATCTTGACAGTTGTTGTTCAAGGCACATGAATGAAGATAAAAGGAAGTTTAAGAACTTTAAAAGAAAGGAACAAAGATTTGTTACATATGGGGATAACAAGGGAAAAATACTTAGAACGGGTGATGTTGGTGGAGGAAATACATTGGAGATCAAGGATGTACTATTTGTGGTAGGACTAAAGCATAATCTTCTCAGCATAAGCCAATTATGTGATAAAGGACTCAAAGTCATCTTTGAGAGTGACTACTGCACTATTCATCAAAAGGACTCTAAGGAAGTCACCTTGAAAGGTATGAGACATAATAACATCTACTTGATTGATCTTGATAATGCATCATCTAGTGATATAACTTGTTTGGTTGTTAAAGAAGAAAATCCATGGTTGTGGCATAAACGAGATGCTCATATTCATATGCAACATTTAAACAAACTAATCTCTAAAGACTTAGTAATTGGAAAATAAAGTTTGAAAAAGATAGATTATGTGCTACTTGTCAAAAAGGAAAACAAGTAAACTCATCATTTCATTCAAAAAATGTGATTTCTACATCAAAGCCATTAGAACTTTTGCATATGGATTTGTTTGGTCCTTCTAGGATAAAAAGCTTTGGGAGAAATTACTATGTTGTTGTTATTGTTGATGACTACTCAAGATATACTAAAAAGTGAGGCTTTTAAAGCTTTTAAGAAATTTGCAAAAGTGATTCAAAATGAAAAGGATTTGAAAATTGAAATTTTGAGAAGTGATCATGGTGGGGAATTTCAAAATGAATTGTTTGAAAAAATTTGTGAAGAGAACGAAATTATGCATCATTTTTCTGCACCTAGAACTCCTCAACAAAATGGAGTTGTAGGAAGGAAAAATATATCCTTAGAGGAACTAGCTCACACAATGTTGAATGAATATGAAGTGCCTAAATATTTTTGGACTGATGCTGTAAGCACGGCTTGTTATGTACTAAATAGGATGCTCATTAGACCTATCTTGAAAATTACCCCTTATGAATTATTTAAAGGAAGAAAGCCTAATGTAGCACATTTAAAAATATTTGGATGCAAATGTTTTGTCTTAAACAATGGAAAAGAAAATTTGGGTAAATTTGATTCTAAAGCAGATGAAGCTATTTTCTTAGGATATTCACTAACCAGTAAAGCCTACAAAGTTTTTAATAGAAGAACCTTAAATGTAGAAGAATCCATGCATGTTTTTGATGAAATTGTGGACCTTGAGGAAAATCCTCTTGAGTCAAATAAAACAAATGTAGGTGATGAAGAATATCTTAAAGAAACTCTTGATGAAATGTACCTAAATGAGAATCCACTGTCTGAACCTGAAGATCTTGCCAAAAGCTGGATATCACCTAGAGGATTGTCTCTGGAAAATGTCATTGGAGATATATCAAAGGGAGTAGAGAAATATGTCAAATTTCTGTATGATTATTGCTTTTGTTTCACAGATAGAACCCAAAAATGTAGAAGAAGCTCTTCAAGATGATCAATGATGCATTGTAATGCAAGAAGAGCTTAATCAATTTGAAAGGAATGAAGTTTGGGAACTGATTCCAAGGGATGATTCTAACAAAGTCATAGGAACAAAATGGGTGTTCAGAAACAAACTGGATGAAGATGGAAACATCACTAAGAACAAAGTCAGACTTGTAGCAAAGGGATACATACAAGAAGAAGGTATAGATTATGATGATACTTATGCTCCAGTTGCCAAGTTAGAAGCTATACGTTTACTTCTTGCTTATGCTTCTTGCATGAAATTTAAACTATATCAGATGGATGTTAAAAGTGCCTTATTAAATGGATTGATTAAAGAATATGTGTATGTTGAACAACCACCTGGTTTTGAAGATTATAAGTTTCCTAATCACATTTTTAAATTGAAGAAAGCATTGTATGGATTAAAATAAGAACCTAGATCTTGGTATGAACGATTAAGCACATTTTTGCTAGAAAATAATTTTGAAAGAGGAAAAATTGATTTAACTCTGTTTATTAAAAGAGTAGGTGAACATATTTTATTAGTTCAAATTTATGTAGATGATATAATATTTGGATCTACTGATAATTCTCTATGTAAGGGTTTTGCAAGTATAATGCAAGGAGAGTTTGAAATGTCAATGATGGGAGAACTGGCATTCTTTTTGGGTCTGCAAATTAAGCAAATGGAAAATGGAACCTTCATTTCTCAATCTAAGTACTGTAAAGAAGTACTTCAGAAATTTGGAATGGATACTGATAATTCTCTATGTAAGGGTTTTGCAAGTATAATGTAGGGAGAGTTTGAAATGTCAATGATGGGAGAATTGACATTCATTTTGGGTCTGCAAATTAAGTAAATGAAAAATGGAACCTTCATTTCTCAATCTAAGTATTGTAAAGAAGTACTTAAGAAATTTGGAATGGATACTGCTAAGGAAGCAAGTACTCCTATGGGAACCTTTTGCTATTTAGACAAAGATGAATCAGGAATAGAGGTAAATCAAACTATGTTTAGAGGCATGATAGGTTCATTGTTATATCTTACTGCGAGTAGACTTGATATTATGCAATCTGTATGTGTGTGTGCTTGTTTTCAAGCCAATCCAAAAGAATCATATCTTACTGCTGTGAAAAGAATCTTAAAATATTTAAACGGAACTGCATGTTTTGGACTTTGGTATCCTTCACGAGCATCCCCTAGTTTGATAGGCTATTCATACACTGACTATGGTGGTTGTAAAATAGATAGAAAAAGTACCAGTGGTACTTGTCACCTCTTAGGAAGTTCATTAGTTTCTTCGCACTCCAAAAAACAAGCTTGTGTGGCTTCGTCAACTATAGAGGCTAAATACATAGTAGTTGGAAACTGTTGTGCTAAAATTCTTTGGATGAAACATCAGTTAGAAGATTATAATATTTTTCTAAATCATGTACCTTTGAAATGTGATAATACTAGTGCTATTAATTTAACCAAAAATCCCATCATGTACTCTAAGACAAAGCACATTGAAATAAGACATCATTTCTTAAGGGATCACATAAATAAGGGAAACTGTGAGATAGAATATGTAGATACAAAGCATCAATTAGTTGATATCTTTACCAAACCATTAGCTAAAGATAGATTTTATGAACTCAGGAGAGACTTGGGCATATTAGAGATCTCTTAAAAATGCCAAAACTCAAAATCCTCCAAAAATCCGAAAATCAGCGCATCAATAATCGATTATCTTAGTCAATAATCGATTATTAGTCTCCCTTTAAAATTCCAACACATTTTGGAATAATTGATTATTGCACTCAATAATCGATTATCACTACTTCTAAACCAAAGTATCAAAACCATTCTGGAATAATCGATTATCACTAAAGATAATCAATTATCGGTTCGTCAGGATTCATGTTTTACACAACTTTTGAAACAATAATTGATTATCACATTCAGATAATCGATTATCATGCGTCGTTGGACCAAGATATTTCAAAAACTAGCCGTTGTAACGGCTAGATTTGCATTAAAATGCGTGCATTTGGCCGTTGGAGATCCTTCCCTATAAATGCAAACCACTTTGGTCACTGTTCCACTCTTTTCACACATTAAAAACTCAAGAACCCTCCATTTTCTCAAAAACCTTCAAGCTCCCTTTATCCTCCACATGGACAAATGGCTGAAGCATCTCGCAGGAAGATTCCTACCCGTAGAAGAACTGCATCTCGTGCTACTCAACCTCTAACTACATCTTGCACTGCATCCATTGAAGGTTTGATTTCAGATGAAGAAAGGAGATATGAATTCATCACTTTATGGAAAGACAAGCCTCTCATCACTCCAAAATTCATCAAATCTCAATGGTTTGTCAACTGTCGTTTTACAATTCATGTGTTACTAGCTGAACAAGGGGTAAAATTCTTCACAGAAATGCAGGGTACCTACTATCCTGACTTAGTACGAGCCTTCTACTACAACTACAAATTCAGAGATGGAGTGGGGTTTACAAAAGTGAAAGGAGTAGATATCATTCTGGATGATGATATCTGGGAAAATGTTGCTTAATTTCCCATTCATGATGGCACCTCTCCAATTCTAACTGCAGGTATTGAAGGATTTAAAAGAATATTTGCCTATAGATCATTTCTGAGAAAACCTGATTAAGAAATAGGCAGAAAATTGCTAGCAGGCCCTCTCAAAGTTGATGAGCGTCTTCTTCACTAACTCATTGTCTGGATTTTATGTCGCCGTGGTACAAATCATGCATAGTGTAGTGAAGTTGATCTCATGATTATCTGAGTTATGCTCAATCATATTCCTATCCACTGGCCAAGCATCATTCTTGACGCAATGCTCAAAGCGAAGCGGCTCGCTCAATATCCACTCCCTTATTCTCTGTTTATCTCTCGCATTTGTGAGTACAAAGGCGTGAACGTATCTGATGAACAATCTCATCAAACCATTGATGCCAACAAAATTGCAAAAAACTCCTTGAAACAAATGAAGTTTATTCCTTTGGGGAAAACTTACGTTCGCAAGGATGACATGCCACCTTCTGAAAATGAAGAGGAAGAAAGCCCTCCCATTGCTCCTATCCATCCTGTTGACACCAATATTGGTTCATCTAGTGGGGTTGGTGGCTCATCCTCTTCTCTAGAGGATCACATTTTAAACTTAAACCAGAGACTTGAAAAATTCTTTCTCATCTCCACTACTTGACATGAAGAGGTCACTCGCTTAATTAGAGGACTTGATTCTAAGATTTCTAATCTAGAAAATAAGTTTGACAAATATGATGAAGAAGATGACATAAGTCCAGAATTTTAGGTGTTTGTATCATTGCTATGGTTCTTTTTTTTTCTCTTGCTATTGTAAATTGGTTGATCTTAAATAAATATGCATTTTATTTATCTACCCTATGTAATTGAGGGGGAGCTTTTTCTCTTAAACTTTTTTCAAATGATTAAAACAGGAGAACAAAAAGTTTAAATACACAATGCTACTAACAAATCTACTTGTAAGATTTCTGATTGTAGATACTTTAAATATATTGTTTTGATCATCATCAAAAAGGGGGAGATTGTTGGCAAAAGTAGAAGACAACTTAAAATGCTGAAGCAAGATTTTGATGATTATAAAAGAAACCTAAAAGCCACCTGGAAGACATTATGAAGACAACTATTTTATGTTTAAAGTTATCTTGTAAAATGTTTAAAAAGCTTAGAATATCTTAGAATCAACAACCAGATCATAACTCTTGCATTTTTGTAAAAATCATTGTGATAATCAATTATCACCTCTGATAATCGATTATCTGTTCAAAGTTTTGTTTTAGAAAGCACACTGGAATAATCGTGATAATCGATTATCCCTGTCAGTTTGAACGTGACTATTCAGTTTTTGATCTAATTTTTGAAACTCCTTATTTAAAGAACAACATAGCTACTTCGAATTTACCTTTCTGAGAAGCTAGAGTGCTAGTGTTGTGACTAAAAAGAGAGTTCTCTGAGTGTTCTCAAAAGAGCTTTGAAAAACCTAGTTTGGGTAGAGTGATAACTTTTCCTGAGATGATTTTCGAGGAGATTGAGTGCTGCTACTGTTGCTAAGAAAGCTAAGGTCAAAGTTCTCTCTGTGATTCAGAGAAAGGTGTTCATCTCTTGTGTCTTCAAGAGAGGTGTCTTCACGAAAGGTGTTTATAATGAACAATAAAGAAAATATGGGCTAAGCCCATATACATAATATTATAAGTAACATAAGATATTATAACTACTAGTATCTTAACAATATCTAAATTGTTTTTACAATGAATTATAATACAACCTTTATATATCGTTTGTTGAATATATATGCATAAGAAATTATGTTGGTCATAGGTATTCCTATATCATTAGGTTCCTTAGGGTTAGTTTTCTTATAAAATACCCTTCCTTTAGAAATACTAGGTGATGCAATATTAGTTACGTTATGATATATAATACCATTCTTCTTTTTGCTTTAGTAAAAAGTTAAGTGCATTAAACCGAAGAGCAAAAAAAAAGTGAACTTTCTTAACTCTAAGTCAATGACTACCTTAAGCCAAAATAGTTTCGTCCTTCAGCCATGGGAGTTAGCATTTTGTTTATAAGCAAATAAGTTACAAATTTTTTATTCTCTGGAAAATAAGATAATATTTTGGTTACAAAAGATAATAACAAAAACAAATATTACAAAGATAATAACTACATGATCTTTCATAATTGTATCTTATTAATAAAATTTAACCTAACTATTGGGTGAACTAAGGCCCAATTTCTAGCCCAGTCTTCTTAGTCCGTCTTCAAACGTCTCATGTGACTGTAAGTGGTAACTCGACCCATAGGCAATCAATAGTGAGGTTTACTAGTCTTTCACAAGGTCATACATCAGCTCAAATAGTATCAACAATGCATCTCAAGATGAATTTTCCACTTGCTAGAGAGAAGGTTGTGGCGATGAAGGTTAATCATAAGGTAGCTAGGAAGTTTTATGAGAACAATCAGAAGGCTCGTCGGATTACCTACTGCATAGCCGCTGTAACTAATTCCAACATCTCAGAATTAGATCCTTAGGTTGTAACATCCCTAAGGAATATTACTTAGAATATTACTTTTAAAGAAATATAGACGAATAATTAAAAGCAAAGTTCCACAAAGATATTAATAAACCTCATTTATGATCATAATTTCCCAAAACGCGGGAAAATTTAGAAAACTTTAATTGTAACATAATTCAAATATTCGCAATTACTTTATTACAAAATCTACCAAAGTTCAACATAATTAAAATTACATCAAAATTCTTTAAATAAAAATCCTTTCAAAAGCCCCAGAGAGACCTGCACTCTGCCTCTAAGCATTTACTGGCTCACTTGTCAAATCATCTGCTCCCGGATAATAAGTTATCTGATCATCATCACAAAGACACAGATAGGGTAAGTTATGCACACACACACACACACACACACACACACACACACACATATATATATATATATATATATATATATATATATATATATATATATATAAATATGTCATGCATCCCAAAGAAAATAACATCACTAAAGTATTTCATTATTTTCAAATTACCTATCCCTGATCTCATAGTCCTTCATGAGTCATATGCATGAACTAGGTCTTGGGACTTCATTGTGCTCCCACGAAACTAACCCATTCATGGTCCAACCCTACGAGCCTATCCTGCTCATAGTCCTGCCCTACAGACTCCACGTCTGTAGTAAAACATCCAAGCCTTCCTCGCTCGGACCATGGCACACACGCAATCACCATACTATGGACTCCTCGCCCAATAGCAGCCAACGAGAACATAACAGTTCCTTGACCATCGTGCGCCCGACGCATGTAATCACCATACTAAGGACTCCTCGCCACTTAACAGCCGACGGGAACTACACAGTTCCATGCCCATCACGCGTCCCACCATTAAGCACATCCCAGACCCCTATTGGACTTAGTCCTTCAAGCCCAAACACCACAAACACAAGCATATAATTCCTATACTTTAGGAAATAGCAAGCCAACAGTCCAAACATTGTGTATAAACTTGGCTTCTAGCCATTCTCGCTTAAGCCATGTGCCTTCACCCTAAGCGAGCACATTAACCTCGCATAAGCTGAATCATCTCGCCTGAGCGAGCATGAAACAGTGGCAACATCACACCATCTCGCTTAGGCGAGCTCGTCTCGCTTAAGTGAGTCGTACCTTCGCCCAAAAACACACAGAAACCTCGCTGAACGAGAATTCGATGCAAACTGCATCAGACCACAACAAAACCTCACTTAGGCGAGCCACCCTCGCCTAAGCGAGATTATCCGTCGCTTAAACACCAAAACACAAGAGGACAACATATATAGACCTCCCCGCCCGCATCAATCACGCATCTCAAATCTCTGTTACGAACCTCCCCGCTCGTAACTAATCCAGCATATCCTTGATCAAGCCCTCAAACCCATCCATACAAATCTATATGCAATAGACCCTTGCCCATGCACTATCGCCTGGCGCTGCTAAAGCGCCACCAGGCGAAATGGAAGTGTAGACCGCTTGGCGGTTCCACAACACCGTCACGACACACAAAGCTTCCCTATTTCTAGTTATTGCCTGGCGGTTCACTCTACACTGTTAGGGCCTACACCAGTAATGTGACACTACTAGTTTTATGTACTCTAATTAAGTTCCTAACATCCAACAATTCAATTCTCAAACATCCAGAATCCAAAATATGCATTCATATATTTCATATACTTAAATTTACAACATCACAACTCATATGCATCATTCAAGTATAATCACACATCTATCCCTTTATAAATTCATATAAAACCATGAAAATAAAGTATTATACCTAACACAATCATAGACAATCAAACAATATACAACCCAAAACGAACTCATAACCATTGCCCCAAAATATCGCACGGACAATAAAATAGTAATGATGATAATAATAAAAATAACAATAACAACAATAATAATTATAATAATTAAAATATTAATAAAATGAAACAATAAAAATAAAAATAATGAAAATAATAATAAAATAAAATGAAACAATAATAAGAAAACAATAATACTAATAAGATAAAACAACAATAAAATAATAATAATAATAATAAAATAAAGCAATAATAATTATAAAAAAATCATAAATAAAATAAAAAAATTATAAAATTAACAATAATAATAAAATAGTATAATCATAATCATAATAAAATAAAATAAAATAATAATAGTTATAATAACAGTAAATAGTAATAAAAATAATAATAATAATAGTAATAACAATAAAAATAAAAATAAAAATAATAATATAAATAACAATAATAATAATTATAATACTAATAATAATAATAATAATAGTAAAAGAAATGAAAAGAAAATAATAATAATAAATAATAATATTAAAATATAGTAAAATTATTAATAATAATCATAAGAATAATTATAATGATGATAGTAATAATAATAACAATATTAAAATAAATTAATAATAATAATATTAAGGAAAATAATAATAATAATAATAATAATAATAATAATAATAATAGTAATAGAAATAATAATAAAGATAAGAATAATAATAACAATAATAGAAGTAATAACAATAAAAATAAAAACAAAGATATTAATCATAATAATATAAATAACAAAAATAATAAAAATTATAATACTAATAAATTATAATTATAATTATAATTATAATAGTAATAATAATAATAACGTTAAAATAAATTAATAATAATAATAATATTAAGGAAAATAATAATAATAGTAATAATAATAATATAATAATAGTAACAAAAATAATAATAATAATTGTAACGTCCCATTTAATTAATAAGCGTAATTAAAAGAAACGCTACACATAAATAGTACAACAGCGCAGGCTTGGGATCCTTAACACTACCTCTACAAAACTAGGCACACCACGATGCCAACAAAAAACAGTTGAAAAGTCTAACAGTTGGAAGTAGAGTAATAAAGCGCAAAGCAATACATGGGCCATAGCCCTAAAGAAAAGCCCATTAAGAAATAAGGTACAGTCCACGCGGACTATGCAGCGGAACCATCACCTCCATGTTGTCCACGGGTGTTCCTCGCATCTGCTCACACCAACAAGTTGATGATCATTGCAAAAGAGAGTATCACACAACAGAACACACAACAACGAAAGTAGGGTAAGCTAGAGCACAAAATATTTCATTCATACCATCAAATATATTTTCACAATCCCCTATACACATATCAACTAAGCATGTTATGACTTTCCAAACAATACACTAAGACACGACTCGACTCATCCAGATACAAATAACCTAGTCGAATTCAGCGAATGCTTGCACTTAAGGTGGATACCTCTGTTCACCCCCGAGCTATGTGTTATAAGTGTTACAATGAATCAATTTCCCTTACCACAAGGTTAGTCCTTAATGAATTTCAGGCCTCTTGCTACTCTTACCATAGGAGTCAGTCCACTCTAGGTGAGACTAATCGACTCCTTAGAGCGTCAGGATGCAACCTTTCCTTGAATCCTTACCAAGTTATAAAGATGGGGCACCACCATGGACACCCACTAACAAGGGCCATGGAATTACATCCCGACCACTAAAGCACGACCCTGAAAGTCTCACTTAGAGACACCAAGTAATTACGCACTGACACAGACCAAACATAATCACACGGCGAAATAACATTCACCATGCAAGTATACATTCATCATGCTAACCTTTAAAGACTACACCTTTCTGGTTCCAGGTCCAACTCATTTCAATTCATCATAAACCATCCATGCATAAAGGATTTCCAACTCATCTTGTTATCATGCCTCTTTAATACCAACCATTTCATCAAAGTCTCATGCTAAGGTGATATCAACCCATTATTCACAATTCATGACTTACACTACTCATGCATACTCATTTCTCTCATACTTTCAGCACAGTACTTAAAACCAAGCAAGCATTCACCATACAAAGTCAAGAAAAAGATCACACATTGCACTGCCTCACCTAGCACCTTGCTCAGGCTTAAGGGTCTCGCTCAGGCGAGAGGCTCTCGCTCAAGCGAGCCCCCTTCGCCTAGGCGAGGGCTCGAAAAGGGGGAACAATGGCTTCCTGCGTCCTCTCGCTTAGGCGAGCCCTCCTCGCCTGAGCGAGAATGTGGCTCGCGCAAGAGGAAACGCGTCGCCCAGGTGACACCTCGCGTAGAAAAACCCAGGCGAGCTCTTAATAGTCTCGCCTAGGCGAGACGTGCTTGCTTGGGCGAGAAAACCAGTGCTTGCCACTGTTCTCTCATGCTAAGTCTCGTAATAGATCTAAACAGCCAAAAAATTATATACTTCATAGGTTCACAACACATACAATACATTCCATGGCAAGATACAGCTACACAAGCGGAGAAAAAATAACAACAAAGTAAGGTCTAGCTTCCCTTACCTGGATAATGCTATATAGAAACCTCGACACCCAAACTGTGGAGCACAAACAACTCTAGGAGCAGACTCTGAACTGGAAACAGTGAGCAAAAGTGGGTCATTACGGAACCCCGACAACAACTATGAAACTAGGCTAGAGAGGAAAAACTATGAGTTGAAGAGCACTTACGTGAGCAGAAGCGAGATCGCTAAACGGGGATCTGATTAACCTTCGGAACCCTAACGGAGGAGACGGTTGTGGCTCTAAGCACCAAGGAAGCGGATAGTCTGAAAGTGTGGAATGAGTCAATTAGGTCAGACTTGGGTGACTTTATCCTTTGGGCTAGCCCCTAGGCCCAACAGCTCAATGGCACCTCTTAAAACTTTAGGGCAGAAAATTGGGCCTTATATTCTCCCCAACAACAAAATTTTTGACCTTGAAAATTAAAGCTTACCAGGTAAAAAGGTGTGGGTGTGATTTCCTCATGTCCTCCTCCAACTCCCAAGTCGAGTCACCTGTCCTCGGATCCCATATGACTTTAACCAGGTGGACCGCCTTTCCTCGGCGTTCCTCAACTTTGCTATCCTCTAGAGCGATGGGTGGCACCTCCATAGTAAGGTCCTCTCTGATCTGTATATCCTCAACTCCCAACACATGAGACGGGTCGAAAACATATTTCCTCAATTGTGACACATGGAATACCGGGTGAAGATTCGCCAACTAAGGGGGCAAAGCTATCTCGTAAACCACCGGTCCAATCCTCCTCGTGATCTGATAGGGACCAAGGAACTTAGGAGAAAGCTTCCTTGAGCGGAGAGCCCTTCCCACACTAGTGGTTTGGGTCACCCTCAAGAACACATGATCGCATACTCTGAGAGGCCTGCATCCTATCTCTCATCATCCTGACTTTCTTAGTAGTTTGTTCTAACAATTCTGGTCCGACAATTACTGCTTCCCCATCCTGATACCAACATAGGGGAGTCCTACACTTCCTACCATAAAGAGCCTCATATGGCGTCATGTCAATGCTTGCATGAAAGCTGTTGTTATAGGTAAACTCAATCAAGGGTAGCACCTCATCCCAAGCTCCCAGGTGATCTAATATACACGTCTGCAATAAGTCCTCAAGTGACTGGATGGTCCTCTCGGATTGGCCTTCAGTCTGGGGGTGGTAAGCTGAGCTCACAGTCAACTTGGTACCCAAAGCCTCCTGTAAGGTTTGCTAGAACCGGGATGTAAACTATGCTCGAAGGTACTCCATGCAACCTCATGATCTCCTTAATGTACAGCTTGGGCCAACTTGGCCATGGACATCCTCAAGTTCATCGCCAAGAAGAGGGCACTCTTGGTCAATCGATCCACTATCACCTAGATGGTGTCATGTCCTCTAAAAGTTCGTGACAAATGGGTCACAAAGTCCATCGAGATGCTGTCCCATTTCCACACTGGTATCTCCAAAGGCGGAAGAATCCCACCGGGCCTTTGGTGCTCTACCTTCGCCTTCTGACAGGTCAGACAGGTTGATACAAATAGGGCCACATCTTTCTTCATCCCCTACCACCAGAAGGTCTCCTTGAGGTCTTGATACATCTTAGTCATGCTAGGATGCAAGCTAAGACGACTTTTGTGCCATTCCTCAAGGATCAACTTCCTCACCTCTACATCATCAGGTACACAGATTCTACCCTGAAATCTCAGTATACCATCATTACCCAAGGCAAAGTCTCTAGCCTCATCCAACCCAAGTTGTTCTCTAACTCTGTTTAGACTGGCATCCAACAATTGCCTCTCTCTGATTTAGTCCAAAAAGTCACTAGAGATAGTAAGGGTACTACACCTAATGGACTTGGACCCCAACTCCACATGTAGCCTCATGTCCCTGAACTTCTCTAGTAGTTCCCACCGGGCCTTTGGTGCTCTACCTTCGCCTTCTGACAGGTCAGACAGGCTGATACAAATAGGGCCACATCTTTCTTCATCCCCTACCACCAGAAGGTCTCCTTGAGGTCTTGATACATCTTAGTCATGCCAGGATGCAAGCTAAGACGACTTTTGTGCCCTTCCTCAAGGATCAACTTCCTCACCTCTACATCATCAGGTACATAGATTCTACCCTGAAATCTCAGTATACCATCATTACCCAAGGCAAAGTCTCTAGCCTCATCCAACCCAAGTTGTTCTCTAACTCTGTTTAGACTGGCATCCAACAACTGCCTCTCTCTGATTTAGTCCAAAAAGTCACTAGAGATAGTAAGGGTACTACACCTAATGGACTTGGACCCCAACTCCACCTGTAGCCTCATGTCCCTGAACTTCTCTAGTAGTTCCACCTCCTTGATCATAAGGTGTGCAGCATGTACGGTCTTCCTACTCAAGGCATCAGCCACTACATTTGCCTTCCCTGAGTGATATAGCAGTTCAAAATCATAGTCCTTCAAGAACTCCATCCACCTCTTCTGCCTCGTGTTCAGCTCATTCTGATCAAACAGATACTTGAGACTCTTATGATCACTGAACACCTGAAATTGTGCACCATAGAGGTAATGCCTCTAGATCTTCAAGGCAAACATTATGGCTGCCAACTCTAGGTCATGAGTGGGGTAGTTACGCTCATGCACCTTAAGTTGTCTCGAAGCATACGCCACTGCCTTCTTTTCTTGCAACAAAACACAACCAAGTCCCAAATGAGAGGCGTCACAATAAACCTCAAAGGGCTTTCCCACATCAGGAATCACCAATATAGGAGCACTCGTCAACCTTCTCCTTAGCTCCTGAAAGCTCTCCTCACACTTGTCCGTCCAAGTGCAAGGTTGGTCCTTCCGAGTAAGCAGTGTTAGAGGCGCCACTATTTTGGAGAATCCCTCTATGAATCTCCTACAGTAGCCCGCTAACCCCACGAAACTCCTTATCTCTATGGCAGACTTAGGACTTTCCCACTTAACCACCGCTTCAACCTTCGTTGGATCCACTGCAATGCCTTGTGCAGATATCACATGGCCCAAAAACTGTACCTCATCCATCCAGAACTTGCATTTGGATAACTTGGCATACAACTGCTTTTCCCTCAGAACACCAAGCACTAACCTCAGATGTTCAGCATGCTCCCCCTAAGTCTTAGAATAGATGAGAATGTCGTATATGAAGACTATGACAAACTTATCTAAGAAGGGTCGGAAGATCATGTTCATGTAGTCCATGAACACTGCCGGAGCATTGGTCACACCAAAAGGCATAACCACGTACTCGTAGTGTCCATACCAGGATCTGAAGGCCGTTTTCTATACATTATCAGCCTTCACCAATATCTGGTGGTATCCTGATCGCAGATCAATCTTCGAGAATACTATCGATCCATGCAACTAATCCATCAAGTCGTCGATTCTCGGAAGAGGGTACTTATTCTTGATCGTCATTTTGTTCAACTGCCTGTAGTCCACACATAGACGTGAACTCCCATCCTTCTTCTTCACCAACAACACTGGTGCTCCCCAAGGCGAAGTGCTGGGTCGGATAAACTGCTTCGCCATCAGCTCCTCAATCTGTTTCTTAAGTTCAACCAACTCCGTCGGAGCCATGCGGTATGGAGCCATCAATACCGGACCCGTCCCCAGCACTAGATCAATAGAGAACTCCATCTCTCTGTGGGGAGGTAACCCTGGCACTTCCTCTGGGAATACATCTTCGAATTCCTATACCACTGGTATGGCGAACTCCATCTGTCCTCCTTCCACCTTTAGATGTGTGAAGATCACGAAGCACTAAGCACCACCTTGTAGTTCCTTCAAAACCCCTTGGGACGATAACAACTCAGGCTCCTCTGAGTTGGGGAATAACAATCTCTTCTCTCGGCAATCTATAAGAATGCGATTGGCAAAGAGCCAATCCATCCCTAAGATTACCTCAAACTCTTGTAGAGGCAGACAAATTAGGTTCACCTTGTACCTGCGTCCCTCTACCTCCACTGGACACCTAGCACATAAGGACGACGTCCTGACCAAACCCGACGCCGGAGTAGACACCGCAAGCTCACACTACAGCTCGCACACCAACGGACCCAACCGTTCCACACATGTATTTGACACAAAGGAGTGTGTCGCTCTAGAATCATATAACACACAGCATCTCATCCCAAAAATCACACAATAACCCATAATAAGGTTACCTGAGCCTACAGCCTCTGCTCTGATCATAGTGTAGACTCTGCCCGTCACCTGAGGCATGTTGCCTTTGTCCCTCCGCTGATGCTGGTGAGGAGTCTGAACTGGAGGGCGTATCACTGCCCTGGCAAGGTTGGGGCAATCCTTCCCAAAGTGGCCTTCCTTGCCACAGTTGTTGCACCGACGATAACTCTCCATACGTGGGCAAGCATTCCTCAGGTGAGGGCCTCCACATATGTAGCACTGTACTCGACCCTGCTAAGGGGAGAAACTCCTAGACCCTTGGGACTGGTGGTGGGCTTTGTCATACGACCTCCTCTGCTCCTCATGCCTAGGTTTGGACCTAGATGGTCCACCAATCCTTTGAGGCAGCTGTGGCTGTTGTGGGCGCTGGCCTTCTACCTCACGTTTCATCTTCTCCATCACTCTGCCATTCTCCACTAGAGCGGCAAAGTCCTTGATGGACAAAGGGGCCACCATCAAACGGATATCACCGCAGAGACCATTCTCGAACTTACGACATCTCCACTCCTCATCAAGTGGTAGTGTATAGAAGCGACTGAGGTGCTTGAATCTCTCAGCATACTCTGTCACAGTCTTCCCTCCCTGGGTCAACTGGAGGAATTCCACCTCCTTGGCGTAACGGATGTTGTTTGGAAAGTACTCAGAGAGGAATCTCTCTCTGAAAGCCTCCCACGTCACTGGCTCATCTCTCTCCTCTGTGATGGATTTGGTGTTGATCCACCAATGCTCCACCTCCCCCGTGAGCATATACACAAAGAACGCCAGTCTGTTTTCTGTGGGGCACATCTTTGCATCATAGATGCGCTCCAGGTCCTTCAGCCATTGGTCTGTGGCGTCAGGACTAGTCTTGCCGTCAAACTTCGCCGGGTGATGCTTCAGAAAGTCTTCCAAGCTCCACTCCCTAACTGCAGGTCGTGGTTCAGCACCGGAGGCGGGTACAACCGTCCTATTCTCCTCTAGTTGGCGGAGGGCCTCCATATGCTGTCTGTGGGCATCTTCAGCAGCTAACCTAGCAGCTTCCATTTATTGCATTACAAAAAAGTTGTTGCTCAAGCGACGCTGCTTGTCGCTGCATCGATGCCTCATGCTGCTGCATCATCGCAGTACTCTGCTGTGTCATAGCTGCTACCATGGCTTTTATAGCTCTTGCGATGTCTGGTGCATCGCCCTGGGAGGATTGAGTGTTCCTACGATGAGGTGCCATAGCTCACTGGCACACAGAAAATCACTTGGTTAGGCTTGATAAGACAGGATTTTAACTAAACACTCAGAGAAACACAAAGAAAGCTAAGCGGACAATCCAAGTCCACAGACCTAAGGAATGATCGCTCTGATACCATAAATGTAACGTCCCATTTAATTAATAAGCGTAATTAAAAGAAACTCTACACATAAATAGTACAACAGCGTAGTCCTGGGATCCTTAACACCACCCCTACAAAACTAGGCATACCACGATGCCAACAGAAAACAGTTAAAAAGTCTAACAGTTGGAACTAGAGTAATAAAGCATAAAGCAATACATGGGCCATAGCTCTAAAGAAAATCCCATTAAGAAATAAGGTCCAGTCCATGCGGACTATGCAGCGGAACCATCACCTCCCTGTTGTCCACGAGTGTTCCTCGTATCTGCTCACACCAACAAGTTGATGATCATCGCAAAAGAGAGTACCACACAGTAGAACACACAACAACGAAAGCAGGGTAAGCTAGAGCACAAAATATTTCATCCATACCATCAAATATATTTTCACAATCCCCTATACACATATCAACTAAGCATGTTATGACTTTCCAAACAATACACTAAGACACGACTCGACTCATCCGGATACATATAACCTAGTCGGATTCAGCGGATGCTTGCACTTGTGGTGGATACCCCTGTTCACCCCCGAGCTATGTGTTATAAGTGTTACAATGAATCAATTTCCCTCACCACAAGGTGGTGGAGCTCCAAAGGTGAATGAAGAGCTCCATGGGCAGCGGATATGGATGAAGGAATGGAGGCAAGTTAGAAGGCACTTGCAAGCAATGGAAGGTGAAATAGGTGATAGGATTTCCTAATCTATGCTAGCCTAAGGAAGGTGGCTAGAGGTAGAGAGAGGAAATCTCTAGAAAGTGGTGACTCTCAAAGGCAATAGAGGGAGGAGTGCTCTCAACTCAAGTTTCATCTATTGCTTAAAATTTCAAGAGTGTCTACAAATGAGTGAAATTTTGGCTTTTATATGAAGCCATTTACACATGAGAAAGGAGAGCCTTTGGATGGAGTGGACCTTGATCTTGGCCCTTAGATCAAGCTTGGAGAAGGAGGCTTGATCTTGGCCATTGGATGATGCCTTGGAAAAGGAGGAAGCATTCCTAACCCTTGGATGCTTTGGATCCATGAGGTATAGGAAGAAGTGTTGACTTCCACTTAGTCCACCTTGGCTTTTTTGATAGCTCATGGCCAAATCTCCTATTGGGCTTAGTCAAGCCCAATTTTATCAATTGAACTACTCATTGCTTGACTTATTATTCTAGAAAGCAAAGCCTAAACAATGGGCCAATATTATTGCTATTCTATTGCTCTTTGAGAAACCTCTTCAAATCTTCACATCTTCTTTGGCCCATGTGAAGAGTATGAGAAGCCCATGTGGGTTTGGGCCATCTTGAATGAAGCCCAATTGGATCTTTTCTAGCATGCTCCTGTTATTGGGCCTCTTGATGGGCTTGGGCTTGAAGGTGCATGTGGGTCATGTATTGGGCCTTGAGCATGATTTGGGCCTAGGCGTTGACCCAAGCTATAAGCCTTGTTGGGATCACATCACAAGGTTAACCCTTAATGAATTTCAAGCCTCCTACTACTCTCACCATAGGAGTCAGTCCACTCTAAGTGAGACTAACTACCTCCTTAAAGCGTCAGGATGCAACCTTTCCTTGAATCCTTACCAAGTTATAAAGATGGGGCACCACCATGGACACCTACTAACAGGGGCCATGGAATTACGTCCCGACCACTAAAGCACGACCCCGAAAGTCTCACCTAGAGACTCCAAGGAATTACGCACTGACACGGACCAAACATAATCACACAGCCAAATGACATTCACCATGCAAGTATACATTCATCATGCCAACCTTTAAAGCCAACACCTTTCATGTTCCAGGTCCAACTCATTTCAACTCATCATAAACCATCCATTCATAAAGGATTTCCAACTCATCTTGTTATCATGCCTCTTTAATACCAACCATTTCATCAAAGTCTCATGCTAAGGTGATATCAACCCATTATTCACAATTCATGACTTACACTACTCATGCATACTCATTTATCTCATACTTTCAGCACAGTACTTAAAACCAAGCAAGCATTCACTATACAAAGTCAAGAAAAACATCACACATCGCACTGCCTCGCCCAGCACCTCGCTCAGGCTGAAGGGTCTCGCTCAGGCGAGAGGCTCTCGCTCAAGCGAGCCCCCTTCGCCTAGGCGAGAGCTCGAAAAGGGGGAAACAGTGGCTTCCTGCGCCCTCTCGCTTAGGCGAGCCCTCCTCGCCTGAGCGAGAACGTGGCTCGCTCAAGAGGAAACGCGTCGCCCAGGCGACACCTCGCGGAGAAAACTAGTGCTCGCCACTGTTCTCTCGTGCTAAGTCTCGTAATAGATCTAAACAGCCCAAAAATGATATACTTCACAGGTTCACAACACATACAATACATTCCATGGCAATATACAACTACACAAACGGAGAAAAAGTAACAACATAGTAAGGTCTAGGTTCCCTTACCTGGAAAATGCTAGATGGAAACCTCGACACCCAAACTGTGGAGCACAAACAACTCTAGGAACAGACTCTGAACTGGAAACAATGTGCAAGAGTGGGTCATTACGGAACCCCGACAACAACTACGAAACTAGGCCAGAGAGGAAAAACTACGAGTTCAAGAGCACTTACGTGAACAGAAGCGAGATCACTAAATGGGGATTTGATTAACCTTCGGAACCCTAACGGAGGAGACGGCTGCGGCTCTAAGCACCAAGGAAGCGGATGGTCTAAAAGTGTGGAATGAGTCAATTAGGTCAGACTTGGGTGACTTTATCCTTTGGACCAACCCTTGGGCCTAACAGCTCAACGACGGCCCGTAAAACTTTAGGGCAGAAAATTGGGCCTTACAATAATAATAAGAATAATAATAACAATAATAGTAGTAAACTAAAATAATAATAATAATAATAAATAATAATAATAATAATAATAATAAATGTGTTGTGTTTAGAAAAAGAACTCTAAACATGCACTCTAGAAGACGAATGCAACTAAAGCCAATTAATTAAATACCAACCTAAATTAATAAAATCTCTGCAACCCCCATTTATATACCTCTTTGTATAACTATTCTCTTCCCCTCTTATATAATATATTAAAAATTATTAATTATACCACATCATAATTTCTATAGAAAAAAACACAACCAAAGAAAATTATTAATTATTCTAAAACCTTAACTGCAACATACCAAAAGTTTAGTCACTACCAAAGCTTAATACCCAAAAGCTACAAGTCATATATAATATCAAATACAACAAAAAAAAGAAAGAAAGTCAACCCCACTTCTAACCTTCTTTAAATATATATATATATATATATATATATATATATATATATATATATATATATATATTAAAAAAACTATTTAGTGTAATCGATACTCTACACCAAAGCAGATAATTTGTTTCCTTTTTTTCTTTAATATTATATAAATTACTATATGATGAATGTCATAAAATATTATAACATATCATAACACCACATTTATCTACTTTTTCATAGAACTAAAAAAAATGAAAGCTTTAGAGTGCAACCCCAAGTCATGCCGCTGTAAAAGAAAAACATAAACCCTAACATTTCCTTTGCATCATTCACCCACAAATGAAGAAAACCTCAATGCCTTCATGCTATATTAGATTTCGTATCACTAAAATTCATCAATCACATACTTAACATTCAAACGAAAATTTGATGATACTATATCACCATTACAATCAAAATTTCTAAAATATAAAACAAATGCATCACATATTTTTTTATTGTAAACAATAATTCAATCAAACAAAACTTAAAATATTTTTCAAAGGAAGAGATTAAATTAGTCAGCTCCCCTTACCAAAAAGAGAGTTAAATATGAGCTCACCAAGGTTTGAACCCATACCATGCTCATCTTCAAATCAATGCTTAACCACTCAAGCAATTTATATTTTGTGATAATTCACCTAATTCTATAATCATGTTATCACTCAACATGATCATGCATATTATAATTAAAATTAATATTAAATCAAACAAGTCCTCTCATATAATTGGCATACATAGGACTCGAACCCATGTCCTCTCACACAATCAAAGTACTCTTAATAAATCAATATTTAATGCTATAAAGGCTCCCACTGCCCGCATTTATTAATTAATTATTTATTTAATTCTTTAAATTTTTCAGGTCTTACAGAAGTATTCAAAGTCCGCATGAAAGACAAAAGATTTGCGTTGAATTTGATGAAAGAGGAATTTGCTACAAATGAAGAGAGTAGAGAAGAAAGATCAAAATCAAAAGAAAATAAATATCTTTGGAAGAAAGTAGATGTCCAAGTGAAGAAAATAGATGGAGGTCCACGTTCTAATATTCATAAAAGGTCCAATGCCACTACCATGAAATTCATAATTGACAAAGAAGATGATGCTGATAGAAGAAGAAATACAAAGAAGAATATCAAATTGAAGAATGATGTGATTCCACAGAAGAAAGAGAAAAGCAATAATTACAAGCACAAAAAGAAAAGAAAATCAAACACCAAAAGATGGAGAATTGAATCTAAAGATATAAAATTTAAATAAACAGATATTAAGCAAGGAGAAATGTTGAGAGTGTTACTTAATATCTTTTTTTTATTTAAATTAGTTTCTAGGAAATATTTTAGTTTTACAAATATGTTTCAGTTCTAGAAATTAGTTATTATTTTAGAATAAGAGAAAGATATTTTAAATATTTTATATTTGATATTCTGTTATATTTTACTCTATATATAGGGTATAACATACTCCTTCGTATAACATATTCCATATATCTCTCATATATCTCATATCTCTCGTATTTTCAAAAGCCCTAAAAAATCTCAACAAAAAAGAACCTACACGATACATGCACCGGAAAGTGTAACAACCCCAACAAATCAAAGCTTCAAGAAAGTTTGGAAAAAGATAAAACACCATGCATCAAATGCAGCCGTAACAAAATCCACAAAGCTCACATAGTGATAACACATAAACAAGGAAAAACACAAAAGTTCAACTTTTCCTACCTGGTTAGTGGTCTTCAACCTCCGTTTTCTCTCGTGGCATTACCTTCCACGATTCCTCTTTATTCCCTCTCTCGTTCTTTAGGCTCGCAACTTCCTCCTTAATTCCCCTCTCCTCTTGAAACAAAATCCCACTTAACCTATATATAAGATACCCTAGCAACCGTCAATCCGTTAAACTATATAACCCTACCCTTTGATGAAGATATGACCACCTCATCAAGTTCCATGGATGTCAACCCGAGGAGGGTCACTAGAAGCATGTCAAAAGGGAAGGCATTGTCCTTTTTATCTTTATTTTGCATCACTTTAGTTTCAATTCCATAAAGTTGGTTTTGGTTGACTATTTTAAAGTTGACTTGTTGACCTTGACTTTGGGATTGACTTGTTGACCCAAGATTAGCTTAACCTTAACCAACATTCTAATTCAAATTTAACTTGTTTTGTAGGTTCATTAAGAGGTGGGACAAGGAAGGACAAATGGCACATTTACGTGGCTTTTTGGGAGAGCACATGTGGAGGAAAGAGAAAGAGAAAATGCTTTCTAAAAACATCTAGAAAGGATGACCACATTTTTACCATTCATTTCTTTTCCATTTTATGCTTTCTTCTTCCTTTGTGTGTGTGTCTCGAGTTTTACTCTTTTTATGCATTTTTCGCTCTTATTTGCTTTGAATCAATCCTTCTTCTTATTTTCTTGAGCTTTGTAAAAGGAACCTTCACATCTAGATAATATGTTATCTTAATGTCCAGTGGAGATTTCACTTAGCTTTCTTAATCAACTCACACCATATTCATGAATCTTAACAAGGAACAAGATAATCCTACATCATTTGGTATCTAGAGCTTTGGTTTTCCTTGAATATGGTGTTTTTCATGTTCTAACCATGTCTTGTGTAGCTATCTTTGATTGGTCCAAAATCAACTTCTCTTCAACACAAAAAAAAATAGTGCTGCCAGAAATATGTGCGTTTTTGAAAACAATACTGCAGTTATCTTAATGGTCCAAAAGTGACGTTCTTTATATCAAAAGAAAGCCCTGTGAGTTTAGTTTCCAACCAAAAATGAATGAACGCATTTGGAGTTCTGTGGAGAGAGTTATGATCAAATTAGTGAGCGAATGTCAGAGTTGCCTAGAATACGAAAAACAACATTTTCAGGTTATGTTGTAGCAATTTTGGCTTCGGTTTTTGTGACTCTTTAGCTTCTAAATGTTGTTGGATAACATGTCTTTGTATGCTTAATAATAGAGCTTTAAATTCATGAGTTTAAAGACATGATAGCTACATGTTGGTGTCTTTGTGTATGTCATGTTGAGTCTTTAAATGTGCCTAACTTTTGATTTGACTCATATGTCATATGATAGTTGAAGTTTTCTTTTCCTTATTTCCAAGTGCTCGAGTATTGCATGAACTATATATCTTGTTTAATGTATATGCCTTGAAATTGATTTTGACCTATAAATTCGAGAACTAAGTGTCCAAGCTACCTAGAACACTTTATTATCATCTTGTGAAACTAGTTGTGAAAGAACAAAAAAAATTGCATCTTTTTAACACCAAAACCGAGAGCAATCTTGCTCCTTGGTGATCTAGAAGTGAGTTTTTCCTTAAGAGTTATGCTACTAGTTTTCATACTTAAGTGTTGGGTGAAATTGGCTAATTGGTTCCTTATATAAATTCGGTTATTATCTTTCTTAGTGTATACATTATTTAAGATTAGGAAGTGAATGTTCAAGTGCTTTCAAATGGAGTCTTAAATGTGCTTTTCTTTCTTGTTTTGATTTAAAGTTTTGTCACCTTGATATCCTTTCCTTAGATTTTAACTGTCTTGGCTTTAAGTGCTTTTATTGCTTGTCTTTAGATTCTTTGTTTTGTCATAGTAGTTTCCTTCTTTGCTTTCCTTTGAGTGTAGTGGTCAAGCCATTTGATCTTGTCTTGAGAAGTTTTCAAAAACTTTAAAAGTGTTTCACTCCTTTTGGTGGATTCTTGAGTGTAGCCTTGCTTTATGAGGGTTGGGAGTGCGATAAAAAACACTCGGGTTTATCTTATTTTGGCTACACTTGTCTCGGGTTTCTTGCCATTTGCTAACCAATTTCTTTGCTTGTCTTAGTTCTGGAGTTGTTTTGGAGGGAAACATAGATTTGAGTCCGATTTGGAGGATGTAAGAGAGGAAGAAGGTTCAGCCTCTCCATACTCACCTCAAGTGGTGACTCCTGTGGCATATCAAGGAACCATCATTGATGTCACTAGTCTCCTCCAACAAATGGAGCTTAAGAGACAAGAAGAAAGAGAACAACATGAAAGAACCCTTCAAGTTTACATGCAACAACAAATTCAACAAATTCAACAACATTAACAAATCCAACCAAGAGAGAAGGGAAGAGCAAGGAGGCGGTCTCCATCCGTGAAATCCTATGGAAGTGAGGGAATAAGAAGGAGGCCCGGGGGAGGTGGAGAAAGAAGGCACCATGTGCCACATCAAAGGCAACCTCCTCCCATCAAAATTCCAAAGTTCAAAGTAGAACATGATCCTAATGCTTACATAATGTGGGAGCAAAAAGTCGATCAAATTTTTAGTATTTATAGAGTTAGTGAGCACGAGCAAGTTGATTTAGAAGTTTTAGAATTGAAGAGTATGCCATGACTTGGTGGCACCAAGTTTGTATGAACAATTATAACCAAGAACCACTCGCGGCTTCTTGGATGGACATTAAAGTTAAGATGCACAAACATTTTATTTCTTCCTATTATAGGAGGGAGACTCCTTTGAAGCTCCAATGACTTCAACAAGGGTCCATGTGTGTTGAAGAGTATTTCAAATTGATGGAGTCCATGCTCTTAAAGGTAGGACTCCATGATGAACATGAAGAGGAAAAGGTGTCTAGGTTTGTGAGTGGTCTAAGGAGGGAGATCCAAGATGTGGTTGATTTGTATGAGTACTCCACTCTTAGCAAAGTTTTACACTTGGCCTTGAAAGTGGAAAACCAATTGAAAAGAAAACATAAGGCCAAGAGGAGTACTCCTTACAATGAATACTATTCCAAACCTTGGAAAGGTAAAGAAAGAAAAGAAGAAAAAACACCTTCCAAGTCCTCCCAAGACCCCACTCCTAAGACAAATTCATCTAGAACCATGCATGATAAACCAAATTCTTCTCAAGAGACAAGAACTAGTTCCATCAAATGTTTTAAATTCTTGAGCTTTGGTAACATAGCCGCAAATTGTCCTTTTAGGAGGAACATGTTCTTGAACTCTAAAAGAGAAATTGAAAGTGAACATTCTCCTCCCTCTTCCCCTAAAGGTAATTCTTCACACACTTCTTCTTCTTCAAGTGAGGATGAAATCAAACCCCGTGAAGGAGGTATTCTACTTGTTAGGCGCATGTTGGTCCAAGTCCCAAAGGAATTAAAATCTCAAAGGGAAAATATTTTTCATATAAGGTGCCTAATACACAAAAAGACGTTCCCTCATTATTGATGAGGAAGGTGTGTCAATGTGGCTAGCACAAGGGTTGTGGACAAGCTTGACTTGGACACCATCCATCATGCCAAGTCTTACAAGTTATCTTGGCTTAGTGAGAATGGTGAAATAAATGTTGATAAACAAGTCCTCACCACCTTCTCCATTGGGAATTACAAAGATAAGGTTTTGTGTGACTTAGTGCCAATGGAAGCAACTCATATTCTTCTTGGAAGGCCATGGCAATTTGACAAAAAAGCTTTTCATGATGGCCATACCAGTAAATTCTCTTTTAACTTCCAAGGCAAGAATATTACACTACTAGCTCTATCACCCAATGAGGTTAGTAAGGACCAAAGACAAATGTTTGACAATAGAAAGGAAGAGAATGCATAGCTAGAGGCGCAAATCAAGGATGCCAAAAGCTTGATCTCCTTAAAAGGAGTTAAAAAGGAAATGCTTTCTCAAAAACAAGTTTTTCTTGCTTATCCAAGTAAGTCTTCTCCATCCTTTCAAAATCCTCCTCCTAAATGTCCCCAAGACTTGTCTATAGTCTTAGATGAATTCAATGATGTTTTCCAAGATCCCCCAAAGGGACTTCCACCTCTAAGAGGCATAGAAAATCAAATTGACTTCATCCAAGGTTCATCTTTGCCTAATAGGTTAGCCTATAGGACCAATCCCGAGGAGGCTAAGGAGATCCAAAAACAAGTGAATTAGTTATTAGAAAAAGGGTGGGTGCAACATAGTATGAGTCCTTGTGTTATGCCCGTGATCCTAGTTCCATATAAAGATGGGACATAGAGAATGTGTATAGATTGTATGGCCATCAACAACATCAATATCAAGTATAGGCACCCCATCCCAAGATTAGATGATTTGCTTGATGAGCTTCATGGTTCAACCATATTTTCAAAGATAGATTTGAAAAGTGGGTACAACCAAATAAGAATCAAGGAAATTGATGAATGGAAAACCTCCTTCAAAACCAAGTTTAGGTTATATGAATGGTTAGCCATGCCTTTTGGCTTGACCAATCCCAAGCACCTTCATGAGGCTCGTGCACCATCTGCTTAGACCATTCTAAAGAAGACCATTCCTATCATTTAAGGAGTGTGCTAGAAACCTTAAGGAAGCAATCCTTGTATGCTAACAAGGAAAAATGCGTCTTTGGCATGGATCATGTGATCTTCCATGGGTTCAAAATTAGCAAACATGGGGTCCATGTGGATCAAGAGAAAGTGGTGGCCATCAAGGATTGGCTTACACCCAAGAGTGTGAGTGCGTTAAGGTCCTTTCATGGGTTGGCTAGCTTTTACAAGAGATTTATGCCTAATTTTAGCAATATAGCCGCACCCTTGAATGAGTTGGTTAAGAAAGGTGTGAACTTCAAGTGAAGGTTTGATCAAACAAAGGCCTTTGAAACTTTAAAAGAAAAATTGATCAATGCACCACTCCTAGTCCTACCTAACTTCTCCAAAACTTTTGAAATAGAATGTGATGCCTCTAATGTGGGTATTGGGGTCGTGCTTCTCCAAGAGGGTTACCCTATAGCCTACTTTATTGAGAAGCTTAAAGGAAGTCATCTCAACTACTCCACATATGATAAAGATCTTTATGCTCTTGTGAGAACCTTGCAAACTTGACAACACTATCTTCTATATAAGGAGTTTGTGGTCTATAGTGATCATGAATCTCTTAAGTTTTTGAAGAGGCAAGGTAAACTCAACAAAAGACATGCAAGGTGGATAAAATTCCTTGAACAATTCCCCTATGTGATCAAACACAAACAAGGGAAAGCTAATATAGTGGCAGATGTGCTTTCAAGAAGGCATGTCCTCCATTCCATGCTTGAAACCAATTTTCTTAGCTTTGATCATATTAAGTAGTTGTATGAAAGGGATGATGATTTTGCCTCCATCTTTAGTGAATGCCACCAAGGGGCAAGCAAAGACTTTTACCTCCGCAATCAGTACCTTTTTAAAGATAAGAGGCTTTGCATACCTCAAGGTTCCCTAAGAGCATCACTCATTAGAGAAGCATGTAAGGGAGGCTTAATGCATCACTTTGGGTCAAACAAAACTCTCGAGGTCTTAAAGGAACATTTTTATTAGCCTCACATAAGGAAGCATGTTAGTAGACATTGCAAAGCTTGCATAGCATGCATGAAAGCCAAGTCCAAGGTTCAACCTTATGGCCTTTACACTCCCTTACCCATCCCTTCCATGCCTTGGGTAGACATCTCAATGGATTTTGTTCTAGGGCTTCCAAGGACAAGAAAGGGTAAGGATTCCATCTTTGTGGTTGTGGATAGATTTTCAAAAATGGCCCATTTTATTCCATGCCACAAAGTTGATGATGCAACTTATATTGCAAATCTCTTCTTTAAGGAAGTTGTAAGACTATATGGCATACCTAGAACAATTGTAAGTGATAGAGACACAAAGTTCTTGAGCCATTTTTAGAGGACATTATGTGGAAAGCTTGGAACTAAACTCCTATTTTCCACCACTTGTCACCCTCAAAGTGATGGCAAAACAGAGGAAGTTTAGAAACATCTAGAAGGAGCATCCTTTTTAGATTCTAGGTTTTGTTATTTGCATTGTAATCCTTTTTAGCTTATTTGTTTTTTCTAAGAGGCCCCTAGACACTTCTATTTAAGGGGACCTCTAACACTTGTACAAGGCTTGAACATTTTGGAGAAATTAAACATTTTTGTGTATCAACCATTGTCCAAGTCTTCCTCCCTAGGGACTGAATGCTTTTAAGCCTTATCTTGAATATTGATTCAAGTGGCGGCACACATCCACTCATCTTCAAGGTTGCCATGACTTCTAGCCTAGCCTTGTAGTGGTGTGTTTCTCACATTTTTACCATTCATTTCCTTTCCATTTTATGCTTTCTTCTTCCTTTGTGTGTGTGTCTCAGATTTTACTCTTTTTATTTGTTTCCCACTCTTATTTGCTTTGAATCAATCCATCATCCTCTTCTCTTGAGCTTTGTGACAGGAACTTTCACATCTAGATAACATGCTATTTTAATGTCGAGTGGGGATTTCACTTAGTTTTCTTAATCAACTCACACCATATTCATAAATCTTAAAAAGGAACAAGATAATCCTACATCACCCTTTAAACTAAATTATTTCTTAATCTATTTGGATTCAAAACATAAAGTGAATAGTAACTGAAAGATTATAAAAACTGACGAAAGAAAAGGCTCTGCAATGAGTATTAAAAAGGAGAAAGAAGATATAAAAACGGAAATAGTAGAAATAGAAAGAAGGACCCAAAACGTGATTTCATGTTGGTTACGGACAAGAGAGAAAAATGTTTTTTTTAAGGATTAAACTAGTATGTAATCCGTGCATATGCACGGTTTTTCTTTTTTAGAAAAATAATATAATTGATATTATATTTATTATTTATAAAAAAAAAATTATAAATATTTTTAAGTAAAAATTTTAGTAAAAAATATACATTTTTTTAGCAGTAACGTATGCGTTCCATCTTTTATTTATTTAAATATGATATAAAATTATGTCATAAAAATATGATATTATATTTTAATAAATTTGGTAATAATATGATTAATAATATTTTTAATTTATGGTCATTGTAATAGAAATATTCAAATAAAATAGAAATAAAGATTATTAATTTTTATTAAATAAATATTTAAAATTATTAATATTTTTAAAATTACATGTTTAAAATATTTATGATTAAAAAATATTTATTTTACCTTAATGTATTAATATACTGTTGATATTATAATTATGGTAACATTTCAACAAATATAAATTTATAGAAAAATTTCTAAAATAATATAAATTTGTTGTGAATTAAAACTTAGTATGAAATAAAATTAAATAATAAATAATTTTTAGTAATTTTCGTATGAAAATTAAGTAGTTTCCTATCAAATTTTAAGATATATTTAACATGTTTTTACTAATCTAAATTTGTAAAAACATTTGTAACTGTAACGTCCCATTTAATTAATAATCCAAATTAAAATAAACGTCACATAGGATAATATAGTAGCGTAGTCCTGGAGTATGAACACTACTTCGTACAATAACCAAGATACACTACAATGCCAAAAAGAAAGTATAAAGGAATAACGACAATGTTTAAAAAATAAAGCCCAAAGGCCAGACAGTATATGGGTCATCGCCCTAGAAGAAAAGTCCAAAATCAGAAGCCAGTCCAGAGGCTAAGCAACGGAACCATCACCTCCCTGTTGACCACGGGTGTTCCTCGTATCTACTCACATCAATAAATTGATGACCATCGCAAAAGCAAAGGGACCACACGCAAAGCAATCAAACAAGCAAAAGGGTAAGCTAAAGCCGAAAAATAGTTTTATCATACAATCATATACACTTTCACAGTCAATTATACACACATCACCCAAGCATGTCATGACCTTCCAAACAATACACTAAGACTCGACACGACTCATCTGGATACGTATAATTTAGTCAGATTCAGCGGATGCTTGCACTTGTGGTGGATTTCCTTGCTCACCCCTGAGCTGCTCACCCCCAAGCTAAGTGTTACAATGTCTCAATCCCCCACACACAAGGTTAGCCCTTAATGAGTTTCAAGCCTCTTGCTACTCTCGCCACAAGATTCAGTCCGCTCTATGTGAGTCTAACTGACTCCTTATAGCGTCAGGATGCAACCTTACGTTGAATCCTTACTAAATTATATAGATGGGGCACCACCATGAAGTCCCACTAACAAGGGTCATGGACTTACGTCCCGACCAACTGAGGCACCACCCTGAAATCTGACCTAGAGATTCAAAGAGTTACGTCCTAACCACACACAAATCAGATTTCCAATAAACATATCAAATCCTTTATCATGCCATAACCATGCCACTTTGATAACCAACCATTTCATGTTCATTTCATGCCAAGAATCATCCAAGTCCACTATCCACATCTCATACATCCTCTTACTCATGCATATTCATTCATTTCATACTTTAACATAGCAATCCAACCAAACACGTATTAAACACCCAAAAACAAAGATATAAACAGTACCCAATCATCATCTCACCCAACTCTCGCTCAGGCGAGAGGGATTATCGGCTAGGCAATCTCCTTTCGCCTAGGCGAGAGCTCGACAAGTTAGAATAGTGGCCCTCTGCACTAGCTCGCTTAGGTGAGATCTCCTCGCTTGAGCGAGACATCCTCTCGCTCAAAACGAAGATAGCCCGCTTGAGCGACAGCTCGCGCAAAAGGCCAGGGCAAATCTCTGCCAGTCTTGCTTAGGCGAGACAAGCTCGCTTGGGCGAGAGTATCAGATCTCGCCGCTGTTCTCCCTGCACAACTACGTTATTATATCCAGATCACCACACCAGCATCCCACATGTTCACATCAATATACGGTCCATACAAACATCAAGTAGATTCAAAAATAGACCAAAAATGATTCAAAACTCAAAACCTTAGCTTCCCTTACTTGGAAAGTGTTAGCTAAGAGCTTCGACACCCGAACCGTGAAGAACAGTAGCTCAAGGAGTAGCTTTGAGAGATGAAAAATAGTGAAACCAGTTCAAAACGAGCTCACTAAGACAGAACGTAGTTGAAATTACGAAGGAGGCACTGAATGGAGAAATAGTATGAGTTGGAATTGACTTACGTGGAGTGGAAATCTGGTTTGAGTTAGCTTGAAGACGGTTGGGGGCTAAACCCTAACAAGAAAATTTTTGACCTCGAAAATAGAAACTTACAAGGGAAACAAATGCGGATGTGATTTCCTCATATCCTCCTCTAACTCCCAAGTAGAGTCACCTGTCCTCCGATCCCAGATGACTTTGACAAGATTGACAAGTTTTCCGTGACGTTCCTCAACTTTGTTATCCTCCAAAGCCACTGGTGGTACCTCCATAGTGAGGTCCTCCTTGATCTGTACATCCTCTACTTCCAAAACATGCGACGGATCGAAAATGTATTTCCTCAGCTGAGGCACGTGGAATACCGGATGAAGATTTGCCAACTGAGGAGGCAGGGCAATCTCATAAGCCACTGGTTCAATCCTCCTCGAGATCTGGTAAGGTCCAAGGAACTTAGGAGAGAGCTTCCTTGAGCGGAGATCCCTTCCCACTCCAGTGGTTCGGGTCACCCTGAAGAACACGTGATCTCCAACCGCGAACTCCAACGGTCTCCTCCTGCGGTCTGCATAAGCCTTTTGTCTACTTTAGGAAGCCTGCATTTTGTCTCTCACCAATCTCACTTTCTTAGTGGTATGCTCCAACAACTCTATTCCAACCAACACTACCTCCCCATCCTGATACCAACATTAGGGAGTCCTACACTTCCTGCCATAAAGAGCCTCATATGGCGCCATGTCAATGCTCATGTGGAAATTGTTGTTGTAGGTGAACTCTATCAAACGCAGTACTTCATCCCAAGCACCTAAATGATCTAGTACGCATGTCCTCAACAAGTCCTCAAGCGACTGAATTGTCCTCTCAGACTGGCCATCGGTCTGGGGATGATAGGATGAACTCATCGTCAACTTGCTTCCCAAAGCACTCTGCAAGGTGTGCCAAAACCGCGAAGTGAACCGTGGATCCCTGTCTGATACGATGCTCGAAGGCACTCCATGCAACCTCACAATTTCCTTGATGTACAACTGGGTCAATATGGCCATAGACATCCTCAAGTTCATCGCCAAGAAATAAGCACTCTTGGTCAGTCGGTCCATTATGACCCAGATGATGTCATGCCCCCTAAAAGTTCGTGGCAAATGGGTCACAAATTCCATCGAGATGTTGTCCCATTTCCACACCAGTATATCTAAGGGCTATAGGATCCCACCGGGTCTCTGATGCTCTACCTTCGTCTTCTGACATGTCAAACAGGCTGATACGAATTGTGCAACATCCTTCTTCATCCCCTGCCACCAGAAGGTTTCCTTGAGATCTTGGTACATCTTAGTCGTGTCACGATGCAAGCTAAGACGACTTTTGTGCCCTTCCCCAAGGATTAACCTCTTCACCTCTGTGTCACCCGGTACACAAACCCTACCCTGAAACCTCAATAAACCATTATTACCCAAGGTAAAATCTCTCGCTTCATTTGACCCAAGTTGTTCTCTCACTCTGATCAAACTGGCATCCAACAACTGCCTCTCTCTGATTGAGTCCAAGAAGTCACTAGATATAATCAGAGTACTACACCCAATGAACTCGGATCCAAATTCCACCTATAGCTTCATGTCTCTGAATTTCTACAATAGCTCCATTTTCTTTATCATAAGATGCGCAATATGCATCGTCTTCCTACTCAAGGCATCTGCCACCACATTTGCCTTCCCTGGATGGTATAGGAGCTCGAAGTCATAGTCCTTCAGAAATTTCATCCACCTCCTCTGCCTCATGTTCAAATCCTTCTGATCAAACAGATACTTGAGACTTTTATGATCGTTGAACACACGAAATTGAGCACCATAAAGATAGTGCCTCCAGATCTTCAAGGCGAACACAATGGTTGCTAACTCCAGGTCATGAGTGGGGTTTTTCTCATGCACCTTGAGTTGTTTCGACGCATATCCCAATGCCTTCTTCTCCTGCATCAACACGTAGCCCAACCCTAGGTGAGAGGCATCACAATAGACCTCAAAAGGTTTACCCACATCAGAGATAACCAAAATGGGAGCACTCGTCAGCCTCTGCTTTAGCTCTTGAAAACTATTCTCACACTTATCTGTCCAAGTGAAAGGTTGGTCCTTCTGGGTAAGCTGTGTCAGAGGCGCCACTATCTTGGAGAATCCTTCTATGAACCTCATATAGTAGCTAGCTAAACCCACGAAACTCCTAATCTTTGTTGCTGACTTGGGATTCTCCCATTTTACTACTACATCAACCTTTGCCGGATCCATCGCTATGCCCTGTGCTGATATCACATGGCCCAAGAACTGTGCTTCGTCCATCCAGAATTCACACTTGGACAACTTGGCATAGAGTTGCCTCTCCCTTAAGACACTAAGCACCAACCTCAGGTGTTCTGCATGTTCCTCATGAGTCCTGGAATAGATAAGGATGTCGTCTATGAAGACTACGACGAACTTATCCAAGAATGGTCAGAAAATCCTATTCATGTAGTTCATAAACACCGTCGAAGCATTGGTCACATTAAAAGGCATAACCACATACTTATAGTGGCCATATCGGGACCTGAAGATCGTCTTCTGTACATCATCAACCTTTACCAATATATGGTGGTACCCCGACCACAAATCTATCTTCGAGAATATTACCGCCCCATGTAACTAATCCATCAAGTCGTCTATTCTCGGGAGAGGATATTTATTCTTGATTGTCATATTGTTCAGCTATCGATAGTCCACACACAGATGTGAACTCCCATCCTTCTTCTTTACCAACAACACTAGTGCTCCCTAAGGCGAGGTACGGGGTCGTATGAACTGCTTCCTCAGTACCTCCTCTATATGCTTCTTGAGCTCCACCAACTCTGCCGGAGCCATACGGTATGGGGCCATTGACACGGGATCGGTTCCAGCCACCATGTCAATTAAGGACTCCACCTCTCTATTAGGAGGCAGCCCTGGTACTTCATCTGAGAACACGTCTTCAAATTCATGTACTACTGGCATGATCGATGTCCCTTCCTTCTCCTCTACCTCCATATGAGTGAAAATTATGAAGCACTATGCGCCACTCTGAATCTCCACTTTGAATCTCCTTCATAACTCCTTGAGAAGATACTAACTCAAGTTCCTTTGAGTCGGGAAATAACAACCTCTTCTCTCAGTAGTCTATAAGAATGTGATTGGCAGAGAGTCAGTCCATTCCCAAGATTACCTCCAACTCTTGTAGAGGTAGGCAGATTAAGCTTACTTTGTATCTACGCCCTTCCATCTCTACTAGACATCTAGCGCACAAGGACGACGTCTTGACCAAACCCGACGCCGGAGTACACCGCAAGCTCGCACTACAGCTCGCACACCGGCAGACTCAAACGTTCCACACATGCATCTAACACAAAGGAGTGTGTCGCTCCAGAATCATACAATACACAACATCTCATCCCAAAAATCACACAATAACCCATAACTAGGTTACTTGAGCCTGTAGCCTCTGCTCCCGTCATAGCGTAGACCCTGCCTGTTGCCTCTGTTCCTCTGATGGTTCTGTACAGGAGTCTGAACTGGAGGTAGTACCACTGTGCTAGCAAGAGTGGGGCAGTCTTTCCCAAAGTGGCCTTCCTCGCCACAGTTGTTGCATCTGTAGTAGCCTTCCATGCGTGGGGAGACGTTCCTCAGGTGAGGGCCTCCACATATGAAGCACTACATTCAGCCCTACTGGAAAGGAAAGCTCCTAGACCCCTAGGACTGATGGTGAGGTTTGTCATTAGGCTTTATCCTCTCCTCCTGTTTCGACTTGGACCCAGATGGTCCGCCGATCCTCTGATGTTGTGGTAGGCGTTGACCCTCTACCTCATTCTTCAATTTCTCCATTACTTTGGCCTTTTCCACCAGAGCAGCAAAATCCTTAATGGACAGTGGGGCTACCATCAAGCGAATATCAGCACCGAGACCATTTTCAAATTTCATGCATCGCCACTCCTCATCAAGTAGCATGGTGTAGAAACGGCTGAGGTGCTTGAATTTCTCCACACACTCTACTATTGTCTTCCCTCCCTGGTCAACTAGAGGAATTCCACCTCCTTGGCATACCGGATGTTGTCTGGGAAGAGAGGAATTTCCCCCTGAATATCTCCCAAGTCACAGGCTCGTCTCTCTCCTCCATGATGGATTTGGTGTTGATCCACCAATCTTCAGCTTCTTCGGTAAGCATATATACCATAAATGCCAGTCTATTATCTATCGGACACATCTTTGCGTTGAAGATTCTCTCCATGTCCTTTAGCCATTGGTTTGCGGCATCAGGACTGGTCTTGCTGTTGAACCTCACAAGATTGTGTTTCAGAAAGTCTTCCAGACTCCACTCCCTGACTAGTGGTCGTGGCTCAGGGCCAAAGACAGGTGCAACTGTCCTATTCTCCTCCAGTTGGCGAAGGGCTTCCATATGCTGTGTGTGAGCATCCTCAGCAGCCACTCTTATAGCCTTCATCTGCTGCATCACCAATTGTTGTTGTTCAAGTGACATTGCTTGTCGCTGCAAAAATGGTTCATGTTGCTGCATCATCGCCGTGCTTTGTTGTGTCATCGCTGCCACCATGGCTTCTATGGCTCTGGCGATATCAGATACATCGCCTTAAGAAAATTGGGAGTTCCTATGAGGAGGTGCCATGATTCACTAGCACACAGGAAACCATTTGTCAGATTGATAAGATAGGAAACTTAACTAAAACATTGGAAAGACACTACGAAAGCTAAGTGGACACCGAAGTCCACAAACCTAAGGAATAAATGTAACGTCCCATTTAATTAATAATCCAAATTAAAATAAACGTCACATAGGATAATATAGTAGCGTAGTCCTGGAGTATAAACACTACTCCATACAATAACCAAGATACACTACAATGCCAAAAAGAAAGTATAAAGGAATAACGACAATGTTTAAAAAATAAAGCCCAAAGGCCAGACAGTACATGGGCCATCGCCCTAAAAGAAAAGCCCAAAAGAAGAAGCCAGTCCGGAGGCTAAGCAACAGAACCATCACCTCCCTGTTGACCATGGGTGTTCCTCGCATCTGCTCACATCAATAAATTGATGACCATCGCAAAAGCAGAGGGACCACACGCAAAGCAATCAAACAAGCAAAAGGGTAAGCTAAAGCCGAAAAATAGTTTTATCATACAATCATATATACTTTCACAGTCAATTATACATACATCACCCAAGCATGTCATGACCTTCCAAACAATACACTAAGACTCGACACGACTCATCTGGATACGTATAATTTAGTTAGATTCAGCGGATGCTTGCACTTGTGGTGGATTTCCTTGCTCACCCCCGAGCTAAGTGTTACAATGTCTCAATCCCCTACACACAAGGTTAGCCCTTAATGAGTTTCAGGCCTCCTCCTACTCTCACCACAAGAGTCAGTCCGCTCTATGTGAGACTAACTGACTCCTGAGAGCGTCATGATCCAACCTTACCTTGAATCCTTACTAAATTATATAGATCGGGCACCACCATGAACTCCCACTAACAGGGGTCATGGAATTACGTCCCGACCAACTAAGGCACCACCCTGAAATCTCACCTAGAGATTCAAGGAATTACGTCCTAACCACACACAAATCAGATTTCCAATAAACACATCAAATCCTTTATCATGCCATAACCATGCCACTTTAATAACCAACCATTTCATGTTCATTTCATGCCAAGAATAATCCAAGTCCACCATCCACATCTCATACATCCTCTTACTCATGCATATTCATTCATTTCATACTTCAACATAACAATCCAACCAAAGACGTATTAAACACCCAAAAACAAATATAGAAACAGTACCCAATCATCATCTCGCCCAACGGTTAACGAAGTAGTAACCTTCATTTTACAAAAAGTGTGCAGTGTAGGAAAATGGGTAGTGCCACACCATATGCTTTTAAGATGAAAACTTTGCCATTGGCGTGAAAATAAAAGAAAACTTGCACCATGGATAAAAGGAAAAGAGAAGTCCTATAGAATGGAAAGAAAAGAAAGAAAACAAATTAATCCAATCAAGAACCCAAAACAAAAAATATTGCACCACAATGTAATAACTGTAACACACTTTTTTTTCAAATATCTCATCACATTAAATGAAACCCAATGCACAAAGCCAAAAGAAAGAATGGAACGACCATGCACACATAAAACCATGCAACAAAAAACGCATGACAAGGTTTTCAAAAGGTTTCATTACTAAGCAAAGATAGAAAAAGGAAACATGGTCAGCTTCATTCATCAAACAACAAGAAAAACAAGAGAAGAAAGCAAGGTTGGTTTCCCTTACCTGGACTTGGTTCTTCACTAAGCGTTTCTCCCGCAGTCTCCTCTATCACTCTCCATATTTCTCCAACTCTCCTCTCCCTCTCATCTTTTTCTCACATTTTAGAAACCCTAAAACTGTTATATCTCCTCTCCTAAAATCTTATCCTTTTGTCTATAATTAACATCTTTAATCTTTTCTATTAATATTTAAAATTAAATCTTTGAGTTAATATTTAAAAACAAATAAAAATAAGAAACAACCCAAAGTCTTGGTTGTTTGACCGTTACTCAAAATCACAATATTTTGCCATTTTATTTTTATGGCTGCAACTGATATGAAAATTTAAAACATGAGATTGCATGCACTAGAGAAAATTTTAGAAATTAAAACATGAGATTGCATGCACTGGAGAAAAATTTAAAAATTATTGCACCGTATTTGGAAGGGTGCGAGCTTGTATACTTCCATACACAACACATATACGATAACCACCAGACCATGAGTTTTTTCTATATATATTGAGCACGAATAAGATATAAGCTTATATTTCCCATCCAATATAATTAATAAGTTAAATAAAATAATTAAAACCCACTACAAAAGAATGGACAGATTCGAACCCACACACCTCCACACCTCAATTACACACTCTAACCACCAAACCAATTACTTTCTCATATTATGATACACACCAGTTAATTATATACACATATCCGCAACATTAAATATAATATTAAAATTTAAAATAAATAAAATAATAAATTACATCACTTAAATAATTATTATAAATACAACAATAACTTAAATCACTCAAATAATAATTATTTCATATATCATAATTAAGTAAATAATTAAAATAAATAAACAACATTTAACTTAAATCAATCAATTAATTATTTCATCATATATCAAAATTAAATAAAATACTTAATTTAAATGAATCCATAATCTTAGACAAGCCATCAATTCTATTTTCATATGCCTCTCTTTATTCTAATTTTTCCCGAGTCTTACAAAGTCTCGATTTTTAATCGATTTCACTTATTATATTTACTTGTAGGGACTGAGAGCTCGAGGAAGTCTCGGTTTTTAGCCGATTTCACTTATCATATTTACTTGTAGGGATTGAGAGCTTAAGGAAGTCTCAATTTTTAGCTAATTTCACTTATCATATTTACTTGTAGGGATTGACAGCTCGAGGTTAGTTTTTGTCTTGCTTAATACTATGCAAGTCTCGGTTTTTAGCTGACTTCATTTATCATGGTCATTTATAGGAAGTGGGAGCTCGAGGTTAGTTTTTGTTGTTTAATACTATTGAAGTCTCGATTTTTTGCCGACTTCACTCATCATGATCACTTGTGGTGAGTAGGATTTCAAGACTAATTTGTGTTTAGAAGCACCGGGTTGCTGTCGATGTCTCTTGTCATATTGTTGGGTAATGTTGTTGAAGTCTCATTTTGTAACCGACTTCTCTTGTTATGTTTGATCGAGGAATGAGAATTTTGAAAGGGTGGGGAATGTAAAATTAGATGGTGCTTTGTTTTGAAGTTGTAAAGCGAGGAATATGAGTAATGGGCAATGTAAGAAGCAATCATTGGTTAAAAATGAAATTAACTTAGTATAGTAAAATGTAGCGAGTTGTTGCAAAAAGGAAAACTAAAAGATGTTTCAAATATAGATATAAGAAGATAAAGGAAATAATGATATTAAATATCTTATTCATCAGTTTCAATCAGTTGGCCATCCACGATGGTTTTTGAGATGTCGGCTTAGGACAAGTTAGCGTCAGGGATGAGCACACAAACTTGGTCAAGAGCTAGCTAGAAGCCCATGTTGAGTGAAAAGCCGATCTGATCCTTGAGAAGTTCAGGGCTGTCGGTCCAAGTTTTCTTCTCTTTTTCTAACTCATTCAGTTGGTTGTTCATTGCTAGTAGTTGTTTGTCTTTTTGTTTAATCTGGTCATGAACAACCTTCAATTCAGACACCTTGGTATTAAGACAAGCGACTCGGGGCGTGAAAATTCCAAAGATTTGTCTTTTTGCTCCAAGTCTTTGGTTTTCTATTCTGCCTGGTTCGAAAGCTTATGGAACTGGTCCATCAAGATGAAGGTAGAGGCCTCGACTTTGTGTAGACTTTCTAGAATGCCTTCGTGAAGGGTGTTATTGTCTTGAGCTTGTATGAGGAAGGCGTCTTAGCAAAGAAGGTTGTGTTTACGGCCATGGAAGAAATAGGGAACTTGGGGTTCCAAAAGCTTAATTTTGTGTCATCCGCGATTTGTTGTTGAAGGAAGGGTGTTTGGAGTTGAGAAATGGAGTTTTGAGAAGTAGTGTCTGCCATTTTCTTCTTTCCCTGAGAGAGTATGGATTTCCTTATCAAAGGTTCAACTTCAGGTTCTGATAGCTCTTCTTGTACCTCGGTTTGGGGAGGAGGAAAAGAAGAGCCAATACCGACGGTAGAAACTTTTTGTTTTTTCAGCTAACGAGCTCGTTTAAACATATCTTCTTGGGACATGGCCATCAGACTTTCCGCAAAAATGAAAGATAAGTTACGATTAAAAAGGAATAGTAGGGAGTTGTTAAAAAGAAGGAAAAGAGGAGTTAGTACCGATGTGGAATTTTAGGTCTACTACTCGGAATTCCAACTCTAAAAGTTGTCTGGAATCAAAGACGATGTCCAATTGTTCCAACATCAAGCAATCTCATTTTTCATAGGAATCCATGTCCCTAATTGTCGAGGGGTTTGTAGGTTCGGGAACTGACACCAGCATAGGGGAAAACCCTCTAGGAGAGAGGGGTTGTGATCGGGAGCTTGTATTTTAACAAAGATTCCCTTAAAACCTTTGTAGGAAGAGTTAAATAATGTTAATAGGCCTCGGTCGCTGACCCTGCTAAGGAAAGCCCACATTTGTTTGGGGGAGGGGGGGGGTTCTCATCTCAAAGAAGTAGAGAAACATGTTTGCTGACGGAGTAATACTGAAGTGGGTGTAGAGTACTTGGAAGGCTCGGATAAAGGCCCAACTATTAGGATGTAATTGGTAGGGAGCCACATTTAGGGAGTTCCTTTTCAAAAGTATTGAAGGGCAATCTTAAACCTAATTTTTTGAACATTATAGTATACATGTAAGTGAATCTTTGAGGGGAGGTAGGGTGTCGAGAGCCATCTCTGCATATGGGTTTGTCATTATCATAGGGGAAGACAATTACATCGGTTTCATTGCTTTGACATAGGGTTTGGTGGCGTCTAAACGCCCTAACTCTAGTGGAGGTGGTCATGGAAGAAGTCTCTCGTCGGAGGGCAAGGGTTGCTCAAGGGTATAAAGGGTCATAAGAAGTCATGAGGGTTTGAAATTTAGGAACACACGAAGGTAGTTCTGAAAGGGAATGTGCGGTAAGGAGCAATCAAAATGACGAAACACAATTAAAAGAGGCAAGACTATAGCATGTAAAATGGGAGGAAATATGGAATCACAGCAAAGAATAGCCAATAACAATGAAAGATAATCAGGAAAGTATTTGATAAATAGCAGCAAAAAACATAAACGAAGAACGGAAAACGAAGAGAAATGAGAAAATACCTGGAAAGAGAACGTAAAAGCAAGGGTGTGCAGAGAGAAAGAAGGAAGAAAGTGGAGAAGGCAAAGATGGGAATTGGAAGATACAACTAGGGTAGAAGTAAACTGAAGGAGTGGGAAAATGGTCGTGCAGATCGAGGTTTTAAAAGGACCATTGGATTTGAGATACGTAGCAGGGGTAGTTGAAACGTGATGATGGGTCGTGGGAAAGAGCGAGTAGCAGTTAATGATGTGACAACTTCTGAGTTCCTCTTCTCGAAAAAACGAAACTCAAAAAATTGGAGAGCTATGTAGTCGTCCAGAAATGACACGTAGGATTTATACCGAGGGGAAAATGTCGAGGAGTATAGGTGGGAATTAGTATGGTCAACTAATCGACTTAGGGATGTTGAAGCGTGGAGATGTTGAGTATTGTCGTCATAAAATCAAGGCGTCAATATTGATATAGGAAGAAGAAGGAAAGTCATTTCAAGAAACCAAAAGAATGTCGCCCTAGAACCGACACCACTGAGGGAAATTGGATAATGGTTCAAAGATTTACAAGGATGTTGCCCTAGGACTGACGTCTCTAAGGACAACTGGATAATGGTTTAAGATTTATGGGGATATCGTTCTAAGACCAACCTCTTTGTAAGAAGCCAAGATGGAGGAGGTGGTGCATGTTATGATAGAATCTTATGTTATATGGAATGATTATTTTGGTTAGTGTAATATTTAAAAGAAGATACATTAGTTGTTATTTAAGGGTATATCTTAGATTATCTCTAAAGATTTTTATTTGTTAACTGATTATCTATACTTGCAATATTTGTAACCAATTTTACCTTCTATAAATAAGAACGTTGCTCCCATGGTCAAGGGACAGATTGTTTTTTACCTAATCAAGTCTTAAGCTAGGGTTGAAAAATATTTCTTTCTTTTTGTTTTTGGTTAAGAATTATTTGGCACTTTTCTTGACCGGAACACATAATAATAGCTTTAGAGATAATCTAAAATATTCCCCTAAATAACAACTAGAATATTTCCCTAAATAATAACCATATCTTCTTTTAAATATTTTCTTAACCAAAATAATCACTTTATATAATCTTAAGATTTTATCTTCACGTGCACCATCTCCTTAATCCTAGCTTCTTACAGAGAGATTGGTCCTAGGGTGACATCCTCATAAATCTTGAACCATCAACTAGCTACCCTCAATGGCATCAGTCCTACGAAGACATCCTTTTGGACTTTTGCAATGACCTCGGCTATATAGAGACATCTTTCTAGATTCCTATAATGACCTCGTCTTTGTAGAGACATCCTTCTGGATTCCTACAATGACCTCGACTATGTGCAGACATCCTTCTGGATTCCTGCAATGACCTCGACTTTGTGGAGACGTGTTTCTTGACTTGAATTTTCGCCCTATTCCTTGTCCTATTGAATACTTCGGTTTATTGGAGATCTGCTTCATCCGGGAGGGAACATAACTCTCCAACTTTTGAGCTTCTATCACCATACAATAGGAGCGAGAAAGTTGTTATTTCACTAATCGTCGTTTGCAGATTCCCATGCTTCATCATTACCTTTTACCTAACCTTGAATAGTTCACCGGTTTAGTAAACTCTCAACATTACACTAACTTTTGCTAAATAAGTCATTTGTTTAGTGCTCTATTGTTTGGTGAGCTCTTAGTATTAAAACTTCTAAAACTAATTAAGCTAAGTAGGTCGACTAAAAGACGAACTTTCAGCATCAGATTGTCTAACTCAACCGTACTAAGTAGGTTGGCTAAAAGACGAGCTCTCAGTATCTGATTTTATGTAAAATTAGTCATATTGAAGAGGTCGGCAAAAATATGAGTTCTCAGTATCAGATTGTTTAACTCAACCGTACTAAGCAGGTTTGCTAAAAGACGAGCTCTTAGTATTCGATTATGTGTAAAATCAGTCATGCTGAAGAGATCGGCAAAAAGATGAGTTCTCAGTATCAGATTGTTTAACACAATCGTACTGAGAAGGTCGGCAAAAAGAGGAGCTCTTAGTTCTTGCAATACATTTATCATCAATTATAATAAGAGTGTCAACTAAGAAACGAGCTCTTAGTTCCTTAATTACATAGTCAACAACAAGGAACTAATTTTCTCCATTATGGCTCCACTTACAATCTTAGTTACCTGCATAAATCATCGAGCAACATGGCCTGGCATCGAGCAACATGGCCAGGCATAGAGCGTCCCGACTTGAATTTGTCTTTGGGCATCAGGGCCCAAAATTAACATCGAGCGTCCTGGCTCGGATTTGTCTTCGAGCATCAGGGCCAGTAATATCCGAGAAAAATAAATAAATAAATAAATAAATATTTATTTATTTATTTAATAAATGCAGGGGCGAGAATCCCTAAGTTCATTAATATGGAGAGAAAAGACAAGGAGCAACGATAGCTTAAGTGGTTAAGAGTACTTGACTATTATGAGAAGACTTAGGTTCGAGCCTTGTGTATGTCATTAGCATATTAATTTAATTATTTTATTATTTTAATAATATGCTTGATCATGGTGCGTGATAATATAATCCTAGAGGTGTACGAATTATCACGAAACATGAATTGGTTGTGCAATTGTTTGGTATCTAAGTTAGGCTAGGTTTGAACCTTGGCTAGCATAATTTAGCCTTGACTTATTTGCATTTTATTATTATTTTTTTTGTTCTACAGTGTTAGGGAAAACCTAGAAGTCAAAGCTCTCAAAAAGTCAAATCAGGTGATTAATGGAGTAATGAATGCGTATCTTTAATTACTGGGGTTGACACGTATTTATAGAGTATTAATTATGTTTGGCCATGTCATGGGTTGGGCCCTAGTTTGGGTTGTAGGTGGGCCAAGGCCCTAGCCCAGGCCCTTAGTTCGATTATTGTGGGCTCATTGGATATCAGGGGGCTTTACTTTCGCTAAGTCTTTTGGAATGGTCTGATATGGTTACTTCCCTAGTTGGCTTATGTCGTCCTTGTCTGTGTACTGTCCTAGGTTGGTCGTTCCTTTAGCGACCTTTGTTATGAGTTTAGGCCGGTTTAGGTCTATGTCGGCCTGAGCCATGTACCTTAGTTGTTTTCGATATATATGTGGGGATTGTTTGTTATTACTTATATGGTTAAGTTGGCCAGGTACGGTACAGTAATGTTATTAAGTTCATATATAAAATAAAATTATATTTATTAAAATAAAGTAAAATATATTAGAAAAGATGAGGGAATAACAATTGATAAATAAGAAGAAAAAAGTACAGATAGACGGTTTAATAAAAAATTTGTAAAAATAACGGTCAATTTTTACAAATTAATAAATAATTACATTTTAAAGGATAAAATTGAAATTTTTAATTGTGAACATAAAAGAGAGAATCATTTATATATATTGTTACAGATTATTATTTTTTTATTTTATTTTACTATTATTTTATTATTATCATTGTTTTATTTTATTTATGATTTTATTATCATTATTATTTATTATTATTGCTTTATTTTATTATTATTATTATTATTATTATTTTATCTTATTATGTTATCTTATTAGTATTATTGTTTTATTAGTATTGTTTCATTTTATTTTATTATTACTTTAATTATTATTTTTATTTTTATTTTTATTTTTATTGTTTCGTTTTATTATTATCATTATTGTTATTGTTGTTTGTACTATACCTAGGCTAAGTCAGATAACCATGCGGTCTAAACCACCTATATATAGTCCTATGATGAAAACAGTAGACAGATAGTCAACCAAACAAGATTACATACATGAGGGCCTAGGCCGCCTATTGTAAAAGATACAGTATAATGAAGAAGTTGTTAACTCCAAACTTAGGCCCCTCGTAGATGCTTAGAACTTGGGGTCAGCCCAGGCCCATCAAAAATCTGAATATTGTCCCAAAATGGCTAAAAGGGGGCCTAACCCACAAAAGGGGCATACACAATTAATGGCTCTATAAATACACGTGGACCCCAGAAATTAAAGGTACGCTTTCATTAATTCGCTAATCTGAGATTTGACTTTTGAAAGCCCTTGTTGACTTGATCGTCGGAGCCCTTTCTCCAGGTAACCCCTTAAGGGTCCCGACCGTCAACATTAAGAGACGACGCGTACAAGTCAAGGAGAAACTAGTTGGAGAGGTCAATGATTGGGGTAAGATGTGATTTGTGTTCTCTGACATTCCTTATTTGTTTCTACAGGAACATTGTTGTTTTTTTATTATTATCATTATTACTATTTTATTGCCTATGCAATATTTTGGGGCAATGATTATCTGTTCTTCCTGGTTTGTATATTGTTTAGTTATCTAGGATTGTTTGTTGGGTATAACACTTTGTTTTGATGGTTTTATGTGGATTTATTGTGATTCTCTAGGATGTATAAAAGCAAGAATATGATTGTGTTTGATGTATGACCATGTGATATTGTGTAGTTGAGTTCAACTTAATGATATGAAAGTGTATTTACTTGTCATGGACGCATGTTTTGCGTGAACTGAGTGTCTTGTGTAAATAGGTTCATTGGAACCTATTCTAGAGTGTCAAATACCAGTAAATTACTAGTTACTGGTGTGGCGTCTGGTAGAATGGTGTAAACTACCAGGAGTTAGGCCACAAAGTGAACTCTAGAGTAAAACCCAAGAGTTGTCGCTTGGCGACGAAAGTGGTCCCGCCAGGCGGTGTGTTGTAGAGCTAGGCTTGGACCAAAATCCAGTGGGTTGGCGCCCGACAATCCCAAGTGTTCTGCCAGGTGGTCTGGAACGCGAGTTAACCTAGCGACATGGATGTTGTGCTAGGCTTGGACCAAAATCTAGTGGGTTGGTGCCCAACAGCGCCAAGTGTTGTGCTGGGTGGTCTGTAATGCGAGTTAACCTAGCGACATGGATGTTGTGCTAAGCGGTTTTGGATGTAGTGATGGATTACGTGAGGGATTCTACACAACTTTAGATGGAGGTCTTGATGCGATGCTTTGTTGGGGCCCCAGATACGAGTGCAACTTATATTGGGGTAACACGTGGCCACTCGAGGTTGTAACCTAGTGGTTTTGGAAGTCCAGTGGAGTGTACGAGATTGTGGCTCGTAGGGATGGGTTCCGAAAGATTTCCCTCCTTGGTGTTATCTGACGAGTTTTGTAGTCTTGAGACAAATACGGACTACGGTTCGTATTGGGGAACTACACTTGGTGTCGCGGATCGTGGTCGTGGTAAATTTATTCTGTGTGTGGACTATTAGATGGTGGCCTATAGTCGGAGGGGCGACTAGACACTCATGACAGCAAGGATCGATCAATGTAATCATCAAAGGGTGTAGAATCAAGAGGCGTCCAATGAAAGATTTGGAAGTCGATGATTAAGAATTATGGTTTGTGAGTCTTAGGAAAAGCAACGATCTTACCAAGTTTTGGTGAACAGGTAAGGGTTATGCTCTTGCCGGGTTTTGGTGAGCAAGCAAGGGTGGTTGCTTGTAAGTCTTAAGGAAAGTAATGCTCTTACCAGATTTTGGTGAACATGTAAGTGTTGTTGCTTGTTCTTCCCATTTTCATCTCATGCAAACATCCAAGATATGCAACCAAACTTATCCAACATCAAATCAACTAAATACTTGGATTCCAAAACTTTAAGACACCCAATAATATCCTTATTATAATATATCATCCAACTTTTAAGTTTTATACATATAATATATTTAGCTTCACAAGATTTAATGTACCTAAACTTTGATAGCACCAAATTGCACCGTAAATTTCAAATAATCCAACTTCAACTTTTACATGCTTTATGTATTCTAATAATACCAAAAACTTGTAAGTACTTATAAAGTAAAATAATTCTTGTGCCTCTGGTTGTTTTGCCTGATGTGATTTCAAGTATGTAAGTGTGATTCTTGCAGGGTGTTAGTCTAGATTTTTGTGAGTCAAAAATCTTGTGAGTTTCTTTGTTCAAAAGTGTAATATTGATGTGTGATTTGTAAAATTTTTGAATATAGTGGAATCCATACTTGGGTTATATTGGTAAATTAGATGTAGCTCTGTGATTGAGTGACCCAGTATAAAAACAACTGTGTAATTCCCTTTCCTTCATCTCACTCACTTTGAATCACTCTAAAACCTCAAGAAAACCAAGGAATCCACTCTTTGTTGTGCTTTAATGTGTTCTTGTGTAATCTAAGGTTGTATACTTGTTAGAAATATCATTTGGAACAAGTCTTGTATGTAAAAGTTTATTGTTTGAGTTAAATATGTGAATTTTGCATTCTGCATAAATTCCAAGGATTTCAACTGACTGATTTGAAAGTTTAATTGACCGACTGAAAGTGTATTGTTCTGCAGCTTTTACATTCTAATTCTCCAGTCTATTTGATTTAATTGAAAAGGGTTTTATGTTTTTGAAAAAGTTTTAAACAGCCAATTCAACCCCCCCCACCCTCTTCTTGGCTTAAATCACCATTTCAAAACTAACACATCCTAAACGTTAAGGCTACATGTAGTCCCTTAAGTAACCTACTTAATAAATTCCACTAATCATGTCCCTTGACTAACATGAGTATCAACATCCCCAAGTTACAACAAGTATCAACCTTTCTAAGTTACAAAACCTCTTTAGGTAAAGGTATAATAACATCTGTAGGTAACTGTTTGTATGATCTGGAGTGTCCAATATTCGTAGTTCTTTGTAATGTTAATGCACCATGGGCGATAATGATTGAGGAAGAGTATATTTTTGAAGGTGGTCCTTAAGGGGAAACATTTGTAAATGGTTTGTGTACATACCTAGCACAATAAATATGCTAAACAACACAACAAGACTCATTCAACATTATTGGCCTTAATTGGTAAATAATATTAGTAAACATATTTATTGGTTTAGTATATTAACAAAATATATAGTCTGATATCGAAAGTTTGATTATATAATATATTGAAATCATAAATATCATTCTATAACATATATCAACCAATATATGGTTAATCTAGTTAAATAATATATTAATGTTATTATCAAGTTGTTTTATCATAAATTTGGTAAGTTTTTATTATCTTTATTTTATAACAGATTTCATAAAGGCCCATAAACCTTGTAAATACATGTGGTATTTCTCCGATAATACAATCAGAATTCATATTCACTATTCTACTCTCATAGATCCTTAAACTATCTTACTAACTTAAGCATCAAAGAGTCTTTTGCAAGTGGATCTTCCCCCTCTGGACAATAAGGGATTCAATTCCAGCCATCAAGAGCACTCAAGTCACCACTTGGACCTTGCTACCTGTCCAAAGGTCCACACTTTGGATCCTGGTAAGAACATTAGAAGCCCAATGTAGGGCCTAAGTAAAACCTTATCCTACCTCCATATTTTATACTATCATTGTCTTGTAGAAAGATAATTTGTTACTATTGACGAATATATTAGTGTGATATCATAATCAAAACTTTTCAATACCTTAGAGGAGTGCAATCTTGATACTCTATATCTTTTTTAAATTAAATATTTTATTATAATATAAAATTTTATTCAAATTTTGTAGATAATCTGTGTTAAAAGAAATTTTTTCCTTTGCTTTAATAACACTTGCCTTAAGTGCTACAAGTTCCAATTGTGGTCACAATAAGAAGAAGCGAGCCCTATAGGAAGGCCCTTAACCAAGCATGCCACCAAACACCTACAAAATTAGGCCATTTTTCTGTTTTGGAATTTGTGTTGTTGGAAAAAAGGAAAGCATGAGTCCTAGGACAATGCAGTCACACGAGTACTCACACTTTTATTTTGGGGATGTTAGACAATGTAGATGCCCATACAGACATCCAAAGAAAGAAATAAAAAAAAAACGTATTTTCTAATTATCTTAAGAAAAAGAAAGGTATCAAGAAATAGGACGACAAAGGTGATCACACGAGTACTCTTACCTTTATTTTGAGGATGTCAAATGACACGGGTGACCATACAAACATCAAAATAAGAGGAACAAAATAACGTATTTTTGAAATATTTTGAAAAAGATAAATAAATGTATCAAATACTAAAACGACACGCTTAGTTACACGAGTACTCGTACCTTTATTTTAGGATATTAAACAGCGTGGATGGCCATACAAAAGTCCTGCAAGAAAAAGAAAAAGAATTCTTCATTTTTTAATTTGTATGTTTTTTGATTTTTTATTATCTTTTATTCCAAAAAATATTATTTTCATTATTATTTTAAAAACATTTTTTATTTTTATTCAAAAGTTGGTTTGTATTTGAAAATTAGGGTGCTAACTAATCAAAAGAGCAAGTATGAATAGTAAAAAAATTATAAAGAAATATAAAAAGAGCCCAAAACTTTTAAAAATGAGAAAATTAAAAATATGGGTGTATGGGTAAAATATAGGTGTGTTAACTCACTTTTTCTCAGTTGTTTTTAGAGTTAAACAAAACCCAAATAATCCCCTTAATAAAGTATAAGGAAATTGACACAGGATCGAATTCAAGAAAATGGTGTGTGTTAAGTTTAATTTGCGCAATTAAATCTTGCTAAAAAGATAATAAACTAAAAGAAAGGGGGAAAAGAAATAAAACAAAGAAAAGAAACTAAAAGCAAATTGATTTTATTCACTTGAAGACTAAACTACCAAAATGCATGATTGACACTAAACTATGTTATGCATTGGCGGAACTTCTTTGGGACTAAGGGGAGCCATGGCTCCCCCAAGCTTTTAATTATATATATATATATATATATATATATATATATATATATTTAAAATTTATATTATTATATTATTTTTATTATTTATATATATAT
>Ga0214543_1000526_pt1 | contig 65318 bp, 22 predicted proteins | sample CNSS2metaG_FD_160094 | JGI IMG/M metagenome (GOLD analysis project Ga0214543, IMG submission 160094) | Root nodule microbial communities from cowpea collected in UCLA plant growth center, Los Angeles, California, USA - CNSS2 | ecosystem: Host-associated > Plants > Roots > Nodule | place: USA...
GAAATCAAATGTATAGCTAAGGTATGATAAGACGAAAAATATCTTAGAGAACTAAGAAAACTTTTCAAATATCAACATATATACTTAATGGTTGAAAAATAACGATAATTATTTTAATGAAACAAAAGAGTTCTTCAAATTAAACAAAAATTAATAATAATAATAAGTAAAGAATTTTTTTTATATTACCTTAAATTGAGAGTATAAACATTCTCATGTGAAAGGAAAATTTATAATAAATAAAAATATTAAAAGTAATATAAATATTCAAATGTGAGGCATAATTTTTTTTTATTAACATACATCATTTTAACATAATTACATAAAGGTTATGATAAGATAAAAAATATATTGGAGATGAGAATGAGGTTCATGACAAATGAAATAATTAAAAGAAATAAAAAATAGAATATATATATATATATATATAGGGGTGAGTTGATTAATTGTGAATATTTTAATAATTTAAACGAGAATAGAGATATGACGGGGACGGGTATTATGGCGGGTATATGTATATTTCCATACCCATCCTCATACCCAACTGAAAAAATCGGGGATTCCCCATACCCATACCCATACCCAGTCAATGCGGGGATTCCCCGTCAAAACGGGGACGGGTTCGGGCAATACCCACGGAACGGGTTTATTTGCCATCTCTATACTAAAGCATTGGGATAAGCATCCCAACCTCTAGTTATAGGAGACTTTAGTGAAATTACTCATTTAAGTTTTTTATTAATAAGAACAACGTTTTAAATTTTTAAAAGAATAATATATGTAATATTTTTTCCTAATTTAAAAAGTCGCATCTATAAGATTTATGTCTTTTATTTGATATGAAAGACTTTGTTAGGTCTACAGGAATTCATTAATAAAAAAATACAATATCAATAAAATTTGAGGTCTCCAGAAATTCATTAATAGAAAAATACAATATCAATAAAATTGAAAAATACAATATCAATAAAATTTGAGGGACATTATATTTATTTTTATATAATACTTCACTTCATCGTTTTTAATTATGTGAAACTTGAATTTCTAATTAAAAAGTCGTATCCATAAAATTTATATTTGAAATAGAATACTTCTTATAAATGGTAGTGAATAGTTGTCAAATCATGAAATTAGAAATATGTATTATATAGAGAGAGAGAGTTGTGTTTGTTCACGAAAACAGGTGAAATAATAAGAAGGTTCAAGAAACTTGTGGTTACTTATTTTCTGGTAGCAGCAAGCATGATTGTGAAAGCACAACAAATTTAACCTATTGGGAGGACCACTCACTTTTGTTTTTATTCGTTCTCAATTTCAAAACACCATCATGAAGGTTAACACCGATCTGGTTCTAAATCATGGAAAAAAAGTTAACACCAATCTAATTCTAAATCACGGGAAAAAACACGTTACGAAATAAATTTTAAACTTAATTTAATTTTATAAAAAATTTATAAAATAATATCTGTATTGAATTATATATTATGAAATCACTTGATTTCTAAATAATCAATACAAGATTTTCGGTATATCACTCTCACGTCAAAACATAATGCAAAACTAAATAATCAATATAAAAACTTCAATATATCACTCTCACACCAAAACATAAAAACTAAATATAAATGGATAGTTAATAGCATAACAACAAACAACTAATTTTACTGCACTAAATACTAAACTCTGAGTTATGATTCTGCTATTATCTTAAGAGATATTTTAAAGACAACTCAACCTCATAAACTTACCGTAATAAATTTTCTATTAAATTAATCGGAATGAAACATAACACAAACCCTTTTAAGGTGCATCCGAAAAATTAAAAGAAATGCAGCATAGTACGATTGAAGTGGTTTTGGTTTTGCTCTTTTTACTAGTGTCGCGATAGAAACAGTTTTTTCATAAATTCAAGTGCTTCAAACTATACTTATTCCATGGTTTGGTGCGTGAAGAATCAGCAATAATTAGTCGTGGAAAACTTGATTACCAAATTGAAGTGCTTAAAACTGTACTTATTAACGCATAGTGGTAAATTTTAGGAGAATACAGCAGCAGCGATGAACGATGAACGATGAAGAAGCAAAAAAGAAAAGAAAAATTGGGGTAATGAAGCATGACATGAGATGATGGAAGTGAATACAAGAGTGGAATACTTGGAAGAAAAAGAAAAAAGGGATAAAAATACACCCTTGACATGATGATGATGATGATGATGATAATAAAAGCATTCTTATCTACAAATTCAAGAGCCCACGGTATCTGGTTTTCCCAAAGCCCACGGGTAAGGGAAAAAGCCAAAAGGAACTCCAAGAGAGGGACCTGTAGACAGACTTCAACTCAAACACTGTTATTGTTTTGGGTGACACACCACAAATCATAATCTTGGTGGATAAGCTTATGCGTTGCTCCTGAACGATCCAAGAGCCTTTATTGCTGATCCTCTCAGAATGTATTGGTGGTAAAATGCAGCCACCGCAGCTCCCACGAACGGTCCAACCCAGTAAATCCACTGAAAACCGACAATCACAACACAACCGTTAACAATTTTTTTTTCTTTTTCTTTTCATAAAAAACATCAAATTTAAGGTTTATTAATTAACTTACTTGGTCGTCCCAGACTTTGTCATTGTTGAAGATCACAGCTGGTCCGAAACTCCTTGCCGGGTTAATGCCGGTTCCGGTGATAGGGATTGTAGCCAAGTGAACCATGAAGACGGCAAACCCGATGGGAAGGGGTGCTAGCACCTTTTATTTGTTTATAATTTCAAAGCAATTAATTAAGTGAGTGAATAACAAAAAAGAAACACAAGATTTAAAATTTAATGATAAACGAGGAAAAGCAAAGAGACGGTCTGTGCTTACAGGAACATGAGAGTCCCTAGCGTTTCTCTTAGGATCAGTGGCGGAGAAAACAGTGTAGACAAGAACAAAGGTACCGATGATTTCAGCACCCACGGCAGTGCCTTTGTTGTAGCCGTCGCTCACGGAGTTAGCCCCTCCGCCGTACCTGTTGTAGAACGATTTCTGGAACCCCTTCGCCAACCCAGCACCGCATATTGCGCCGGCGCACTGCGCCACCATGTACAGCAACGCCCTCACCAACGACACCTTGCGCCCCAGGAACAACCCAAACGTCACTGCAGGGTTGATGTGGCCCCCTGATACAGAAAATCACAAAGTTAACTAATTGGAGCAGAAATAGAAGTGACCGGAGCAAAAATCGATGAAGGTTCAGTTTGCGTACCGGAGATGCCGGCGGTGCAGTAAACGAGGATGAAGATCATGCCACCGAAGGCCCAAGCGATGCCCAAAATGCCTACCCCGTCGCACTCGGTGTTACCGGCGATGGAGGTGTCGCTCTGTCTCTTGTATCCGATGATGGTCAAGACGGTGATGTAAAGGAAGAGGAGGGTGGCTATGAATTCGGCTATGGCGGCTCTGTACAAGGACCACTTGGTGAGCTCATCGGGGTCGATCAACGGCGCCGGAGGTGGGTCGTGGTAGTCCTTGGCGGAGTATTCGGGTTGCTCCGTGACCTGCTCAACGTCTTTGGCCATTGCAAGAACAGGAATTCAGCAAAAGAGTTGCAGAAGAAGAAGATAAGAGGGTAGTGTAGTTGGAGTGAGGGTTTCGGAGAAGAAAGATGGTAGGTATTTAAGGAAGAGTGGTGTAATGAGTAAAATCAATAATTAATTGAAATGTTTTGTATCTATGTGACTATGTGGCAACGATTACATGATTAGCGTATTTTTTTGCCGCCCTATTACCTTCATTTCGCTTGCATGGTCCCACTCTTCTGTTTCTTCCACTTTCTCCTCAACTTTTATTTTCTCTAAAACCTTCTTTAATCCAACGGCTACATGTAAATGCAAAACTAACCAATCAATTTTATTGCCCATAATTATTCTATACAAAAAATGTTCAAACATCACATTAATAAAATAGTTTTATTAAAACCGACAAAACTGAAAATACTTATCAAAAATATGCATGATTTAAATAGACAGACGGATAAAATTTGACCACGTAATTTTTGTATTATAATTAAGCATTTTTTGCTTACGTGAAACCTATAGAATTACTTCCTCACTTCATCACATGAAGAATTTAATACAGCTCCAATCTCGTACCCTTGTAGAACTTTCTAGCACTCCTAGTTCAAGTTCGTGGCTAAGAAATATTAGCATAGAAAATTGCAAGAGGTAATGAAAGAAAGGTATGAAAAACTATTTGGAACATTATGTGATTGTTGATGTGATTAAAATAAGGAGAAAAGGAGCTGTCACTTCTGTTGAGTGACGAAGGTTTGCCAGATAAACTTATCTGGAGGCACCTAAAATCAAATGGGTTTTGAACAAAAGGGTGATTCACCTTATCCTCCTCACAATTATGGGGCCACTATATTTGCTATCGAATCAATTAATTATGATTAATTATGCAAAGTTTTAATCACCATGACTATATATTAGGGTTCTTGGTTTAATACTATACATTTTCTGCATCTTCTTTCATTATCGAACAAAAAGAAGTTTAAACCATAAAACAAAGAATATTCCAGTTTTCCTGTGATTTCATTGCTGTCTCATTCAGTTTATTGGCAAATGGTTGCAAATATTTTAGAAAAGAGATTTTGGAGAGCTGGAAAGAGTTCTCAATCAACTATCGTCTACATTTAAATACTCTCTGTGCTTTAAAAAATTTAACCTTTTGTAAACAAATATGCATTTTATTGTAAAGATGATTCCGTTTTGGATATTATTATAAAAGAGCAATGCAAAAGTTATACACATGTTGGTACTAAAGTTTAATAAGATAAGTATTATAAGAATCTCAAAAACCAGCTGCAGGTAAAAGAAAACAAAATATAATGTTATCTGCTGATATATAAATACAAGATATGTTTAAAAATTGGAAAAAATATTTTAGTCGTTTTCTTTTTATGTAAGTTACCAACGTATTAATGTTATCTAAAATATTTGTTTAAATTATCTCTAAACTAATAGATTACACATATAACAAGTCATTCTTTCAATTTGTATGAAACAATGTTGATTTTTATAATAACAGTTTTAAACATTTTATAATTAATTAAATTTTAAAAATTCTTCAATAGTCAATACACCAGTGCCATCTTATTTTCTCCTTACCTTTAAAATATAACTTATACTTTTTAATTAGTTTATAAAGCAAACAACTTTTGAAAACAGACTTATATTTTCATTCACGAAAAAATGTATTGTAGTTTTCTATGTTCTTTCTGTTTCAATTCTAAAGAAATGTTTATTTATTTAACGTTAGAAGTGGTTTCAAATGAGTTTTAAATATAATTTAATTTTATAAAATTAACTTGTAAGATGAAGTTTGTATCTCATTTATATATTTTAGTTTACGTAGGACTTCTAACATTTAAAGAATATATTTATTATTACTTTTTATTATATTCTTATATGTTTTTTTAGTTTTATTAAAACAATTTACATATATATTGAATAGATAGAAAAATAAATGAAATAAAAAGCTGAGAAACTGTTTTGTTTGAATTAATATCATTATTAACATCATGAAAAATAAAAATTGAAAGAATATTTGCAAGAGGTAAACCAATAGCACAAAGCAAGTGAGGCATAAACACATGTACATAAACATGAACGAGACGAGAACAATTTTTCTTTCTCCTGTTTGTGGGGGCCACTGGAAACCTCAGAAATGAATTAGAATCACAAGTTTTTTCCATTGACTATCGTGAATATTCTGGTTCATTTACCTTACAATTCCACTGTTAATTTTTCTTCCTCCATTTTCTAGTACTTTCTATATACTAAAAAAAGTCTAACAATTTTAAAAAATATTTCTTCTTCTTTTAAATTCCAAAATCATTTTTCACAACATCTGAACTAAAATAATAATTTTTTTCGTCTTTATATTCTTACAAATATATAATTTAAGTCTTAGAGTTTCGATTATAACAATTTAAATGAAGAATTAAATTTAAATTTCACGTCTTAACATAATTAATTAAAGAAAAACAGGAATTAATGGATGGTGACAAGATGAAGGTGCATTTTGTTCTTCACAAAAAAAAAAAACGTGGCATTCTGAGTCAGAGTGAGCAGCACACAAAAATCCATGACTCGGCCATAAACTGCCACAGAAACACAAAGATAAGTTAACGAAATCGTATTGTTACTTCAAAATTTCAAAGGAGATCCACCGTCCACCTCCACAGTCATTTTCATCTCACACGACCATCAACACCTTAAGCTGTTCAACCCGTCGACACGTGTATCACTCTCAGCCACAGAAACACAATTCACTGCTTCTTAAATTATGCACACATGATGTTTGAAATAAGAAAATTGGACTATACCGTATATATGTAGCGGAATTAGGTGGGCGGCTATTCATGTCACTTCGGTGTTGTTATCTCAATCCTCGTCATCGTTGTTTTTTCAATTTTATTTATTTATTTCCGAAAAACTATGCTTACAAACATTGCTTCAGTGGCACATTTGTTGTCCATGTCTGGAGAGTGGTTGGAAAGATACGACCAAAACATATTTCTAATCACAAATACAATTCACTCACACGCTGGACGATTCCAATAATTGCTGTCTTCTTCTCAAAACATTAAGCTTCTTTCTTAATTAAGACAACAAAAGGTTCGTTTTTATTTATATATGGATGAACCAAAAAAGTTCAGTGTAGTTATTGTCTAAATTCCTTGGGAACTTACTTTACCAAACCTACATATTTAGGATATGCAACGCGCACACATCATAACAATTTTAGGTTTGTGTCGAAAGTGTGAACACGTTGGTTGGCTATGAACGTCCCAGTTAAACAGAATTATTGTTAAAATCTACTGATTTAAAAAAGAACTTTTCTTTTGCATCTCAATAATCATACTCTTAATATGGAACACACATGAATGCTTAACATGTAGGAATCAATTTTTTCTATTCGAAATTGTGTTATTATGTCAGAAGTCTCCTATTTATTTAGAGTTGAAACTGAAAATAGCTTCTAAATATTTCTTTTTTAGATACTGAATAACGTGTTGTTGAGATAATACTGTGATGAATTCATCAATAATTGTAAATTTGTAAGTGGTATTTCAACTTTGACTTTGGGCTTCTTCTTTCTTTTTTTTCTCCTTCTCTCCTAAGTCTCTCTAACACCAAGAACACGGACGGTCCACTACTTAATGCAGGGTTTATTTTTAGGAAATTTCTTTTTGCACCCCGTCTTTTCCTTTTGCATCTCATAAATATAAAAATTCTCACTTTGCACTTCAAGCTCTAAAATACATGAGAGACACTCTTATTTATAACCTAGAAGGAGAGCAAAAAGTCTCCGACGAGGGAAAAAGGAGTTTAAAAAATTAAAAATTGGAGCAAAAAATGAATATATAGGAAGTGTGACTTGCCACCTAAATAAGTCACATTTGTCATGTCACTCATTTGATAGTCTTGGAGAGTAAGTGTGAGGCTTCTAGATCCATTCTAGATGGAGCACTCCACTTAAGGCCCAATTTAGGCCCAACTCCCTTTTTGGTCAAAATGTTTCTAAAGCCTAATTTCCTCCAAGACCTAATACATGGTCCAAAGAAAATCCTATTATATAGGGCCAAAAATACAAAGCCCAAAAATAAATCCTTGTCTAATATTTACAAGCAAATAGTCCTTGACTAGGTTTTCCCACCCTTCTTAGCCCATGTGAACCTAGTGTTGTCGGCTTTCAAAACCTGATGTTACTGGCTTTTAGAACCCGATGTTGTCGGTTTTCAGGATGCGAGTGTACCGGCTTGCAAAATCTTGTTTGGACTTTTTTTTTTTGTGTCGTGTTTTTGTTCTTGGTTGGCGACCCTCAAGCCCTTGTTGACAAGTCACAAGTTATTGGAGAAGTGAAATAGGAGCATCAAGAAGGACTTGAATATTCTCGAGGTCCATATGATACCTCCTTACTTAGTAGTTATTAAGATCACATGTTCATGTTTCCTCATCTACCTATAATGGGAAAATTTTTTCCTATCGTCCATTTGGATATTGTTGGTGCTGTGGCACCACAAATTTAGTTGTTAGGTGTATTCCGCACGAGTTTAGTTGTTGGATCTTATTGGGTGCATAATTTTTGCGGATAAGAGTGGAACATACATCAATGTCTCATACCTATTGTTGTTTAGAGATCTTACAACATGTGGTGGATATGCATGGGGAGTCGTTGTATTGGTTCACATGTACTCGACATTGCCATGACATCCCAAATGATGTACACGTACCCAGAAGAACAAAGTCATTAGGCAACCTACGAGATTATAACACTTCCATTATATAACATTTTTATGTTTTCTCTAGTTACCCTTGCAGGATGCACTAAGATGCGTTGTGAGCATTGTACAAATGATGGTTGTGAAGAACGTGCGGAGAGTAGTTGAGGAGATCAAAACATTTATGGTCGATGTTGATCTTTATTAGGGATGATGACGGGGTGAGGTGAGACGGGTTTCACTATCCCATAGCCATCTTTAATTTTTATATTTTTAGATTATTTTTAGATTATAGTATTCCATCATGGTTGTAGTATATCACAAAATTTATTTTATTAAACTATAGAATCCAATGTTACCGGTGTTCAAAAACTGGTGTTACCGACTTCAAAATCTGGTGTTATCGGCTTTCAGAATCCAGTGTTATCGACTTTCAGAAATCGGTGTTACCGATTTTCAGAAACCAAAGATACCGACTTTCAAAAACCTGGGTACCAATTTCATTATTGGGAGTGCCGACTACGAACATATTTAGTTTACAATTTATATATATTTTTAAGGACATAATGGTCTTCACTGTGAAACTTTGAGGTGCAATAAGAAAAATTGGATGTGAAATAAGAAAAACCCCAAACAAAATTGAGATCTGTCGACGTTGAGATCCCTCCACGGTCCACAAAAAGTTCGAAATTGCAGAGCCCAATAGAAGAAAGATTGAATGAGTAGAAGAAGAAATAGTAGCCCAATTGAATTACAAATTATGCTTTAAGAGGACCCGCGCAGAAGTTCCAAACGGGCTTTTTTGAATGCAAAAAAGCACCCATACGAAGAAGTAATAAAAAAGAGACGTCTCATTATTCTTTGACAGAAGATGGACGCAAAAAAAAAGATATGTACATTGTGATGGCACCAAGTTCTGGCCCTACAAACTAGGCTTGTAGGGTTCCCCTGCAATGCCTAGCCCTCATGCGAAAAGCTTTTGGGTATTGAAACAATTCTTCTTCATTACCAAATCCTTCCTCGTTGTTCTCCACTATGGTCTCTAACCTCGGACTACTGCGACTCTTCGTCGGAAACTCCAAATGCGAAGGTGCAACCTCATTCCATGCCATCACTATACTCTGCTTCACCTCTTTCGCCATCCTAACTTTCTTTTCTATCAATCAATACAATCTAATCAACGCTGCTGATAATCTTCGCTTACCAAAGCTTTTTGTCTATTGATCTCTCTCTGTTTTTTAACGGAACACAGAGAGAGATAATAAAGCACAAAAACAACTGTTAATACGAAACTGAACCAAACTTTGTTGATCAAAACTATCGATTAATGAAAATTATTGATTGATGAAAACTATTGATTCATCACACCTACATTTATACGCATCTCATCATAAAGTTTACCGTTCAGAGAACTAATGGAACAGAGGAAACTTAGGGAAATTTAGTGGCTATTGGCTTCCGAAGCAACAAGGATGAATGTGCGTGCACTCTTGCTTTGTTTGGGCGTGCTTTCTTAAGATGGAGATTAAGTTAATAAAACTAGGAAAATGTAAAATAAATTGTAATTTAAAAGGATAAAATAATAAAATAATCATTTTAATTTATAAAATAATTAAATTTAAACTATCTGTTATTTAAAGAATAAAATAAATTTACAATTATTTTAATTTAAAAGAACAGTTACTTGAATGAAAAATAAATTAATAAATTATGTGCACGAAAAATATGTGGTGATCGAGTTTGAATACACTTTTTTATATAAATATAATGGATGAAATAATCGAATTTCAATACATTACATTTTCTTTTTCTTTAAAAGAGACGCAAGGAATTTTGGAAACTTCTCTATTAAAAGTTAAATATAGATTAATTGAATTTTTTAAATAACAAAAAAAGTTAAAGAATAGCTTCTCCAATTCTCCTTCTTTTTTTTTCTTTTCTTTTGCTTTTCCTTTTTTTAAATATCGTATAACCTATGAGGGTTGGCTCAATGAGGGAGAATTTAGATAATTTTGCATATAGAATTATTGGTTTAAACCTTAATGACATGGTTACATAACACACTAAAAAATGTTCTCTTTATTTCCTTTGCCGTCTTTGCGATACAGAGTATAGATTTCTGGTCTGATTAAATATTTATTTTTTAAGCATTTTTTACAAAAACCAAAAAAATCCAAATAACTATATTTTCCTTTTTTCTTTTACTTTTAATTTTGAAAACAACGAAACACAAGAGCAGAGATATATGAAAAAACATTTTCAAAAATTAATTTATTAGAAAATACCTCTTCTTATTTTTCTCTCTCATAATTGTTTTCATAATAATATTTATCATTTTTATCAAGCTTAAAACTTTTTAAAATTATTTTACATTTAAAAAAAAACATAATAAAACAAATTCTGGAAATATAATTTATAAAATTTTTAAAATTGATGAATAAAAAACTTTAGAATATGATTTTTATTAATTTCTTTTATTAGAAGACTCTATCATGAAAGCAACTATATTAGTACTACCTTCTAGCATCTCCATCATTTTTGTCTTCTTTATTAAGGTTGAAATTTCATATCACGTCCACATACTTTTAAAAATATGCATTCAATTCATTCGTTAAAAATAAACTCAGCGGTTTACACATGTCACACTTAATTTTACTAAGCTGCCAATAAAAAAATTACAATAGTAATTAAACATACATGTGACGAGATGAATCCTTATTACCAATTAGAATAACTTTTTTTTCATATTAAAATTATGTTATAAAAACTTCATGCGACTCTCACTTCTAGATATTTTTAAGGATAACTATATTTTTAGTCTTTGAATTTTGATGTGAAATTAAGATTTGTCTTTGGCTAAAATTTGATACATTTTGGTCTCAAACTTTAACAATTGATTAATATAGTCATTTTAATCCAACCACATTACATTTTTTCATGTGTAAAATGTGTTTTTCAATATACACCGAAGTTGGGTTAAAAATTTTAACATGAAACAAAATTGACACGTTAAAAAAAATTAAAGTAATTGGGTTAAAATAATTATATCCATTCATTTTTAAGTTTGAAGACTAAAATGTATCAAAGTTTTGAACATAGACGAATTCCAATTTTGCGTCAAATTTTAAGGACTAAAAAAAATACTTAATACATATTTTCATCTATGTGATTTGATAAAACTAAACTCAATATATCTTATACAGAATCTCAAATTTAATACACAACCTAAACATCCCAACATAATATTTCATCTCTACAATAATTATGTTTACAGTGCACTACATGCAAATCATTGCATATTAACCTATATCCTTATTCATATACATTTCAACTCAAATCATTTATCATTACACCTACTTTATAATTTTCATCATACATTTCAAATTTTACACATCATCATGTACATCATCAATCGCATAAAAACTCATACACATATCAAATTTATCATTTAAAACCATATATTTTCACAACAAAAATAAATATTATTAAATTTCAATCTATAAGTCATCCCACCATAATAATGTTAAAGTATTACAAGCTTGATAAATATAACAACTTAATGAAATATAAACATCTTTAGTATTTAGAAACATTTAAAAACATGTTATTTCAAGGGTAGAAAACATTGTCTTAATTCAAATACTGGTTTGTTTGCTCAACAATGTAAGTAAATGTCTAAACTTGCTCATCCAATTATTCTATTTAGTGAGTCAAAGGTTTTCTTGTCTAACTAAGTCACCTAATAAATGAAATTATTGACTTTTGAAATAAAACATTTTTGCTCAAAGAAAAAAAAATGGTTGGCCAATACCTAAACTTCTAGGGTTTTCAAAAAAAAAAAATGTTTTGCCCAACGAACTATTATGCATGATTTCATATAGATTGTGCCAATTTGGTCCAAAACTATTCCACTCTATTTTTCATACATGTAATTGAGTAGTTCAATTCTAAATAAGGCCATCTTGAGCCAATTTGATTTGGTTGCAACGTTCTACATTTTTAACAATCGAATACACAACATATTCCACTTAGAATTTCACCTACACAATATGTAAACAATTCATTTATAAAATACTTTACTAACTAGTATTGTCTATAAAAAACATTAATTATATTGCTTACCTAGAATTAATGTTATAAATATCTCAAAAATAATCATCTTTTATACCATCCATATCTAATCTAAAAACTATAAATATTTTTAAACAAAAGCACATTCATTGCACAAAACTCAATGTGACCAAGTCACATTCACAATCCAAAATCATCTACCTAAATATGCTATCAAAACTATCAATAGTTTTTTTTACCTTCATAGCATGTTTAAGTAGGATTAAGCTCACAACCTTATTTATATCATAGAAAGACTAAACATGTACATAAAAACCTTTGTTCGATAATATAAATATATTATGTCAAACTTTGACTAACAAAAATTCATGTTTGTCATAAAAATCTTACACGTTAACCTTAAACATGCAACCCCTATCATAAAACAATTTTTTATTTAAAAAAAAAAACTCACTAAAAAGCAATTTATGGTATAAGATATTATTTAAATTCAATATGTTGATGTCGGAAAAAAAGACAGTAAAATTTATTTTAATCGATGTAATTAAGAATTTTTAATTTTAATCAACAAAGAGGTGTATACATGTAGAGAAAAAGCAAATGATATTATGCCACATCTTTGATATTTTATCTTTTATTTTGAAAAATTTATCTGAAACTTTAAATTCTTTTGAAAAATAATATTATCAATACTTAGTCGTTAATATGTTTTTCTTTTAACCTCTCTATGTTACAATTTTAATTTCCCAAATTTGAATGCAAAAGATAAAAAATTATGTTGTTGATGTGCGTAATTACTAGATAAGCTATGATTTTAAAAGTTGTAGTAGTTTTGGGTGTAGGAGTAGAACGTCTATTTAAATAATTTGAGTCCTTCAAGTCTTCGATCTTATTTTTTATTTGATGTTTCTGTTCGTCAATCAAGCAGGGTACCTGTTAAAGGTGTTCCAATGTTAAAGTGATCGATCAAAGTAATAAATGTGAAACAAAAATTCCAACAACCACACGTTTAATTTATAATTATAGTTTCTCTCAAGACCAACTATTAGGATTGGTCTAATCACGATTCAATCACTTTTTAATCCTAATTACTAACCTGTTTATGTTGATTAAGTCACTAACTGACTTTCAGGTGTGTCATGGGATGGACCGGCAAACACAACACATAATTTGTATAAAAGACTAAGGTGAAATCCCATGAGAGGAAGAGTAAAAAAAAGATTAACGTTCACCAAAGATGTTGACACACGACTACATCATGCGATATTCAAATCGGTTAAAGGTGTGCTTTAACCAGCAAGTTGATAACATCTTTGTAAAGTTTATTTAAAGTTATCTCCTCGACCGACTCTTGTTGATTTAACCGTTTAATCGTTACTGTTCGGACCGATCGACTCTATACACCACAATCACCTTCCTATAATTTTATATAGACTCATTAAAAAATCGTGTTGGGTTATAATTAGATAGCTTCTGCATAACAAATTATAACAATGTATTTTGATAAAATTTTCTATAAATACTTTCTATATAATAATTAACTTATTATGTATAGACTAATTTATAAAATAAAAAAAAAGCATATACAATACAAATTTATTTTAGCTTGTACTTTTTTTCGAGAAATGCTTATAAATAAAGTTTTCCTAACTTGGTAAAAGTAAAAAGTAAGAGATTGTGCACATCAAGAAATCAAGAAACCTAACCAAATAAGAATGGAAAGAGGGAAACGTACAAGTATGAAGTTAAAATGATAAGGTTGGATAGCTTCTATGCCCATACATGACAAGTCCCGTTTGAAAGGTGTGGAATGGACCATAGATAATGCTATTAAAATCAAGTTTTAGATATATTAAAATAAACTATTTATGTTTCTTTATAAAATAAAAATGTTAGATGCATCGATAAAGATACTTTATATATATAACTTTCTCATTTTAAGTGCAAAAATGGACCATAAAACCAATTCATATTCAACTTTTGAGAAACTTTGTTCCTCATAATTTTAAATGGTGCTATTGACAGCAATATGGGACCATTTCAACTTTCAAGAAGCAATAAATGTGAGTTTGATATATTACAAAACCTAGCTACTCTAGTAATGCTATGAGTGTGAAGTAGTGTGTTTTTCTCTTCTTTACAACCTTCAAAAATACACTTACCAAAACTGTATCTCTGCAAATCATGATGAATTCTACATAAATTGACATAGCTATAGACAATAAAGGAAACTTACCATGCAAAATTGGCATAGCTATTAAGAAAATAATGCATATAGCAATGATTATTAGATAAATTGGAAACTTTAATCCATCATTCATGGCAGCATAGCTTATTAAACTAAGTCTAGCTATTTAACTTTATGAGGCCTATTCCACAGCAAGAACACCCATAGTATCTCTCTAACCAGCTTCACAAGATCAAACTTAAAAAATGTACCAAAAATGGTCAGAGGCTAATTGAATTCAGTTTTCTTAAATTTGAATATTGTAAATAGAAGAAAACAAAAGTAAAAGTGACCGATCATAATGAAAAGTCAATCAAAAATGTTTTACCTTCGTCTGCTAAGATATAATATACAAAGTATCTAAAGTATATAAGTAAAATTAAATCTTATAACAGAACTTCTATTTTCTGTTAATTTTGTTTTAAAATTGTTTTTTTTTTTTAAATATTTATAAATTTTGTTATGAAAAAAATTTACAGAAAATTGTTCTCAATTTTTTTGCAAAATATTTTGTATTAAACATTTTTCGCAACAAATTTTGTACAAAATACTTACGAATTTTATAATTTTGTTGAAAATAATTATCCATGAAAGAATTATCTGTCAATTAAAATTCTTAGACAAAATAATAGGAAAAAGCCATTTCTTACAAATATTTTTAATAAATTTACAAGAAAATTGTCATGTAATATGAAAATTTTTGATAATGCAAGTAATTTTTTACAATTAATTAAGCTAAAGCACATTTCTTTGATATTATAATTATTTATTTGTATTGTTTAATAAAAAAAATTGTTTGTTCTGTCTGTTATACTATTAAATGGTTATTGAACTACTCAAAAATATCTAGTATTACTATATGTCTTAATATAAGAAATATGTTAAAGATTTCAGGTTAACTAGATAAATAAATTTACCTTACATCATTTACGTCATTTTTTAAAGTTCAATTAGATTTAAATTAATTTCTCAATAAATAAAAATTATAAATGAATATTTTTCTATTAACATGACATATGGAAACAAAGAAAATGTTATAACTGTTTTTTTTTTCATTTGAGTTTTTTGCTTAGAGACTCTTTTTACTATTAATTAACCTACTTGCCTAATTTAAAAATTAATTGCTGCATTTGTTTTCATAGAGTGTGTACTTTTTTTTGTTTAATTGGGCTTAATAAAATAGTTTTTCTAGAGGAATCTTTGTAGTCCTTCCACTTGGTGAAACAGAGAACCCATGAGTTTTGATGGTAATGAATAATGGTTTTTGTTCTTCAGGATGTCCTGTAGCCTTTTCACAAGAATAATGTTAATAATCCATTTAGAATGTTAATTATAGAATTAATAATAGTTACCTTTTATACAAAAGATTGTTAATATGCCTCCTCACAATTTTCAACGTAATCCCATTACGATTTCGTATAAAACATATCTATTTATTTAACAATATCCTTAAAATATGCACTTCTAAATATTATTTTTTAATAAAGTTCTAATATGGTATAAATATAATTAGATACCAAATCCCACTTTCTGAGAGCACACGATATTGATTATCAAGCTTTTGAAAGTTGATTTAAATGTGGGACGCAAAATTATTAAAGGATAACCATACATAAATGATTGAGTTTATATATTTTTTTATATGGGATTGTAGTCACCGAAAGATTATGGTTCTATATATATAGTATTAGTCTTACCTATATAAATTACCTAACACTCTTTTTAACCCAAAATTTTAAAATGATGAGACTATGAATCTTTCATTCCATATAATGTTTAATTTTGTCTAAACTATCCAATATAAGACTTTAACTCATACTTAAATTATTTCCAATATAAATACATATATATAACATTATATTGTTATACAAGGAACAATAAATATATATATATATATATATATATATATATATATATATATATATATAACACTGTAGCGAATCTTGAACTTTTAGGAAATTATAAAACTTCTTCTAATTGCAACTTAAATATGTTTGTTAGGTATTGCACTTCTATATAAATTACAAACTTTAATCTCTCTAATTGTATAGATAAGGGCAAAAACATCACCTACCATCATCACTTAGTTGAACAATGTATGTAAATAAAATAAAATGGATATGTTGAATTTGTTCCTCTTCATCTCTGAAATAATATTTTTAAGTGTGGAGTATTTATTCATATATATATATATATATATATATATATATATATATATATATATATTAATAATTAAAAAAATAATCTTTTATTAAAATTAAGGAGTGAAAAAAATATAATAGAAAATTAAGTTATTTCACTTGTTGAATTAAAGAAAAAAGAAAATAAATAAGTTATAATTTTGAATTTAATTTAGTTGATGTGATAGAATAAAAAGTATACAGTAATACATGATATATATAATACGAAATGAAATATAAAAAAGAGAAAAGTGAGAAAGGGACAGAGTCATTGATCTTTAGATACAAATCTCACGATATAAAAAAAAGAAAAAAGATATAAATTGTGGTTGGAATATTATTTTGGTTATACTCTTTTTGGACAGCTAGTTAAGACATTCTTAATGCACTCAGTTGCATTTAAAAGTAAAGTAATGGAAATGGCTTTAGAAAAATGTGAAAAGGAGGCTACTATGATTCATGGAGTCTCACTTGTGAAGCTAAAGTGGTGGACGAGATGCTTATGCTTTCAATTTTATTATATTCACATCACCTTATATATCACTTCTACAAATCACTATCAAAAGTAGGGCACATATTCAACATATCAATAATTAAAGTTACATCGATCTTAAACTACTTTTTTACTTCTTAGTTCAACCAATCAACCCAAATTGCTACCACATCAAACACATCAAACAACGTAGGCTAATGCCCTAAACTAGGTAAACTATTCTTATGCAAAAATATATAACTCAATTGAAAGTCATTAATTATTAATTTTAATCTACCAAATAAAATAAATAAATAAATATTATAATATAAAAATTTGAAAGGATAAAGATGGTGGTGATGGATGTCGCATTTGAGAGGACAATTGAGATACAGTTGTAGTCAGCTGGAAATAAAAATATGAAAGGGTTGTGCACTTAATCCAACCCAATTCATTACCATCCTTCCCACGCTTCACACGTGTCCCAATTCTCGATCCTCTAAATGGGACCACCTTGTCCTCTTTTTTCTATCCCGCCCAGGTGAGTGGAACCCCGCTCCGCGACAACTTTCTTCAATCCTTCTCGTAACCCTCAATTCACTTTTTCACATTCACCCCATTATTTCCAATGCGGGGTACTTTCGTAAATCCACCCCCCACCCATTCCACTCATGCCTTATCCACAATGCTTACGCAAGCAAACAAAACTCAACAATTTTCCTTTTTCTTTTTTTCTTTCACCTTTATAAAAGCACTTGGAAGAAACCAACACAGTACTGTGGCGAAGAGCCTGGTAGTTCAAACCAATTCCGAATCGTATTGGCTCAATTCTTTATTTTCTCATGGCCGCCAACGTTCGCCGAGCTACCTATCGTTTTCTCCCTGCCGTAGACAGAGATTCACTCTCCGATTCCACCTTTGAATTCGACGAATCCGATCTCTACAACTCTGCAAACGCTAACTCTTCCGAATTCTGCAAATCCGTACGCTCCTCGAGATTCCACAGTAGCTCCTCTGCCACCGTCGGCCGTGTCGGTGCTTCGGGATCGCTGCCGGTGAACGTGCCGGACTGGTCGAAGATCCTCGGCAACGAGTACGGACAGAGCCGGAGGAGGAACTATGACTATGAAGAAGCTCAGAGCGATGAGGAGGAAGGAGGAGGGAGAGTGCCTCCGCACGAGTTTCTGGCGAAAACGAGAATCGCTTCCTTGTCAGTGCACGAAGGAGTTGGGAGAACGCTCAAAGGACGCGATCTTAGTAGAGTTCGAAACGCGATTTGGGCGAAAACGGGATTCCAAGATTAGAATCAAGCAAAACCATATCATAGGACCATAAAAGCTAATTACTGTTACTGATTTACTACTGTTACGAGTTTTGTTCATAGATCTTCTGAGATTTATCATTTTGCGGAGTCTTTTTGTTTTTGTTTTTTTTGGATCGTGACCTATCTGTACCAGATCGGAATTTGAGATTTTAATTTGCAGGGAGAAGTTTTTCTTTTTTTAATAATACTATCATTATTGTGTTTATTATTTTTGAATTAAAAATGATAGGTTTCTTGCTGTGTGGGGATTGGACCGAATATTTTGTGGTAACGACGAAATCGAAATGGTGAATTGGTGGGGCCATTGTGGAAGTGGCAGTTGTTAATGATTGGTGGGGTTTGGGTTTTGGGGGTTCATTGATGTGAGTGGGTTAAGTATGGGACCAAAATCAAAATCAAAGCCTTCTGCATATGATATGACCCCGACTATTTATGACAATTGATAGAGACTCCTAACTAATCAAAAACAACATTTTCAGCTCAAATTTCCCAATATTAATTGTATACTGCGATATTTGATTAAAAATTAAAAGCATTACAAAATTATGATATTTTCTATTTTAGAGATAAATAGTATTGACATATTTCATACAACAATTTTAATTTTATTTAAACTTAATTAATGGTTAATATAATTAAAAATATGTTTGATGTCCATTAATTATCACATGTATGTGGGGGGTGCATATATATTAAAAAATGTATAGAAAAATAATCATTACAATTATTTTTGTTAGTTCGCTACTTTGGTAAATTTCCTGTTTAATTATTAAATGAAATTTCAAGTTCAAACTTACCCACTATTAGACTTTAACTTTACATCTACTATTCAAACCAAAAGTGCAAACATAAAGATGCTAACACAGACACACACGAGAATAAGTAAGAAGCAATTTATTATTATAATTTGCGTTAATTTTTAAGTTTTTAGTCCAAACTCTATCGTTTATTTGTTATTAAAATCTATTATTCACAAAATTTAGTTTAGTTATGCCGGAAATAGTTAATTATTCAACACATTTATCTCAGTCATAATTTATTGACTTTAAGAAACATGCTTAATGTTTAATTTTATGTATTAAAGCAATATATGACAAATAAATAAAATTGTTTACTATTTTCAATAATGGCCTAACATAAAATGTTGTTTGTATATTAGATTATTCGTTACAATTTGAGTAACAATTATCCTTAAAATACATTTTAGTTAACATGATTTTATATGTAGAATAATAGCTAAACAGTCACTTTATAAAGATAAACAAAATACTTTATCTTTGCTTTTAAAATACATAACTTTCTTTAAATTATTATTTTGTAAGTTCATAAAACTCTTCCAAGATCTTGTTATTTCATATTTTATAAATCTTTCAGAATAAATTATCTATATTTTTAAAAAGTCACATATAAAAAATTAAAATTTATATATTTAAAAAAAAAGGCATTTTAAAAACCTAATCAGAATAAATTATCTTATAATTAGTGAAAAAAAATTCTATTTTGCTATATTTTATATATATATAAAAAAAAGCAATAACAGTTATGAAAGTAAATGGTAAATGCTTTGAAACGCAGTGCACTTTTGGAGGACCTGAATAATTTAAAGTGTGTAAATAAATTTGAGGAAGATAAATAATAATGATAGTTATGAATGTATACTATGATAGATCTTTTAATGTAATTTATCATACTAGTCATTAGTTTTGTAGTTGTTGATTATATTATGTGAAAAAACCATTATTCATTTTTAATTAGTAACTTAAAAGCATTAGTTAGAGTAATATTTATAATTATGTTTGTGCGTAACAGAAGACATTGATGATTGTCAAATAATTATTTAATGAAAGTTGTTATACACAGTCTTAACAACTTGCTTTATACAGAGTCACCAGAATTGACTTAATAAAGAAAGACTGCATTGTTGAAACTTTGAAGTCTTCACACGCATCAAATAAAATTCAAAAGTTTCACATGGTGAAATGTCCACTTTATTTTAGCTGTAAATTAAAATAGGACGAAAAAAATTAAAAAAAATTATATTACCTGGATAAATAAGAATAATAAATATATTAAAACGTTATTTTCATGATTAATTATTATGAATACTTATATTTACACAATTTAAAAATAGTCAAGTTCAACTGTCTAATCATAAAATAAAGACTGATTAAATTTATTTTTGACATCTAGGGACAGCCAAATGTTGACCGAAGGATAAAAAAAGAATGTTGACCGAAGGATAATTTTGTCATTCTCTAACACAGAATTCGTTTATAAATAGTTGTAAAAAAAACGCATTTTTTTATTTATTGGTAATGCACAGACTCAGTCAAATGAATGATTTATTCATCCAAAGTTAAAATTATATTCAAATAGAAGTCTTTCTTCAACATATTTGAATACTTTTATTTATAAACTAAATTGGTAATAACTTAAAGTATGAGACTTTTAAAAAATGCAAATATTACACAAAGTTATTTAAATTCGAGCCAATCGTAAATTAAAAACCATGCCCCTTAAAATGTGATATAATGTGTAAATATTTTTAGCTAGATTTAGATTAACCGGTATCTTAATATAATATTCGATAAGTGTTTAAAAAAAAACTTTGATGAAAAGTAGACGGGAGTATAAAATCCTGAAGTATAAAATGTTTTTGAAGTGTGTATTAGTTTTAACTCTTATCAAATTTAGTAAAATTGTATGGAATGCTAGTTGTTTCCGGGGTAAGGACCAAAAGTCTACTAAGAACCTCTTCGATCTCACTCCTATTCTCACAACTGCAATAATTTCTTCTCTAAGAAATTTACCTCCTCGCTCGATCGGTCGAACAGACGATCAGGGTACCTGTCTAAAAGGCTCTGATGCTTAAGTCAGTTAATGAACCGATCGGTGTATCAGTATAACTACCGTAATAAATGTGAATTAAAGATCCTCACCAACCTACCTTTGGGTCCTATTTATAGTTTCCGGTGTGGGCCTCTGATTAGGGTTCCTTAATCACGGCCCAATGATCCTCTAATCAAGATTACTGACTTGTTTAACGTTAATTAATCTGATTGACTGGTGTTGTATGGCCGTGCGACTGATGGCCGCTTGACTAGGCTGGTTATCTTCTGATTTTAACAAGTGAATATTTTATTTATAACTGATCGACCGATGGTCATATATAAAGCACTACGCGAATCATTTAGGAGATTGATCGACCGATCGAACTTGTGGCTGATCAGATGATTGTCCCTTATAAGTTAAGGTGCTGTTCGTGGGACCGAATGACCGATGATCCGTTACGGAGTAATGCGTAATTAATATGTAGGTCGATCGACCGATTGTTCGTTTGTGATACCGATAGACCGATAGTCCTTAACATGGTTCATTCACGAGGCCGATCGACCGATGGTTCCTTGCGATATGATACGTGGTTCATTTGTGAAACCGATTGACCGATGGTCCTATGTAGTTCATCCGTGAGGCCGCTCGACCGGTAGATATGTTTCATATACAAGCCCTCACAGCCTTGTTCGATGGTCCTGAGGACTGGGCATGGCCGATAGACCGAGGGGCATATAGTACACTAGTTGTAAGGCGAACAATTAGTTGGTAACTGGTACCTAAAAACAATTATACCTGATTATTGAATGATAAATATTTTAGTGGAATTATCTTTCAAAAACAATTCATAAATACATATGATATAATCAAATATTACTAAAAAAAATAACTTATCTAAAAACAAAATTGATTGGAGATCACTAATTTTATTAATTCACAGAAGAGTCCATTTATAATTAACAAAGAGATTGTCCATAATTATTTATTGGTTATAATTGACAATTAACATCTGTAGGTAATTATTATTAAATATTTTCTTTTTATAAATTTTGTTAGTAAATATTCCGATTTTGATCGTTTTTTTTTTAATTTTTTAATTTTATCTTTTTTGATATTTTTTTCCCCTCTTCTCTTCTTCTATCGCCACAATTATTATTGTCTCATCCGTCATCACCATTATGTCTATTGTTTTTTACTCCCCTCCTCCATCCCTGTCGTAGTCTCTTATTCTTCATCTTTCTCTTCCTCTTTCTTCTCTTCTTTGAATTTTTTTTCATCACTCATCTTCATTTAATTTGTAACAAATATTTTGTCTAATTTGACGGAAAAATTGATGCAATTTATCAATGGATTTACTAATAAAATCATGGATGAATTTTAAAAAACACAATTACTAATAAATTTCTTCAAAAATTTTAAAAAAATTGTACTACTAGTTAATTTGTGAATGAATTTTCAAAAAATTCAATTATCGATGAATTTATTGATGAATTTTATAAAAACTCTATTGTCGTTGGTCAAAGTCTTGAGAAATGTCCATTTATGTGATAGAAATATTTGTTGGTGATAAAATTATAAATTATTGTCAACTTTTACTTCATTACTAATGAATATTTTTTGTTAATAATTAAAATTTTAAAATTTTAAGGTAAATTTTATTTTATTGACAATTTTATTTTTGTTGTAAAATATTCACCGTTATTTTACTAACAATTTTGTTTTCATCGATGAAATTCCATTAGTAATATGGTAATTTCTTGTTGTACATGTTAATAAAACTTATTTGAAGGGTATTTTAAATAATTCCAAAATCTTATAATACATTTTCACAATTCTTTTTAAACTTCTATTTATTTATCTTGAATTATAAGTTTTTGGCATTGTGTATTTGTTATTCATGTTATACTATATCTTATCATATTTCATTGAAATATAAAATAAAATGAAACCCGAATACCTTTACATGAAATATAGTATGTAAACCTTGAGCTAAATTGAATTTAATCAATATGTTAATATAATAACGTATAAACAGCTAAGTGTATCACATTTGTCGGACTAAGTTATAAACATATATATATATATATATATATATATATATATATATATATATATATATATATATATATGAATGATACATTATTGAACAAGATCGAAGAAAATTAAATCGTTCAAAGATAATGAAAATTAAAAGTGAAACAATTTTTCTAAATAAAACAAAAAATCAAGAATTAAGGAGAATAAAGCTATTTTTCATTTTTATATTATCAAGTAAATAAAAAGTCTACGTGTCATTGAACATTTAAGATTATAGTCAAACATTATTATGTGATACAGTAAATAATAATTAAAGATATAAAAAATGAGTAAAAAAAATGATTAACTGAATTTAATAATATATAATTTTTACATAACCGTCCAAAGGAAAAATAATATGTTAGTCATGATAGATAAGTAAGTATATTTTGAAATATAGAAACAAACAATTAAAAGAGAATAATAAAAAGACCATACCAAACAAAAATGTAGCATTTTAATAACTTAAAAGATATAGACAGAGAACCAAAATAGTTATTAAGACAAAAATATATTTATTGTTCTTTTCCAATTAAAAATATTAGATATTACTCATATTAGTCAACTCAAAAATTTTATTTCAAAATGAAAATTAGTTCAGGCCATACTTAAAAGAAAAAATTATTTATTATATTTAATTTTATCTCAACATTGTTATCCTTTTAAAGGATACGGAGTCACGACTCTTCCAATATTTTTTTAAATTTCTCAGGATACAGGAGTCACGACTTTTCAAATATTTTTTTAAATTTCTCATATATATATATATATATATATTATATATATATATTATTTTATTATTTATATTAATTTAGTTTTTTTTAATTTGAAAATTAGTTTTTTCATTTGTGTTATGTTTTGTTCTCTTTTATTTGGTTTTTTTCTCATTCTCACATTTTTCTTTTTATTTCAATTTTCACTATTAATCTCTCACCATTTCAAAAATTAAATTGCTCCAAGGCAAAATTGAAAATCTAAGGAACCTTTTGGACCGAAAAATCTATTATTTTGAGTAAATTAATTTTTTATCCTTTTTTTTTTGAAATAGTTTGTTTTCCTTTTGTATGCGGTTTTTCTACATCATAGGCAAATATTTGTCTGATAAAGATAATAAAATCACGATTTAATTATTGATGAAACTCTTCTTTGTGTAGATAAAGATATTTTTGGCTTTGAAGAGGTGTAACGAAAAGACAATATTATGATTGTACTTTAAGGTAAGAAAAACTAATCATTTAGAATTCATTAATTTTCTTAAGAAATATAGTATTGGTTTTGAGATTTAATTTGAAGTATTCATAATTTTATATTTTTCTAAATAGGTGAGAGGTGACAATTTTATATTACAAAAGTTGTGATAAAGAGTGAAAAAATTGATTTTTTTTTCAAGAGAAAGAATTGTAATGAAGATAAAAAAAAGTATATATGTCAACTAAACTTTAAAAACTTCATGAGAATAAAAGAATGAAATAAAATAAAAAATAATTATCTAAAGTTTTTAGAGTTACATATAATAAATTTGAAAAATCTTTAGAATGTGATTTGGAGAAGTATTCTGAAATTTGGCAATAACCACATAATCAAATTGATGAGGTACAAAAAACTTATTTAAAATGGGTTCATATAACGACTCTTCCGGTTTCCATAGGTACAAATGAAAATAATAAAAAACAATTTCAAAAATAAGATGGAAGTTGCATTTTTAGCAAGTAGTATGATAATCTATATCGAAAAAGATATTACAACAAACTTCACTTTTGATTCAATTATTGAAGATTTTAAATAATCTAAAGAGTATAAACCATCACTTTGACTAAAGGTATTTTTTTTTAATATATTAGTGTTATTATTTTGACTAAAGGTAATTTTTACTTTTTTTAATATATTAGTGTTGATTCTAAACTTTATGTTTCACTTCCAAATATATTATTGTCATATTTTTTTTATTCTACTTGTTTTGAAAAGAAAAAATTGAGAGAAAATATTTTTTTAAATTAAAAATAATAATTTATAAATAAACAAATATTATCTGGCGTTCTGAAAATTTGTGCAAGTTTCGCCATGTTATAACTTATTAGTTATACTAGATTTGTCAATTTCCAGTAAATTTTTAAATGGTCTAGGTTGTTATTGCCAAGCAAACTTACAATGTAATTGTGTTTTAGTAAATTTTGAAGGATTTGTTGTGTAATGCAAAAAGGAAAAGCAAATTTTTTTTGCAAACTACTCGACTATGAAATTGCCACAACACAAGGCTTTAAAAAGAGCAAACTATCGGTGAATGACGTACTACAATTCCCGATGGTGCAATGAAGAAGAAAACGTAGTTTGATAAACAATCAAATGGGTTGGCCAACCAAATATGTGAGGAAATGATTCTGACCTGATCAGAATAATTGGGAACTTGGAGCATCGCTAAATTTCATGAAGAAGAACATTAAGATCAAGAGCGATTAAAGAGCTCCAGAACACTCTGTACTTTGCTTCCTAAACTATTACATCAATATAAAAATCCTCGAAAATCATATGCAAATATTACACTACTGTTAATCTTTTTTTTTTTTTTAACTTAAGTAAGTTATAAAATAATATATTAATTATACATCAAATATACTTATATAGTTTCTATATTATTTTAATTTAAATATTTTCTATAATACTGTTACAATTACTATAATCACTATATTTTAAAAATGATAGTATATTGTAATAGAAATTGGTCAATGCTTTCGTTATATTTGCACTCAAATAATTATTTAAATGAGTCAGTATATTCCTATATTTATAATATAACATGCATCAAAAAATATAAAACACAAGAACATTTTTTTTTGTGAATTTAAAATATCTTATCGGAAATTTAAATATTATTTAGTGTTTCTTATTTAATGGACACTTTCCATATTCCTTATAGTGATAATATGCCAAAGATTTTTTTTTTTAATTGTTCACTTATATCTAATCTAAATTATTCCTTTGTCACTATTTTTTCCGAAATGTTTTTGTTATTGTAATAGATATAAATAAATTAAAGATTTCGTTAACATAAGTGAATATTGTTACTATCTTCTCGTTTTAGATACAATTTTAAGGAAAAAAAAAAGCTTATATATTTATTTATTTATTTTTATCATAAAATTCCTATATTCATACTTATTAATATAGATAGATTCTTATAAAATAGTTAAAAAATATAACTACTGCAATCAAATAATGTACCTAGAGGTAGTAAAAGAGTTTGTTCTTCCATAATTTTATTTATTTAATTAATAATTTGATCCTATATTTAATTATATGATTTATTTTAATTTATATTTATATTTATTTTTACTTAATTAAGTCTTACTTTTTAAATAAACATAATTTGATCTCTCGTGTTAAATTGAATTTAGCATTGTTTAAAAGAGATTGTATGATAAAATATGAATCATCTTCTACCTTGAGGTTCTTATAATTTGACATAAGACATGTTTCAAGTTTTAACATGTATCTTAGACCGTACATCTCTTCAGATCTTGACATGTGGTTTCTTTCGGATGACGTTAACACGTATTTAAATAAAGAGACAAAATTAATTATTTTTAAAAAATATCATGATTCAATTCAATAAAAATAAATAAAAATAGATCAAATTACTAATTAAATTAAATATTTTTTTATGATCTTCTATAAAAAAAAAATTTGTCCTAATTCCAAAATTACTTTTAAAGTCAAAAGTAAAATTTCAATTATGTAATTCAAAAATAAAAAGGGAAATTTGGATTGTGTAAGAAAGTTATTTAAAAAAAAATAAGACATTTGAATAGTACAATTCGAAAGCTAAAAATAACTATGATTTTCGAATTATACAATTCAAAAACTATTTTCCCCCTAATTCTCTTTAGTTTTTTAAGTTATTTTTAGTTTTATAAGTTAAAGGACTTATGAGTTGTGTAATTCTAAATTTGTTTTCTTTTTAAAATGACTTATAAGTCATATAATCGGAAAGTCAGAAATTGATTTTTTTTATCTATATAGGGTGCAGGCAGAAACTTATGTGGGCGTAGGAAGAAGCTGGCTGTGGCAAATTGAAGGTTTGGGCCTTGAGAAACGTACTATGCTGGCCCACATATTCCAGTGCGTGGCGGGTTGCACACTGGACGCGTCTACTCAGACTCACTCATCTCCTCCAACGCAAGCAACAGGCACCAACAATCTCTCTCTCGGTCTCTCCTCCATTGAATTGAGATGAGCGAGACGAGTTCATCGGCGCATGACCCCGAACCTCCCATCCGGCTCAACCTGCCTCCCCTCTCACCGAGCCTCTTCGACGCCGAACCATCGGAGCTCCAACAACCCAATGGATCCGCCGTCCGACACTCCTCCGATCCGTCCAGCCCTACTAGCAGCGGTTACGCCGGCGAGCGGGGTAGCAGCACCGCCACAACTGTCTCCCAGGTTGAAGATATCCTTCATAACGAAATTCAGGAGATCACCATCCACGATCCCCAACCTCTCTCCCACTCCTCTTGGCTTCCCGGAAAACGACACAGCGATGAGGTATATATACGTTTCTGGCTAATTTCTTTCCTACTTCATCTTAGTTTCCTTCGCTCACTCACTCTTATGAACAATTACACTTAACTGATTATCGATCTAAGATTAGATTACAGGTTCATTTAGAGTTGCGTGACCGTTGCAATTGATCTCGGCGTAATGCAAATTAGCCGTGTCTAGTGAATGATTTCAAAACCTGTTTATTAGGATTTGTTTGTGCGCATACTGCTTGTTCTTTCTCGTTCAGGCTTTCTGTGCCATTACTCACCTTGATGAACTAGTGTTTAATGAGTGATTTCAAAATTCTAATAGCACATTTAGAACAGAGGAGATAAATTTGAAACTGGACTTCCTTTTGTTTGCAGTTGTTTTTGTTCCTTAGATTTCATCGATGGGGATTAAATGCGGCAATGTGGTATAGGGTTTATCCACAGACAGTTTTTTTTTTTTTTTTTTTTTTTTTTTTTTCTAAATTTTATTATTTTTTTTTCTTTATTGTCTTTTTTTTTTTTTTTTTTTATTTATTTAATTCACAATTTAATTATCGTTCTGACTGTATGATGATCGTGATTTTGAGTTTATTACATAAATAGAAACTGTGGGGAAATGAGCAGTGTTGTAGAACCACTAGCTTGAAATTATGGTCCGGGAGAGGGGGTTGGCAACTGAGCATTTGCTGTCGTTGTTACGATTTGTTCTGGTTGCAAGTCAAAATTAAATGCTCGGGTATAAATTAATACGACGACAAACTTGCGCGGTAATATGGGTAACAATCGTGACTAAATAATATTTGGTTTCAGACATTGCTTTTGAATTTCAATAAACTCTTGTGGATTAAGAACTTTAGTTTTTCCGATATAGATTCTTTAAAATGACGGCATTACAGCGAAAATATCTGTAAAGGCTGTAATATCATATTCTGTTTGATTGATGAATAAAGTGCAGGATGATGCTTCCATTTCATGGAGGAGAAGGAAGAAACATTTTTTTGTTCTTAGTCATTCTGGCAAACCAATATATTCTAGGTTAGTGTTTATAGCTTCTTCACCAAACAAACTCCCGTAAATTGCTGTTCATTACACTTTCTAGGATTGCTGGCTCAAAACATCAAAACCTTGCTCTATTTCTCTACTTCTTGACTCAGGTACGGAGACGAACACAAGCTTGCTGGTTTTTCAGCAACTTTGCAAGCAATCATTTCCTTTGTGGAAAATGGGTATTGTAGCTGTCTTTGTTCTGCTTAATTATAGCCCAATAGTTTCTAGTTACAGCAGTATTTAACTACATTCCAGTCTTAACTGAATATAATTTGAGTAATTTTTCTAACAGCTCTATTATGTTTTCAGGGGCGATAATGTCAAATTGGTGAGGGCTGGAAAACATCAGGTTTGATCATATAGCTATCTCTTGTTAAAGTTTTTTTCTCATAAGTATAATTTAATTTAGACATTCTTACTTTCAAGCCTAATAAATACTATGTTAAGCACGATGATATCTTAAACGTTTCTGTGCTTTGAAGTGTATGTTAGAGATACTGGATGTAAGATATGTTTGGACAAACGTTTCCGTAAGCACTTCTGAAGAAGAATAAAAAATTAAATTAAATTCTCCATAAGCTAAAATTAGCTTATATGTTAGTTAAATAAGTGAAAATTGAGAGGCTATATGAGAGACCTTCTACAAATTAGTTGGTGCGTAAGCTAATTTCTGCTTATGGAGAAACTAATGTCAATTTTTTTTCTTATTTTGTTCTCCTAAAAAGGCTTATAAAGAGGTTAACCCAAGCATACACATACTTTTTTTTCTTTTTGATTAGTGAGCTGCTCACCTTATGTTATTAGTATTTAGAGGATCAAGAGGCTTTTATCTTTTACCAATAAGATGATTGTGTTATGAAATCTTGTTTGAATTTATGCTACAGGTGGTTTTTCTTGTAAAAGGACCAATTTACTTGGTCTGCATCAGCTGTACGGAAGAACCCTATGAGTCCCTCAGGGGGCAGTTGGAGCTTATTCATGGCCAGGTATAATTGTGTTGGACTTGAGTTGGCTGCTTATGTGCCCAACGGAAAAGTGGATTTGTTTTTTGCTTACTTCTTTTTCTTCAGATTTTGTGTTTCTGAACTTACTAATTGTGTCTGTTTTTTGTTATTGAAATAGACTAGTTATGTTGCAGCGGTTGTATGATACATCTCTATTATTGGTATGTATGCAGATTATTGTTATACTAACAAAGTCAGTAAACAGATGTTTTGAGAAGAATCCGAAGTTTGATATGACACCCTTGCTTGGTGGAACAGAACTTCTTTTCTCTTCACTAGTCCACTCTTTTAGTTGGTTTGTTTCTCTTCTCTGAGCACATTTTTTTCTTTTAGTTTTAGAAATGTTAAAACATTTGTATTGTATAAGATAGAGAGGGATTTTTGGTGCTTTTTAAGTATTTTTCTATTAATTTCTTTGGTGGGTTGGGGGAGTAAGGGTTATTTACATTTCTCAATAATTTTATTTTTTGATGGTGAACATTGTTCTTTATCTGATTGTATCAGGAACCCGGCTACATTTCTTCATGCCTATACTTGTCTACCTCTTGCATATGCAACAAGGCAAGCTGCTGGTGCCATCTTGCAAGACTCTGCTGATTCTGGTGTTCTGTTTGCAATTCTGATGTGCAGACACAAGGTGCAACACTGAATTTGTCTATTTACATGCTAACATAACATGATAAAATAATTCATTAAAGGTTGAAGGCAGGTAATCAGTCTAGTTGGTGCTCAGAAAGCCTCTCTTCATCCAGATGATATGCTGCTCTTGGCCAACTTTGTTATGTCATCCGAGTCTTTTAGGCAAGTAAAACTGAAACTACTTTTATCTTTCAGCTAGCATTTCAAAGATTTTTTGATAGTATAGTTTTCATTTAATCCAGACTTTCTAGTTTTTGTTTGATGGTATAGTTTGGTATTTATTCAATCTACCTTGACTCAAACGGTAAAACTTCTTAAAACCTGTGCATTAACTATTCATTTAGATTTTGAATTTCTTTGCTATATGGTTATTAGACTTAGAGAAGATGCCAATCAAATCTGTGTTCTCTTGAGAATTCTTCATTAATTAGTGATGATACAATATTTTTTAATAAATGTTTTGCTAACTAATTATGGAGATAATTATATAATTATAGTTATACTATCATGCAAGATCTTTAACCAAGGAATCTGCATGAATAATAACAAATATTCTGCAATGTTCTACAATGTACAACAATTAATTAATAGCAAATATTTTGCAAATCAATTCCTTTGACAATGGTACCTTTATACATTTTAATTTTTTTTTTGGGATATGAATATGCAGGACTTCAGAAGCTTTTTCTCCTGTTTGCTTGCCACGATACAATGCTTTGGCATTTTTGTACGCTTACATCCACTTTTTTGACGTGAGTTGTTGGATTTGATTGCACTAAAATTTGCTGTATGATTTTCATCTTATAAATGATAGAGTTTACACAGATCATGACATGTAAATATTGGGCAGGATGATACGTATTTGATGTTGCTGACCACGAGTTCTGATGCATTTTACCATCTTAAGGATTGCAGGTAAATGATAGTTTAATGGTCTGAATGCTGTTATTATTGGATCCGTGATTCTAATTTTGGAAGAAAACTAAAAAGTGGAAAACGGATGATGGTTCATAGCAAAGAGATCCTCATTCTCTATGTAGCAATATCTGTCTTGCATTCATAGCTCAGAAATTTGTTTGCCAATTCACAGGATTAGTATCGAAAATGTCCTTTTGAAGTCAAATGTCCTCAGTGAAGCTCAGAGATCCTTGATAGATGGTGGGATGCGTGTTGAGGATCTTCCACCCTTACCTCATTCTGGATCTTCACATTTAGGTCAGCATAGGCTTCCATCAGATTCTCCTGAAAGATTAAGAGAACCTGATTGTGGCATTGGTGGTGCTGCTGGGTTGTGGCATTTCATATATCGTAGCATTTATCTAGATCAATATATATCCTCAGAGTTCTCATCACCTATTAATACTCCTAAGCAGCAGAAAAGGTAGTGATTTTATGGAAACTTTTGCGGTGTTTAGGTAGCTGTAGATTTTTTTTAATGCCTAATTGTTATTGTCAGAAGTATAACTTGCCTCCACTCTTGCAGATTGTATAGAGCTTACCAAAAACTTTTTGCATCCATGCATGATAAAGGACTTGGGCCACACAAAACCCAGTTTAGAAAGGATGAAAACTACGGTAACTATTTTTTTGTTCTTACTTTGTAACGGGTATGTGATATTTTGAGTCTGTTGTTATTACCAAAATCTCCTTTTGCAATATTTTGTTTTTTAAAATTCAACTGTGATTTTCTTCTTGTGGGGAAGAAGGGGGTGATCAAGTCATTTTTTTCTGTGGCATATATCCGTTGTTTTGGTAATAGATGTTTCAGAGTGATTCTATTGGTGAGCAAACCTCTTATTTTCTGAGATGCAAATGGAGATTCAAACGAATAATAGACAAGCCAATCTATAAATTTTGTTGTGCTGTGAAAAGTCAAATCTGCTAATGAAAACTAAACATTTTAGTTGGATTGAGATATAGTTGTGCTATTTCAGTTGGATGCTTTGTCAAACAGTTATCAGACTTGTTGCATATGTTTTTTGGCAGTTCTGCTCTGTTGGGTAACACCAGATTTTGAGCTTTATGCTGCATTTGATCCCCTTGCTGACAAGGTATTTTCTTTTTCTTGCCTACAACATTTCGCAAATCTCAATTATTTTGTTATACAAAAAGGTCAAGGTCCTATAACTACTATAGTTTTTGAGAATCTGAAAATGAAATATTTTTGCTGTGCTGTGAAAAGTCAAATCCGGCCAACTGTATATTCATAATTTACACTTAATGAGAATCTGCAAAAAAATATTTCATATTTAGATTGCAACAGTTGGTAAAATTTCTTCCGGTCCATTACTTCGGGAATAAACCATCAATTTGGTGTCTAAAATATCATTCTCTCCCCTAAATAGACCTTAAATTAAGGGAGTTATGTGAGTTGTTCCTAAAGTACTAGAAACCATGCTTCATGGTCCCTTAAATGTTGAAAGAATCTTGAAATTAATCCTCTCAAAGAGTAAAATATATCAATTTAGGTTGGATAAAGTCTGACTATTTTTGCACATTGAGATACGCAGGCCTTGGCAATAAAGACTTGCAATCGGGTGTGTCAATGGGTAAAAGATGTGGAAAATGAAATATTTTTGCTAGGAGCTAGTCCCTTTTCGTGGTGATTTTCTATCAAATACTGTAAACCTGTATGAGAAATGTTCGATTAATAAAAGTTCTATAGAATTTATTATTTCCTCATTCCCCATTGTCTATTAGGAAATTTTTTGATGAAAAATTATATTATCAGTATGTTTGAGCTTACAGCTGAACTGCTGCTCGGTTGTAAATTTTTCCAAATACCATTAGTTTTATTACATAGATTTATTTGAATAAATTTATTTACATGTACTTATAAGAGAAGGGAATAAGGTGAGATAAATTGAAGTTTTGCATAAGTTAAAATAAACTCCGGACACTTAAAATTGTTTTTCTTCATTTGATTTCTACTATAGTTAAGGTGCCTAAATTGAAGTTTTACACTAGTTAAAATAAATTTGATACTTAAAATATATTTTTTCTTCGCTTGAATGTTGCTTACATAGTTTATTGATGGAAAATAATGATTTTGATATTGACAACTTTTAAGGATAATACAGTAGTCAGAAAAAATATTGTACTAATAAAAGGAAAAGAGAGAGGAGAGAGTGAGATAATTATGTGAATTGGGTGTATAAATTTATTAGGGTATGAATCATATTATTTATGCACAAAGGTTTGGTTGGTGTGATGATTCAATTCCAGTGGGTTACATGATATGATTATATTGAGCAAGATGATTGTATGCATCTGGATAAATTATCACTCGAGAATTTACATAAATTGGCGAGAGTTCCGTGAAAAATAATAAATTTATATAAATAACATTAATTTAATATTTTAATAGTCTAATGAAGTGAAATAGTTAGAATAAATTTGTAATATTCAAATAATTATACCTAGTTATAAGTAATAATTATATAAAGTTTCTAATAAATAAGTTTATATAAATATTACAAAACATATATTATCAAAGTTATAAAAATTGAATGGCCATAAATGTCAAAGATTTTACATTCTTTTATATTATCAAAGTCACATTTTTTGATGATATCATCACCATCGGATATTTTATTATTCTAAGTGAATATTTTATACACTTGGACTTTTCAATCTCAGCAACATCGTCTCTTTGTTCAATTATTCGTTAATCATCTAACTTAATAGTATAAGATGGAAGAGTAACAATTTTTTTAATTGGTTTATTTTTCAACTTTTAAGTTATACACTACATAAATCTAATCATTCACATTGTTCTTATACAAACAATTTTTTCGTTTTGCATGAACCTATAATTAGATATGAAATGTCAGTAAATGAAAGTTATTAGTCAATCTTAAAAATGGAATAACAAACCTCTTCAAATTGGGACTTTCATCCATAAACATCTTCAACCATTTTTTAGGAAATAGTGTTTCCCTACATTTTTTGGCATCTTGTTCTGAGAAAATTCTCTAGCATAATGCGAATTAACAATTTGTAATTTGTAATAGATAGTGCGTGCAAAAATGTCTATGAATTTGATTATCTCATATTGCATCAATTCTTTTCCAAACATCTTTGTTACACTTAATACCAATTATGTCATATTAGAAATAATTTCACAAAAGTTATTAAATTTTGAAAGAAGGAAGGTTTAAAATTTTTACTCTTCCTTAATATATTAAAATTGCACTTAATCTTCTCTTTACATAATTTATTTTCAAAATAGTAGTGAGTGTTCTTTTGCCATATTCATCTTGTATATAAAACTCATTTGATTCCCTCAATCTTAAGATAACAATTTGAAGCATGTTGTGACATTCTTCCAAAGCCAACTAATATCCTATTTCAACTTTTCACCTATCCTACTAATCATCACGCCAGCTTGTTCTACTTTTTTTTTTCAAAAATGCTTTTTGTGATGAGATGAAAAGGTCAAATTTTGACCATTTACAAATAATTATAGAGTTGATTAATTAATCTAACTCTCACATGATAAAGTTCCTTATAGAATTTCCATTTAATTTTGGTAGGAGCAAGTAAAAAAAAAAAACTTTAGTGTGGAATGTATTTATCACTAAAATAGTGAATATTACAGAAAGAAAATTAAAACAAAATGGAACCAAAGTTTTAAAAACCAGTAATTCTATATCTTTTGTATTTTCCTCTTTACAATTATCTCATTATTTTATAAAGGAATCCCTTATCAAAACAATAAATTTTTATTCAGTAATTAAAAAACGTCAGAAACATACTTTCTTCATTAAACAATTGTAAAGAACTTTACGAAAGTATTAGAATATTTTTTATAATAATTATTTAATAATCATTGACTTGCAATAAATCATATTGAAATATCTTTCTTTCTCAGCTACAACAAGTAGAGGAGGAGCACTGATTAAAAACAAGTAGTTCCACCCCATTATAATGAGATTAAATATTTTATTCTTGATTTTATTATCCATGAGAGTAAATAATAAATAAATGGAAAAAATTATAAATTTTCGTTGTCTTATTAGCAAGTGTAGTGCTTTTAACCATAGGTGTGTATAGAGTAGGAGTTGGTTCAGGCCAAATTTATTTTGTTGGCCAACCTTTATTCATGGTTTTTTTTTTCTTCACGTTTTTGGTTATCACGAAAAAGGTGAAAAAATTGGAACCAGAAAATAAAAAAAGGTAAAAGATCCAAAAAGTTATGTTGTATCCCACAACTTTGTTTGCTTCCAAATCTTTACCTAATTTTGGTATTTTGATTTTGGTTCATGGGTGGATGGAAAACGAAAATTTTAGCTTTACCTATCCCTTATTATATGCTACAAGAGTTTTCAAGATGTTTTACCAACTCATGCAAAGAAAATAGAGTTGACATTGAGACTTAAATTAAGAAGGTTATAAATATGAAGTAATGATTTTGTAATAGTAATTTTAGGATCATGACAAACTGAAAATTTTGTAGTAACAAATAGTTGTAAATAAAAGGTTTGATATATATTTTCAGTTGAATTAGTAGAATGGTATAATTACTTGTATAGTACCCAGTTTGGGATTAATGTGTCAAATAGGTACCCGGTTTAGAAAAAGTTTCAATTGCATCCCAACTTTTGAAAAAGTGTTTCAATTAGATCTCTTTCAGACAGAGTTGACTAACGCCCTTAGTCAACGTGTCACGTGTCAGTATGTGATTTTTTTTGTTTTTTTTTTAAATTTCTTTTTAAATTTCTTTTATTTTTTAAATTTTTTGAAAAAAAAATGTCACGTGTCAAGTCCCTGTGTGTGCCACGTGGCATTGTCAGTGCCACGTGGCATTGTAATGCCACATGTCAATATCACTATCAGATGTCATTCTGTTGATTTCGATTTAGTCCCCATATATTTTTTTTTGTTTCAATTTAGTACCTACTTATGTGTATCTGATTCAATTTTGACCTAATATTTTTTTAATAATTAAAATCCATTTTTTATAAAATTAAAAGTAATTAAGTATAAAAGTTTTACAAAAAATTAAGTATTTGATATTTATATTAAAATTTAGTGGTAAAAGTCATTTTATTAAGTCATTTTTAATAAAAAAAATTAGTATAACATTCATACCACTAGAAATTTTGGTTTAAAATTGGTAAGAGACAATATTGTTCTATTTTGGAAAAAAAATAAAAATTAAAAAAACATGAGTACTTAATAAAAAAGTAATTAATAAAATAATATGTTAAAAAGTCATTTTGAATAAAAAAATATTAGTATAACATTTATACAAACAATAAATTTGGTCTGAAATTGAGAGACAGAGGAACAATATAAATATTAGTACTTAATTTTGTAAAAATATTTATACTTAATTATTTTTAATCTTATAAAAAATGGATTACAAAAATATTTTAATTATTAAAAAAAATTGGGACAAAATTGAATCAGATACACATACTTAAGTACTAAATTGAAACAAAAAGTCATATATGGGGACAAAATCGAAATCAACACAATGACATCTGATAGTGACACTGACACATGGCATTGTAATGCCACGTGACACTGACAATGTCATGTGTCACACACGGGGACTTGACACGTGGCATTTTTTTTTTCAAAAAATTTTAAAAAAGTTTTAAAAAAAATTAAAAAATCATAGACTGACACGTGGCACGTTGACTAACGGCATTAGTCAACTCCGTTTGAAAGAGACCTAATTGAAGAATTTTTTCAAAAGTTGGGATGCAATTAATACTTTTTTTAAACCAGATACCTATTTGACACACTAGTTCCAAACTGGATACTATACGAGTAATTATACCTGGTACCTAAGTCCAACCAGGACTTTCGATTAACGAAAAATCATATTTTACACATTTAAAGAAAAATATACATTTTAATAGCAATATTCTTGTATTATTATTTTAATAAACCTATATAGTTTATACTTTTAAAAACAAATATAATGGTTAAGGTAAACTATTCATAAAATAATTAAAATAATAACTAAGGATACAAACTAAATAATTAAAGATAAAACTGAAATAACTAAATGTAGACAAAAAAGATGATCTCTTTGTATATTGTTATAGATTAAATTCAAATATACAAAGAGACTTATATTGATTTGAAGATACAGTTAAAATAGTAAGTATTAAAAACCTACTTTTAAATTAATATTGGTTGATTATATTTAATAAATTAAAATTAATTTTATAGAATTGAATTATACTCATTTTTAAACTCTATGGATATTATTAACAATTCTTGTAAGTAAGTACCGATGAATTTAATGTCTTTAAATTAAGTTTCATAAGTGTTTTGTGAATAAAGAATGAGAAGAAATTTTGCTAAATACTATTGCTGTTCTTTACAAATAATTGTTTTTGAATAAAAATATTATTTTTATTTGATACTGTTAAAAATTGAAGATAATCATTTTTTAATTATATCCTCAATTTAATTAACGTAAAAATAAAAATAAAAACTAGTTATGATATTATAAAGAGAAAATATAATAACATACAGATAAACATTAAAATAAAAACTGAAAGAAAGAATATCTAACTTATTAAAGATTACATCTAAAAATAAACAATGAAATAATGTTTTTGTTTATGGATAAAGATTTGAAAAACACTATAATCAAGGAAATCCAACTAAAAGAGACAAATTTAATTTAAAAAATTAATGATGTATAAAATTGGTGAATATTTTATGGGAAAAAATTGATGTGTATAGAATATAAGTGGTTAAAAATTGAAACAGACGGCCCAAGAGATAAAAAGAAAAAAAAAACGTAATTGACCCATCAAAGTTTCCTCAATTATAAATAACCATGACTACTATCCCATATTTTTACCTTTGATAATTTTCTTCTTCTTACTCCCTTTCAATCCTTTCAATGAAGTACCTGGGTAAGTGTATCTCTTCTCGTTCATCAGTAAAAAATCCTTACAAGGAGGAAAAAAGAAAACGAAGCAAAAAGAGCAAAGAGAATTATGTTAACGTCGATTACTTCTGAACGATAACGATGTGAGATTATCGAAGTAGAAATAATATTTGAGTTATTTAAAATTATGTTTAAAAATAAAAGATAATTTTTTCATTTATCGATCGACTTTTAAACAACACCAAGAAAGGAAGTATATACTATTTATTTTTATTATGTTCCAAGTATCGATCGACATTTTGAATTAATATTTATTAAAAATATTTATTACATTTCTTTTCTTTAATTTTCAGGGTCAGTTTCAATATTAATTTATTTTTATAATTAGGTGGAGACAAATTGTCTTAATTATAGTAATTATATTTTATTTTGAACACAAAATTCAAGAATTAATTTACATTATCTTCCTTAATTTGCAATATATTTATCACTATATTATAATTTTATTCAATAATTATATTTCGTATTAATAATTTTTATTCAATTATTAATGTTGTTTTTACTATTATTATTTGTTATTATAATTATAATCAACAGTTCTATTTTATTTTAATTTATTTCTTTATTTATTAATAGGATTATTTTAATACTTAATGTCGTAAACCATTTTTTCATTTTAACTTTTTAAAACCAAAGTTAATATTTATTTCATATTTGTTAATTTTTCTAACACTAATTTTATCACAAGTATCTGATTAGATTTTAACAATTTAATCAGGAATTATAAAATAACAATCAACTTACTTAGTATCTCTTGTCCAATAACTAAATATCTTTTAATATAATATAATATAATATATATTTACAATTTAAAAGATGCACCATCCATATTATAATTATCATTTTAAATTATTGTGTTTAATTACTAAATCGAAAGTTTAAATTTATATTATTAAATAATATTTATGTTAGTGTAATCTATCATCTACATCTCACAAAAAAATAACATGGTTATTCTTGTAACACCTAAGTGGATATTACTTAATAATGTAAATATCATATAATTTATTGAAAATCAAAAATATTAAATAAGGTTTTCTAGCGCGGAAAAATTTAAAACTTGTATCACTGCAGTTCAATTATACTGCTTCATCTTTATTACAAATTCATAGTAGAGAAAAACATTATAAAAATTTATTACAAAATGTCTGAAAATAAAACAGAGTAAATCCCCCATAGTCTGCCCATTTAGTCTCTAGGCATCAACATGCTCACCTGAATATCTGCTCCCACCACGCGATATCGTCAAACACAAACAGAAAGGGTGAACTGAAAAACATATAAGCAAAGTCCCTAAAAATGCAGAACACCAACCCAGCTCGAAAACACAACAAAAAACTTACGAAAAACACGTGATTCGAGTTCGCGTCGCCTGACGGTTCTTCCTTGCCACCAGGCAGTTCACCACTGAACCCATAAAATCATGACAATGGATGCGTCACTTAGCGAGCCTTCATAGCTGTTAGGCGGTTTCTGGGCAGAAACCCAGAATTTACGAAAAATAGCGTAATTTAGAGAGAAATTCAAGCGCTCAGACCATGGAATCATTCAGAACAATATACTTGAAATTAAAACAGACATGGATAGCTCCCCCTTACCTGGTTTCCTTGCTTCTAATGCATTCCCAATGATCTTTTCTTGCTCCCAAGACTCACCCCTCTTCTCCACGCCTAATTTTCGTTCAACTCTCACACTCTCTTCCTATGTCACGGTATTTTTCAGTTCTCTCTGACTCTCCCTACTGCCACACTCTATGACCTTCTGTTTTCTCACTCAACCTCTATCCTTCCCATTTTCCAGCCCAAATAAATAAAAAATATAATAACGAATTTAATTAAATTTAAAGTTAGTGGCCATTCAATTGTACTTTTTAATACACCACAACTGCCTCTATTGCCCTTCTGGTTTCTTAGAGGATCTCTAGAGTTTCTAGATTTTTCCCTCCACTAACAAAAATACTAAAACATAAACAAAAAAAAGGATAACTCTTGCCAACCAAGGTTCAATCTTACATCCCAACACTTATCAAGCATAGGCACAACCACCAAGTTATCATATAATTCATGTTAATTCATGCATATATGTCATGTTAAGTCTAGAGGTGTCAATTTGGCTCAGCCCACAGGGTTTGGCCCTGGCCCATGTGGGCTAGGGCCAAAAAAGCCTACATTGAAAAAAAGCCCCCAACAAAGAAGCTCACAGGGCCAAAAACCCTACAAAAGCCCTGTGGGCCAAGGCCAACCCATGGACTTTCATCTTCCACACGAAAAATATATTATTTTTTAAAATATATTACTATTTGTGGGACAGGCCCAACGAACCGGACAAGCACGACGACCTGAATAGGTCTAACGACTCGGACCTGCCCTACGACCTCGACAAGAACGACGACTCGAACGTGCCAGATGATCCAAACAGGGTCGACGACCCGGACAGGCTCGATGATTGGACAGGCCCAATGACCCGGACAGGACCGACGAACCTGACAGGCCCTATGACCCAAATAAGCCCGACGACCCGTATGGACCCGACGACCCGGACGGGTCCTACAACCCAGACGGGCCTGACGACCCAGATGGGACCGACGACACAAACATGCCCGACAACCCAGACAGGCCCGACAACACGGACAGGCCCAATAACCTGGACGAGACAAACGATATGAACAGGCTCGACGATCCAAACGGGCCCAATGATCCAGAAAGGCCCAACGACCCCAACGGGCCCGACGACCCAAACGTGTCAAACGACCCGAACGGGCCCGACGACCCAAACGTGCCAAACGACCCGAATGGGCCCGACGACCCGAACGGGCCCGACAACCCGAACGATCCCAATGACCCAGACGGGGGCCTAATGATTCGAACGGGCCCGACGAGCCGAACGAACCCGACGACCCGAACGGGCCCAACGACGCAGATAGGCCCAACGACCCGAACGGGTCGTCAGGCCCATCCGAGTTGTCGAGCGCACTCGGGTCGTTAGGCCGTTCAGGTCATCGGGCTCGTTCGGGTCGTCGGGCCCGTTCGGGTCATCTGGCACGTCTGGGTCGTCGGGCCCGTTTGGGTCGTCGGGCAAGTTCGGGTCGTCGGGCCTGTTCGGGTCGTTGGGCCCATTCGGGTCATCTAGCACGTCTGAGTCATCGGGCCCGTCTGGTTCGTCGAGCCCGTTCGGGTCGTCTGGCATGTCTGGGTCATCGGGCCTGTTCGGATCGTCGGGCCCGTTTGGCTCATTGGGTCTGTTTGGATCGTCGAGTCCATACGAGTCGTCGGGCCCGTTCCGGTCGTTGGGTCTGTCTGGATCATTGGGATTGTCTGGATCGTTGGGCCCGTTCGGGTCGTCGGCCCGTTCAGATTGTTGGGTTCGTCTGGGTCGTAGGGCCCATCTGGCTCGTCTGGCCCATCCGGGTTTTCGGGCTTGTTTGGGTCGTCGGGCCCGTCCGTGTTGTTTGGCATGTTCGGGTTGTCATGCCCGTCCTGGTCGTCGGGCCCATCTTGGTCGTCTGGCCCGTCCGTGTTGTCTGCCATGTCTGGGTTATCCGGCCCATCCTGGTCGTCGGGCTCATCTTGCTCGTCGGGTCTGTCCTTGTCATCGGGCCCGTCCTGGTCATTGGGCTCGTCCGGGTCGTCGAGCTCGTCCGGATCGTCGAGCCCGTCCGGGTCATCGGACCCGTTCGGGTCGCTCAATTTAATCTTTGACTCTGGCTTAATGTAGTATTATTTGGGGGGCTAACCCACCTTAGCCCTAGCCCTAACCCACTAGAGAGGAGGCTTTTTTTTTGCCCCCTTATTTGGGGGCCCTCTAAAATGGGGCTTTATGAAGAGTGGGTCAGGGCTGGCCCATGGGTTAGGGGCCAAATTGACACCTCTAGTTACGTCATACTTCTACATTCACAATATATTTGTAAAATAAAAAAATTAAATAAACATACTAATGGGATCCAAAAGATTTGAACTCTAGTTCTCTCAATAAAACTAAGTACTTTCAATCACTTGAAGTAAAATTATTCTTTGTTTAAGATTTATCAAGAATTTCTCTCAGGATACTTCCAATCTCCGACTATTTGAAATTTATTTATTATTATTTATTCCAATTTTTCGGGTATTACAATTCTTAAAATAATATAGATAAATATATAAAATAATTTTATTTTAAATAATATTCTAATAAAAAGGCTTATAAAGAAGCTTTCTTTAATGATAAAGATACAAACCTAAATAAATAAAAAGTTTAATTTAGTAATGATTTGTGCTCGGATATGTACAAATTGGAATTGTTAATATATATTACGTTTGTTTATAATATTTAAAGTTTTAAATTTTTTTTATTTTATTTTATATGGCTATTTTTTTAAAATATTGTTTTAAGTTATCTTTATCTATGTATGTTTTTATTAACAAATATTAAGCTCAACTTTATGTTATATTTATTTCGTAGGAGATCCATAATAATAATATTAACTATAATCACATAAATAAATTATTTATTTAAAAAATAAGAATAATGACAATAATTTTCTTAATCTAAGTTTAAAAGAAAACAGAAAAAAAAAATGACTATGCAATAATACATTAACAAACACATTTTGTTATTTAATGTTGGTCTATCAAACAATAATAACTAAGCAATAATAATTCAATACTAACTACACAATAATAACTAATTAAAAATATTTTAAAAAATAAAATATCATAATAGTTCAACCTCCACTCATTCATCAATTAGTGTCATTCTTTGCAACAATCACATATAAATCAACAAAATATTGTAAATCCCGACTAAGATCAATATAATCTACATTAATTTTAAGGAATTAATATTAAAAAAAATACTACTTATATACAGTTAAACGATTATTATTATAAAACTATATACAAATATTTAACTTTCTTATATAATATAATTCTAAAATTAAATATTATATTTATAATCAAATATAATTTTAACAACTTAATAAGATTATAAAAGTTAATTATTTTTTAAAATATAATAATTATTTATTATTTTTCTTAACATATCATAAAAAAAAATAACACTAGTGATATTATAAAGAAAAAATATAATAACATACAGATAAAACCTAAAAGAAAATAAAAACTGAAAAAAGGATATTTAACTTATTTAATATTACATTTAAAAATAAAAAAGTGACTTTCTTTTTGGTTTATTGTTAGAAGTTTGAAAAACACTCTAATCAAGGAGATCCATCCAAAACAGACAAATTTAATATAAAAATTAATCATGCATATGGGAAAGTTTGGTGAGTAAGAGTATAGAATATAACTAGTTAAAAATTGAAACACACGGTCCAAGACATAAAAAAAAAAAAAAACTAATTGACCCAATCAAATTTTCCTGAGTTATAAATAACCGATTACTTTTCATTTACTCTGCATACCTTTCAATGGAGCATTTGGGTAAGTCCATCTTTTCATTCCTTCTTTAATATGTGTACATGATTAAAATCGTTTCTAATCGGAAAATGATTTTTTGACTACTAAATTTTGACAACTTTTTTTTATAATTTTAGATGTTATTTTTCAGGTGATTTTTCATTTTTCTATCTTCTTATTCTCAATATTTCAAAATAATTTAAAAAATGACACATTATATTATAAAAAAAAATTATTAAAATTTAATAATCAAAATATAATTATCCATATTATAAATATACCCTGTTTATTTTAGTTTTGTGTGCAGAAAATGCTGATAAGAAGACAAAAAGAAAACGGAGCGAAAAAGCTAGAGGAAAATTGCATCCAGCCTCAGAGGTGTCCTTAAAGTTTCTTAAAATCTATTTAAAAACAAGGTCCGAATAATTCAACTTGAAGCAGAGCTTGCGAAAGCGCGTATAGAACGGGACGAGTTTTTTGCGAGGTTGAAAAGCCAAGAGGAATTAGTGCTAGAGAAAACACTGGTAGAGGTATAAAAATATTTTGATTATATATTGAGTTAAATATAAAATATTTGATTGTTTGTTGAGTTAGTTATTTTTGTTTTTTATTATTTGTTGTTTTAACCTTTTTATGATAATGACGTTGAAGAGACAGAGACACAAAAAATGGTGAAGTTTCTCAACCGCAATAAGAAGAGAAAGAAGTAATCAGAGGAGTTCTACAAATATTTTTTTTTTTCTTTTGATTATAAGTTTACCTTTCCCATTTGCATTTTCATGTTTTGGTTATCACAAGTTAGAAAGTTGGAGCCGGAAAATAAAATTGTAAAAAAACTTCCAAATTTTGCGGTTTTGATTTTGGGTAATGGGTGTGTGGAAAATAACAAGTGGTTATAGTTAGTAAAATTGTACTAAACTTTTTAAGTCTAACCAGGGTTAATATCATATTTTACACATCTAAAGAAAAATATATATTTTAATAGAAATATTCTTGTGTCATTATTTAAATAGAAATTCTTATTTTTATGCAATTTTTTATTTTGTTTGTATATTTTTGAATTGATAAATTAGTTCTTAAATTTTAAAAATTTAAGAATAAAAAAGTTGTTATTAAATATTAAATTCAAATATAAAGAGGGATTGATATTGATGTGAAGAAACAGTTAAAATAATAAATATTGAAAACCTAATTTTAAGTTCGATTATATTTATAAACTGATTTAATTACACTAATTTATAAACTGATTGGTTATTATTAACCATTCTTCTACGTCTTCAAATAAATAAAGTCTTCTTTAAATAAAGAATGAGCAAAATATTTGCTAAATACCCTTGCCTTCTTTTTCAATAGTTGTTTTTGAATTTAACCAATTCTATATCACTGTTATGCAAAACGAAACACGAACTAAAAATATTATATTTTTTTATACTTTTAAAGTTTTAAGATAATTTTTTTTTTCAATTATATTCTCAATTTAATTAACATAAAAATAACAACGCTTTATGTTAATATAAAAAGAAAAATATAATACATATAGACATTAAAATAAAATAAAAACAGAAATAAATAACATATAATTTATTTAAGATTATATTGACAAATAAAAAATAAAATATTTTTTTATTACTAAAATTTTAAACAATATAAAAAAAGAAGTATAATCAAGGAAATTCAACTAAAAGTTATAACGCAAATTTAATATAAAAATTTATCATGAATAAATTAGTTAATATTTTATGCGGAATATTAATAATTATAAATTGTCTTCGGTATTTTAAAATATATTTCAAAAACTAATGTAAAATTTTTATGATTTATCTACAATATTAGTCCCTCCTAAAGTCGTCGATATAAAATGATGAACAGTTAGCTAGTTTTTCAATTAGTAAAATTAAAACGGTTAAATATGTTTTATTTTTTCTTATCTTTTACTAAAAATTAAAGATTAAAATACTCTGTTGATCCTCGTTTTTGTTGCAAAATTTTAATTTGATCCTCGTATTTTTATTAGACTCAATTATGTCCTCATTTTTGTAAATTAATATCAATTAGGTCCTTTCCGTTAGTAGAAAACTAACATCGTCACGTGTCAGCTCCTCGTTTTTTTGATTTTTTTTTAATTTTTGATTTTTTTTAAATATTTATGCCACGTGTCACATTTATAGTGTGCCACGTGTCAATCTAATATGGTGACACGTGTCAATCTAATATGGTGACACGTGTCAAATTATTGTATGAATCTTAATTTGGTCCTCGTATTTGTTAATTTGATTTGAGTCCCAAATATTTTTAAAAATTTTCAATTTCAAGCACTCCAAATTTAGATCAAATTTTACTTTTATATAATGTTATGATTATTTTTATTAAAATTGATATTTTTACTAAATATTTTAATAATATTAATTGTATTTAATATTAAAATTTTAAATATATTTATTTTAATTTGTTATAAAATTATTTTAAAATTTTACATTTGAATTTATAAAATTGTTATTTTTAAGCCAACTCTAAAATATTGTTGATATTGAATATTATACAAATATTTCGAATATAAATTTATTAATCTATATATTTATAATTTTAAAATAAAATTTAAATAAAGTTTAATGTAAAATATAAATTTAAATAAATTAAATTGTTAAAAATATGTAATAGAAATATCACTTGTAATAAAAGTATCATCATTACATTTATAAAAAAATTAAATTTATTCTATATGTTTTATCATATAAAAAAATTAAATTATTAGTGAAGTTAAGCATGTAAAGATTAGAATGGATATAAATATGTTTTATCGTATAACCCAGTTGGGGACTCATGGTGTCTGTTTTGAGGGAAACATGGTGGAGGAATGGAGAGATGATTATTTTAGTCGCAATGCAAAAGTAATGATTTGTCGTGACAATGTAAATATTGGAGGAAGAATATTGGCAGGCCAAATGAAAGTGGAAACATGTATCCTGCACTACATCCTATGTCGATGCCTGGTGCCCCGATCAACTAACCTTGTCCAAGCTATTGAATAAGACATTATCTTAATGTGGGCAATGCTGACCTAAAGGCAGCTTAAATGGGGTCATCTGGTTAGATATCGCATGAAAAAGGCATTAAGAGACCATGCCCCTTTACCATATGCAAACCACATTACTGACATTTTAATTAAGTTTAATGTTCCTGTAGAAGATGAACCATTTGAGGAGGTTAATTGGAGAACAGGTCTAATTGGTGCTGAAATTATTCATTCCTTTGGTTTTGTAAAAAACCAAAATGGTCAATGGATTCATAAATGTGATATCCAGGATGAACCTATTCATGATGACCGCACACCATCTTCACCGCCTCAGCCTACCCAAGATGCATCTGCTGCCGTGCTTAATGATATTATCCACGAAATCCGCGATCTCCGGACTTTTGTTGGTTCAAGATTTGACAGTATAGATGCTCGAGTTGGTCAACTCGAGGAAGACATGGCTTATGTGCAACACCAATTTCCTCCTTCTTAGATGCATTTCGATCTTTATTTCATTCAAAAACTTTGTATTTGTTTAATGCACTTTCACATTGACATTATTATTTGTTATGTTAGTACTTTAATTCATTGTGATGTTTTTTTTTTCATTATTATCACTGTTTTTTGTTTCATATTCGACTATATCATATGTCATTGCTCTTCTATCCAGTAAAATTTTTGTTAACCCTTTTTTTTTCAAAAAATTATGCATGTAATCGATTACAATTCGTCCGTAATCAATTACATTAGACCTAAAACACTACAATGCATGCAGTAATCGATTACATCATATGGTAATCGATTACTGCATGAAAAACGTTACCCCCTGCACGATTTCATGTAAAAACGTGTTGTCCCCCCACAATTTTTTTTTAAAAATAGTGTACCCCACACGATTTCGCCCTCTGACTAAACTTGACAAAAAACGTTTGGGTGTGACGATCTTTTCATATGAAAACTTTCTACCCCAACACGTTTTGTCCATTTTTGGTAATTTTTTTAAATGTGTCTACTTCCATAATAAAGCCAACTAAAATACTTATAAAGGAAAAAAAAATCCGAAGATTTTGGTTTTAGGACTATGCCTTTCTAAGTATGACTTTGAGTAATTTTTAGAACAATTAGGAGTATGGTTTTGAGATGTAAAACACTGCTCACTTTCGGTATAGAGAATAATTTTCAACTAAAGTATGACTATTTTTGTTCATGCCCACCCTTACTATTTGGCTTTTGGATTTTCAGCATAAAATATTAGCTAATTTATGCATGATAAATTTTTATATTAAATTTTCGTCATAACTTTTAGCTGAATTTCCTTGATTATACTTCCTTTTTTGATGTTGGTTTAAAAGTTTATCAATAAAAGAAAATATTTATGAATATAATCTTAAATAAGTTACATGTTATTTCTTTCGGTTTTTATTTTATTTTAATGTCTATATGTATTATATTTTTCTCTTTATATTACCATAAAGCGTTGTTATTTTTATGTTAAATAAATTGAGAATATAATTGAAAAAAATGGTTATCTTAAATTTTAAAAATATAAAAAAAAAATATAATATTTTATTCAAAAATAACTACTTGAAAATGAAGGCAAGGAGAGTATTTAGCAAAGAAATTTGCTCATTCTTTATTCAAATAAGATTTTACTTGAAGACGTTGAAGGATTGTTAATAATAACCAAACAGTTTACAAATTATTGTGATTCAATTTGATAAAATTAATTTTAATTTATTAAATATAATCGAACTCATATTAATTAAAAATAAGTTTTTAATATTTATTATTTTAACTTGTAACTTCAAATTAATACCAATCCCTTTTTGTATTTATATTTAATATTTAATAACAATATTTTTTTAAAATTTTTAAAACTTAACAATTAATTTACCAAGTCAAAAATATAGAAACAAAATAAAAATTTTCATATAAATACACAATAATATTAGGCTAGTTTAGAAATCTCTTTTACAAGAGAGAGGTTCTTGTGTATTGTCTCTTCAAGTTCAGTAGTTCAGCAAAGACTTTACTCTGCCCCGCAAGCACATTATTTCTGCCAGGTACCCAATTTAATTTGTTCATTGCCCTCTTTATTTTTGTTCAGTTCTTGGGTTCAATCTGGTTCCATTCATTTGATACGATTTAGGTTTCGAAAAAAATAAATCTAAGAGACGTCAGCATAAAAGATGAGAGAGGAAAGAAGAAGAATTGGAGCATAGGATAAACAAAAAAATGGGTCTAAATATAGGATACAAGTAGAACACACATTGGAAGTAAAGGAGCGAGATTACGTGTTTTCCAAAACTTAGAGAGTACACTATCACGAATGTCTAACCATCAAAACTTATCCTATTCTGACGTTGAAAGAAAAAAAATCATTGGTGGAAAAATATTAGAGATGATATCAGTCGAGCAATAGATTCTCTAGAGTGAGAATTTATAATTATTTATCAATTCTTGATCATGTGTATTTGAAAATTCAGAGACTTGGGTATGTTTGTTCGTTTGAATAGATGATCTTTTACGAATGGATTTGCAAATTATGTATGAAATCTATTCACTCTATTTTGCAAAGACCTGAAATGATTTATAAGCATTTTACTTATATACCCTTCTTATATTATATATATATATATATATATATATAATAAATTAATAATAATAAGTAATATATATATATATATATAATACTTAATAATAATTAGTAATCTATTAATTATTAAAAACATATATTATGATTAATAATATATTTATTGATATATATATATATATATATATAATAATTTTTTTTATTACTATTTATAATATTTATAAATAATAAAAATAGGTATAATAATTATTAAAAGTAATAAAAATTTTGTTAAAATTAATATTTTTATTCAATAATTTTTTTTTTATTTTTGTCATTGATGTTTTAATATATGTATTAAATTATAATATATATATATATATATATATATATATATATATAAATTAATAATAATTAAAATATTGTTAAAAATGAATAATATATATAATTATTATTATTTATTATTAATATTTATATATATAAATATTGTTAAATATTAATATTTTTAATTCATCTAATAATTATTTAATTTCATTTTTATTAGTAAGGGTAATTTAGTAATTTTCAAATTTTATCTATTAAAATATTTTTTTAATCTATCACATCACTCAAATCATTCACTAACTTTCACAAAATTTATCTCAAAATTCACTTACCTCAAAATTCACTTACTTTACCTCCTAAATCCACTCAAAAAAACACACATATTATTCTACTCATATTCACTCAAATCTATCTTTATACTCTTTGTAAAGAGACCTAATTCTCATGAGGTAAAGAGACCTAATTCTCATGAGGTAAAGATAAAGAGACATAATTCTCATGAGGTAAAGATAAAGAGACCTAATTCTCAATTCATGAGGTAAAGATAAAGAGATGTGTAGTGAGAAGTTTATCATAAACAAGAGAGCAAAAACATAATATACAAGATATATTATCTCTAGAGCCACAATTATTGCTATTAAATAAAAATATTATTAGTGAGAAAATATAAGAGATGATCTCAAGAGAGCTGTATATCGTTTATACTGAGGAATGTATAATTATTAAAACATCTTTGATTGATCTATCTACATCATGATGGAAGCTGGCGGCACCGTTGATCGGCGAAAATGTACTCCATTCGACAGAGACGACCTCTAACGTCGATTGTTCGGTGAAATCGATGGAAAAACGCAGCGGAAGATTGATGACTCGATTAGTTCGGAGTTCCAGCGAGGAACTCACGCATTCTTTCCTGTTACGGTAACCCTAGGAGGAGAAATCCTCAACTAAGGAAGGAGGTGAGCTGACGAAAATGGAGGAAAGACTCAACTCTCATATATTCATCTAAGCTTGCATTTCCACACATAAATTCTGATACAAATCAGATTAGACTCTAATGAAATACGCATGAAATGAAGTTGAATATCTTACTGCATACCACTAGTAGAACTTCTAATACGCAACGATAATAACAATAATACAAATTATGTACATAACTTTGTATACAATAATATTAATGAATGATTGAAATTTGATTTTTGTTTATAATTTTTTTGTTTTCTTACTGAATATGAAAAAAAATTGTTTAAATGAGTACAAAACTTGGAATATTGTTAGCTATTAAATTGAACTTAATCTACTATCAACATTGTAAAATCTCAAAATTGCCCATACTTATAATATTGACATCTGTCCATCTTTATTCATTTTACTTATAATTCGGCCATTGACATCTGTCCTTTTTAAATAGTTTTATGTCATTTAACATGTATTAAAAATTGGCTCGCGACCATTTAGCAATGAATGATGTGTGCAGGCTTGGCTTCAAGTCAAAGTTTCACACTTTAATTGGAATCAAAGTTTCAGACGGTAATAACTATCCTTGTTTTCGTATACTCATTTCATTTGGAGTGGTGTTCATTTTCTCTTTCTTTCTCTTCATCGTATTGTAAATGTGTTTGTTTTTTCTTCTTCATCCTTCATTTCATTTGAAGGAAAGGTCTTATTAAAGTCGTAAGTGTTTTGTTTATATTTTTCGCTATGATCATGCAAGAATATTTGTGACTTGCTTCCCTGTCACAAAAGTTCATATTTATCTTCTTCTATTCCTCTTATAAGGTAAGCTTTTAAGATTTTGGTTTCGTCTGTTACTGTTATTTTTCTTCTACTTCTTTTGTTGTTATATATTGTTTTCTTTTTCTGGTGGTTCTCTGTTACTAGCATGTAAAAGTAAGTTTATTATTTCGTTTATTTTTCTTGACATGTTTTCTAACGTATTACTAAATTTTTCTCATTTGTTCACAGATGGCTTTACTCATGTTTTTCTCATTTCGTTTATCTTTTTTGTCCGCAGATGGCTTTACTCATTTGTCCGCAGATGGCTCTATAGCTTTCAATTTCCAATTTATATACATTGTTTTGTACTTTTATAGTTGCTTCTATTTTTTTTTTCTTCCTTTACCTTGTGTTTGGATGGAACATTTCAACAATGCTCAGAAATTGAAATGCTTTGCATTTGAATTGCTTGTAATTAAATTTCCTTCATTTTCTAAATAACTTGTTTGGATAAAAAGAATTAAAATACATTACATTTCAATTTCTTGTTTGAAAAAAACAATTGAATTTCTTGTGAGATAAAATTTAATTTTTACAATATTTATTTTATACTTAATTATGTTTTGAGTTCATGATAAATTTGGAAACGGGCTTGATGACCCAGATGGAACGAGCTGACCCACCCGACTACCCAACTAAATTGGTCTGACCCGACGACCCAGAAGGGTCGGGCTGGTCAAAAAACCCAGACAGGCTGGGTCGACCTGATGATCCAGACAAGCCTGACGACCCATACTTATCGGTCATGCTTGTCAAGTTCATCAACCTGGCCCGGCACGACCCGACCTAACTTGACCTGTTTGGGTCATTGGCCCAGCTTGGCCCCACTAGGTCATCAAATCGACTCAACCCATATGGGTTGTCGAGCCCGTTTGTGTCATCGGGCACACCTGACAAGTTTGTGTCGATGGGTCGACCCGACTTGGCAAGGTCGTCGGACTCGTTTAGGTCGTCGAGTCGATTGGGCCTGACTAGGTCATCGAGTCGATTAGGCTTGTCGGGTCAACAGGTCGATCAAGTTGTTGGGCCTGCCCGACACGTCTAGGTTGTATGGCCCGCCAAACTCGTGTGGGTTATCGGACCCACTGACTCGTCTTGGTTGTTAGGTAAGTTCGGCCCGTCTTTGTCTTTGAGCCCACCCGACTCATCTAGTTCGTTAGTCCCATTCGGGCCATCGAACCTACCGACCCGTTTATGTCGTCGGGCCAACCTGGTTCCTCTAGGTCGTTGGGCCGGCTCGACACATCTCAGTCATAAGGCCCGCCCAGACGGTGTGGGTTGTCAAGCTTGACCGACCTGTTTGAGTTGTCAAGCCCGCCTGACCCGTATGTGTCATCAGGTCACCTGGTTCGTTTAGGTCATTGGGCCCGCTCGACCCGTTTAGGTTGTTGGGCCTGCTCGACCCATTTGTATCGTCAAGTCGGTCCGATCCGTCTGAATCGTATGACCAGCCTAGCCTGTCATGGTTGTGAGGTTGAGTGAGAAGAATTTCAAATTCCACCTTTTTCTAGGGTATTTGAATTTCTTCTAATTTAGCTAATTGAAATACTTCAAGAAAATGCATGCATTTAAAATGCTTTTTAATTTTTCTATCTAAACAAAACATTTCATTACAAAGAATTTCAAATTCTTCAAATAAATAAATCACCCTCTTGAATTGCCTCATCCAAACACACCCTTAAATCTTTCAATTACAATGTGAAAGTAATTTGTGATTCAAGTAATTTATAATTTATAGTTGCACAACTATAATTATATATTTGTTATGTTGTATAACTGTTTGATAATTTTTAATCCTTTAATAGATGAAATTGTAGTTAGGTTATTGATTTTGCAAAATCCGGTGCGTCTGTGCATTAAGAAAGTCATATTGACTTAATTTATGTGATATGTTGTACTTTGAAATAATGACATGTATATGTTGAATTTGATTCGCATACGTTAAATTTTTTTAATTTCAATTTTCAATTACTAAAAAACATGTTATATATTTATTAAACAATTAAATTAATACTATAGCCTTATTTGAAATTTCAATTAAATTAAAAAAATAATTTATATATGGAGAACAAATAAAACAATATTCGTTTTCATTTTTTTTCTTTTTCTCTGTAGCATGTCGATATGATTCTTTTAAGAGGACCACTTTCTTGGAAAAACAAACATCACTAATACAACTTAAGTCACACCACATGATAAAGGATGATTTTTTTCCTCAATCATTATACTATTATTTTTTTTTTATTTGGTCCCTTTTCATGATATGTAAGAACGTTTACACTAACAAGATATATTATTTTGAGCCTTCAGCTTGAACTTCAAACATAGGTAAACTTAATGCGTCCTATCAACAATTATTGTAAAGTATTTCAAAGATTTTTTTGAAGTAAAATGAATTTAATTATAAATACTACTAAGATTGTGATATATATGTTTAAAAGATATTGTAATCTTATAATAAATATACATACTTTTTTATGTTTTCAATTAATGACATTTACTTATTTTATATTTTGATAAAATGATATTCAATTTTCTTGTTTTATTTAAAAATATTTTATTGATTAAAATTTAAACATTTATCATTTTTATTCTATAAATATAGAAAGCAGTCAAATAAATTGTTTTAATAATAAAAAAATTTATATTTATTATAATACTATGTTTATATTAATATCAAAATTTTCCGTTTAATAAACAATAAGAAAGTAAGTTAAAATTAATGAAAATAACAAAAACTAATTAAAACTACAACAATAAAATTAAAAAAAAAGTTGTGATTTTATAAGAAATTTAAAATTTTATTAAATCTTATTGGAGCATATTTTTATGATATTTTATACTTATGTGAGGTATTTTTTTTATATAGTTTTAAATGCATGCCCAATATTAGGTGACATGAAATAAAATATCTAAAAAAGTAAATAACTCATTATCACATCTCACTTTTCTACATGTAGGTATTCATCCATTCTATGAAAATCAATTAATCATTTCACCTCTTATTGCTATGGTTATGAGTATGAAACAATGAATTTGATTTTTTTAAAATCTAGGAATAAACTTTTCTACGATAATACTTCAATAAAACTTGAATATTTTTTAAATCAAACACTTTCATAACAGTATTTTTTTTTTAAAAAAAAAAACTTATTAATATAGTTATATTCATTTATCGTTTATGTCGCTTTTACAAATTAGGATTCGACCGATAAATAAAATTTAAGTGCTCATTGTCCAAATAATTAAATATGCAATGTGTTAGGTATATTTGATGGACTTTATGCATTGCTTACTTATTTAAAAATAGAGAGATAAATAGCTTTTGCAGTACATGAAGATGCCATTAGGTATAGAAAGATGAAGTTTGGGTTCCAACATAATACAGACAAAACTAGACCAGAGTAAGTGCATAAAAAATATTATATTTATTTCATTTTTTTAAAATATTTTTATTTTCCCCATTCTTATTTTCATATCTCGATTCCATTATCCTTTATTTTTCTTTTGGTTTGAAAAGATGTTGTAAAAAAATAAAGTGAGTATAATGCTTCTCTTGTTTTCATTAATGTGTTTCATAACACATGTTTTGAAACTTTTACATGTAAAATTGACATATATTACTAAAGTGAAAGAAAGTTATATAATGTTGTTATAACATATATTACTTGTTCACAACTGATGAGTTTGAGTGACCATTTTTTAAAGGTTAAATGTGTTTTTAATACTTTAACGTAAAAATTAGATTTTGTTCCTTTTAGAAACCTTGAACCAATTTAGTCTATTTTCTATGTAAATGTGTGGATTTAGTCATTTTAACTAAATTTTATTAAGTTTATTTGACGTTTTAAACACATTTCATTACTGTATTTTAGTTTGCTTACACCGTTTGACACATATTTTATTCAATGTTAACTAAGAAACGCGTTTGAAACGTCAAATAAACTTAAACAAATTTGGTTTGAATGACTAAATCCACACATTTCTAAACATAAGAAACTAAATTGGTTCAAAATTTCCAAAAAGAACTAATTCCATTTTTTACTAATAGTTGAAGAATAAAAATATATTTAACCCACGTATAAATAATTTAATATTATCTATCACCCACTAACTATTATAAACCCACTATTAGGTTTATTTATTTCACAAACACTACCAAAAACGACAAACCAACTTACTAATCAAAAATAGGAAACAAATGTTATTTTCTCATAATATCACTCGGATAAGTCACACAATAATTGAACCATGAAACTTAAGCTACAACGTTTTTATAAAAAAATAATTACACTTTAACTATTAATTATAATTTTTATTCAATACTAAACAATTAGTATCATAACTAAAGTGATAAATTGAAAAACTATTTCTTAGAAATATATATATATATATATATATATATATATATATATATATATATATATTAGGCACAAATTTTAAATTTAATTGTATAGATTTTTTTATATTTATAGAAATTTAAATTTTTTATTTTTAAATTTCATATAATTTTAATTTTTTTAATTAGTATTAATTATTTCAAATTATTTTTATAACATCAAATTACAAAATCATTTTATTTTTTCATCAAGGATATTTTTGTAACTTTCTAATTCTATCTATTTTTACAATTTATTTTATCTATCACATCAATCAAATATTTTACTAACTTTCATAAAATTTATCTCCAAATTCACTTACTTTACCTTCTAAATCTACTCAACAAAAACACATTATTCATAAACTCAAATTCACACAAATCCATCTTTACATTATCTATCAAATCTATCCACACAAACCAACACACCCTTAAAAAACGCCTAATCCAAATAAATTGTAGATGTATTTTAGGATTGTTATTAATAATGCCGACGTGGATGGATCAGAATGATTGACCTTCACTAAAAAACGCACACGATAAATTAAAATTTTGAACATGCTAGTTTGTATAAGCTCAACCTACACAAATATAACGAAAAATGTAAACTATTTTGCTAGCCCATAATAACCTTTTTCAAAATAAAAACATAAATAATAAGTGTTTTTTTAGTGAATGATATTAGCATAAAATGAATAAGTGTTTTTTTTCTCACTGCAATTTTTAAAACATTTTAAAATTACATCTAACTCTTATTTATCTCGTTGATAATATCTCTTATTCCAACTTTTCATTTCATTTTCATTTATTTATATTTTTAATTTTCTTAAACAATACAAAACATATTAAATTATATATATATATATATAAATAAAAGTTCACGAAAATAATTACTATATTTAATTGTTGAAATCTAAATAGAGATCATAAAATTATACGATTTTATATATTATTTAAAATAGTGTATTTCATTGTTTTCTTTTGGAATATTTTATTGCACTACTATTCGTATCATTTGATGAATAATTAAAATTTTATATTATTATATGTATTATTAGTTACACAATCACCTTTTATCTAATTAAATTATATTTTAATACAATTAAAATTACACAATCATCTTTTATTTAATTAAATTATATATTAATACAATTAAAATCATTTTTTAATAAAAAATATTAATATAATTAAAAACCAGTTGCAACACACTTTTCAAAATAAAATTTAATACAATTATAACTTTTCAATTTTGAAGCCACAATTTTATATAGACCCAAAATTAATAACATTTAATATTTATTAATTATATAGTTAGCATTTATTATTTCTCTATGAAGAAACATAATAATGTTACTATTTATTATTTTTTGTATAAAAAATTTATATTAATGTTATTCATTAAAATCGATGACGAAGTGCTTCTTTTTATTTATTTTGTGTTTGTTATTTTATTTTAGATTTTTTCATATTCAAATATTATATTATATTAATTATTATTATATATATAATTAAAAAATTTAAAAGGTAAAATTAGATTAATTTATATTTCTTATAAAATTAAATAATTATATATGTATATATATATATATATATATATATATATATATATATATATATATATATATATATATATTTTAAAAAGTAAAATTTATTTATATTACAATCTCACCATCTACTATTATACGAACCTCTAACGATTATTATCATAATCTCAATTTTATTTTAACTTACAAACATATCACACGGAACATTAATTTTTTCAAATGAGATAATTAATAATTTACAGTTGTATATATGAAAACAAAGTATATACATATCTTTTATACATTTTTACTAAATCAGACTCATATTCTCAATAAATAAATTAAAAAAAAGATTAAAATAATTACTGTTGCTAAACAATTAGTATATTAATTTATGCGAAAACTAAAATAAGAAAAATGACACATTATAAATTGTGAATAATTCGGAAAGAAAGTAGGCAAAAATGGCAGTTCCTAAAGTTTAAATAATTAAATAATTGTAGTTAACACCTTAAGGAGGTGCCTTGAAAGTGTTTAGCTGACCTATGTGAATATAAAATTAATGGTCTCATTAACTATGTGATAAGATATTTGCTGTATTATTTAATGAATTAAAGAAAAAAATAATACTTTTTATAAAAGATATGCAAATGTATTAAAAATTTGAGTGTACACTGGACAAAATATTGTTTCATGCATTAAAATGCCATTAATATTTTTATAATATTTATTATATATAATGATTTATAATTAAATAACAGTAGAATAAAACTGTATTGAAATTATTTACACCTAAAACTTTACTATATCTAAATTAATTTTTAATGAAAAATAGTTAATCAGTATTTTAAAGATGGCAGTGATATTTATTGAAGCTAGCAAAAGCTAACATTAAATAAGGTAAGTAGTTGATTACATAGATTAGTAGATTAATAATTAATAGTAATAAATGAAACTTGGTGGGGAAAATGCGAAGTAAATAAATAGTGGTCTCATAAAGCATGAAAATATAGGAAAAGATCACATTCACATCCATGCACTGCACTGGTGCACTGCAGCCTAACCTTTGAGTTGACTCACAACAACAACGCAATAAATAACCTCCCAACATAATTATAATAATATTAATTAATAATAATAATAATAATTATTATTATTATTATCATTCACAGAAATTACCCTCCACTCTCCACTTCTGCACTTTCCTCTCTTTTTCTCACTCCTCAACTTTCTCTCACTAACACAGTCTCCTCTCTCCGTCGACAAACCCTAAGCCCATTCATTTCCACTCCGACCAATTTCCCGGGCCGGTCCGAAATATTCGACCCGATCCGCGTGGCTAACGTCTTCTCGGTGGTGCTGGTGGCGGTGGTGGAAATGTACAAAAACCAGCTTCAAGAGCTGGCCCAACGGAGCTGCTTCAACCTGCCTTCGTACACGTGCATTCGGGAAGGTCCCGATCACGCGCCCAGGTTCAAGGCCACCGTCAACTTTAACGGCGAGATCTTCGAGAGCCCTCACTACTGCTCCACTCTCCGTCAGGCTGAACACTCCGCCGCCGAAGTCGCTCTCAATTCCCTCTCCCACCGTGGCCCCTCCCACTCCCTGGCCGCCAAGATCCTCGTGAGTATTCTCTCTCATTGCCGCTTCTAGGGTTTTTGCTTTCTCCCTTTCTTACTCTGCTTAACCCCCAAATATTTTGCGCACCCAACAACAATAACCCACGCTCTTTGCTAACCTGCGCCTTCTCACCAACCTCCACCCTTTTACTCTTTGTTTATATTAAAACTCGTCGACCTCTTCTACAATTATGCTAATGTTTCTTGTTTTCTTGATTTTTTTAATTAATGCACAAATGTTGCTGGTAGGTGTAGAACTTTGATCATACCGATTAATCCATTGTTTTTTTTTTATTTAATCGTGTTAAGTCTTTATTAGAAAACTTTATGAAAGAGAACATAACATGAACATGTTTCTAAAATTAGTAGTGAACTTTATGCTGCTCTGCTTTATAGCTTGTAAAAAGTTCACCTGCTGTAAACTTGTAATGTTTTTTTTTTTTTTTTTTGTAATTTTGTTGATGTGGAATAAACATGTGTAATGTTTGAACTCATTGCATTGTGTGTCTATGTTGCATATGTGGTCTTTTTTCTTTCTTTCACATGCTTATTGTGTTCAATGTTTTTTATAGGATGAGACTGGAGTGTACAAGAACCTTCTACAGGAAATTGCTCAAAGGGTAGGAGCCCCATTACCTCACTACACAACGTACAGGTCTGGCCTAGGACATTTACCTGTTTTTACCGGGATAGTAGAGCTTGCTGGAATCTCATTTACTGGAGAACCCGCAAAGAATAAGAAACAAGCTGAAAAAAATGCAGCTATGGCAGCTTGGTCGGCTTTGAAACAATGTAAGTTGTAGCTGACTTTGATCTGGAAAATTAGTTGTTTTCATGTAAAATATACATACTTTATGTCAATTTGGCCTCTGAACTTAGCGATATATAAGTTGGAGATTAAAATTGGACACTGGAAACACCCAACCCAAGCCTGATTCCCTATTTCCTCCATTCTCATTACATATGGCAAAAGAATTTGGTTGGCAAATTTATTTGTGATAAGGGAGAATTCTAAAAACCTTTTTTATAGTACATATCTATTTTAGTTCAAAGATAATTTATTTAGAAGACATCGTGCCAGATAGAATTGGTCATGACCTTTTGGCAATAAAACTGCATTTTTCATCTTTTGTGTATCTGATGATTTATGATTCATTTGTGAATGATTGAATACGAATGGGCAAAAATTTTCTTACCAGTGGCAAAAGAGACTGCAAGCTCCTCAACGGAACCAGAGAACAATGATGAACTGGAACAGATCACAATAGCGCGGGCTTTACTGAATTACCGTTTGAAGGAGAAGATGACAATGTCTAATCCAAACACTCCCATTCCATTTCATAAAAGGTTTCAGATTCAAAATCCCAGACCAATCAGTTCTCAACCACCACCAGCCACTTCGTCAAAAATCCTTCCCCTAATTTGCCAAAGAACCGCACCTCGAAGTAAGCCATCAATGGCAACAGCAAATGAAAGTCCTCGAAACAGGCATCCACAGGCTGCAGTGACCAGCGACAATTCCACCCTACCACCACAGTCTTGTGCTTTAGAAAGCCGAGGGACTCGTCCCCTTAAGTTCCCTGCAGTAGGAGCAGCACCTTATGTTCCTATTCGACAAATGAGATCATCTTGCCATGGGATTGCTCCTGCAGTGACTATACGGACTGTAGTACCAGCATTTGCTGCACCACCTTGTCCACCACCTGCCTCAGTGCCACCCCATCCTGTAATACGGGCTTCTCCAATGCGAGTTGCTTCTGCAGTCAATATTCGGCATGCTGTTCCTGTATATGCTGCTCCACCTCCAAGAAGGGATGAACCTGCTCCCATCCAAAAGGATCTACCAACTGCTACTGCCTCTTGCCAACAAGATAAACAACCAGTTAAAATTCGAGATATGGACAAGGCTGAGAACATCGAGACTGTGCGTATTTTGGAGCAGCTGAAAATTTGAAATTTATTGAAGTAGGTCTGATCCATGGGAACACTGTCATGTTTTTGTACTTGATCCTATAATGAGTGATGTTAAATCATCCGTTCTTTTTTCCTTCCTCACCCCATTTTGTCCTGTTAAATGTGACAGTTGCCGCAGGTTGATTAGTATCAGCAGTTCAATTTCTGTGAAATTCAAGGGCAGTTTGGCTTTAAATTTTACTCGTGTTTTTTACTTTATTTATGCTTACCAAATCATGTTATATACCTTGTCAGGAACTCTGCGAGCTTTGGTATTTTTGCTGGCGATTTTTGTGATCAGTATTTCTCCACTCTGGTGTGCGAAATTGCTGCATTCCAGCATCGTAACAGTTGTTTCAGGAAAAATAAATACTAGAAGACTATTCTTTAAAAAATATTTCCTTTCCCCAGGAAGCGGGTGATAGTAATTGATTTTTTAAAAATAAATCGAATTAATTTCGTACTTTTCACCATTTGTTCCATCATCATTCTCGGATTTGAGAAAATCTCTGGCAGAGAACAGGCAAACTGTGCTCCAAGGTAGTTCTTTTATAAGCCATTTGAATCGGACCAACTAGAGTTACGTGTCCCATGATTGTTAGCTTTTTGCTGTTCCAGACTCCAGCAAGTTCCGAAGCTTACTAGTCTTTTTTCATCATCCTTGGAATGGGTGGGGTTCAAAGTTCTCTGATTATCAGAAACTTTTCACCTGATTCACCTGTTTCTTTAACCGAACTGAGTCATTGCACTCCAATGGGACCCGAGAGTTGAGAGTTTGAGGTTGGTCGCATTTATTCATCCGAACTAGCACTTTTACCCATTCCTATACTGAGCAAAATAATAGATTCATAAAATAGAGCTTGTAACCACTTAGTTGAGAGGTTGCACTGTGATCCTTTTTACCTAGTGATCTTTGTCACGGTCTATTGAAGTAATGGAAAGGAAACACGTATCTTGAAGTGGTTGCAAGTGTGAGGGTGCATTAACTGAGAAGAAACAGGTTGTGTATGTGTGAGGTCACTTTCATCTGATTGTTGGATTAGAAGTGTAAAAGAGTTTCCTGTTAAGAAGGGGTGAAATAGTGTTGAAAGAGGGGTACCTTTTACACTCTGTAAATCACCTTGATACAAGAATTCTGAGATTCTATAATTAAAGAAGCAGAGGCTGAGAGTGATAATCTGAAGCCTATGCCGTGTCGGAGACTTAAATGGAACTCCAGAACGACTTATGGGGCGGTAGTTGGTATTTGTTTAATGCTTCTTTGAATTCTCGACGCAATTTTAACAATTTCAAATCATACTACTTTCTCATTCTCTCATTCATTAATCCACTGCAATTCAACTTTCTTCTCTTTCTTCCATCCTCACTGTAAACAAATATAAAGGATGAGGATGCAAGTTTATCTTTAATGTAAGTTTAGTGGTATAAAACCTTTGCAAGAAATTCAAGAATTTAGTCGCTGAGTTTTTATATCGAAGGGAGATAAGTAAAGTGAACAATGTATAAAGAGAAAAATCTCCAAAAATTTATTATTTCAAGACTTTTGGTTCAAAATGGTGTTAACATTTTATATATATATATTATATTTCATCACTTGAGATTCATTATATCCACAATTCTTCGTAGGTATAAAATGTTTTAACAATTTAAATATGAAATCACAAGTTTTATAGGGAAGGAAGATAACTGAGATGAACAAGATATGAGAAGAAAGACTCACGTTTATTATTTTAAAATTTTAAGTTGAAAATGGTGTAAAAAATTATTACATATAAAATAACTAATAGATAGATACTCACTGCATCCATAAATCTTATATATGTACCCCCAACACCCTTAGTTTATGAATTTTATTGTATTACATAATTTCTAAGATAATTTTTCTTCAATGTAAAGATTTTAAATGACTAATATTTTAATACTTAGTTGTTTATTTATGGATAGAATAGATGCTTTTAAAATAAAAAATAATTTGTATTCTCCTCTTATTACTTTTGACTAATGGCTGCATTCTAGAAAAGACTAATAGATCATTTTATTTGGATATTCTTCAAATGTATCTTCGTTTTGATAAAAAAAAATTCATATTAACTAAATATGGTATAAGTAATATTCAATTTTTTTTTTGTATATGTAATTTCAAAACTTCTCTTTTATTTTTTCTATTGCTACATATTTTATCCATTTTTTTAACTTGTTTTATAACAACAACACCTAATCACCTCTCCAATCTTGATTTTACTTTTTTGTTTTCCTCTGTGTAGTTATATTCAAATGGCATATCAATTTTAGGTCTTGTATGCAATTACTCTCTCCAATCCTTTTCAACTCACTGTTTAAATCGTTCTTATATATGAAATTGCAAATTAATTAAGGAGTTGAAGGATATTGAAAAAAAAATAACGAGTTGATTGATGACCTGAAGACAAGAAAATAGAAATAACGAGTAAGGGTGTTAAAATAAGTCAATTCGACTCACATAAGTTGGTTCAACACAAGCTCAGTTAAAAATGAGATAACTTAACACAACTTACTCTTTGGTGAATGCAAAATTTTATAACTCAACTCTACTCATCATGGATTGATGGATTCACTCATTTAAAGATATTTTATTCTTCAAAATATATATATATATATATATATATATATATATATATATATATATATATATATATATATATTTTATTATAAACTAAATATATTTTTTTTATATAAATATATATATATATATATATATATATATATATATATATATATATATATATATATATATATTGTAGTACAGTCAAAATGGATTGACTTAAATCACATTTTTTATAGAAGTACAAACAAAATACTCTCTTATTTTGCCAAACATTATTATAAAAATAATTAAAAATTAAAATATCAACTTGCATAATTTAACAAACAAATAAATTAAATATTTAAATTATTCAAATATTATTAAAACACATTATATGTTTTAAAAAGTCAATGCGTCAACTTTCATAATTAAAAATAGTAAATAATTAAAAAAGAATTATGAAAAAGTTACACGGATAAAATAAAATATTATTGGTGATAAATAAATGATCAACTTACCTTAAACTCAAACCGAACACGTTAAACTCATATATTAAGTTAGTTAGATTGGAGTTCACCATATTTAGAACAAAAAGTAAATTACTTTTAATCCAATTCGGATCGTGATAAAATTGATTAACTCACATATTTAAATATATCTTAGACACCAATGATAACAATCACATCCTCTTGTTGACTGCTGATAAAAAAAAAAAATCCTCTTGTTGACAACAAAAATCAAATAGCAAAATACTTAAATGAAAATAAAAAAAAAATATTTTGAACATATCAATAAATCAATTCTCTAATAAAAACATAAAGAAAAAAACTCAAATTTAAAAAAATAAAACCCAATTGAAATATAAATTCACTAACCAAATCATTCAAAATTTTCCTCTCTACCGTTATACTTGGAGTAGACTTTTCCAATCTTAGTCAAAGATCATTATTTCAAAAAATTAAATCTATAATAAGATTAGTGAAAATGACGACAAGGGGCGGTGTTGGAACAAATGTGAAAAGAATATGGTGTGTGGATATTATTAACCTGGTCAAACTAAGTTGGCCTATTAAATTCTATTTCTTTATATTGTTAAACTAATTAATGTGGTCAGACTACAATTCTTTAAGTAATTATTCTCATGGAGCACTCAAATTTATTTATTTTGAAAAAAATATCCACAATGCAGAGTTTTGTTTGAAAATACAACTTCCTAGGTGGAACTCGCATTCTCTTTCTTGACTTTAAAAATAACACTTTTAAAATTCATTTAGCAAGACTCACAAACCAAATCACTATTTTCTCATCTCTTTTATTCATCACAAACATTATATGAATTTTCGACAATTAAATGCAAGTTGAAACATATGTCTCCTCTCTATGTGTATGTGACGTAGAGAAATGGCTTATGTTTTCCAATACATTCGTTTTATGTTTGGTTTTATTTACAATATAAGACACGTTTAGTTAAAAACTAAAGATTTTAAGATAATTTGTGCAATGGTTTATCTATATATAAAAGAGATTATATATATATATATATATATATATATATATATATATATATATATATATATATATATATATATATTTATATATAATTATATTTTTTATTATGT